>CABEEE010000413.1_pt1 | contig 18159 bp, 16 predicted proteins | sample 3423231 | NCBI WGS metagenome assembly CABEEE01 (sample SAMEA5534333, study PRJEB31848) | metagenome | biome: tundra; feature: field; material: soil | place: USA | collected 2013-05 | depth 0.15 m | reverse complement strand
TGCTCGCCGTCGACCGTGCGGATCTCGGTCCGGGTGGTGAGCAGCACGTTGCGGCCCGCTGTCCGGATGTCGGAGATCGTGACCTCAGCGGTGACGACATCGCCGGCCGTGAGCTGGCGGGAATACTCGAAACGCTCCTCCCCGTGCACCACCATCGGGTAGTCCAACCCGAGGCCGGGATCCGTCACCGCGCGCCCGGCGGCGGCCATGCTGATGACGACCGGGAAGGTGGGGGGCGCGATCACGTCCGGGTAGCCGGCTGCCTGAGCGGCGCCGGCATCACGGTAGAGAAGGCTGGGGTCGCCGATCGCATCGGCGAACTCGCCAATCTTGACCCGGCTGACCTCATACGGCTCGCTGACGGGATAAGTCCGGCCGAGATAATCACGGTTGATGGCCATGCGGCTCCAGCCCTAGGAAGCGAACAGATGACCCGCCGGGCAGTACCCGCCTCGGGCACTCTGCGCCCGGGCAGGATCCGGCCCGATCGCGCCGGCCGGCTGGCCGGCGCTTCAGGCTGCCTGCTCTAGCGCGTCTCGCGATGCGGCTGGTGCTTGCGGCAGTTCGGGCAGTACTTGCTCAGCTCGACCCGGTCCGGGTCGTTGCGCCGGTTCTTTCGGGTGATGTAGTTGCGGTGCTTGCACTCCTGGCAGGCCAAAGTGATCTTGGGCCTGACATCTGTCGCAGCCACTATGGAGTGCCTTTCTTTCGTACGGACATTCGTTAGGCGGCGGCAAGGCCACTCGCCTTGACTCGCTGCCATGCGAGCGCGCAAAGCGCCCGCGGTATTCCCGCCGCCTGGCGGCAGCGCGTAGCTTCCAGCGTCGCCGCCGTCAGGATAGCCGCAGCGCGGCCACCCCGGCGGGTCGTAGCGGAGGCCGGACTTGAACCGGCGACACAGCGATTATGAGCCGCTTGCTCTGCCTGACTGAGCTACTCCGCCGCACTGGACCGCCGCCCGGCTGCCCGGTTCGGGGTACCGGCGCCATGTGCCAGGGCCCCGGCCGATACGCCGGGGGCCCCACTAGCTTACAAGGCCTCGGCCGTGCGCGACTGCCCGGACCGGCGGGCCGGCTCGAGACGTCGCCCCCACGCTGAGATCAGCGGCGCTGTGGCCAGGTCGAGCCTGGCTGCCTCGACGTTCGCCAGGTGCGCGGCTATCTCGTCGGCTGTCGCGAGCCCAGCGGCGATAAGGCCCGCGCTGATCTGCCGCACCGTTGCCGCCTCGAGCAGGTCACACGCCGGGGATGTGATCGGGAAGAACGCGTCAGCCGCCACCGCTGCCAGCCCGGCCTCGCGCAGCAGCCGCGGCAGCCTGCGTCCGTAGCTGAGGTCGGCGCCACGCTCGGCCATCAGCTGCCGGAAGCCGGCCCTGAGCTTGTTCGCCAGCCGCTGCTCGGGGCCGTAGCCGTCCGGGCAGATGAGCGGCTGCAGCGCGGGGTCGGCGTCCTCGAGCAGCAGCCAGCCGCCCGGCCGAAGCACATTGACCATCGAGCTCAGCGCCCGGTCGCGGTCCGCTACGTGCACCAGTACCAGCCGGGCATGAACCAGGTCGAAAAGCTCAGCCGGCGGCTCGTCGGCGGCGATGTCATGCCGGCGGATCTCGGCGCCGCCGGCAGCGGCTGCCGCCAGCCGGGAGGTGTCGATATCGGTGGCCAGCACCCGTCCGGACGGCCCGGTCCGCCCGGCCAGCCACCGCGGCACCGACGGGCCGCCGGCTCCCACCTCCCAGCACCGCCAGCCGGGGCTGATGCCAAGGTCGTCGATGTGCCGGAACGTCCACGGATCAAAGATCGCCGACAGGGCATCAAAACGCCTCCCCGCCTCAGCCTGCTGGTTGTCCAGCAGGTAGCCGTCCCCGGTCATGAGCCGATGATCTCAGGCGGACTGGCCTCGGCACTGGGCCGCCAGACATAGTCCGCCAGGCAGACCGCCACCACGACGGCCCCCGTGCAGAGGGCGAGCACGAGCGCGGAGACGTGCGGCGCCAGCGCGGCGATCCTCGGCCAGGACGCGGTCCGCCAGACCACCGCCTTGAACGCCGCATGGCCGGCGATGTACAGCCCGGTGCCGCCGAGCAGCAGCCACCCGATCGACGCCGCCGGCGCGGTCGGGTCCGACAGCAGGATCTCCTCGGCGGCGGCGTCGACGATGATCCCGGCGACCATGACCGGGTGGATGAGGTGATAAGCCGATCTGCCGAGCCTGCCAGGGTCGGCTGACCCGGCAATGACCTGCTCGCTCTCCTCGGCGCTGCGGTCGAAATAAATCCACCACAGCCCGGCGCTGCCGGCGAACGAGATGATGAACGCCGCGATTTTGGCACCGGGGATCCCTCCCGGCTGCACCAGCAGGCCGGTCAGAGTCGCGCCGATCACGACGATGGACTCGCCCAGCGCGATCAGGATGAACGCCTGGCACCGCTCGGCGAAGTGGCCGCCCTCGATGTCCCACTCCTGCGTGCTGGACCGGCCCAGGCCCGGCGTGTAGAAGCCGGCCGCGCCGCCGAGCAGGTCAACGGCGACGGCACCGAGCCACAGGAGCCTCGCGCATTCCCGCTGGCGATGCCGCCGGCTAGGGCCAGCGCGCCGCTCACGACGCACCAGGCCAGGATGCGCTGGTAGTTGCGCTGCAGCGGCTGGCCTTGCAGCCCGGCGACGGCGAATGCGCTGCGGCCGATCTGCATGCCGGCGTAGGCGCAGCCCACCAGCAGGCCGCTGGCGCGGAAGGCCTGCGGCAGCGCGGCGGACATTACGAGGCTGATCAGCATCAGGGCGAGCAGCAGCAGCCGGACCGGGATCCGGCCAGGGTCCAGCCAGTTGGTCACCCAGGTCGTGTAGGCCCACAGCAGCCACACCATCGTGAGCAGCAGGCCGGTCTTCAGCGCGCCGGTGACGGTCCGGTGCTGCAGCAGGTACTGCGACAGCTGCGTAACCGCGAAGACAAAGACCAGATCGAAGAACAGCTCCATGTTGGTGACCCGCCGCTCGCCGCCGCGATCGCGCAATAGGTTCCACTGCCTGGCCCGCCCCATTCCCGCTCCCGCCCGTGCCAGCGGCGGGCTGCCGCCCGGCTAGCCCTGGCAACCCGCGTCCCGCCAGCATCTCCCGGGCCAGATCCACGCACACAACGGATCCCACACTCGCTCCAGCAGCGGGGTCAGCAAGCCGGTGCCCGAGCCGATCTCCGAGCACGTTCCGGGCTCCCAGCTGCCGCCGCGCGCGAGCGCAGCGGCGAGCGGAGGCCGCCGGCAGCCGCCGCGCTCGTCGCCCGCTCCCCCGCACACCTACTGGCTCGTCGACTCGGCAAGCCGTTGAAACCGAATTCCCGGCAACGCTGCGGAGGCCGGTGACCGACTTCCCGCGGAGCTTGCACAACGCGGCCCGGGCAGCGGATCATCGCCTCAGACCGCAAATCGCCGGATGACTTTGCGTTACACCGGATCCGAGCAAGGAGCGCCCGTGGATCAGCTCAGCCTCGGAGTCATCGCGCGGTCGCGGAAGGAGCACGAGCACCGCCTCGCGATCCATCCGCGGCACGTCCAGCGGATCGAACCCGGCCTGCGGGAGCGCATCTACCTCGAGTGCGGGTACGGCGAGCAGTTCGGCGTGCCCGACGAGCAGCTGGCGCCGTGTGTCGCCGGGCTCCGCACTCGCGCGCAGCTGTTCGCGGCGTGCGACGTGATCCTGCTGCCCAAACCGCAGCATGAGGATCTGGCGCAGATGAGAGAAGGCCAGGTCCTGTGGGGCTGGCCGCATTGCGTGCAGGATGCGAAGATCACCCAGCTGAGCGTCGACCAGCGGCTCACGCTGATCGCCTTCGAGGCGATGAATCACTGGTCCGCGGACGGCTCCTTCAGCCTGCATGTGTTTCACAAGAACAATGAGCTGGCCGGCTACTGCTCGGTGCTGCATGCGCTGGAGCTGATCGGGACGACGGGAGAATACGGTCGCCGGATGCGAGCGGCCGTCATCAGCTTCGGGGCCACCGGCCGGGGCGCGGTGACGGCCCTGAACGCGCACGGCGTCAATGACGTGGACATCCTGACCCACCGTGCCGTCAGCGCGGTCGCCTCGCCCATCCACTCGGCCCGGATGGTGCACTTCGACCAGGATGCCGGCGACCACGGCCGCTGCCATGCGCTCTGCGAAGCCGGCCCGGTGCCCCTGGCGGAATTCCTCGCTGAGCACGACATCGTGGTCAACTGCGCGCTGCAGGACACCGATGCCCCGTTGATGTTCGCCACTGGCGACGACCTGGCGTCCTTCGCCCCCGGCAGCCTCATCGTGGACGTGTCGTGCGACGAGGGCATGGGCTTCAGCTGGGCGCGTCCGACATCCTTTTCGGAGCCGATGCTGACGGTGGGCAGGAACGTCCGCTATTACGGCGTGGACCACAGCCCGTCCCTGCTGTGGGACTCCGCCAGCTGGGAAATCAGCGAGGCGCTGCTGCCGCATCTGCGCTCGGTCCTCGACGGCCCGCAGGCCTGGGATGCGAGCCAGACGATCCGGCGGGCCATCGAAATCCGCGACGGTGTCATCCAGAACTCGCGCATACTCTCGTTCCAGCATCGCCCGCCGGACTATCCGCACGCGTCTGGACAGTAAAACGGGGCGCGCAGGCCCCTGATGCCGGCCACCACCATGCTGCCGGGGATGCTGGATGAGCCGAGCGTTTGCTAGCTAATGACCATGGGTATAACGGGAGGTCTGCTATACCTGCCCGGCCTGGGCAGCGGCAGGAATTACTTGCCCGGGGATGGGCCGAGTGATTCCTGCCTGGGGGGTGGGCCGAGTGATTCCCGGAGATCCGGACAACGTGACTGGTGTTCCGTTCGGCGCAGTCAGCGTCAGCCTCAAGTGGAAGCCCTAGCCTGTTGGTCACGCAGACGCTCACCTTCCTCTTCACTGACGTCGAGGGTTCCACGGCGATGCTCCAGCACCTGGGAGACGCCTACGCGGGGGTCCTCAATGATCACCACCGGCTCATCCGGACTGGCCTCGCCGCGCACGGCGGCAGGGAGGTTGACACCCAGGGCGACGCGTTCTTCGCGGTGTTCTCGTCGCCGAGCGCCTGCGTGGCCGCGGCAATCGAGATGCAGCGGGCGTTCGTCTCGTACCCATGGCCAGCCGGCGCAGGAGTCCGCGTCCGCATGGGTGTCCATTCCGGCGAGGCGGCAGAGACGGCAGTCGGCCTTGTCGGCCTCGACGTCCACCGCGCTGCCCGTGTCGCGGCAGTCGCCCACGGGGGCCAGGTCGTGCTCTCGGCCACGACGGCCGCCCTGCTCCGCGACTCGATGCCGGCGGGCGCCTGCCTCAGGGACCTCGGCCGGCACCGGCTGAAGGACCTCGGCCGGCCCGAGCAGATCTTCCAGCTGGAGGCCGACGGCCTTCCGACGGCCTTCCCACCACTTCGGTCGCTCGACAACCCGAAGCTGCTGAACAACCTCCCGGCACAGGTGTCGAGCTTCATCGGCCGCGACGCTGAGCTCGCCAAAGTGCGCCGCCTTATCGCCACCTCTCGTCTCGTCACGCTCACCGGCTCGGGCGGCGCGGGCAAGACCCGCCTCGGGCTCCAGGTCGCAGCCGGGCTGTTGGATGGCTCAGGCGACGGCGTGTGGTTTGCGGATCTCGCTCCGCTTCAGGACTCGGACCTTGTCGCAGTCACCGTCGCAAACGTGCTCGGCATCCGTGCGGACCCGGGTCGCCCCCCCATCGACACGCTCGTCGACGCAGTCGGCCAACGGAGCCTGCTCGTGCTGCTGGACAACTGCGAGCACGTCATCGACACGTGCGCCAAGCTCGCGGACGCTCTACTTCGGAATTGTCCGAACATCGTGCTGCTCGCGACGAGCCGTGAGCCGCTCGGCATCGACGGCGAGCACGTCCACCGGGTCCCCTCCCTCGACACGCCAGCCGACGACGATGCCGTGGACGCGATCCGCAACACCGAGGCCGTGCGGCTCCTCGCCGACCGCGCCGCGCAGCACGGTGTGCCGCTGGTCTGGGACGAGCAGAGCGCTTCGGTCGTCGGCCGCATCTGCCGGCTGCTCGACGGCATTCCCCTGGCCATCGAGTTGGGCGCTGCCCGCCTGCGGGTCATGTCGGTGACCGAGCTGGACGCCCGGCTCGACCAGCGCTTCGCCATTCTGACCGGCGGCTCGCGCGCGGCCCTCCCGCGCCACCAGACGCTGCTTGCCATGGTCGACTGGTCCTGGACACTGCTCAATGTCGCCGAGCGCCATGTGCTCGCCCGTCTTTCGGTGTTCGCCGGGGGATTCGACCTCGCCGCTGTGGAGGCTGTCACCGCAGGCGGGGGCGTGCCCGCGGACGAGGTTCTCGGACACCTCGGAGCGCTGGTCGACAAGAACCTCGTACAGTTCGACGACACCGGCGCCGGACCAGTCCGCTACCGGCTGCTGGAAACCGTCCGGCAGTACACGACGCGCCAGCTCGAAAGGCAGAACCCGGCGAATGACGCCCGGATTGCCCATCGGGGCCACTACCTGGCCCTCGCGGAAGCGGCGGCTCCGCAGCTCGTGGCCCGCGATCAGGCCGGGTGGCTGGACCGTCTCGATCTCGAACTCGACAATCTCCGTGCCGCGATCGCTTTCAGCCTGAAGCAGCCGGACCCGGCGCCGGGCATCCGGCTGGTCACCGCCCTGCGAATGTTCTGGAAGGCACGCGGGCACGCCGCGGAAGGAGCCGACGCCCTCCGGGCGCTCCTCGATGTACCGGCTGGCCAAGGGGCGGCGCTGCTGCGCGCCCGAGGCCTGGCAACAGCGGCCTACCTCCTCGAGCAGACGGGCGGCTACGCGATCGCCGAGAAATACTGCGATGAGGCACTGGCCATTGCCCGGTCCGCCGGGGACGACTACCTGGCTGCTGACCTCTTGGGCGTGCGTGCCTTCATCCTGCTGCGCCGGGGGCAGCAGGCCGCCGCGCTGCCGCTCGTCGAGCTGGGCCTGGCCCTGGCGGGCCGGCTTGAGGAGCCCCATCTCAGCGCCCGTCTGCTAGCCGTCCGGGCGTTCGCCCTGGACGCCGGGGGTGACCACGCGGGCGCGACTCGCGATGCTGGCGAGTCCGTGCTGCTCTACCGCCAGGCTGGTGACCGGCGAGAGGTGGGGACGATGGTCGGCAACCTCGGGTACGCCGAGCTGTCGATGGGCGACCTGGATACCGCCCGCAGCCACCTGCTCGAGTCGCTCGACATCGCCCGAGCGCTGAACGACCACTATGGCGTCGTCTACGAGACCTTCAACCTCGGCCTGGCTGCGTACCTCAGTGGCTCCCCGAGCGCGGCCGGAGATTTCTTCGCGGAATCACTCGACCTGGCCAGGCGGGTGCGGATGAAGGCGAGCACCGCCTACGCGCTGATCGGTCTGGCAATGGCCGGCGGCGGGGCCGAGATGGGCCGGTCCGCCCGGCTCCACGGCGCGGCCGACAAGGCCCTGGCGGCTCTGGGCGAGACCGTCGAGCCCCTGGAAAGCGGGCTGCGCGATCTCGACTGCCAGCGCCTGCGCTCCGCCATGGGCGCCGGGGCCTTCGAGGCCGAGCATGCCGCGGGGCGGGCCATGACTTCCGAAGAGATCCTTGCTCTGGCGCTCGGCGACCGGGCCTTATTCCCGTTTCCCGGACCGCGCCAGCCAGGCAGAGCCGCCAGGTTCCAGCCGCGGGCGCAACCGACGCCGCCGCCCTGGCATGCCGTCACGGTACAGGGGTCCATGACCCTATGCGACACGGAAGCTGCGTCACCTCACTGTCCTGGATCCCGTCGGAAGCGGTCACCGGCGCAGGCCCGGTGGCCTTCGATACCGGATTCACGCACTACGACGATCCACCGCCCAGCGAACTCGGTGACGTCGGGGAACTGCGAGCCGCGGACCGGTTCCGCTTTGCCAATGTTCTTCGCGCCCGGGTCGACCTCGACGGCTCGGGCGCGATCACCGGCTCCGGCTACGGCGGGGGAGGCCTGATGGGCTCCACGGCCGTCAGGCTGGGCGGGCTGCACCACCGCTTCCAGGCGGTCCAGCTTCCCGATCTCCAGCATGATCCGGATCCGGGAGATGGCTGGGTGCGCTTCATGCAGGCGACGTGCGGCCGGACCGGGTTGCCCGCGCCCAGCCGGGTGCGCCGTAGTCCGTATGTCCAGTGGCAGGCTCCGCTGGTCTGGACGACCTTGTCGCTCACGCTTTACGCCGGCGGCCGGGCCGAGTTCGGGATGACCGGCGCGAGCCAGCTTCCCCGGCACTGGGTCTATGACTCGGGCGGCCAGCTGTCGCACAAGTCAGGCCTGACCGACTTCGGTGACTGGTACCGCAAGTCCTTCGGCCGGCACAGCCCGTGGCGGGACCAGGACTCGGCCGCGCTGGTCACAGCCGTGGAGACAGCGCTCGAACGGTCTCTGTCCGGGCAGCTGATGCACGGGGCGGCCAGGCCCCGCATTCAGCGCCTGGGCGCCGGCGTCGTGCTGGTGCGCCAGCACGAGCCGGGGACGGAGGTTTACCTGGTTCTCGACGGGGTCGTCCGGGTCGAGCGGGACGGCGAGCGGCTGGCGGAGTACGGGCCGGGGGCGCTGCTCGGGGAGCGGGCACACCTCCAGGGAGGCGCCCGCACCTCCTCGCTGGTGGCTGTCACGCCCTGCCGGGTGGCGGCGGCTGACGCCGGACAGCTCGACCGCTCTGCCCTGGAGGAGCTGTCCGGGGGGCACCGGCGTGAAGACGCCGGCCGGAACTGAGGTGCGGGTTCACCTGCGTGGTGTCCGCGGGTCGACGCCAGCGCCCGGCGCGGACTTCGTCCGGTACGGCGGCCACACCTCGTGCGTGGCCGCTGCCGATGACCACGATGTGCCGCCGACGCTCATCCTTGATGCCGGCACCGGCCTGCGCCAGGTTACCCCGCTGCTGGCCGGCCAGCCGTTCGCCGGCACGATCCTGCTCACGCACCTGCACCGGGACCACGTCCACGGGCTGCCTTTCTTTCAGGCCGGGGACCGCGGTGACGCCCGGGCCACGCTGTGAAACAGGCAGGCTTCATTTCCAGGCGAGCCGGGCGGCGGGACGGCATATGCGCCCGGTCTTCCCCGGCCCGCAGGCCCGGGACGCGAGCCAGACGATCCGGCGGGCCATCGAAATCCGCGACGGCGTCATCCAGAACTCGCGCATACTTTCCTTCCAGCACCGCTCGCCGGGCTATCCGCACACGTCTGGACAGCAGAAGGGCGCGCAGGCCACGAGCGGGACCTGACGTCGCAGCAGGCCGGGCGCATGTGATCATCGGGTGTCTGCCGATCGCGCCCGGTGGTCGTCCGCTAGGCAGGGGTTGTCATGTCCGGCTGGTTCGAGGCGCAGATCGTGGCGACCGGGCGGCTGCCGCTGTTCTGCTTCTTCGTGACGTTCCTTTCCGGATTCGGTCTCGTCCGGTTGTCTGCGCGGCTCATCCGCGCACAGGTCCGCTGGTGGCCGCGCAACGTCATGGCGGGTACCGTGCACGTTCACCACATGGTCTTCGGCGTGGTGTTCATGGTGATCGGCGGCGTCGCCGAGCTTGCCGCGCCGCTGCACTCGCTGGCCTGGCGGACCGGGCCGGCCGCGCTGTTCGGGCTCGGTACCGCGCTGGTGCTCGATGAGTTCGCGCTCATACTGCACCTGCGAGACGTGTACTGGAGCAACGAGGGACGGCTGTCGATCGACGCCGTGTTCGTCGCCGCCGGGGTAACCGCGCTGCTGCTGCTCGGGGCCGCGCCGGTCGGGGTGAAAAGCGTGACCGATTACCAACTGCCCGGCAGCCCTGGCGCGGCCGTCACGCTCACGCTGACCGTGGCCCTGCTTTTCGTGCTCGCTACGATCACGCTGCTGAAAGGCAAGATCTGGACCGGGCTCTTCGGCCTGTTCGTGCCGCCGCTGTTCATCGTCGGCGCCATCCGGCTCGCCCGGCCCGGCTCACCGTGGGCTCGCTGGCGGTACCGGGAACGAGCCCGCAAGCTCGCCAGGGCCAGCCGACGGGAGCAGCGCCTGCGACAGCCGGTGATCCGCGCGAAGATCTGGCTTCAGGACCTGCTGACTGGCCGGCACGAGGCGGCCGCGCCGCCGGTGCCGGCTGCCGTCGAAGAGGCTCCTGACCCGCGCGCGGACCAGCCGCCTCCGCGCTAATCGCTGACGCCCGCGCTACTGCGGCGCTGGCGCACTCGGGTCCCGCGCGTACCGCTTGACCGTACCCTCCATCGTGATCCGCACCGCGCACAGCGGGCGCTGCCCCGGCTTGCTCGCGGCCAGCACCCAGCGGCCGTCCGTCCGGACGACATGCCATTCACCGCCCCCTTCGCCGCTGCCGCGAGCGAGACGACGCTCCCTCCGGACGCTGCGTGGGCTCAAGTGCCATCGGGAGCGCGTGCGCCGCTGTCACCAGGACGGGATGCACAAACGCGACCCGCCCGCCGGACTGCGGCCGAGCGCGAGCCAACTGCCGCCATCCCGGCGCGGTTATCTCAGCGGATTGCCCGGACATGACCATATCCGCGGAAGGTTTCTGAGTCATTCTTTTAGCAATTGCTAGATGTAACCAATGGATAGCACGGGGTACCTAGCCCTTGCCGCATAGAAGTACGGCCTTTCCGCACGGGGGTGCCGGGAGCCGTGGCGAGGGGGGAACAATGCCGGAACCGGTACGCGCCAGCCAGCGTTATATGCCGGGCCTCGACGGCCTGCGCGCGCTGGCGGTCCTGGCCGTCATCGCCTATCACGAGCAACTCGGCTGGGCACCGGGAGGCCTGCTCGGGGTGGGGATCTTCTTTACCCTGAGCGGCTACCTCATTACTGACCTGCTGCTCGGGCAATGGCGGGCCAGTGGCCGGCTGAACCTGGCCGACTTCTGGCTCAGGCGGGCGCGCCGGCTGCTGCCGGCCCTGTTCGTCATGCTGGCGGTGGTAGCTGCATGGGTCACGGTCGCGGACCGAGTCCAGCTCGCCAGCTTGCGCAGGGCGGTGGCAGCGGCCGTCACTTACTCGAGCAACTGGTACGTGATCATCCAGCACAATTCCTACTTCGCGAGGTTCGCGCCGCCCTTCCCGCTCGATCACCTGTGGTCGCTGGCAGTCGAGGAGCAGTTCTACCTCGTCTGGCCCTGGCTGGTCCTGCTGGGCCTGTGCTGCCTGCGGACACGGCGGGCGGGCGCGGTGAGGTGGCTGGCGCTGCCCACGCTCGCGCTTGGCGCCGCGTCCGCCGCCGCAATGCTGCTGCTGTACCACCCGGGGCTCGATCCGACCAGGGTCTACGAAGGCACCGACACCCGCGCCTTCGGCCTGCTTACCGGGGCGGCGCTGGCCATGGTCTGGCCCAGCCGCCAGCCGGGATCGGCGAGGAAAGTCCGCGTGCTGCTGGACGGCACGGGAATCGCGGGCCTGGCCGTGATCGCTCTGATGATCTGGCGGGTTGGCCAGTACTCGCCGTTCATCTACCGGGGCGGCCTTGGCCTGCTCTCGCTGGCAGCCGCCGCCGTGGTGGCTGCCACCGCCTGTCCGGGCAGCCTGGTGGGCCAGGCGCTGGGCTGCCGGCCATTGCGCTGGATCGGGGTACGTTCCTACGGCATCTACCTGTGGCACTACCCCGTGATCGTGCTGACATCGCCGGCGAACAGCGGCGAGGACCTGGCCCGGGCCGGTCTCCAGGTGGCAGCCAGCATCGGGCTGGCCGCACTGTCCTGGCGGTTCGTCGAGGAACCGGTGCGCCAGGGCGCGCTCAGCCGGCTGTGGGCCCGCGCCCGCTCCTCCCGGTCGTACCCGCGGCCCGCCGGGGTCAGCGCAGTGGCCGCCATGACGGCCGCATCCGGGGTGCTGGTGGTGGCCTGCGCCGGCCTGAGCGGGGCCGTGCCGGCCTCTGGTGCGGTGGGCGACGCGGCATCCAGTGCCGCCGGTTCGGTCCTGCCGCCCGCCCCAGGCCCGGAGTCCACGGGCGCGGGGCCAGCGGGCGTCAGCATGCGGCGCTCGCCCGCTGATTCTGCGGCGGTCCGCACGTCCTGCCGCGCCGTGGCGCACATCGGTGACTCCACCTCCGAGGGCATGATCTCGCCCGCCTATCTGCCCGACCCGTCGCAGCGGCTGGCCGCCCAGTATGCCGGGGTCGGTGTCCGGGCCGTCCAGACCGAGATCTCGGGGGCCCGGTCAGTAGTGGAGACGCTGCCAGGCCAGGTCAACGGCTATAACGTGGCCCGCGCACTGGTGCGCCAGGGATACCGGGGCTGCTGGGTGATCGCCCTGGGCACCAACGACACCGCCAATGTGGCGGTCGGCTCGACGGTCGGGCGGATGGCCCGCATCGAGGAGATGATGTCGGCCACCGGGGGCCGGCCGGTGATGTGGGTCGACGTCAAGTCGCTGCTCGTCAGCGGTCCTTACGCCGAGTCAGATATGCAGGCGTGGAACGCCGCGCTGCGCCAGGCCTGCGCCCGGTATCCCAATATGCGGATCTTCGACTGGGCGTCCGTCGCGGCAGGCAGCTGGTTCATTTCGGATGGGATCCACTACACCTCGGCCGGTTACGCGGCACGGGCGCGGCTCATCGCCGCCGCCCTTGCCCAGGCGTTCCCCGGCAGCGGTCGCAGCAACGGGTGCGTCATCGGGTAGCCGCCGAGGGCGCTCAGCGCGCAAGTCCGCCGGCCGTGCGCCAGCGTAGGCTGCGATCTGGAGAAGGAGGCCGCCATGGGCTTCGAGCACATCCTGGTCGAGCGGTCCGGTGAGTTCGCCACCGTCACGATGAACCGGCCGCAGCGGCGCAATGCCCTGTCGCTGCCGCACATGCGCGAGCTGATCACGGCGCTGCGTGATATCGGGGAGAGCGACGCCCTCGGCATCGTCCTGGCCGGCAACGGCCCGGTCTTCTGCGCCGGGCACGACTTCGCCGACGTCGCCGATGCCGATCTGTCGGCGGTTCGCGCACTGCTGGCGACCTGCACCGAGCTGATGACGCTCATGCAGCAGGTACCCCAGCCGGTGGTGGCCCGGGTGCACGGTCTCGCCACGGCGGCCGGCTGCCAGCTGGTCGCAAGCACCGATCTCGCCGTTGCCAGCGAGGACGCCGGCTTTGCCGCTCCCGGCGGGAAAGGTGGCTGGTTCTGCCACACGCCCATGGTGGCCATCGCCAGGAACGTCGGCCGGAAACGGGCCGTGGAGATGGCCCTTTCGGGCGACGTTATCGACGCCAGGACCGCGCTCGACTGGGGACTGGTCAACCGGGTAGTGCCCGCCGGGCAGCTTGACACCGCCGTGGCGGATCTCCTGGATCGCGTCACGCGGGGGTCGGCGGAGAGCAAGGGCATTGGCAAGCAGGCGCTCTACGCCCAGATAGACCTCGACCAGCCAAAGGCGTACGCCTACGCCGTCGAGGTGATGGCAGCGACCAGTCAGCTGCCGGATGCACGTGAGGGCATGCACGCGTTCCTCGGCAAGCGCAAGCCGCAATGGCGCCGCGGACGCCAGTGAACCTCAGCGGCTCACAGGGGCGCGGCTAGCGCGGCACGCGGCGCTCAGACGGGCCGATCCGAGGCGGCGGCGAGGACTTCGGGGTGCTCACGGCGGTAATGCTCGGTCAAGACGGCACTCGCCTCTCCAGATCTGCACGGGATGCTGCGCTGGCAGACCTGGCAGCGGATAACCGGAAGCCGGGTGACGGTTACGGGGAAACGGGAGGATCTCGTGCTGCTCACTGCTCGCATTATGCCAGATTGGCGATCGCAGCAACGACCTCGCCGGGCAGGTGCCGGGGATGTATGAGCAGCGCCCTGGCCACCTGACGGATTTTGAGCCGCCTCGGGATGAGCATTTTCTCGCTGTAACGCCAGGCAGCGAATTCATCATTACCGAAGCGCTCGCCAATGGCCCGGCGAAAATGTCTTGCATCACCGCCGTCCCCCTTCCAGGCCGGCAGCCATTCGCGCAGCTCGTCATCGCATTCCAGCATGGTCCAGTTCATCAGCCGCTCGGCCACCTGGCCGGCCGCATCGATGACGAAGGCCAGATCGGCATCTGCCCGGATGCCATGGACCCTGCCCTCGTTATCGCGGCCGTGGTGGATGCTGGCCGAGCTGAAATGTGCCCCCACTGCCAGCGCCGCGACGGCGTGGCCGGCTTCGTGCCAGGCCGTCCTGACAGTTGCCGCCCGGGCCGGCGCGAGGCTGGGAAAACAGCCGCAGTCGTAGCGCTGCCTGATCCATTTGTCGTTCACGATCGACTCATCGTCGTAGCGGATGACCCGGCTCAGCTCAGCCTGGATCGCGGCCAGGATGCGCTGCTCGGAAGGCCTCATGACGAACATGGCCTCACGGCAGCGCCTGCACCGTGTCGGCAGGTATCCAGCCCTCCCGGCCGCTGGCCGCCCGGACCCAGATCCAGCCGCTTTCGTCGTCTCGGGTCATGACCGTCAGGACCTCCCCGAGCGCAGCGGGCAGCTCAGTGGTGTCGGACGGCTCGATCACGGTCGCCTGGCCCGACTCCGCGTCGAGGTAACGCGACGGCATCCAGCCATCGCCATTCCCGGCGGTCACGAAGACAAGGACAGGCCAGCGGGCATCCCGCCGCCCGACCGTGACCTGCTGACCGACGGACAGCCGCAGGGGCGCTCGCTCGGGAATCTCGTGCGCCCGGACCGCTCGGGCCTCGCTCATGCTGACATCTTCCCGCCCGCGGACGGGGCGCGGCGAGATCTTCCGCCTGCGCAGCAGCGTGGCACAGGGGCGAGCAGTCCGCGGGTTCGGCTACCCGCGCACCGGCGTCATGTTCAGGCGCCGTTGACGCGGTAGTAGGCCGTGGGCTCCCAGTAGGAGTTGAACCGAATCCAGCCGATCCGCGAGCCGGTGTCGTGCGCCCCGAACGTGATGTCAGCGCGGTCATACAGCTCGACGTGGCCGGTGCCATAGAAAGCCAGGTCGCCTTGGCGCGCCTGGGCGCGGCTTATCCGGATCAGCCGGCGGCTGCGGAGCATGTCATAGGTGGTCCGGCCCAGCACGATGTGAGCGCGCCGGTAGGCCGCATAGACCAGGCCGGAGCAGTCGTAGCAGGACGGCCCGCTGCCGCCCCAGCAGTACCATTTGCCATGCTGGGCGATGGCGTAATCGTAGGCGATAGTGCGCAGCGGGTGGCGGATGGCACTGGTCGCCGCGTGGGCGGGCCGGGCGGAAAACGCCAGCGCCGCCAGGGTCACGGAGGCCATGATGACGAGCATTCGATGGAACATTTTTCTCCTTCGTCGGGCGGACATGACACGTCTCGTCCAGGGGCTGCCTCCTCCCTCGTACTGCTCGCCGGCTTAGCTAATGGGCGGTTTCTACCTGAGTGCCCGTATCTAAGGTGCACAGCTTAACCACGTCTTGTCCTGGTTTCTAGGAAAAAGCCTGTTCACAGGCGTGCCGCCGAACGGGCAGCCGCCCTGCGGCGCTGCTCCTTGCGGCCAGTGCCGTGGTGTCGGCGGTCGCGTACTCACAAAGCCCGCGGAAGACCGAACTGCCCAGTCCGGCGGCGCGAATCAGTCCCCGGCGTAGCCGTCACGCGGCGGGCCGGTGGCCCGCGAACAGTACTCGTGGCATCCGGTCCGCCGAGGTTTCCTCGTCGACGGCCTGTGGCTCGAAGCCGTAGCGGGCCAGGAGGCTGAGCCAGGCTTTGCGGCCGAACAGGCCCATGCGGTGCGTCTCGTGCACGGCATGGACCGCGCCGCCGGGCTCGCGAAGCAAGAACGCGTACTCAGCCAGCGTCCAGGTGTCGGCCGGATCCGGGTCGAAGGACCACTCCAGGAACCGCGCCCCGCGCCCATCGGCGCCGTCGCTGCCGCCGTAGCCGGTCCCCGACTGGAAAGTCTCGGTGATGTTGTCGGGAACGAAGACGGCAACGCCGCCTGGCCGGCAATGCGCGAACGCGGTCTCGATGACCTGGCCGAGTTCGACTTCGCTGGTCATGTAGTCCACGGCGTCGTGGACGAGCACCGCATCGAAGGTCGCATCCAGCCGCGCCGTGCGCATGTCGCCCACCACATGCTCGCAGCCCGGGTTGAGCCGCCGCGACTCCGCGAGCATGGCTGCAGAGAGATCGAGGAGCGTCATGGCGAATCGCGCCCTGAGGTGGCTGGCCAGATGGCCGCCGCCGCTGCCCAGTTCCAGGACCTCGCGAACGGGTCCCGACGCCAGGCCGAGCGCCTTTATCGCGAAGGCGGCCTCCTCCGCGTACTCCTCCGGCGGCGAGATGAGCGGCCACCACGCCGCCAGGTCCTGGTAAAGGCGATGACCGGCTGGCACCTGAGCCATAAGATCATCCTTGACCGATGAGCATCCAGCCGGCCCCGCCGCATCGTCGGCGTCCCGGCAGGGGGGGCATGATGGCGAGCCGGCGAAGGACAGCCGTGCAACCCTGGCAACGGACGGCCGATGCGGGGAATGGGTCAGCCTGTCGCCGGCCGGCCCACGAGGAGGCATGCGCCGCCTGCATGACCGAAGCGCGTAACTTCGCCGCAGCACAGAAAAGCCGGTAGCCGATCAGTCCCGTTTGGCCGCGCCGAACCATGGCAGCGTTCTGCACTACCGCTCGGAATTCGGACGGGACGTATCGCTGGCGGGCAGGGTCTCGCCGGTTTCGAGCGAGGTCTTGAGGTTGGCGATGACTGCTGGCCAGCCTCCGCCGATGAGCTCCAGAACGGCGCTTCCGGGTTCGAAGTCGTCGTGAACGACGGCCAGCCTGACCTTCTGCCCGAGCGGCTCGATGTCGAAGGCAACCTCGACCGGCGCTCGCTGGTCATTCTGGCAAGCAATTCATCGCTGAACCCGACGGCCGCGGCGAATTCCGGCGTGAAGGTGTGAAAGGAGTAGGCCAGCCGGCGATAGGGCTCGGATTCGAGAATGACCTGAGCGGGATCGGCGATCGTCACGCCATTCTGCTGCCAGGTAAGCGTCGACCCTGCTCTCCGATCCGACTCCAATCCGACTCCAAGGTGACTCCCGGTAGCGCCGGGTGACAGCCGGCTCGGTCAGCGCTTGCCAGAGCCGCTGCGGGGTGGTGCTGACGTAGGTCGTGTAGACGAACATGCAGCCGTCTGCCGCCGCCGCCGGTAGCCAGCAGCAACCGGCCGGCGGCAGCGGCACCCCCGGCACCGCCCTCACCGGGCCGCCGTGGCTGGACGCCCGCCGTGTGGCGGCCGGCGGCGTCGTTCCTCCGGGCATACCAGCTCGGCGGCGGCTACACCCCCGGGCCGCTGCTCTCCGTCGTTGCCCTGGCCGGCCTGGACGGGTCGCTCCTGACGTTGCGGCGCGGCCTGAGCCGGACCGGCGCCGGCTCGCACTCAGCTGCCCGCTGTTCTTTGCCACAGCGGCCGCGGTGCTGCCGGTCTCCGACGCCTTCGAGTTCTCCTGGCGCTATCAGCTCCCGGCGCTTGTTACCCTCCCGCCAGCCGACGCGCTCGGCCTCGCCTGCCTGGCCCGGTCAGCCAGGCGACGGGCTCACGGCGGCGCCTGCCCCGGCGCAGGGCGGCCGGGCACCGTGCGGCCGGGCACCGTGCGACCGGCCACGGCACAGCCGGGCAGCAGGCCGGGAACTGCAGCACGCGCACGGACGGCTGGTGCAGGCCCCGCTGCACCTGGCTCAGGTACGGGTTGGACAGCCTCGTCAATTCGCGAGCTGGCGCAGGGACAGGCTGGCGAGCTTGCGCTGGGTGGGTGAAACTCCCGGGGCTTCCAGCTGCGTGTCCCAAGGATCTGGCATCTGGCCCCAGGTAAGTGCAAGGCGGTGAGGTTAACTTGCACATGCGCGGCGGCCCTGGAATCCCCGGCCCGCCGCGCATGCGGGGTGCTACTTGGTGTCGCCCTTCTCGGCCGCCGGGCCTTCCCTGGCGCCCAGCAGCGGCCTGGCTGCCTCGAGCACGTTCTCAGCGAACTTCCGCTGGGAGGTGAGCAGCTGCCCGGCGAAGTCGTAGGCGCTGGCCACGAACTCCTCGGGCTTGGGCAGCTTGTCGCTGGAGGGCAGGCTGGGCGCCGGGACGGACGGCGTGGTCGGCTGGACGGCACCGAGCTTGTTCACCACGTCCACGACGCCGTCAATGTCCCAGGTCAGCCGGACCGCTATCCGGATCAGGTCGTGCTGCTCGGCGGACCCGAGCTGGCCAGCCAGGGTCACGATGCCGTTCCGCACTCG
>CABEEE010000387.1_pt1 | contig 18754 bp, 14 predicted proteins | sample 3423231 | NCBI WGS metagenome assembly CABEEE01 (sample SAMEA5534333, study PRJEB31848) | metagenome | biome: tundra; feature: field; material: soil | place: USA | collected 2013-05 | depth 0.15 m | reverse complement strand
GCGGAATAGGCGGAATAAGAGCCTTCCAGCCCGCCGCAGTCCCCGTGCTCCATAGGCCGCACCCGTCCGCGCTCAGGGACATACACAGGGGCGCCTCGGCTACCCCCGTAGCCCACGTACTGTGCCGACAGCGTCACCTGCCGTGACGATATCCCCCGGTCGGGAGCACCGCATGCGAAAATGTACTGTCCGGCGCCCGTCCAGGAGAGGCATTTGCTCAATTACGGACGGTACGAACCGTGACGCCACCAAGTCCCGGCTCCCCTCCACGCCTGCCCACTGGCCGGCAAACACGAGGCATCGTCGGTGGCCAGGGACCAGTCACCGGTCCTGGAGTGGTCAGCAGCATCCATTCCAGCTACAGGCGAATCCCATGAACAAGTAATGATCAATCCGAGAGGCGGGTGCGCTAACTGGCCGCTGACGGGCCCCAACTTGGGCCGTTGACAGACGCGCTCAATGGCGATCTTCGCTGACGGCGCAGATGGAAACAGGACGCCAGCACACACCCCCTTCTTGCGCGTACGTTAAGTCATAAGGCGTCACAATCCGTTATTCTAGTTGAATAGCGGTTCATCGTGTGCTGCGATGTCCTTCGGGGATCGCGTCAAACCGGTAGGCCGCATCCCCCAGGGGGTTTGTCGGCATGGAGGAAAACGGCCGTGTTCCGCCGCTAACCCGGCGCGTGCCGGGCGCGGCAGTTGGGCCGAGCCCGGTTTCGCCGGCAGGGCGGCCGGCCCTACCGGAGTCTTTGCTGCAGCTCATGCAGGCGGCAGTCGATGCGGCGCACGCGCAGGAGGCCGCGCAAATACATGAGCACCCAGGACGGCAGGAGCAGGCAGAACCTCCCGTGACAAGGGCGTCGTTGCCTCAGCGCGTGCCGGGCGCCGCCGACAGCCCGAAGCCGCCGGCGCGGGTGGCGCGGCCGGTGCTGCCGGCCTCAATGCCAGCGTTCGGGCCAGATGCGGAAGACGATACGGCCCCGATCCAGGCCATCTCAGCGCCGGTAATCAGCGAGCCTGCAAGTCCGGCCGTCAGCGAGCCCCTCGTGCAGCCGGAACGAGCCGGCATGCCCGCACGCTCCCCCAAGCCCGCGCGCCCTCCCAAGCCCGCACGCCCTGCGAAAACCGCCTCGCAGCGGCCTGGGCAGCCACCGAGCGGACAGAATCCGGCAGCGGGCAGGAGCCGCCGAAAGGCGGGCGTAGTGATCTTGGCAGCGGTCGTCATCGCCGGGTCGCTGGGGATCCTGCTGTTCGGGCACAACGCGATCACGCGCGGCGGGGCCGCTGCGCGCGCGCTTAGCAACGCGGCCGCAACTCGTAACCGCGCAGCAGCCTGGGTCGCTTCTCAGGTCACCCAAGGCGCCATCGTGTCGTGTGACCCGTTGATGTGCGAGGCGCTGGAGGCACAGAGAATTCCCGCGAGCGATCTGGATGAGCTAAGGCCGGGAACCGGCGATCCGCTCAGCTCTGTTGTCATCGTCGCGACGGCAGCCGTCCGCAGCGAGTTCGGCGGCCGCCTCAGCTCCGTCTACGCGCCGGCGGTCATTGCGAGCTTCGGCTCAGGAAGCGGCCAGATCGCGATCCGAGTGATCGCTTCGCACGGAGCCGCCGCATACGAGTCGGCGCTCAGCGCTGACCTGGCGGCCAGGAAAGCCTCCCGAACGCTGCTGACCAGCCCGCGGATCGAGGTCTCGGCCACGGCCAGGAGGCAGCTCTCAGCTGGGCAAGTCGATTCGCGGCTGCTGATTACCATCGCAAACATGGCATCGCAGCATCCGGTCTATATCGCAGCGTTCAGCGACTCCGGGCCAGGCGCCGGCGCGGACGGCCCGCTCCGTTCCGTCGACCTGACAGGGATCGAGGATGCGTCCCCGGGCAACTTCGCCTACGTGCATTCGATAATTGCCTTCCTGAACGCGGCACGCCCCCCCTACCGCGTCGCGCGTGCCGCGATGGCGCGGCTCGCCGGAGGCCAGCCCGCCTTCCGTATCGAATTCGACGCACCGAGCCCGCTCGGGCTGCTCGGTCCTCCGAGTTCGTGATCAAGAAAGCCTGGATCGGCCCGGCTGTCGTACGTTGACGATCGTGACGGCAGGCAGATGACCTGCCGCTGCGAGCACCGGCCGCTCGAGGCACAAGGCCGGGCGGCTGATTCCCCTGGCTTGCGTCGCTGCGGCAGAACCCATCCGCGCCCCCGGCCTGCAACGAATATCTGACAGAGCTCCGGCCGGGTGGAGGGGGACTGCCGGGGCGCCGCACTCTCAAGAGCAGTGCTCCGCTAGCTGAACGATGCTCTCGCATATGGCAGGCTTGCTGCCATGACGGCCACGCAGACGGCACGCGACCGGGCCCGAGCCGAGCTCACCAGGGAAATCAAGTCGGAAGCGCGGCGCCAGCTTGCCGCGGAGGGCGCGCAGCGGCTGTCCCTCCGGGCGGTGGCTCGCGAGCTCGGCATGGCCTCCTCGGCGCTGTACCGGTACTTCTCCAGCAGGGATGACCTGCTGACCGCGCTGATCATTGATGCCTACGATGCAATCGGGGAAAGCGCGGAGCGCGCCGTCGCGGCACTCCCTCGCACCGACATCCGTGGTCGCTGGCGCGCCTGCTGGCACGCGGTGCGCGGATGGGCGATCGCCCATCCGCACGAGTACGCGCTGATCTACGGCTCGCCAGTCCCCGGCTATTCGGCACCGCAGGAAACTATCGCCCCGGCCAGCCGGATGGCAGCCGTCCTCGGCGGCCTGCTGTCGGACGCCTGGTCCGCCCGCTTGACCGGGCGGCCCGCCGACGCGCGACCCGACGGCCTGCTGCAGCAGCCACTGGCCGGGCAGGCAGAGCGGGTGGCCGCGGCCATCGCACCCGGCGTACCTGGCGCGATGGTCGCCACTGGGCTGATCGCCTGGACGCAGCTGTTCGGCATGATCAGCTTCGAGCTCTTCGGGCAATTCGTCGGCAGCGCCGATCCGGCCGACGCATTTTTCGCCTATGCCGCAGAGCGCATGGGCGATTTCGTCAATCTTCCTGAGTGATGGCCGGCTGGCATAGCCGCTCGCATCCGCGCACGTCACCGCTGGCCTGCGGCGGGCGGCGTCAGCCGGGCACCCGCAGCATCGTGCGGCCACGCCGATTAGGCTGCTGGCGTGGCTGGCCTCCGGGCCGGGGAACCAAACTGGCTAATCCGTGGCATGCAGTACCCACGGTGACCGGCCGCGGTAGCGATGACGGGAAGGGTGTTAACGCTGGACTGCACGGAAGGACAGCTTCGCGTCCTGCTGCTGGAGAACATTCACCCCGACGCGGCCGCCCGCCTCGTCAAAGACGGCTATCAGGTGGAGACGGCAGCGCCGGCGCTGGACGAAGACGAGCTGATCGGCGCGATCGGCGGTGTTCACCTGCTCGGCATCCGGTCCGGTACCCGGGTGACGGAGCGGGTCCTCGGCGCCGCGCCGGACTTGCTCGCCATCGGCGCGTTCTGCATCGGAGTCAACCAGATCGACCTGGCGGCGGCCTCGCGGCAGGGAATCGCGGTGTTCAACGCCCCGTTCTCGAACACGCGCAGCGTGGTCGAGCTGGCCCTGGCCGAGATCATCGCGCTGACCCGGCACCTCACCGACAAGAACGCGCAGATGCACGCGGGCATGTGGGACAAAGCCGCGACGGGCAGCCATGAGGTGCGCGGGCGGCGGCTGGGAATCGTCGGCTACGGCAACATCGGCGGGCAGCTGTCGGTCCTGGCGGAGAGCCTCGGCATGACCGTCTTTTTCTACGACACCGCCGACAAGCTGGCGCTGGGCAACGCCCGGCGCTGCGGTTCGCTGCAGGAGCTGCTGGAGATATCGGACGTGGTCACCCTGCACGTGGATGGCCGGCCGGGGAACAGCGGCCTGTTCGGCGCGGAGGAATTCGCCGCGATGCGGCCAGGGAGCCTGTTCCTCAATCTCTCCCGCGGTTTCGTCGTTGATCATGCGGCGCTGCGGCAGAATATCGGGTCCGGGCATCTTGCCGGGGCTGCCGTCGACGTGTTCCAGCAGGAACCGCGCGGCCGCGGCGAGGAGTTCACCTCCGAGCTGCGGGGCCTGCCCAACGTCATCCTCACGCCGCACGTCGGCGGCTCGACCGAGGAGGCGCAGCAGGACATCGGCGAGTTCGTCGCCGGGAAACTGCATGACTACGTCACATCCGGCGCCAGCTCGCTGAGTGTCAACCTGCCAGCGGTCGCGCTGCCGCGCACGCCGGGCACGCACCGCCTAGTCCATCTGCACCGCAACGTCCCCGGCGTGCTCGCGACCATCGACCAGCTGCTGGCTGAGCACAGCACCAACATCGAAGGCCAGCTGCTCGGCACCCGTGACGACCTCGGCTACGTCCTCACTGATATCGCCGCCGAGTACACCGGCGACATCCTCGCCAGCCTCCGCGAGCTAGACATCACCATCCGGCTGCGGACCATACGTCCGGCCTGACCATACGTCCGGCCTGGCCAGCCGGGCAGCGGGGTCAGCTGGCCTGCGCCGCGGGCGGCGAGGTGGTAGCCCAGCGGATTGCCTGGACGATTGCGTGGCCGGCCGGGCGGACCAGAGCGGTCTCGGTGAGCGGCAGGTAGGGCAGGCGAAGCGGGCGGCGGGCCCATCCTGGCAGCAGTGACGTCGCTGCAGCGGCGAGCACGCCGTAGGGTACTCGGGCGACTACCGGCAGCGGCGGGCTGAGCAGCAGGAACCGGGCCGCCGCGCGAGCTTCGGCGGTGCCCTGCAGCTCGGTCCGGTACTGCCTGATCCGGTCGGCGAGCTCGGCCTCGGTGCGAGGCGGGCCGGGAACCCCGAGCTCGACAGCAACCGCGCCAGGTCGGCAACATACCCGTCGCGCCCTGCCTGATCCAGCGGCTGGGCCCCGAACGGCTGTGCGCGCACAGGAAGCTGTCGGCCTCGGCGATGTGAACCCACGTCAGCAGACGGGGATCCGGGGCCGCGTAGGGGCGCCCGTCTGGCGCCGTCCCGGTAACCCGCTCGTGGATCGCCCTGACCCGTCTCGTTGCCGCTTGGGCGTCGCTGGCCAGGCCGAACGTCGTGACGGCAAGAAAATAGCTGGTCCGCTGCAGCCGGCCCCACGGGTCGCCCCGGTAGCCCGAATGCCCAGCCACGCCGGCCATTGCCAGCGGATGCAGGGACTGCAGCAGCAGGGCGCGGATCCCGCCGACGAACATCGAGGAGTCCCCGTGCACCCGCCGGATGGGGCGGTCCTCGGCGAACCACCGCTCCCCCGCGGGATCGTGGATCGCCCTTCGTCTCGCCGGGCTCTCGGACCCGGCGACTCGCTCGAAGATCGACGCGCCGATACGGGAGCGGACTGAGTCAGCGGCAGCCTGAACCCGTTCTCGCATCTGTCCATTATCGGCCGCTGCTGCGCGCGCTCGGGCTGCGGGCGCCGGCTGGGGCCGTCTTGGCGGATCCAGAACAGGTCACCGCATGATCTGCTGGAGCCACCGCGGTTCCCGCCCCGGCCTGCGAGTGGTGCAGCGTCAGAGTGCAGCCTCAGGGCGGCCAAGCGCCCGGTAGGTCCAGCCGGCGGCACGCCAGGGCGCCGGGTCGAGCGCGTGGCGGCCGTCCGCGATGAGCCGCTGGGCAACGGCTTTCCCGATAACCTCGGGGTCCGCCTGCCGGAACTCGGGCCATTCGGTCAGCACCAGCAGCACATCTGCGTCCGTGGCAGCGCCGACCACAGAGCCCGCGTACTCAAGGTCCGGGTGCGCCAGCCGGGCATTGTCGATGGCCGCCGGGTCGTAGGCGGTGACGCGGGCGCCGAGGCTGTGCAGGGCTGTGGCCACGTCGAGTGCGGGTGAGTCCCGGATATCGTCGGAATCTGGCTTGAACGCGAGGCCGAGCACGCCGACATTGCGGCCATGCAGCGGCCCTCCGACCAGCTCACATGCCAATTCGACCATGCGGGAACGGCGCCGAGTATTGATCGCGTCCATCTGCCGGAGGAAGGAGACCGCCTCGCCCGCGCCAAGCTCCTCTGCCCGGGTCATGAACGCCCGGATGTCCTTCGGCAGGCAGCCGCCGCCGAAACCGAGACCGGGGCGCATGCCAGCACCGCCGATCCGGTGATCATAGGCAAGCGCCTCTGCCAGCCTGGACACGTCCGCATCCGCGGCTTCACAGACCTCGGCCATGGCGTTGATGAATGAAATCTTCGTGGCGAGAAAGGCATTCGCGGCGACCTTTACGAGCTCGGCGGTAGCGAAGTCGGTGACGACAAAAGGGACTCCGGCCGCCAGCGGGTCCGCGTATACCTCCCGCAGGATCGCCTCTGCGCTCGCCGAGCGCACCCCCGCCACGATTCGCTCCGGCCGCAGAGTGTCGGCGACCGCGTGTCCCTCCCGCAGGAACTCCGGGTTCCAGGCAAGCTCGACGCCTGACCCCTCGGGGACAAGCCGGGCCAGGCGTTCGGCAAGGCCCGCAGCGGTGCCCGCCGGCGTGGTGGACTTGCCGACGATCAGGCAGGGCCGCTTCAGCAGCGGCGCCAGCGCGTCAATGCAGCCGAACAACTGCGACAGATCAGCTCCGCCTGACTGTGCCCGCTGCGGCGTGCCCACACAGCAGAAGTGCACATCCCCGAAGTCCGCGGCCTCCTGGAACGAGGTGGTGAACCGGAGCCGCCCCGAGCGCAGGCCGCGGTCGAGCAATTGCTCCAGGCCGGGCTCGTAGAAGGGAAGCTTGCCTGCCGCGAGCGCGCTGACCCGGGTCGCGTCGACATCCACGCCCAGCACGTCAAAGCCGAGTTCGGTCATGCACGCGGCATGCGTGGTGCCCAGATACCCAGTTCCAAGCACGGTAACGCGACGAGCCACTGCGCTCTCCTTCCCTCGGGATGTCTGGTAGCAGATCGCCCCGGCCTGTCCGGGCGTCGGCTCATGTTAGTGGCCGACGCGGACCAGGCCAGCCTAGGGGCCGGGCCAGCCGGTGGTCCTGAACGGCAGACCTGGACAGCCACGGTTAACGCATGCTCACGACCGGCCAGCGGGAAGCCTCATTGTTAGCAGATGCGAAGCCGGTGCACTGCACCGTGAGACACGTCACGTATCTCCCCGGGACCGGACGATCAAATCAGCGAGAAGGGCGAGCGAGGCGATGATAAGCCCGGACACGAAAATCAGGATGGTGTTGAGTGCGAACAGCAACGGGTGCACGACCATGTCGAAGATGCCCTTGACGACGCCAAGGCCGAGCAGGCAGAGCGCGACGGGCATGAGCACCTTGAGCGGATTGAAATACATCACCATCCGCAGCACCTGAAGGATGTAGCGGTAGGCGTCCGTGACGAAGCGGAACTTCGACGTTCCCGCCCGCTTGGCGTACCCGATCGGCACGTAGCGCACGTCGTGCTGGTTGGACAGGAAGGCAAGCGTGATCGTGGTGACGCAGGAGAACCCTGGTGGCAGCAGCCGCAGGTAAGGCAGCGAGACCTCGCGCCGGAATGCCCTGAGGCCGGAATTCAGATCCGGGATCCTGGAGTTGGTCAGCCGCTCGGCCAGCTTGCGGATGAACCACTTGGCCGGCACGCGCAAGAACTTGTGAGTGCCCTCTTCGCTGGTCCTTGCCCCCACGACCTGATCCACCGTCGCGTCCTTCTCGAGGATCTGGACGAGCTCGGGGATGCGTTCGTTCGGATAGGTCATGTCAGCGTCGGTCCACACGACTATCTCGCCCAGGGCCCGCTGGGTGCCGATACGCCGGACGGTGCCCGAGCCGCCGTTGCGGTGGAAGCTTACGATCTTCATATGCGGATAGCTCGGCGCGGCCTCGTAGAGGCGGGCCAGAGTGTCGTCGGTCGAGGCATCATTGAACGCAAGGAGCTCGTACTCGTATCCGCTCGCATCCATCGCCGCGCAGATCCGCGCCACCTCGAGCGTGACATGGTCCTGCTCGTTATAGCAGGGAAGGATGATCGAGACATAAGGACTCGGCGGTGACGGAGTGCTCACAGGCGCCGAGACTACTACCGTTTCGGGCGTGGCGGCGGGAGCACCGCCGAGGGGGACAGTCACCGAGACGGCTCCGACATCCAGACGCTGAAGGTGAGTTTCCAGGTTGCCCTCGGCGGAGTCGTCAAGGTGTGCTCGTCCTGCCTGCTGCGCAGCGCCATGACCTGCCTCGTCGGGCCGCCGTAGGGGGTGAGCTGTGATCGCGCGGCAGCAAGGAGCACCGGCCGCCGGCCGGCCTGCCGGATGCCGCGCACCACCTCCTGCACGGCCGGCAACCGGACGCGGCTCAGGCGCGCTACCGGAACGTCGCACATCCCCCGGACTACCTCGGCGAGATGGTCGGCGATCGGGTCATCGACGATGACGACGGATGCGTTGCGGGGGATCGCCGCGCACATGCCGCTGATCGCGGTGATCTCGCCGGAATACGTGGTCGTGAACGCCACGCTGACCGTGGTGGGCTTGATGCCGAGCGGGCCGCCTCTTGCGATTCCCAGCCCGTAGGTGGTTATGGCGGCGGGCAGCACCAGGGCTGCCGCGCAGACCGCGCCGAGGCCACCGCAGGTCACCCGGTCAAAGCCGCGCTGACGGAGTTGGCCGACGAGCCAGCTCGAGGCCCAGACTGCCAGCAGAATGAAGCCGGGCAGCACGGCCGGGACGAGCCTGCGGCTTGCCCAGGGCTGGTCCGGGGTGATCGCCGGCTGGTACAGCGCTGTGACAATGGTCCATGCGAATGTCATCAGTGCCAGCGTCCACATCGGCGCGCGGCCCCACAGGCACCTGCGCGAGAGCACCGCGGCCCCCAGCGTGCCGAGCACTACGGCGGGTACCCCGATGTACCAGAACACCCAGTGCAGGCTGATCTCGTAGTAGAGGCGCGTCGGGTCGACCGCCAGGTGATCGGCCCGCTGGAAACTGGCGATGACGTCCTGGGTGGTCTTCGTCATCTGGCCGTGCACCGTCTGGAAGTGCGGGCGGATGGCGAAGCCTATTGTGACGACGAACGCCAGTACGGCGACGGCGTTCGGCAGCCATCGTCCGCGCACTTCCGGCAGGCCGCGTTGCCATAGCGCCAGCACCGCCACCACCGTCAGCATGACCACGGCGACCGCCACCAGCACGAACGGCTCCAGCGAGCTCTTGATGCTGGTCAGGTACGGCCTGGACAGGACCAGCCCGTCGACGCCGCCGTAGACCGCGCCGACCACGAGGCCGGCCAGAAGCGGGACTGCCTGCCGCCGCCGGCCGAGGAGCAGCAGCCCGCAGTACGGGATCACCGGCAGCATGTCGCTCGCCCCGTCAATGCGCACCAGAAGTGTCAGGCCCAGAGCGAGGCCGCCGAGCGCCGCGGTGACCCTGGTACCGATCTTGTCTGCGTCGAACGAGTCGATGACAAAGCAGAGCCCGCCGAGGAAGAGAATCTGCACGACCGGCTCGCTGTAGGTCGACCGGCTGGTGAACTGCTCGGGCATTGAGATCGCGAGGACGAGGGCCCCCAGCGGCGCCCACCGCGGCCCGACGAGCCGGGCGACCAGGCCACCGAAGGTGAGGACCGCTAGCGCCCCGAGCACCGGTGCCAGCGCCGCCGCCGCGCCCACGCCGCCCATCCAGAAACCGCCCGCGAGGATCATCGGCAGCCCCGCCATGAACTGCGGCACCACGGTGCCGCCGACCTGGTAGAAGGCAAAGCTGCCGAAGGAGAGCACATGATGGCTGCCGCTGAACGCCGCCCGATCCTGCGGGATCGGCAGCGATCCATGGTGGGCGATCCAGTTCCCGAACTGGAGGTAGGACGCCGGATCGCGCATCACGATGATCTGCTGAGAGTGATAGATCATCTGATCGACGCCGAACGCGACCGCGATCGCAACCACGGCCACAACCGCCCACCAGGGCGTTCGCGCGTGTTCGGGCTTGCGCAGCGGCAGCGGGCTCCGCCACCGGCCGGGGATCCAGCGCAAGCCGACCGCCACCAGCACTGCCGCCAGCGGCACCGACAGCACGAGCATCAGCACGGGCGTGAACAGGCCCAGCAGCAGCAGCGGCAGCCCGGCAAGCAGCCAGGCCATCACCAGCAGCGCCGGCAGCACGGTCAGCCGGCCGAACAGCCGGCCGGCGGCGTCCGCTGGCTCGGCGACCCCGCCGCCGGCAGCCCCCGCTGCCGGAGAGCCGGCTGTCGCGGTCTTGGCGCCGGCACTCATTTCCTGATCCCCTTAGCACTGGTGGTGCCGCCCGAGGCGCCGACCCGGTGCAGCACGATGTACCCGTCGCGGTAGAAAACATCCCGGTAACCGCTGCGTTCGAGTTGCCGGACAATATCTATCTGCTGGCGCACACTCGTGAACGTGAACTGCCGCACTGTCACGTCAGCGACGATCCACAGCGGACGCAGCGGCGGGTGCTTGCCGTCCCCGTCCCACAGCAGAACAGCATCCCTCCCCGACAGGTGCGGGGCGAGATGATTCGAGACCTGGACGGTGACACCGCTCGGCACGGTGGCGGCCGCCGCGGCGGCCGCATCCATCCACGCAGTCCGCTGGTAAAACGATGAATGCAGGGCCGGTTCGAGTGCGAACTTCGGGATGGCATACAGCGCGACAGCGCACATCGCGGCAGCGCAGCCAAGCGCTACCACGCCGGTTCCCCGCGAGGCCAGCGTCCGCGCCGGGCCGGCAGCGGCGCATACCGGGCTCGGCTCGGCCCCGCCGCCAGCCGCGGCGCCCTCGCCGGCCACCGCTCCGGCCGGACTGTCCGCCGCCGCTGGCGCTGGCGCCGGCGCCGGCGCAGCCGGGGCTGGCCGCCTGCTCCCGCCGGCGAGGTATCGCCACGCCCAGGTCGCCCACCTGTCGAGCCGGGCGGCACCGTCGACGGCAGCGCACACCAAGAGGACCACGAGGTAGGCGTTGTACTGATACTGGGTGACCCACCAGTTCGGGTACTTGGAGTTCAGCATGCGCTCGAACAGGAGCGGGATCGCAGCAATCACGAGCGGCGACAGCAGCGGGAGGAAGCAGAACGCGCCGACGAGCCAGAGCATGGTGTCGAGCTTGACCTGCGGCGTGATCAGCAGCCGCAGGGAACTGAGCGGGTGGGTGATCAGATGCCAGGCGACCTGCGGGGCGTCGCGGCCGAGGTTCGAGTAGGCCCAGTAGTAGTTGGCATTGCCACCGAAAGCCGGGATGAGAACATAGGTCGCGAACGCGGTATAGACGACTCCCACCACGACGAGGGCGATGGCGACGAGCCATTGCCTGCGCACCACCCGGCGCGAAACGGCGAGGTAGCACCCGATGCCTGCGACGAACAGGCCCATGTCTTCCTTGACGAGGAGCAGGAACGCCAGAGCGATCAGCGCGGAACGCAGCCGGCCCGCCTGGAGACGCTCGAGCGCGACCGCGGTCAGCACCGGGGCGAACGCGACCTCATGGAAATCGAAGGCTGCCGCCGAGGCGAGCGGCCAGCTCAGCCCATACGCCAGGCAGACCAGGTACGCGGCTGCAGTCGCCTTCCCGCCGCCGCCGAACGCCCGGCGGGTGAAGATCCATAGCGGCGGGATCGCGAGCGCGAAGAGAACCGCCTGCGCAACGAGGAGGGTCTCGGGGCGGTTATAGATCCAGTAGAGGGGAGCCAGGGACGCGATTATCGGCGAGAAATGGTCACCGAGGACGGAGAAATTCGGGCCGAACCCGTTGTGCACGCCCTTGATGATCGAGATACCGGGCCGGAAGTGTGCATACGATCGAACAGCTTCATCGAAGATCACAAGGTCGTATGCCGAACTCTTGAAGGTGTAGTTGAGGAACAGCGAAAACACCGAGTAGACGGCAGCTATCAGAGCCGTCAGCACTCCCACACCGGCCAGGTGCGCGGCCCTGTGGCCGCTCGCTCGCTCACTCGCAGCTGGCCGGCCAGCACGCAGCGTGCTCTCCATCGTCATTCGAATACCCATCGTTGCGGAGAATACCGGGCCGCCATCAGAGGTTGCCGTTCAACCCGCTTTTTGTCCGGCTTCGAGCATTACTTGCCCGCGGCCTTCCAACGTCGCGTGCCACACTGCTGGCGCCGCTGTGCACCGACGCCGCTGTGCCGGATCAGGGGCACCGGGAACCGCCTAGCTGCACCACGGTCAGGCCGTGGTCACCGGCCCGCCTAGCCGACAGTCCCCGGTGCCGCAGTGCTGCCCGCCACGCCGCTTCCTCCGCAGCTAGCACGTGCGTGCGGACGAGCCAAATCCGGGTGCACGGATGCTGCCCGGCCAGCGTCAGCGCCTGCGACAGGGCCGCGTTTACGCCGGCGGAATCCCGGTTGCGCGCGACGACGATCCGCGGCTGAGCAGGGAAATCAGCCACGTACCCCTGCAGCACGGCTGAGTCAGTGCGGCGGCCGGGATGGCCGACCGGCCAGTAGTAGGCAAAACCCCAGTTGCTGCCCAGGTTCACCAGGATCATGTCGCTGCGCGCGGCGTGAGCAGCGACATAGCGAGCCTGGTCGCGAACATCCTCGGTCGGGATCATGCGGCTTCGCACGTATGGCTGAGCAGCAGCGACAAATGCCGCCACGGCGATGGCTGCAAGCACGGCCGGGACTGCGCCCTTGAGCCGCGGCCGCAGCACCGAGCACATCCCGGCTGTACCGATCGCAGCAGTCACAACAGTGACTGCGACCAGGAACGTCGAGGTCCGCGGCTCGAGGAACGGGTACTTCTTCAGCGCCGAGGCAGCGAGCATCTCCGGCCACAGCACCGCGATGGCGACAGCCGTCGCCGGCCTGCCGAGCCGGAATATAGTGACGAGCCCGGCTAGGACCAGCGGCAGCGCCAGCCACACCGGCCCGAGGCCAAAATAGGCATGCACGGCGTCGAAATGCACGGTCACGAACGTGATAGCCGCATGCAGTCCGCCGGCCGCCGGCAGGTAGTAAGCAGCCCAATAGGCGGTGAGCCCCGGCACGACGGCGCGGGCATCGAATCCGGCGTACACGCCGAGCATGAGGGCGGCTGTGCAAACGCCCGCGACGGCCGACGTCACCAGCCGGTGCCAGGCGCGGCGCGCGAGCTGAACGGCGCATAGTGACCCGAAGGCCGCCGCACCTACGAATGCGGCGGCGTGGCTGACGAGCATGCCGCCCCAGACGGCGACCGACAGGCCCACCAGCCCGCGGCGCGACCATTCGCGCTCCAGCCGCGAGGTCAGCGCCAGCACCAGCAGCGCGATGCAGGCGTCCGCGGTGTACTGCTTCAGGTCGTCGCGTACGAGCATCGCCGGCACCAGCAGCACCCCGAGCCCGGCGAGCAGCCCGGCGAGCAGCCCGGCCGCCTGCTGCCGCCAGCCGAGCCGCCGCGCGAACCAGTAGGCGATCAGCACGGCGATGCCGGCGAAGGCAAGCGGCAGCAGCCGGGAGGATTGATCCCCGCTCTGGGTGAACACGCGCAACAGCGCCGACCAGCCGATCGGCGTGCTGGACGTCGTCGCGGGCAGCTGCGATAGCGGGAACCGGGAGGTGACCGCGACCCAGGCCTCGTCGGTCCAGAACGGCTGGCGAAGCAGGTACCCCACATCGTGAACCACAAGGACGAGCAGCCCGAGCAGGAGTACTACCAAGTGCTCCGCGGTCAGGCGCCTCCTGATCGCCCCGCGAACTCCGGCGCGCGGCCGCCGGGCCGCGGCACGACCCGCTAGAGCTGCGTCCGGAGCGGACACGCGGCCGCCGTCGTCAACGCGCAACTGGTGCCAGCCTCCTGAGCCTCGCGATGGCTGAAGCATCGCAGAATGATAGGACCAGTCAGGCGGGACGGTGCGCGGACCGCTCCCGCAGCAGGATCCACAGGGCTTCCACGCCGTCGCGCCAGGTGAGCTTCTTTCCGGCCTCGCGGCTGCGCGCCGCGTAGCTGATCGGAACTTCGTAAGGCCGGATACCGCGCCGGAGCAGCTTCCCGGTGACCTCGGCCTCCACGCCGAATCCGGTCTGGCGGATATCGAGCTCGCGGTAAAGCGCGGCCGGTATCAGCTTGAAGCACGTTTCGAGGTCGCCTATATAGCAGTTGAACAGCAGATTCGCGAAGGTCGTTACTGCCTTGTTGCCCAGCACATAGATGTAGGAGTAGGCGTTGTGACTGCCGAACGTCCTTGTGCCGTAAACGATCTCCGCTTGCCCGGCAAGCACAGGCGCGAGCAGCCCGGGGATGTCGGCGGGTGAATATTCCAGGTCGGCATCGCACATGATCACGTAGTCGCCGGTCGCAGCGGTGGCCGCAGTCCGGATCGCCGCGCCCTTGCCCAGGTTACGTTCGTGCTGGTGGATGCGCACACGCGGGTCACCTCTAAGGGACGGGTACAGGTCTCTGGTGCCGTCTGTGCTGCCGTCGTCGACGACGATGAGCTCGATCTCGCAGGGGAAGTTAACATTGAGCACCTCCTTGATCGCGGAGGTCAGGGTCGCAAACTCGTTATATACGGGCATAAGGATCGACAGCTTCACGCTCGGCAGCTTACGGGAGGTTGCTGCCGCCGATTCCGGTAATCGAGAGCGTGATCCGATAGATTGCGGCCGCACCTGTCAGGCGTGTCGCGCCAACCTCGTCGAAGGAGTTTTTGGTGAGCTCGAACCCGACGCGCGGTCCCTCGGAGATGCCGGTTGCTGCATCGCAGCGGATCCTCGTGACCGGCGGCTCGGGTTTCATCGGATCGCATCTGTGCCGCAGGTTGCTCGCGCTCGGTCACGACGTGCTCGTCGTGGACAACTTCTCTTCGAGCTCGCGGCACAACGTCCTCGATCTGGTCGGCGAGCCGCGCTTCGAGCTGATCCGTCACGACGTGACGTTTCCGCTCTACGTCGAGGTCGACCAGATCTATCACCTCGCCTGCCCGGCCTCGCCGGTCTTCTACCAGCGGGACCCGGTCCAGACCACGAAGACCTGCGTGCACGGCTCGATCAATATGCTCGGGCTGGCCAGGCGCCTCGGCGCGCGCATCCTGCTTGCCTCGACGTCTGAGATCTACGGCGACCCGGCCGTGCACCCGCAGGAGGAGTCCTACTGGGGCAACGTGAATCCCACCGGCATCCGGTCCTGCTACGACGAAGGCAAGCGGTGCGCGGAGACCCTTTTCTTCGACTACCACCGTCAGCACGCCGTGCCGGTCAAGGTCGCGCGGATCTTCAATACCTACGGCCCGAACATGCTGCCGAACGACGGGCGCGTGGTGTCGAGCTTCATCGTCCAGGCCCTCCGGGGCGAGCCGCTCACCGTGTTCGGCGACGGCTCGCAGACAAGGTCGTTCTGCTACGTGGACGATCTTGTCGACGGCCTGATCCGGCTGATGAACTCGCCACCGGAGGTCACCGGTCCGGTCAACCTCGGCAATCCCGTCGAGTTCACGATGCTCGAACTGGCCACGAAGGTGCTGGCGCTGCTCGGCAGCGGCGGCCCGGTCGAGCACCGCCCGCTCCCATCCGACGATCCGGTGCGCCGCCAGCCCGATATCGGCCGCGCTCAGGATCTGCTGGGATGGGGACCGACGGTGCAGCTAGATGAAGGGCTCAAGCGAACCGTCGAGTACTTCCGGCATGCGCTGGCCGGCGGACACTAGGCGATAGTCAATCCGGCCTGCTCGCCGCGGCCGTGTCAGGGCGGCGAGTGAACCCGGCCGCCACGGCCGCGGTGAGCAGGTCACCGACGGTCAGCAGAACGCGGGACACCAGGGCAACGGCGGTGGCTTGAGCGACGCCGAGCACAGGGCCCAGCATCGCAACCAGCAGCACGTCGCGCACGCCGGCTCCGGCGGGGGCAAACACGACGATAAAGCCGACGCTCCAGGCGAAGGCGAAGCCGCCGATCGCGAGCAGCGCTGCCTTGCCATCGGGCGCACCTAGCCGTGTCGCGAGTAGCCAGATCTGCAGGCCATAGAAGATCCATGAGGCAAACGCCCAGGCCAGCGCGCCCACCACGGCGCGCCCGGTCAGCGGCTCTTCCAGGGTCGGCCGCTTGGCCAGCCGGAGCAGCCGGTTCAGGACGGAATTGAGCACCTTCGGGTGCAACAAGATCACCAGGAACGGAGCGGCCAGCAGTGCCCACAGGTAAGGCGTTGATCCAGCAACGAAAGGCAGTGCGACCAGCGCGGTGAGCAGCCCGGTGAGCAGGGACAGCATCATGGTGAGAACCGATGCGCTCGCCGAGCGGTGCCGCGGCACCTGGTGCGCGTTGCCCATTTCCATCTGGGCGAGGACCGGCCAGATGGAGCCGGGCAGGTACTTGCCAAGCTGGCCGATGAACATGATCCGGGCCGCGGCGCGGGCGGGCAGCGGCGAACCGAGCGCCGCAAGCAGCAGCCGCCACACTTGCATCGTGGCGAGCAGGGCGATAAGCACGCTGACCATGGCGGCGACGACCGTCAGGAAGCCGAGGCTGGCCAGCGCGGCCCGCACTTGGGTCCACTCCCGGGCCACCGCATAGCCGCCGAGCCCGACTGTGGCCGCTACGAATCCCCAGCGGACGGGCCGGCTGCCGATCAGCCGGCCGACGCCGGCCCACCTGCTGCGGCGCCGACCGGCCGCCGCATCGCCGAAATTCCCCGATTCGTCGACCGGAGCGGCGACCTGATGGTCCGACATAGGCAGAGCCTAGTCGCTGCAGTGACAGCCCGACCCGACGATCCCGGTCCATCCCGCTACCCGGAGAGGTTAGGGTACGCACACTATGCGCGTTCTTCTCTTCGGTACTTATGACACCTGCTTGCACCCGCGGGCCGCCACGATCGCGGAGGGCCTGCGGGTCCGTGGCTTCGAAGTGGCCGAGTGCAACGCGCCGCTTGGCCTGGACACGGCGGCCAGGGTCGACATGCTGGCCCGCCCGTGGCGGGCGCCAGCGTTGCTGGCCCGGCTCGCGCAGCGCTGGGCCACGCTGGCCAGGGCCGCCCGCCGGATGCCCCAGCCCGACGTGGTGCTGGTCGGATATCTCGGCCATTTTGATGTCCACCTGGCGAAACTGATCTTTCGCCGGGTGCCGGTGGTGCTCGACCACCTCATCGGTGCCAGCGACACTGCGCGGGACCGGCGGCTGGACGGCGGCCCGCGCCAGGCCCTGCTGCGGATGATCGACTCCGCCGCGCTGCGCGCCGCGGACATCATTGTGGTAGACACCGAGGAACACCTGGCGGCGCTGCCCGAACGGCACCGGGCACGGGCCGTCGTGGTGCCGGTGGGAGCACCGTCGGCTTGGCACGCTGCGGCACGACCAGCCGAGCGTGAGGACGCGTCCGGGCCGCTGCGGGTAGTCTTTTACGGTTTGTACACCCCGCTGCAAGGAACGCCGGTCATCGGTGCTGCACTCGGCCGGATCGCCGGAGCGCCCATCGAGGTCACAATGATCGGCAGCGGTCAAGACGAGGCTGAGACGAGGACCGCCGCCGCGGCCAACCAAGCGGTTCGCTGGCTGGACTGGGTACCCGCCGCCGAACTGCCCGCACTGGTGGCCGGCAGCGACGTATGCCTGGGTATCTTCGGCACGAGCGACAAGGCACTGCGGGTGGTGCCGAACAAGGTTTTCCAGGGCGCCGCCGCCGGGTGCGCGATCGTGACCTCGGACACGGCGCCGCAGCGACGGGCCCTTCCCGATGCAGCCATCCTGGTACCGCCGGGTGATCCAGAAGCGCTGGCCGCGACGTTGCTGCGGCTTGCTGATGATCGCGCGGAGCTGGTCCGGCTGCGCCGCCGGGCCCAGCTGCTGGCCCAGCAGCAATTCGCGCCCGAGCAGATCGTGGCTCCGTTGGCCCGAGAGCTACTCCCAGCCAGCGGCGCTGCCGCAGTCACGCAACCTAGAAGTTGAGGAGTTCGACATGGTTTCCGGTTCGACGGCGGCAGGATCGAGAGTGGATGTCAACGCGGTGGCGCCGCTGACCCCGAACGCCTGGCTGCGCTACGACCTGGTCAAGCGCATGCTGCCGGTCGACATCACCGATGTGCTGGAGGTCGGCTGCGGTCAGGGCGCGCTTGGAGCGCGGCTTGCACAGCGATACCGCTACCTGGGCGTCGAGCCGGACAAGACGTCCTGGGCGGTGGCCCAAAAGCGGGTTAGCGCGGTGGGGCGTGGCGAGGTCCGCAACGTCGCGGTCGAAGCGATCGGCGACGAACGATTCGACCTGGTCTGCGCCTTCGAGGTACTCGAGCACATCGAGGACGACGCGACCGCGCTGAAGGAATGGGCGGCCCGACTACGTACCGGCGGTTGGCTGCTGCTGTCGGTCCCGGCGCACCAGCGGCGCTACAGTTCCGCCGACGAACTCGCCGGCCACTTCCGTCGCTACGATCCCGAAGCGCTAAGCGCCTTGCTGGCGAGCTGCGGCTTTGGTGAGGTCGAGATACGCCAGTACGGCTTGCCGCTCGGGTACCTGCTGGAGGCTGGCCGCAATCTGATCGGCCGCCGCCGGCTCGCCACGGCGGCAACTAACTCCGTCGCTGAGCGTACCGCTGGGTCCGGGCGGTTGCTTCAGCCATCTAGCGCCCGGCTCGGTGCCGCTATCCGATGGGGAACCGCACCGTTCCGGTTTATGCAACGGGCGTTCCCGAACACCGGCACCGGGCTCGTGGCTCTAGCTCGACTGACGGACGGCCCGGCCGGCCGCTAGAGGGCTTGGGCGGAGTAATCCGTGAAGGTTGAGTCAAGTCTGGTGTTTTCGGGTCGCGCTGGTCAGCGTAATGTGGGCCGTGCTCGCTCCACAGCGCAAACGACAGCGCACCTGACCTGCTCATACGCACTTCGCGTCCACGGTCACATGCA
>CABEEE010000379.1_pt1 | contig 18993 bp, 16 predicted proteins | sample 3423231 | NCBI WGS metagenome assembly CABEEE01 (sample SAMEA5534333, study PRJEB31848) | metagenome | biome: tundra; feature: field; material: soil | place: USA | collected 2013-05 | depth 0.15 m | reverse complement strand
CGTCGACGGCAGTTCCGTGCACAAGGCCAAAAAGGTCAGGGAGTTCGCAGCCGGCACGCAGGGCCGGCTGGAGCTGTTCTTCCTCCCGCCGTATTCACCCGAGCTGAACCCCGATGAATGGGTGAACAAGAATGTCAAGCACGACAAGATAGCACGGGCTGTGCCGATGACCCGGGATGATCTGAAGGCCGTCGCCGTTGCGGCCCTTGAACGGCTCAGGCGATGCCCGGAGATCGTGCGCGGATTCTTCGCCGACCCGAAGCTGAATTACATCAGCTGCTGAATACGATGCATCCGAATCGAGTCCAGAAACTAACGATTCCCTTAGTGCGTACCCAGGAATCATGGTCGATGCCGGTAGCGAAGATATAGCCGATATTATCCGCGCCGCCAGACATGACGACCCGGTGGCCGTCCACACTCGGTGGAGGTGCGTCCGCCGTCGGCATTCCACGTCCCCACCAGGCAGGTATGCCCGAATTCGAGGTGGTGCCCGGCACCCTGGAAAGTCGGCTCCGGCACACCTCGACCGGCAGCTGCAGCAGGTCAGCCTGCGCCTGCGGCAGCAGCCGAGTCCGGCGCGTGCGCAGCACCAGCACATGCCGGGATAACCCGGTGCCGGCCTGGCCGGCCCGGCCGGAAGATGGTGACGCGGCGGGCGGCTTACAGCCCGGCCGGCAGGTCGGCCAGTGCCCGCTGGATGACGCTGTCGGGCACCTCGAGGTCCCTGATCTGGCCGGAAATGTAGTCACTGTAGGCGCTGAGGTCGAGCAGCCCGTGCCCGCACAGCGCCGTCAGGATGACCTTCTCCTCGCCCGTTTCCCTGCAGCGCAGCGCCTCGTCGATGCACTCGGCCACCGCGTGCGTGGGCTCAGGTGCGGGTACGATGCCCTCGCTCCGGGCAAAACGCAGGCCCGCCGCGAAGCACTCCGACTGCGGCTTGGCCACTGCCTCGATCAGGCCGAGCTCGTAGATGTGCGACAGCAGCGGTGACATCCCGTGGTAGCGCAGCCCGCCCGCGTGAATCGGGTCGGGGATGAACTCGTGCCCGAGCGTGTGCATTTTCAGCAGCGGCGTGAACCCGGCCGTGTCGCCGAAGTCGTAGGCGTAGACGCCCCTGGTGAACGACGGGCAGGCGGCGGGCTCCACTGCGCGGATGACGGGGTTCATCCGGCCGGCCAGCTTCTCGCGCAGGAACGGGAAGGCCAGGCCGCCGAAGTTCGATCCGCCGCCCGTGCAGCCGACGATCACGTCGGGGGTATCGCCGGCCAGGGCAAGCTGCCTGATCGCTTCCTCGCCGATGACAGTCTGGTGCAGCAGGACATGGTTGAGCACGCTGCCGAGCGCGTAGCGGGCCGCCGGATCGCCGCCGGCCACCTCGACCGCCTCGCTGATCGCGATGCCGAGGCTGCCGGTCGAGTCGGGGTGCTCGGCGAGCACGCTCCGGCCGGCCGACGTGACGTCCGACGGGCTCGGATGGACCGTCGCCCCGTACGTCTCCATCAGCATCTTGCGATACGGCTTCTGGTCGTAGGAGGCGCGCACCATCCACACCTCCAGGTCGATGCCGAACAGCGCGCTGGCGAAGGCCAGCGCGCTGCCCCACTGGCCTGCTCCGGTCTCGGTGGTCAGTTTCGTGACGCCCTCGGCGGCGTTGTAGTAGGCCTGCGGCACCGCGGTGTTCGGCTTGTGCGAGCCGGCCGGGCTGCCGCCCTCGTACTTGTAGTAGATCCGGGCCGGCGTGCCGAGTTCCTTCTCGAGCCGGCGCGCGCGGTACAGCGGAGTTGGCCGCCAGAGCCGGTAGACGTCGAGGACATCCTCGGGAATCGCGATGTGCCGGTCCGCCGACACCTCCTGCGCGATCAGCGCGGCCGGGAACAGCGGCGCCAGGTCGTCGGGGCCCACCGGCTGGCGGGTACCGGGATGCAGCGGCGGAGGCGGCGGCGACGGCAGGTCAGCAATGACGTTGTACCACTGCCGGGGCAGGTCTGATTCCTGCAGAACGTACTTGACCTGGCGGTCCATGGTGCCTCCTGGGTAAATGATGACGCAACGTTAGCGGAGTGCCGCCGCCGCAGGAAGCGGCCGGTGTCGCGTGCTCCGGCCAGCGAGGGCGTGACGGGGTTTCGGCGCCGGCGATGATGGAGGCCGGGAGGAAGGATGATGAGGCCGGGAGGAAGTATGCACGTCGATATCTGGAGCGACATCGTCTGCCCCTGGTGTTACCTCGGAAAGTGTCACCTCGAGCAGGCGCTGGCCAGCTTCGAGCACCGGGACGAGGTGACGGTGCGGTACCGCTCCTTCGAGCTTGACCCGTCGTTCCCGGCCGGCGCGGAGCAGCCGGTCGCTGCAGTGCTGGCGGCCAAGTACGGGATGTCCGCGGTGCAGGCGCGCGAGGCGGAGGCAGGTCTGGCCGCCAAGGCCGTGGCCGACGGCCTGGAGTTCACCGCAGACCGTGCGATGGGCAACACTTTCGATGCGCACCGGCTCGTCCATTTCGCCGCTGATCACGGCATGCAGGGTCCGCTGCTCAGCCGGCTCTACCAGTCGTATTTCGGGCAAGGACGTCCGGTCTTCGCTGCGGCCGATCTTGTGCTGCTGGCCGCCGGCGCCGGGCTGGATCCTGGCGACGCGGCGCGGGTGCTCGACGACGGCAGCTACTCGGGCGCTGTCCGGGCCGACGAGGCGGAGGCCAGGACCCTCGGAATCTCCGGCGTGCCGTTCTTCGTCATCGACCGGAGGTACGGGATCTCCGGTGCGCAGCCGGCTCAGGCCCTTGCGGGGGCACTGCAGAGCGCATGGGACGGGCGGGTTGGTGAGTGATGGCGGCGCTCGGGGCCTGCCGGTCTGCCCGCAGGACGATGTGACCGGCGCGGACCCCGTCCGGGCTGGAACCGGGCGTCCCCTGCTCCTGGCCGTGCTGCTCGCGGGCGCCGGGCTGACTCATTTCGCCAGTCCACGGCCGTACGACACCATCGTGCCGAGGGCTCTGCCCGGCTCAGCGCGACTGTGGACCTACGCCAGCGGTGCGGCGGAGCTTGCCGTGGCGGCGGCGGTCGCCAGCAGGCGGACAAGGCGGCCGGGGGCTCTCGCCGCCGCAGGGCTCTTCGCTGCGGTCTTCCCGGCCAATGTGCAGATGGCGGCAGAATGGCGGCATCGGCCTGCGGCCCTGCGCGCCATCGCCTACGGCAGGCTTCCGCTGCAGGTGCCGCTGATCTGGTGGGCGCTGAAGGTGCGCCGGGGAACGTCCCGCGCCGGCGCCCGCGGATCGACCCTGAATCCGCACCGCGAAGGGCCTTATCAGCACTGCGAAGGGCCTTGAAGAGGGCACTTTAGGCCATACTGGTTGCGGGGCCGGCTGCTGCATGCGAGGGTTGGGCCGTGAATCCGGGGTCGTCGGCGACACGAAGTATGCACGTCGCGGTCGCCCTCATCGTGACTGGGGCAGTCATTTTCATGGCCGGCGTGCTGGCGGCGCTCGTGGGTGAGGCGGTCCGCCTGACGTCGCCTCATGTTGGCTCTGCGGTGGTACGACCACCGGCTGTTGTCTGGATCGGCGCGATTGCCGCCGCATCCGGTCTCGTTCTCGGCCTCGGCACGCTGCTGCTGGTATTGCCGGGCGTGACAGCGGTCAGGGCGCCTGGCCCGCGCTGGTCTGGCGCTCGCCGGTCTGGCCCGCGCCGCTCGGGCCCGCGCATCGAGGATGCCCGCCCGCACCGGGACAGCTGGGACAGCTGGGACAATGGTCGGCAGGATTCGGCGGAGGACTGGCTCAGACCGCTCCGCGCGGGACACGCCATGGGGTCGGCCTCGCCCGAACGCGCACCAGGACAGGAGCGCGGGCAAGCCTCCGACTGGATCGCGGGCTACGCCGACGACGGCTGGCATCCCGACTTCCTGCCGGGCCAGCAGGGCAGGCACGCTACCGGCCCGCTGCCCGCCGTCCGGCTCGGCCCGGATACTGCCCCCCTCGGTCCCGGTACTGCCCCGCTTTCCCCGGTACCCGGAGAGGACGCGACGTCCGCGGGCGGGACCGCTGCGATCGCCGGCGGCCAGCAGAACGCTACCCCTGGCCGTCGTACTCGCCCGGGCTGGAGCAGATCAGCGAGCTCTACCTGGCAACTGAGGCGATCGGGGCCGCCGCCGCCGCGCATTTCGAGGAGCTGAGCAGGCGTCAGCGAGACCTGATCAGGGAGTGTTTCGCACAGTCCGGTTTCGGGCCGGACGGGGAGTCCGCGACGGTGCCGGGCAGTACTCAGCCAGACGGCTCTTCCTTGCGGTAATCGCCAATCTGAGCGCATCCAGGCGGAGCCGCAATCGCTGCCATGTCGCCGCGTCGCTGGGCATCCCAGCTGGCCGTTATGTGGAACTGCACCTCGAACGGCAGGTTATGCGCCGGATCTCGCCAGCGGCTCCTGATGCCCTGACGGCGCTCGGTCCCTGCCCAGCCATTCTGCCGTTCCTCGAGTTCGAAGCCGTGCGCCTTGAGCCGCCGGTGCACCTGCCAGGTGCCCTCGGTGTAGCGCTCGGCATCGAAGATGTAGGCGTACCGGATCGTGTCCACGATCCGGTACGCAAGCTCCTCGGGCGGCTTGTCAGGATGCCGGGCGATCAGGTCGGCGAGCTGTCGCCGGAACACATTGCCGTCCCGCAATGCGTATCGCTCGGTCTCCGGGGCCAGCTGCCCGTGGTCGAGCTGCGCCTCGATCCGGCGCATCGCCGGGGTGAGTCCGCTTCGGCCGTAGCCGCCGAACACGTTCTGGCCCTCTGCAGCCCGGTACTGCGCATGCACACGGTCGGCGACATGGCACTGCTCGGGCGTGAGCCGGGCACCTCGCCAGGCCCACGATCCGTCGTCACCAGTCCGCGGCGCGTCCGGCCCCGCTGGCCGCAGCGCCGGGTGCCCCGCGGCGGTATCACCCGCCGCCGGGCCGCTGCGCTCGGGCGGCGCGCTGCCACCGGGGAGCGCGGTGCGCTCGGCTAGCCCGTTGTTTGGCTGGGGGATACCGCGCTCGGGCAGTCCGCTGCCGACCGGGAAGGGGGTGCGGTCAGGAAGGTCGCGGCTACCGGGCATCGCTCCGGGACGCTCGTGCTCCTCGCTGCGCACAGGCGCCGTAGCGTGCTCGGCCGTGCTGTTGCCAGGCGGAGTGACGACGCCATCGGATATCCCGTTGCTGACCCGAACTTCGCCGCCCGCGGCGGGACGGTCCGGCACGGTGCTGCCCAGGACCGTGCCGCCCAGGACATCGGCGTGCTCGGCCGTCGCATCAGGTGCGGGCAGGCTGGGGCGATCCGTGAGATGGCGGTCCGTGGCATGGCCAGGATCGGCGCCCTTGCTGGGAAGGTTCTCGAGGCGGGACGGCCGGGTGGCGTCGACGTCACGGTCATCCGCGGTCAGCGGTAGCTCGAGATGCTTGAGACGCTGCGGCGCTGGCTTGCGCGAGCCGTCATCGTTATAAGGCGAGGACGGATGCCCTGGCGGGAGCCGCTCCAGGCGCAGCCACAAATCGGCCGGTGACCCACGGGCCGGACGATCCATCTGCAGCAGCCAGGCCGGCAGGTCTGCGCCGATCCGGCCAGGAAGCCTGGCATCGACTGCTGCCGGCCCGGCGGTCGGCACTCCCGGCTGGCTTTCCGGCCGCGCCGTACCTGCCGGCGCCCGGTCCCGCGAAGCGTCCGCAGCGGCGTTTGCCGCGGCAGGAGCTGTCCGGTCGGCGGCGGACGCCGCCGATTCCGCTGGTGGCCGCGCGAAGAGCGATTCCTCCCATGCGGCCAGGTCCGGGACCTTGGCGGCCGGCTGCTGCGGCCGGGCGGCGGCTTCCTGGTCCCGGCCGCGCGGCCGCTCCGGCGCGGGCGAGGGTGAGTCCCGGCTGGTCAGCAGCTCATCGGGTGCGGCGGGCCGGGCGCTCGCCTGGGTGGACAGCACTTTCTCGGGCGCGGCCGTGCCGGAATGGTTTTGCCGGCTGCGCGGATCCTCGGGCTCCGTCGGCTCAGCGTGGTCCAGCATGCTGCGCGGATCCTCGGGCGGGACGGCGGGTTCGCCAGTGCGCGGGAGCGGGTCCTTGCCGCCGGGGTGGTATTCCGGCAGCGGCTGGTCCGCCGCGGTGTCGCCGTTAGACGGTCGTTCCAGCCGGGACATCCCGGCCAGGCGCGGCAGATCCACAGTGCTCTCCCGAGGGTCCTCTAGCTGGTCCCATCGGTCCTGCGACCCTGGCATCGCGCTTCTCCCCGCACGTCGGCGACCCGCTCATCGTAACGGCGCAGGCAGCCTGCCGCCCGAAGTGCTGATTTCTCTGGTCAGCGAGGACACAAGCCACCAGCGACGAGCGGGCAGCGCCCCGAGACGAGCAGCCGTGCGGCTAGCTCACGTCAGCCGGCTGGGAAGCGTGCGCCCCGGCGGCAGATATGCCCGACACGATGACGTCGACAACTCCGCGCACGAAACGGTCACCCAGCGCGCGGTGCCCATGCAGCAGCCGGTGGTAGGCCGCGCCGAACAGGAGGTCCAGGACGACTTCCCGGTCGACGGTCGCGGGAATCTCGCCCCGTGCCACTGCCCGCTCCAGCATGATCTTGTGCTGCGTCCGGAGCGGCTCGACGACCTGGGCACGCCACGCGTCGGCGAGGGCCGGGTCGCGCTGCGCCTCGGCGATCAGGCCGGCGAGCATCCCTCCTGCCGGGGTTTTGGTGACCGCGCGGACCCAGGAGCGAAGGGCGGCGAGCAGGTCGCCCCTGAGGGTTCCGGTGTCTGGCAGCGGCTGCTGCCCCTGGAACTCGGCAAGGAATGCGTCGAGCGCCAGCGCGCCCTTAGAGGGCCATCGGCGGTAGATCGTCGTCTTGCCAACCCCGGCTCGGGATGCGACTTCCTCGATGGACATCCTGGCTAGCCCGTCTTCTGCCAGCAGCTCGGTCGCGGCCTGCAGGATGGCCCGGTCGGCGTCCTCGCTGCGCGGCCGGCCGCGCCGGGCGGCGGGCTGGGGAATAGCTGCGGTCCGCATGCGTTCCAGCCTACAGTTATATAATAACGAGACGTTGCGTATCGAAATAACGGGGGAGGAGGATCATGTCGGGTTCGATGGGCGCACGCAGACGCCGAGGCGCCCGTACTACGGCAGTTTACGGCGCACCGGCGGAGAACCGGTCCACCGCCGCGCGGACGGCGGGCGCCAGGGCGCGCGATAGCGGCGCCACGGCGGGACGCCCGCGCCCTGCCGTCGCGGAGGCTGCCGAGCCCGCCGCCGCGAGGCCAGCCCGCGCGCACGTCCGCGCCCGGCCGGCTGAAGCGGGCCCGGCCAGCGCTCGGCCAGCCGCCACAGGTACCACGGCCGCGAAGCCAGCGGCAGCCGGCACCGCCGGCGCTCGGGCAGCCGCAACGGCCACTGCCGCCGCCCGGCCAGCTGGAACGAGGGCCGCCGCCCGGCCAGCTGGCGCGGACACTCCAGCCCCGGCGGCCGCCCGACCGGAACCTGACGCTGCCAGTCACCACGGCCTGGGGCTGGCCCTCATCCTGACCGCGGCCTTCATGGTCGTCCTCGATTTCAGCATCGTGAACGTGGCGCTGCCCTCCATTCAGCGGGAACTCGGCTTCTCGGCGTCCACGGTCCAGTGGATCGTGACGGGCTACGCGATCGCCTTCGGCGGCCTGCTCATACTCGGGGGCCGGGCCGCCGATCTCTTCGGCCGTCGACGGCTGTTTATTGCCGGTCTGCTGCTGTTTACCGCAGCATCCCTGGCCGGCGGCCTGGCGCACGATCCCGTTCTGCTCATCGCGTCCCGGGTCGTGCAGGGCGCGGGCGCGGCGATCGTCGCGCCCGCGGCACTGTCGCTTATCACGACCGGCTTCGCCGAGGGGCCGCAGCGCAACCGGGCCCTGGGCTTGTACGGGGCGACGGCGTCGGTTGGCTTCGTGGCCGGCCAGGTGCTGGGCGGCGTCCTGGTGGAGTTCACCAGCTGGCGTGCGGTGTTCCTGGTGAACGTGCCGGTCGGCATGCTCGCCGTCGTACTCGCCCCGAGACTGCTGGCAGAGTCGAAGCTCGCGCAGGCCGGGCGCAAGCTAGACCTCGGCGGCGCGACGCTGATCACGGCCGCGGTGGCGCTGGCGGTATACGCCGTATCGCAGGCAGGCCTGCCTGGCCCCGTTTCCCCGCTGGTCTTTGTGGCCGCGGCGCTGGCGATCTGCTCGGTGGCCGGTTTCCTGGCCGTAGAGCGCCGTCATCCGGACCCGCTCGTGCGCCCCGACCTGATGCGGCTGCCGAACCTGCGCAAGGCAGGGACGGTGAACATCCTGCTTGGCCTGTGGAACGCCGGCGAGATGATTGTCCTGTCCATCTACTTCCAGCAGGTTCTGCACGATTCGCCGCTCGTCACCGGCCTGGTCGTCGCCCCGCAGGGTGTCATCGGGTTCACTGCCGGACTGTTCGGGGCGAGGCTGACCAAGCGTTTCGGAATCCGGCGGGTTCTGGTACTGACCGGCGCCGTTGCTACTGCCGGGTTCGCGGTGCTCACCAGGCTTCCCGCGCACGGACACTACAGCCTGCTGTTCACTGCGCTGATGCTGGTCGGATTCGGAACCGCGGGCACCGCGTTCGGAACCCTCGTCACCGCCAGCACCGGGATTGCCGACGACGACCAGGGCCTGGTCGGCGGTGTAGTAAACACCAGCCGGCAGGTCGGCGCTGCGATCGGGGCGGCGCTGCTGCCCGCGATCGCCGAGGCCGTGAACCGGGGCGGTCAGATTGCGGGTCCGGTCGGTGACCGGGCAGCGATGCTCGCAGGCGCGATCGCGGCCGCCCTCGCGACCTTGATCGCGTTGCGCACCGCGCGATTCCCGCGGCCGCGCTGGCGAGAGGCCTGAGCGCGGCCGCGCAGATACACGAAATCTCGGAGTGCGCCCGGCCGAGGGGCCGGGCAGGGAGGACACGACAATGCAGGAGATCGCACCGGGCCGCAGCGGCCTGCGCGTATCGCGCAACGCTTTCGGCACCTGGCATCGACCTACCAGGTGCTATGGCCGGACCCTGCCACCCCGTTCGAGGCGACCGCCGACGAGCTTGCGAAGCTGGTCGCTGACGGGAAAATCCGGCACGTGGTCTGCAGTCCGCGTCGCAGGACCAACATCAGACAGCGTCTGAAGGAGAAGGCCATGACCACCTATGGATCAAGCCCTGACGGCCAGCACGCCGCGGCAGCGGCGCCAGGCGGCGGCCGGGGTCCGCGAGTCGCCGTCCTCGGCACCGGCATGATGGGCGCCGCGATGGCAGGCAACCTCCTCCGCGCAGGCCTGCAGACCGATGTGTGGAACCGGACACCGGAGCCAGCCGCCCGGCTCACCGAGATCGGCGCGGTCGCGCACGCGAGCCCGGAACTGGCGGTCCGGGCGGCCGACATCGTGATCACGATGCTCCCGGACGCCGACGCAGTCAGGTCCGTGGTCCTGGACGAGGACGTGCTTAATGCGTTCACCGACGGTGCCGTCTGGGCCCAGATGGGAACTATCGGCATTAATCCGACGCTGGAACTGTCGGCTCAAGTCCGGCGGCACCGGCCGGACGTGCGGTTCGTGGATGCTCCCGTCTCCGGCACGCGCGGGCCGGCTGAGGCTGGTCAGCTGCTCATCCTCGGCTCAGGTCCGGAGAACGCGCGCGAGACTGTGACGCCGGTGTTCGGCGCTATCGGCAGCAGGACGCTCTGGCTGGGCGAGGCCGGTGCGGGCAGCCGCCTGAAGCTGGTGCTGAACACCTGGCTTGCCTTTCTCGTCGAGGGCATTGCCGAGTCCGCGGCGTTGGCCGATGTACTCGGCGTGGACCACGGCGCGCTGCTCGAATCCCTCGACGGCAGCCCGCTGGCCGCTCCCGCGGCCGTCGCCAAGCTCAGGAAGATCAGTGCAGGCGACGACTCGCCGGACTTCTCGCTGCGCTGGGCGCTCAAGGACATCGACCTCGCGGTCGGTGCGGCCGGGGCAGACGCGGCGCCAGTGGCGAGCGCGATCAGCCGGCGCTGGCAGCAGCTTGTCGCCGAAGGCTTCGGGGACCTGGATGTCAGCGCTGTGCGGCACGGTCTTGCCGAGGCTGGATCCGCGCGCTGAGATCGGCTGGGCCGAATTCACCTCAGCCGGGACTCCGCTCAGCCGGTCTCCTGTAGCGAGTAGTGGTTGTAGTCCACGGTGGTCCTGGTACCGGGATTGATGAAGGGCGACAGCGCAACCGCCCCGACCCGCCCGCCGCCACGGTCCCGCAGGCCTGGCTTGTTTGTGTTCGGGTGCAACGGGTCGTCGTAGCCGAGGCTGTCTTTCTCGCCGCAGCAAGCGGTCGCGTCCTGGTCGTTGCCTGACTCGTCGAAGGTGATGAAGATCAGGCCGCTGCGCCAGTAGGCGGGCGACGCCAAGATCCTCGGAACCCGGGTCGCGAGGAATTTGTCCACCTGAGGCAGGTCGGCTTTCTGCCCGTTCTGGCACCGCGGCACGTCATGCCGGTCGAAGCAGGTGTCAGGCGCGATCCAGGAGTAATTGGGGGCGGCGGCAACGGGGATCGGCGCGGTCGACGAGCCGGCATCACCGGGCCCGCGAACGACAGCGGGTGCTGCTGCGGCGGCTGCCGCGCCCGGCGCCAGCCCGGTCCCGCCGGCCCGGTCCCGCCAGCAAGTGCAATGGGTGAGCCAGCGCACCCCGGAACCCATCGTTGACGAGTGACATGTCACACGCCACACTCAGATGGGTGACTTCCGTACCCGACGCACCGGAGGTGAATGCATGGGCGCGACCAGGCTCCATGTGCTTGATTGCGGGGCAATGAGCTGTGACCTGACGTGGCTGCTGCTCAAGCCAGGCCGGAGCATCCGGACCAAGGCGGACCGCGACAAGCCGGTGGAGTGGTACCCGTGCACGACGCACGCGGTGCTGGTCGAGACCTCCGAAGGCACCATGCTGTGGGACACGAGCTGCCCGCGGGACTGGGAGACTCGCTGGGAGCCCACCGGGCTGCAGAATTTCTTTCCCTATGACCAGGTCAGCGACGACCAGTACCTCGATGCGCGGCTAGCCCAGCTCGGCGTCGCCGCGGAGAGCCTGGACTATGTGGTGCTATCGCACCTGCACTTCGACCATGCGGGCAACGTCCGGTCACTGGCGGCAGCAGGGCCGCGGCTGGTGTGCAATGCCAAGGAGAAGGATTTCGCCTTCGGCTACGACGGGGCCTTCACCGGCGCGCACCTCAAGGCGGACTACGAGGGGCTCGACTTCGAGACGGTCTCCGGGGACGTCGAGTTCCTGCCCGGCGTCACGCTCATCGAAGCGCCCGGCCATACACCCGGCACGATGTCGATGCAGGTGGACCTGCCCGAAACCGGAATGATGATCTTCACGTCCGATGCCATCTACATGGGGGACTCCTACGGGCCGCCGTCGGTGCCCGCGGCGATCGTCAATGACCTGTCGGCGTGGTACGCGTCAGTAGAGAAGATCCGCGGCATCGCGGAGCGGACCGACGCCACCGTCGTCTTCGGCCACGACGCCGACCAGCTGCGGTCGATGCGGCTGGCTCCGGCCGGTTCCTACGCCTGAGGAGCGGGTCATGACAGCTGCACTGCCGGCTAACCCCGAGAGCATCTTCACCTATGGCTGCCCGGCACTGAAGTTCGGGCCCGGCGCCTCGAACGAGATCGGCTTCGACCTCGGCCAGTTCGGGGTCCGACGCGTCCTGGTCGTCACCGACTCGCGCATCGCCGCCACCGGGCACCCGCAGCGCATTGCCGAGCAGATGGGCAGGTTCGGCATCGAGGCCCATGTCTTCGACGGGGTGCACGTCGAGCCCACCGACGTCAGCATGAACGCGGCCGTCGATTACGCGCGCAGCACCGGCCCGTGGGACGCATTCGTGGCCGTCGGCGGCGGATCGAGCATCGATACCGCCAAGGCGATCAACCTGCTCACCACCAATCCCGGCGAGCTGACGGACTACCTGAACGTTCCCGTGGGGGCCGGAAAGGCGCCGGTCAATCCGCTCAATCCGCTGGTCGCCGTGCCGACCACAACCGGGACCGGGGCGGAGAGCACCACGATCTGCGTCCTGGACGTGCTGTCGCTGAAGGTGAAGACCGGCATCAGTCACGCCCGGCTGCGGCCCACCCTGGCCGTGGTGGATCCGCTGCTCACCCTGACCCAGCCCGCCGGGGTGACTGCGTCGGCCGGGATGGACATCCTGTGCCACGCGCTGGAGAGCTATACGGCCCGGCCGTATCAAAGCTATGAGCGCAAGCAGCCGGAACAGCGGGTGCCGTATTGCGGCGCGAACCCCATCGCGGACATGTGGTCGGAGAACGCCATGCGGCTGCTCGCCCGGTCATTCCGCACGGCGGTGCAGGACGGCGACAACCTGCAGGCCCGCTCCGACATGGCGCTGGCGGCGACGATGGCGGGCCTCGGCTTCGGCAACGCCGGGGTGCACATCCCGCACGCCAACGCCTATCCGATCGCCGGGCGGGTAAAGGATTTCCATCCCGCCGGATACCCCGCCGACGAGCCGATGATTCCGCACGGCCTTTCGGTCGTGCTGACCGCCCCCGAGGCCTTCCGGTTCCTGTTCGAGGCACGGCCGGAGCGGCATGTGCACGCCGCCGAACTGCTCGCGCCCGGCGCGGACCGGCCCGACGACCCCGCCGAGTTCCTTCCGGCCGTGCTGCTCGGTCTGATGCGCGACGTCGGTATTGCCAACGGGATCGGCGCGGTCGGCTACAGCGAGTCGGACGTGCCGGACCTCGTCGAAGGCGCGATGAAGCAGCAGCGCCTGCTGGCCACTGCGCCGCGCCCGGTCACCGAGGACGACGTCGCCGGCATCCTCACTCGCTCAGTCAGTCTCTGGTAACCCGGCCATGCCGATCTATGAGCTGAAGTGCGGCACCGGGCACCGGTGGGAAGTCATCCAGTCCTTCGCTGACCCGCTGCCGGCCTGCCCGGCCTGCGGCGCGGCTGCTGCCAAGGTGCCCAGTGCCTTCGGCATTCAGGGTGCGGCCAGGATTCCGCCCGCGCCCGAGCGGATGCCGCAGACCTGGCGAGGGACGTACGGCGGCAACCGGGAGTACGTGACCCAGCTGCGGCGGACAGCCGACGAGCGGCGCGCGCTGGAGGAGCGGCACCCCGAGCTGGCGGGCGATCGGCGGCCGGTGCTCGCGCACGAGGGCCGGTACGAGCGAGAGCCCTTGCGGGCCGGTGATACTACCGCTGACCACGGGCACGCTCACGGCCACTCGCAAACCCTGCCGAATGGCACCCGGCCCGGCCCGGCCGCTCCGCAGCCGACGAAGGCGCACGAGCCGGGCCCGGCCCCGCCGGGAGTTCATGGAAGCCCCTGACCCCGGCGAGGTCGCCGCCGCACTGCGGGCAGCGGGGGTCCGCGAGGTGGATATCAGCATCCGCCGCCGGGCCGAATACTCGACCGACGCCTCGCTGTACCGGGTCGTGCCCGCGGCCGTCGCATTCCCGCGCTCGGCCGATGACGCCGAGGCGGCACTGGCGGCCTGTCGCACTCTCGGCGTGCCGCTGACCGCGCGCGGCGCCGGCACGTCGATCGCGGGCAACGCTGTCGGGCCCGGCGTGGTACTCGACTTCTCCCGGTATCTCAGCGGTGTCCGCGACATCGACCCGGACGCGGCCACCGCGACCGTCGATCCGGGCGCTGTCCTGGATGACCTGCAGCGCGCGGCCGCGCCGCACGGCCTGCGGTTCGGGCCCGATCCGTCCTCGCACAGCCGCTGCACGGTCGGCGGCATGATCGGCAATAACGCGTGCGGTTCCCGTGCCCTCGGCTACGGGCGCACGGCCGACAACGTGGTCGATCTTGATCTGCTGGCCGGGACCGGCGAGCGGCTGACCGTGCGGCGCGGCGCGGACCCGGCCTCGTCCCCGCTGCTCACCGCGCTGGATCAGATCGCCGCGGCCAACCTGGCCGTGCTGCGCAGCGAGCTCGGCCGGTTTTCCCGGCAGGTGTCGGGCTACTCGCTGGAGCACTTGCTGCCCGAGCGCGGATTCGACGTGCCGGCCGCGCTGACCGGGACCGAAGGCACCTGCGGCCTCGTGCTCGGCGCCAGGCTCCGCCTCGTCCCCGTCCCTGCGGCCACCGCGCTGGTGGTGCTCGGCTATCCCGACATGGCCAGCGCCGCCGACGCGGTGCCCGCGCTGCTGGTGCACCGGCTGGCAGCGCTCGAGGGCCTGGATGCCCGGATCACGGCTGTCGTGGCGAGCCGGCGAGGCGCGGGCGCAGTCCCGCCGCTGCCGCGCGGAGCCGGCTGGCTGTTCGCCGAGCTGTCTGGCGGCTCGGCCCCGGAACTGGCTGCCGAGGCCCGGCGCGTGATCGCGAGCTCGACGGCGCTGGAAGCGCGGACGGTGACCGATGCGCGCGAGGCCGCGGCGCTGTGGCGGATCCGCGAGGACGGCGCCGGGCTCGTCGCGCAGGCCAGCCCGGGGCATCCCGCGCACGCCGGGTGGGAGGACGCCGCGGTGCCGCCCGAGCATCTCGGCGCATATCTGCGCGACTTCGACGCGCTGCTGGCCGCCCACGGGCTGACCGGCACGCCATACGGGCATTTCGGTGACGGCTGCGTGCATGCGCGAATCGACTTCCCGCTGCGGGCGGCCGGCGCGCCGGCCGCCTTCCGGGAATTCATCGTCGAAGCGGCCAAGCTGGTGGCCGGTTACGGCGGATCGCTGTCGGGGGAGCACGGTGACGGCCGGGCCCGCAGTGAGCTGCTGCCGCTGATGTACTCACCGGCCGCCATCGCCGCGTTCGCCGCCGTGCGGCAGGCCTGCGATCCCGACGGCCTGCTCAATCCCGGCCTGATCGTGACGCCCGCCCCGGTGCAGGCTGACCTGCGGCTGCCGCAGGCCCGCTCGCTGAGCCGCGGCCTGGCTTTCGGCTACCCCGAGGACGGCGGTGATCTGACCAACGCGGTGCACCGGTGCACGGGTGTCGGCAGATGCGTGTCAGCTGCCGCGCCCGCCGAGACTGTCATGTGCCCCTCCTACCAGGCGACCAGGGACGAGAAGGACTCGACGCGCGGCCGCGCGCGGGTCCTGCAGGAACTCGCGAATGGCTCGCTGCTGCACGGCTGGCGTGCCCCCGAGGTGCGCGAGTCGCTCGATCTGTGCCTGGCCTGCAAGGGCTGCGCGTCCGACTGCCCGACCGGCGTGGACATGGCAACGTACAAAGCCGAGGTGCTGCATCAGGCCTACCGGGGGCGCCTGCGGCCGGCCTCGCATTACGCGCTCGGCTGGCTGCCGCGCTGGGCCCGGCTGGCCGCCCGCGCGCCCGGCCCGGTGAACAAGCTGATGGCGGCGCCGGGGCTGGCCGCGGTCGGCAAGCGGCTGGCGGGCGTCGACCCGCGCCGTGAGCTGCCGCCCTTCGCCCCGCAGACCTTCCGCCAGTGGTTCGCCAGTCATCCGGCGCCGCCTGGCGATCCGGTGCTGCTATGGGTGGACACGTTCACCAACCACTTCACCCCGGCGGCCGGGATCGCGGCCGTGCAGGTGCTCGAAGCCGCCGGGTTCTCGGTCCGCATTCCCGGCCGTCCGCTGTGCTGCGGGCTGACCTGGATCTCCACCGGCCAGCTGGACTCCGCCCGGCGGATCCTGCGGCGCAGCGTGCGCGCCCTGGCCGGCCCCGCGAGGGTCGGCGTGCCGATCGTCGGCCTCGAGCCGTCGTGCACGGCCGTGTTCCGCGGTGATGCGGCCGCGCTGCTGGGCCCAGCCCCCGCCGTCAGCGCCGTGGCGCAGGCGACCCGCACCCTGGCGGAGCTGCTCGGCCAGCGGCAGGGCTGGCAGCCGCCGCGCCTGGACGGCCTGCAGGTGGTCGCGCAGCCGCACTGTCATCAGCACGCCGTCATGGGCTGGGAGGCCGACCGTGAACTGCTGACCAGCGCCGGGGCAGCCGTCCGGGCGGTGGGCGGCTGCTGCGGGCTCGCCGGGAATTTCGGCGCCGAACGCGGCCACTACGACCTTTCTGTCGCGATCGCCGGCAGTGCGCTGCTCCCGGCGGTCGACGCCGCCGGGGACGGCTCAGTCCTCCTGGCGGACGGGTTCTCCTGCCGTACTCAGCTCAGCCAGCTCACCGGCCGCCGCGGCCTGCATCTCGCCGAGCTGCTGGCGCGGCGGTAGCTGGCATGTCACGTGCCACTGAGAGCGCTACCCTGGCTGGCGCGCGGACGCGGGCCGGTCACCGGGGCTGCGGGAAGTGACGGGACACGTGCGGAGCATCAGCAGCGGCTCGAGCCTCGCCGAGAAGGTGGGGGAGGCACTCCGGGAAGCGATCAACGCCGGCGAGCTGCGGGCCGGCCAGCTGTACTCGGCGCATCAGCTCGCTGACCAGCTGAATGTGTCGCGGACTCCGGTCCGTGAGGCACTGCTGGGCCTGGCCGACATCGGCATGGTGCGGTTCGAGCGCAATCGCGGATTCCGGGTACTTCAGCGCAGCCCCCGGCACATCGCCGAGATCTTCCACCTGCGCCTGCTGCTCGAGGTTCCGGCGGCCCGGCTGGCAGCACAGGCGGCGAGCGACGCCTGCCTGCGTCAGCTGCGCGCCGAGCTCGCCGGGATGCGCGCGGCCGCCAGGAAACATGACGAACCGCTCTTTATGCGCCGTGACCGGGCGTTCCACGAGCTGATGCTCGCTGCGGGCGGGAATCTCACTCTCGCGTCGGTCGTCGGCAGCCTCCGGGACAAGATCATCGCCGTCGGTGCATCGACCGCCGACAAGTCCCGGTCGCTGCTCGATATCGCCGACGAGCATGAGCCGATCCTGGCCGCCCTGCAGGCCGGTGACCCCGCTGCCGCCGCGGCGGCGGTCGCCGCGCACCTGGCGCATACCGGCGAGCTGCTGCTCGCCCAGGTGTCAGCCGAGAACGGCCTGGCCGTGCAGCCCGCGGACACCGAGCTGGTCAAGTCGGCGCTGGCTGCCGTGCGCCAGTCGCCGGGGCAGCGCCGCGCCCGGGCGGGCTAGTCGGCCGCCGGTGCGGCGCCGCGGCCGGGCGGGCTAGCCAGTCGCCAGTGTCTTTAGAATGGCGCTGCGGCTGCGCAGCTGCCCATTCCACGCCCTCGCCAGCGGTTATCCGCCGCTCATCTGTGGGATGAACCTTCGGCTGCTCGAAGGCGAGCTGGCCGGAGTTTCCTCCGGTGGGCCGGTTCGCCTACCGCGACGGCACCCACCTCGAGATGATGCGCAGGCGCGGCGACTGGTTCCGCAAGATGGCCGAGCAGCATCTCGTGCTGTGGTGGATCCCGGCTGGCGAGCTGCCGAGCGTCGACGTGGCCCTGCAGCGCCTCGACCTGATCTGGCGCAGCGGATCTGGCCCGCGGGCCTTCACCTTCGGCGATGCCTACGGCCCGCCGGCGGCTCAGCTCAGCGCGCTGGGCTGAGCCGGCATGATCTGGCCGTGCACGTCGCCCAGGCTGACCCGGACGCCATCCGGGCCCGCTGCGCTGGCGGTGATGGTGACCTCATCGCTGTCCTCGAGCCAGCTGCGGGTGCTCCCGTCGGGCAGTGTCAGAGGGTGGGTGCCGGCCCAGGCCAGCTCCATGAGCGAGCCGCGCTGATCGCGCCGCGGCCCGCTCACGGTGCCCGAGGCGTAGAGATCGCCGGTGCGCAGCGCCGCGCCATTGACGGTGAGGTGCGCGAGCATCTGCGCCGGGCTCCAGTGCATCGTCGCGTACGGCGGACGGGACACCACCTGCCCGTTGATCCGCACCTCGAAGTCGATGTCCAGGCCCCAGTCGGCGGACTCGGTCAGGTACGGCAGCAGCTGCGCCTGCCGCGACGGCGGGGCTACCCTGGCATGCTGGAGCGCGGCCAGCGGTACTACCCAGGGCGAGATCGAGGTGCCGAAAGACTTGCCGAGAAAGGGCCCGAGCGGTGCTGACTCCCAGGCCTGGAGGTCGCGGGCGGACCAGTCGTTGACCAGGCACACGCCGAAGACGTGCTCGGCAAACCTGCTGACCGTGACCGGCTCGCCGAGGACGCTCTCGAAACCGACGACGAATCCGAGCTCGGCCTCAAAGTCCAGCCGGGCGCAGGGCCCGAAGGACGGGGCGTCGGCGCCCGGCGCGATGAACTGGCCGCATGGCCGGCGGATCGGGGTCCCGGATGCCACCACCGTGCCCGACCTGCCGTGGTAGCCGACCGGCAGGTGCCGCCAGTTCGGCGTCAGCGGCTGGGCTCCTGGCCGGAAGATCCTGCCGGCGTTCGTCGCATGGTGCTCGGAGGAATAGAAGTCGGCGTAGTCGGCGACGGTAAAGGGCATGTGCATCTCGACCCGTGCGGCAGGTACCAGCAGGTCCTCGATGGCCTCGCGACAGGTGTCCCGGCTGAGCCAGGCCGTGATGTCGGCCCGGACCTGCGCCCAGGCGAGGTCCCCGGCGGCCAGAAAGGGGTCGAGGCTCCCCGAGCTGAACAAGTGCGCCCGGCCCGGCAGCAGCCGCTCGCTCGCAGTGGTCAGATCCAGGACCCGGTCGCCGATCGCGACCCCGACCCGCTGCTGCGCCGCGTGGTGCGGGGCCGAGTACGACCCGTAGGGCAGCGTCTGCAGCCCGAGCGGATCGCCGGGCGCTATGTCCAGCCACTGGGCGGCCTCTGTCGCGGTCATGCCGGCGCCGCCACCTCCATGATCCCGTAAGATCGGCGTCTGATAGGTCACCCGATTTTACGGGATCATGGCAGGCCCACCCGCGCGAGCCCTCGGCAGCCACGGCGCCCCGGAGTCCGGCAAAGAGTTACCTTGACGTCGAGTTAGCGGCCTGGGTCGGCGCCATCAGGTCTCCCCGCTCGGTCTTGCGTATCGGTGCATCGTTGAGTCGGCCGAACCGACGTCGACGCTATCAGCGGTGAGCATACGGGCCACGGCCGTTCCAAGATCGTTTTAGGGTTTGAATCACGATTCGTGGCGGGTGTTGCGATGTGATCATGAGTGGCGTGTTGGGCGGGGGAATGTGACGAAGCTCCGGTAGGAACAGGGGTC
>CABEEE010000377.1_pt1 | contig 19063 bp, 19 predicted proteins | sample 3423231 | NCBI WGS metagenome assembly CABEEE01 (sample SAMEA5534333, study PRJEB31848) | metagenome | biome: tundra; feature: field; material: soil | place: USA | collected 2013-05 | depth 0.15 m | reverse complement strand
GCGGATGCGGCGCCGGCGCGGCTTCTTGGTCCGTTCCTGCCCGCTCTGGACCGCGTGACGCCCAGCCTGACTACCGGCGAGATCCGCCTCAGCGGGAGCATTTTCGTCGGGAGGCTGGACCGAACCCGATGGCGAGCCGTTCATGACCGGTGCCGTGAGGTAGTCAGCCCGAGATGCTCGGCATGTGCCGCAACGCCCGCCTCCAGCGTGTACGGCCCGCGGATCCGCTGCAGCCGGGGCGAGACCTCGGGGTAATCGAGGTAGGGATGGTCGCCGCAGCTGGGGCAGATGAGCTCAAATGCGCCGGTGTAGCCGCCTTCCATCCGGCCGTCCACGATGCGGACCGGCTGGCGCCGCAGGCTTGCGGTCCTGCCATGGCCAGGCTGGCCAGCAAGAGGCAGCGTCATGACGCCCTGATCGTCAATGCGCAGCCACGGGTCACGGGCATGACACTGTTCGCGCGGCGCGGGGACGGCGCTCAGATGACCAGGATGCCTCGTACTTGCCACGATATCCAGGTCTCCGGCGCTACTCATTCAGCCCGCCCCAAGCCGGGCCTGGTCGTTGCCGACGTCATTGTGGTCTCCTATGCCGGCCTCGCCGGAACTTCAGTGCCCTTGCTCACCTGCACCATTGATTGCACCTCGCGTGAGCTGGCGTGGCATCCTCCCAATGAGGTGAAAGGGGACGAGGCCGGGCCATCACTTGTCGAGGAGGCCGAGATCGTGCGACCGGGCGACTGCCTGGCTGCGGGTGGAGGAGCCCAGCTTGCGGTAGATCGAGTTCGCTTGTGACTTGATGGTGTTGGGGGACAGGAACATCTGTGTGGCGATCTCGGGGAAGGACAGGTGGGTGGAGAGCAGCGGCAGGAGGCGGAGTTCGGCACCGGTCAGGGCCGACGCCCCGGGGGTGCTTGAACTGTGCTCTTTTGCGAGCCGGGCCCGGAGCGCCTGGGCCTGGCCGGCCAGGTTCCCGAGGCCGGGCCGGCGCCTGAGCAGCTCATCGATCTCCCGCATGAGCGTCCTGGCCCCGGGAAGGTCGGCGAGTGCGAGGTGGACGCGGGCCAGCTCGATCCGGGCCTGAACGGCGAAGTAGGGCAGCGCGTAAGTCAGCAAAGGCCGCAGCCGCTGAGCACGGGCGAGTTCCTGACGCGCCGCCGGGACATCTCCCCGGTGCATGGCGGTGCGGGCCCGCACCGCGCTGACCAGGGGCGTTGCGTAGCTCTCCTCGATCCCGGCCCCGCGCAAAGCGGTACGTGCCTGGCCGGCCAGGACCTCGGCCCGGTCCCATTCGCCGCGGGCCATCGCCACCAGCGACCGTTCGGACAGCGCGAGCGCGCAATCCTCGTGCGCGCCGGTTTCCCCCCCGACACGGATCCCATCTTCCAGCGACTCGTCGCCACCATCGAGGTCACCGCACAGGATGCGCGCGATCCCTTGCAGGATCGCAGGTGCCGGCGTCACGAAGCTCTGCGCCGCGAACCTCCACATCGCCTCGTCGGCGTCAGCGCGCATCTGCATGGCCCCGCGGCGGCACAAGAAAGCCCGCAGCACGGCGGCCCACGCCTCGGTGGGAGGGTCATCGGGCCGGGCCGGATCCCCGTACTGCCAGCGATCGACCACCTCAGCCCACCGCCCGGCCTCGACTGGCCGCCCCGTCAGCGCTGACAGGAGCGAGGCCAGCACGGCGGCCATCGGATGTCCCTGGATCCCGCCCCGGTCCTCCAGCCACCCGAACCACCGCTGAATCGTGGTGAACCGGCCCTGCCGGTGGGCCGGCACCGCGAGTTTCTCGACCAGGCCAGCAGCCGCGCCGACGTCCTCAGCAGCCATCGAGTATCCCAGCGCCTCCTCGGGCGGGCCGTTCCGCAAGCACCAGAGCGCGGCGCGGCGCCGCAGGACCGGGATCAGGCCGGGCTCCAGGCGCTCCAGTTCCGCCAGCAGCATGTCGCGGAACAAGTGGTGGTAGCGGTACCACTGCCCCTGCCGATCCAGCGGCACCAGCAGCAAGTTTGACCGGGCCAGATCCGCCAAGTCCGCGGCCGCACCCGGCAAGGCCAGCACCGCCTCACACAGCGGCCCGGACATGCGCTCCAGCACCGCGGTCCGGGTCAGGAACACCCGTTGCCGGCGGGTGATCCGCGCCAGGAACTCCGACTCCAGGTATTCGCTCACCAGCCGGTCATACCCGCGGAAGGAGACCGCCGCGGTGGCCAGGGGGCCGCCCTCCCTCAGGTAGAGAGCCGCCAGGTACAGCCCGGCCGGCCATCCCTCGGTCCGCTGATACAACCCGGCCACCTCATCCACGCCGAGTGCCACGTCAGCGTTACGCAACAACGATGACGCCTCGTCAGAAGTCAGCGACAGATCTTCGGGGCCGATCTCCAGGATCTTGCCCTGGGCGCGCAGCCGCGCGACCCGCAGCGGCGGCTCGGCCCGGCCGGCCAGCGCCAGCCGCGAGCCGCCCGGTACATGATCAGCCAGCACCGACAGCGCGGCCCGGCATTCCCGGTTATGCAGCGCGTGCACGTCATCCAGGACCAGCGCGACCGGCGAAGTCATCGACGAGAACGCCGCTCCCAGCCGCGGGACAACCGAGCCAGGCACTGAGCTCACCGGGGAGGCCAGCGCGTCGAACACCCGCCCGTCGATCGGCTGCACCGCATCGAGCGCCTCCGCGACGTAGGTGAGCAGGACCTTCGGGTCGTTGTCCGCTTCGTCCACCGACACCCACGCGAAAGCCTGGCCGTTACGCTCGGCCCACTGCGCCAGCAGCGTCGTCTTCCCATAGCCCGCGGGCGCGACCACCGAGACGATCGGGCGCGGGTCGCCCCGGGCCAGCCGTTCTATCAGCGGCGAGCGGCGGACGGTCCCGGGCCGCAACAGCGGACGCAGAAGCTTCGACTCGAAAAGGTCGGACACCGGCCCGCCCACGCGGGGCGATCGGTGGGGCCGCTGACGCACATCGCTTTCGCTCATGCTCCCGACGGCGCCCCCAGAAAGATCTGCCACTCAATGATCTGCCGAAGCCCCTGACAGGTCAAGCGCGACAATGGCCCCGCCACGTTAAGGCCAGCATCGGCGCATCCTGCCGCCTGGCCCCGCCGAGCGGCACAGGCGGATCGAGCCAGACGCTTGACACCATGCTCCATGACGTTCCCGGCCCGGTGACCCCGGAACAGGAAACGACGACGAGAGCACCACCAGGAGCACGGCCACGACCGGCGCTGCACTCGAAGACCACTGGCAGCAGGCCCAGGCCAGCGTTCTGCAGAGGCCAGCACCGAACGCCTCGAGACCCAAACCCCAGCTGCGAGCAGCCGAAGACGCCACCCGCTACGGCAGAGCAGACGACGGTCAGCTTATCTTCCCGGAAACTGATCGCTAGTGTCTCGGATCCTTAATCCGTGACACTAGGGGCCCAAAATGACCTCGGCAACAACCCGTTCAGCAACCGGGACGGGTGGGCGGCACGCGGATGGCCACGGCTACGGCCTGGTCTTGTTCGCGTCTGCCCTGCTGGTAGTAGTTGACTGTTTCAACCTGATTTACGGCATCGCCGCGATCGCCAACTCGCACGTTTCACCGCCAACGCCCACTACGTGTCCGGCAGCTTGCGCACGTGGGGCTGGATCACCCTCATCATCGGCGCCCTGCAGGTCCTGGCCGCGGGCGGGGTGCTGGCGGGCAACCAGCTGGCCCGCTGATTCGCGGTGGCCGTCGCGGGGCTCAGCGCCATCGACCAGATGTTCTTCATCCCCGCCTACCCGTGCTGGTCCCTGATGATCATCGCGGTCGACGTGGTTGCGCTGTACGGGCTGCGCGCCTGCAGTAGCCGCGCGAACCTGGCCGCCTAGCCACGCAGTGCGCGAAGCGGATTGGCTGCGGCTGCGAACGGCTGTGCTGAGTTCCGGCGGGTTCACCTGCCGACCCGGGACCGTGGGCAAGGCGCCGCGGCGGCGAACTTGTTGGCCGCCGCACGCCTCGTCCGCGGCATCATTACCGGCAACGGGCTGGCCCCCGGCAGGACCAGCCGGGGTTGCTGACCAGCGGTGGTGCTGCTGTCAGCTCAGGCGAACCAGGCCGCTGATTGCTAGGTAGGCGCCCAGGAGCAGGGCGATGGCGGACATCAGCTGCAAAGCGTGACTCAGCAGCCAGTCCTGGCTGTGCTTGAGCAGCGCCTTGGTGGCCTCCGGCCTGAGCTCCAGGAACACGAAGGGAACGATGATCAGCAAGAAATCGATGAGGACGAAGATGACGACCGCGACGACCTGGATTGCGGTCGAGGATTTCCCGGTGACCAGAATGTGCAGGGCGGTGAGATAGCTGGCGCCCGGAATGCCGACCAGCGCGCCGATGAGCATGGCGAGCCCGAGCCGCGGCTCACGCAGCGCCCGCTGCGCCCAGGCGTCCTTCTTCTCCTGCACGTCTGCGGCTGGCACAGGTGCCTTCCGGCGGCCGTGCAGGCGGCCGGTGGCGAGCAGCCCGCCGACGGCGAGCAGAAGCAGGCCAGCGGCCAGGTCGACGCCCGCGCTCACCGTGCCCTGGGCCTTGAGGGCATCGGCGTGGAAGACCAGCACATCCAGCAGGCCGATCGTCAGGGCCACGGTCAGGCCGCCGAGCAGGAGGCACAAGAACATTGCCCGCGAGCGCCGGTTCTCGATCAGCAGCAGATCGATGCCCAGCAGCTTCGGGTTCAGCGCCGCGGTGAACGCCAGCGCGAAGAACTCGGCATTCACTGCCGGTCAGCCCGCATCGGTTATCGTCCCCTGCAGGCGGCGCCTGCCAGCTGCCGCCCCGGGTGCTTCTTGCCTGCTGCGACGCCGTCCGCGATCGGATCATGGCCCGCGGACCCGCTGAAGCCCGGGTGCGGCCTCACGGTAATCGTGCTGGGATGGTCGCAGCCACAGCAGATGATCTCGAACGCGTCTGTGCAGGGGCCTTCCGGCTGGCCCTCCACGATGCGGGCCGGCTGGCGGCCGAAATCCACCGCCCAGCCGTCCCCGGGCTGATCACGGGGCGCCATGCCTGCCTCCTTTGCGATGGCTCCGCCGGACGCTTCCCCGGGCTGCGTCACTCGCGGGCCTGCCGCCAGGGCCGTTTATCTCAGCCTCCGGGGATGCTGAGGCGCCGGAACTTACTGTTCGAGCGAAACACCGCCCCCCGTAGCTGCATCACCTTGTTCGGATGGGATCCGGGTTCCTCCGCCGGTCCGCTGACAGGTTGACGCGACCAGCTGGGAGACATCAGTGACCGTCCGGTTCTTCCAGCGCGGCCGCAATGTCGTACCCGAGTGCGGTCGCCACATCGGGAGCGGCGCAGACGACCCGGCAAAGCCCCGTCACCGGGGCAATCGCCAGCAGCACGTCGGCGATCTCGTCCTCACTCGCGCCCGCCGCCAGCGCCCGGCCGGCGCTCCATTCCAGGCAGACCGGCGATGACCCGATGGCCACGGACACCGCTACCTGCAGCAGGGCCACAGTCTTGGGATCCAGGGCCGATGTCGCTGCCGGGTCAAGCCCGAGCCCGGCCTCGTGTTCGACGAAGCCTTCGTCGATCATCGCCAGCCTGCGCAACGTCTCCTGGAATCTCACGGTCTGCCCCATACATCTCCGCTCGCAGTTGACCACACGGTCTGCCAGGCCGTCGCACCGTGGCTGTTGGCGCGCCCGGTTCCTTCCGGCTACTGCGGCGCGCCGGTGCCTGCCAGGCGGCTGGCCAGCCGGTCGGCGAATTTCCGGGCCGTCTGCAGGTGGTAGTCCTGAATGTTGGTCGGCGGGATCTTGATCCCGAGGTAGCGTTCGCGGTACTCACCGGACCCGAGGTAGCTCAGCAGTGACAGCAGGGAGCGCACCTGGCCGCCCTGGTAGGCGAAGTGGATGCCGTCGGCGAACACGCCGCCGTGCTTGGTGGCGAGCCTGCGGACTGTCTTGAGGTTGTGTTTCCAGTACCGGCGGCAGCAGACGGCGGCGGCGAATGGCTTGCCCTTCAGGACCCGGCTCGCGGTGTCGGACTCCAGGAAGGAGCGGACCGGGACGTCGGTGGACAGCCACCAGGTAGGGGACCCGATGACTACCAGGTCGTAGTCCCGTTCGGTCACCACATCAGGGACCTCGATCTTCGCTGGGCGGCGCCGCGGTGATTCCGCCGGGATCATCCCCACCAGTTCCCGGAACGGGTGCGGCATGGGGAACTCCTCGAACCTGGCGGCGTAGCGGGGGTCGGTGAACCCGATCGCGGCCAGGGTCACGTCGATGTCGCGGCCGCGGAGCACCTCGGCCATCGCGTCGATGACCTTCCGTGTCTGGTTCGTGTACGTGAAGTAGACGAACAGAACTGACGGTTTCGTTGCGGAGTCCATGCCACTCCTCCGGGGCTCGTCTTTATATTTCTTAGATTCCTGCGATGCCTTTGCCGATCAGCACCACGGCGAAGATCAGGAACAGGACGGTCATCACGACTGCGTTGTTCTGGCCCAGCCAGGCTTTCCAGCTGTCCAGGATCGGCTGGGCCTTCTCGCCCATCGCGAGCATGACCACGAGCGGGGCGGCCACGCCGACCACGGCGACGAGTACGTACACCGCGCTAGCCCCCACCTCCTGACCAGTGGACAGACTGGCCGAGGCTATAGCCACCGCCGCTGCCACGCCTACGATGATGTTCTTCGGGTTGAGCGCGCCGATGCCTACACCGACGATCAGGGACTTCCCGGGAGCGAACCCAGCTATTCCATTCATCCACTTTGGCATCGCCGCCTCCTGGCCAGGCTTTGGCCGGCCGCGGAACTGGCGCAGCGCGGCGGCCAGCAGCAGCACTCCCAGCACCAGCTGGAGAATCGCGGCGCCTTTCGATGGCCCCGAACCAGCGGACAGGTTGATCGTTCCGGCGATGGCGACGAGTACCGCCAGCACGCCAGCGACACCGAGAATGAATCCGGCAAGGTAGCTGGCAGCGTTGGCGACCGGCTTCTTCGTGAAAAGCAGCAGGATCTCGGCAATGATCGGTATTGGCGAGATCGTTACCGCGATGGCGAGGGGGAGAATACTCCCGATGACATCCTTCACAGACGAGCCGCCTCGATCACAGCACTCCACAACAGCAGGATCGCGACCGCCGTGACCAGAAGGATCGTCACGCCAGACCGGGCTGGCGCGTAGGTGCGGGATTCACGGCCAGGGGCGGGCGACGGTGACCCATGGCGCCCGGCGCCGCGTCTCGCGGGATGAGCATCGGGGCTAAGACGATGATCCATCTCGCTTAGCCGCCCATGCCGGCTTGTGCTTCGGCGAGTGCGGCCTTGAGCTTCTTGGCGCCGCCGCCGTCGACCTGGGCGACCGATTTGCGCACTGCGCTGGTGAGCGCCGCGTCGACGGTGCCGGCCTTGCCGCGGTCGTAGATCGCGACGATGCCTGCCGAGCCCGGTGGTAGCGCGGCGCCCATCTTCTCCGCTAGGCCGCTTTCCACCCGGTGCCGGGCGAACTTGCCGACCAGAGCGCCGGCAGCGCCGCCGACAGCCACCGATGCCAGCAGCGGCGGCGCGAGCAATCCCACGGCCAGGCCGACCCCGCCGCCGACCGTCATCCCCTTGCGTCCGAGGTGATCACCAGTCTCCTTGACGGTGACCTTGCCCTCGGCGTCGTTGGTGACGAGTGCCACGCCCTCCACGGTGAGCTGCTTGTCCTTGACGAGCCCGACGAGGGTGTCGAAGTCCTGCTGGGCCAGGTCAGGGATGAGGTAGGCCGCGATGACGACGTCGAACTCGGTGTCGCTCATTGCTCTCTCCTTGGAGACGGCTCGGTCGTCTTAGGCATTGATGCCGCGGGCGGTGTGTGCCTGCTGCGCGTGCTCGTGAAGGGCGATCTCGTCCTTGCCGTCCAGGTGCGGGGCCACGTCGAAGACCACCTTCTTGACCGTGCCGGTGAACGCGAACGGTGCCTTGCCGGCGTAGCCGCGGTCGACGACCAGGCCGTTGTCCCGGCCGACATCCAGGCCCGAATAGCCGCTGAAACCGAACGGCACCGTGTGATCCATCCGGCCGCCGCCCACTTGCTCGCCGTTGACGTAGAGCGTGACCTCACCGGGGGTTGCGGGCTTGGCCTCATCCGCAGCGAACCTCATCTGCACGTTCACATCCCCGGTCGGCAGCTCACCTGCGGATTCCTGCCGGTACTCGAACACCCCGAGGAACGCGTAGGTGTGCTTCAGCTTGCCGTCCTGGACGAACAGCGCGAATCCTCCGAGGTGATTGGCGTCGGCGACGATCACCCCCTCGGCGCCGCCGTCCGGGATGTGCAGGTCCGCGCTGATCGTGTAGGAGTGGTTGTAGACCCGCGGCACGCACCCGGGCGCCACGTTCTGCACATCCCCGTAGTAAGTGGTGGTCGTCTGCGTGCCGAGCGGCGGCAGGATGCCGAAGAAGGGGGAGAACCCGGCGAGCAGCGGCTTGATGTTGTACTTCTCCGCCTCTTCCCAGAACAGGGCCTGCAGCTCTTTCACCTTCTCCGGATGGCTGGCCGACAGGTCGTTGGCCTGGGAGAAGTCATCAGGCAGGTAATACAGCTCGACGGGATCCTCATCGGGGTTCCAGACGCCGGGCGCGAACCGCTTCAGCAGCTCTGGGTCCAGCCGCCACGGGATCCGGGGCATTCTCATCGACAGCCACCAGCCGTCCTTGTACATGGCCCGGTTACCGAAGTTCTCGAAGTACTGCTGAGTGTGATGCTCGGGAGCGCCCGGGTCAGCGAGCGAGCCGGCGAAGGTCACGCCCGTCATGGGCTGCTGCTCAACGCCGTCAACGTGGGCAGGCTGCGGGATTCCGGCGATCTCCAGGATCGTCGGGCCCACGTCAGTCACGTGCGTGAACTGCGACCGCAACCCGCCGCCGTCGGCGATACGCGCTGGCCAGCGGATGACCAGCGGGTTGCGGGTGCCGCCGAGATGTGAGGCGACCTGCTTGCCCCACTGGAACGGCGTGTTACCAGCCCACGCCCAGGCGGTGGAGTAGTGCGGGTACATCATCTCGGTGCCCCAGGCCTCCAGGCCGCCCCACTTCAGCGCGAGCTGCATCTGCTCCTCATCAGTCAGCGGGAGCCCGTTGACCATCGTTCCCTCGTTGAACGTCCCCGTGGGGGTGCCTTCCAGGCTGGCGCCGTTATCACCCCAGATCCAGATGATGACCGTGTTGTCGAGCTCGCCCATTTCCCCGATCGCGTCGAGCAGCCTGCCGACGTGATGGTCGGCGTTCTCCGAATAACCGGCGTAGACCTCCATCTGGTGCGCGAACAGCCGCTTGCTGTTCTCCGACAGTGAGTCCCAGGCCGGCATCTCCTCATTGCGCGGCGTCAGCACGGCGTCGGCCGGGACTACGCCGAGCCTCTTCTGCCGCTCGAACGTCTCTTCCCGGAGCCTGTCCCAGCCCTGGTCGAACTGGCCCTTGTATTTCTCGGACCACTCCTTGGAGACGTGATGGGGTGCGTGGCTGCAACCGGTGGAGTAGTACAGGAACCACGGCTTGCCCGGATCGTGGCCCCGGACGCCATGCAGCCAGTCGATCGCCTGGTCGGTCATGGCCTCGGGGAAATAGAACGGCTTCCCGTCCTTGCCCTCCACGACCCCGATGAACTTCTGGTTCTCGGCGATCATCGTGTCGTACTGGCCAGCCTCGGGAGCCAGGAAACCCCAGTAGTAGTCGAAACCCCAGGCGTTGGGCCAGTGAGTGAACGGGCCCGCTGGTCCCTGCTCACCCTCGGGCGTCAGATGCCACTTGCCGATCCCCGCTGTGGAGTAACCGTTCTCCTTGAGGACCTTCGGGAACGGTGCCGCGTCCCTCGGCAGCATGGCCGAATAACCCGGGAAGGCGCCGGAGAACTCCGGGATGCCGCCCATCCCCACCGCGTGGTGGTTGCGTCCCGTCAGCAACGCAGCCCGAGTCGGCGAGCACATCGCCGTCACATGGAAACGGTTGTAACGCAGCCCCTGCTCCGCCATCCGGTCATAGTTCGGGGTCGCGACAGGGCCGCCGAACGTGCCGGGATTGCCGAACCCCGCGTCATCGATGAGGACCAGCAGGACGTTCGGGGCTCCCTCCGGAGGCTGCACATGACCGATCAGCCCCCAATCCGGCTGCGACCCACCCAGCGTCTTGTCCGCCACGCCCTTGAACGGCGGCCGGCGGATAGGCAGCACAGTCCGGTCAACCTCGTCACTCACGTCAAACCTCCACGGTCCGTCATCGACTGCGGCGTCGGGCTCCGACTGCCTCGTGCCTGGTGCGTCTTAGATTTCTGAAGTGGCTTCGGCTTTGCCGTCCTTGACGGCGGCCTTGAGCGCGGCGTAGTCGCGTTCGTTCTGGTCGGCGTAGGTTTCGGCGAAGTCAGCGATCGCCTCGTCGAACTTGGCCGAGCCGCCGAGGTAGGCGGCCAGGGCGATGCGGTCACCAGAGCGGGCGTGCGCCCGGGCCAGGGTCCACCCGCACAGCCGGGCATAAGCCGTCATGCCCGCGGGAAGCATCACCTCGATCGGCACCGAGAATTTCCAGTCCTTCAGCTGGCGCACGTAGAAGTCGCGGTCGACCTTGTCGGGGCCGGTGATGCGGGTCCAGCCCAGGAAGATGTCGCTCTGGGCTTGCATCAGGTGCTGCCCGGCGACGACACGCTCGCCCTGGTTGAGGTATACGCTGCGCCCGGCATACTCCGCCAGCACGGACGGCTGGGCTTCCTTGGCCTGCAGGAAGAGCGGTTCGACGCCGTCCCCGGCGTCCATCAGCACGATCCAGGCGCGGGTGCCGACGCTGCCGACTCCGACGACCTTGCGGGCCACCTGGACCATCGTGAACTGCTCCAGCAGGTGCCGCCGGTCGGACTGCAGGGTGCGCCCGTACTTGCCCAGCACGCCGCGGATTTGCTCGTAGATCGCGTCGGCCTGCACGTCGGCGAAGACCTCCTCCACCGGGACGATCATCGGCGGGTCGCTGATGATCCGCCGCCGCCCGCCGGCCGCGGTGGTGAGCTTGCCCAGCGCCTTCGTGCTGTCGCTGGTGTGGGCCTTGGCCAGCAGCTTCTCGAACGCCTTGAGCCTTTTTGCCTTGACCTGTGACCTGAACTCGCTGAGGGCCGGCTCGATGTCCAGGTGGGCGTACCACACCTCCAGGAAGGGTTGCTCCGCGAAGCTGCGCATCGCGGAGCGGTAACCCTCCGCCGCCGCGAGGGCGATCTTGCGCCGGGCTTTGGCGGTGAACCCATTGTCGCGCCCAGCTACGGCAAAGCTGGCAGCCAGCCGCTTGACGTCCCACTCGAACGGGCCAGGCGGCGTCTCGTCGAAGTCGTTGACGTCGAAGACCAGCCGCCGTTCCGGCGAGGCGAACGCGCCGAAATTGGACAGGTGCGCGTCCCCGCACAACTGCACCCGAAGCCCCGACGCAGGCGTGCTAGCCAGGTCCGCTGCCATCGGCAACGCCGCCCCCCGGTAGAACGTGAACGCCGATACCAGCATCCGGCCGTGCCGGACCGGCACCAGCTCCGGCACCCGCGACGCCGCCTGCCCCAGCAACAGCCCCACCGGATCCCGCGACCCACCCGGCCGGAACTCGCCATGCGACTCCAGCGGCGCCACGCCCCGGGCATCCTTCCCCCGGGCATCCCGGTCCGCCCGGCTCAGGTGCTCCACCGTCCCGGCCCGCGCGGGTCTGCGGCCAGATGCCTGCGCACCTGACCTCCTGGTTGCGATACCACCAGTCGTCAGGGTCATGGCCACTCCCTCCGAGCCGCAGCAGCGTGATGCCGCTGGGCGGCAGAGCACCGCGGATCGCGCCCCTGGTGCTGATACCAGGCAAGCAGCACCACGCCGGGATGCCATCCCCTCATCAGGGTGAAAGGGCATTCGTGGTCCCGCGAGCAGTTACCCGCATTCACGCAGCTATTCGCGCCGATGATCGCCGTCTTGACCCTCGTAAGCGGAGCCGACCAGAATGCAATCGGCAGCACCCCGCACGGGCAGATCCGGCTGCCCGGGAGCGCGGTTGACGGGCAGTGTTGCATTGGCCGATCGGTGCGCATGGCAGAGCGCGCTGACGAGAATGACCAGCTGTCAGATGACCATCGCGAGCTGGTCGAATGCTGCGCGGATCCGGTGGCGGGCGGGAACGTCGGTGGCGAGTTCGTAGTGGCCGCGGCGGAGGTTCTGGACGAAGGCATGCCCGGCGGCCAGGGTCCGCGCAGACCGGTGGCGCTTCAGGCCGCGCATCGGCCGGAGCCGCGCTTTCAGCCGCCCGTGATCTGCTTCGACCGGGTTGTTCGCATAGCGCTCGACGGTATGCAGGGCTGAGGGGATCAGCTCGTCGAGGACCCGCGGATAGGCCGGGGCGCGGTCGGTGGTGACCTCGGCCGGGATCGTGCCGGCGCGCAGGGCGCGGGTGAAGAACCGCCGGGCGGCGGCCAGGTCGCGCCGCTGGGACAGCAGCACGTCAATGACCTGGCCGTGCTGGTCGATCGCCCGGTAGAGAGTAGGTCCACCGTCCGGCGACCTTGACGTACGTCTCGTCGGCGAACCACCGGTCACCGGGAACGTGGCGGCACGGCCGGGCGGCCCCGGTGAACTCCGCCGTGAAGCGCTGCACCCATCGGCAGATGGTGACGTGATCGACGGTGACGCCGCGCTCCGCCAGCAGTTCCTCAAGATCGCGGTAGGACAGCCCGTACCGGAGGTACCAGCGGACGGCGACCCCGATCACCTCCCGCGGAAACCGGAAGCCGGCGAACACTGAGGACCTCCCAGACGACGTCACCGAACCAGTCTCCCGCCGACTGCGATCGGCCAACGCAACACTGCCCAGACACCTCTTGCGGCCCTGATGACCCCATCTTGCGGCGCCCATGGCGGAGGGACATCAGCCGGATCGTACGATCTCGGCTCTGGTCGGCCGGGGTCATCATGGAATATGGCTACAGGGCGAAAGCCGGCCCGCCGGCCCGCGATCGAGCCGGTGCCGACCGCCGAACGGGGTGAGCACTGGTGGCCGGTCGCCACGGCGATCATCGTCGTCGCCGGCCTGCATCTGGCGCTGCCCACCCGGTACCGGGCAGTACAACCCGGATGGGTGGTCCCGGTCGTGCTGCTCGCGCTGCTGGCCGTGCTGATCGCCGGAGACCCGGGCCGCATCGACCGGCAGAAAGCCTGGCTGCGGATCGTCACCGACATCGTCATCGGGGTCGTCACCGTGGCGAACCTGCTGGCCGCCGTCCGGCTGGTCGTGGACATCCTGACCGGCAACAAGCTCTTCGCGCATAACCCGGGCGGGCTGCTCGCAGCCGACGGGGTGATCTGGGCGACGAACGTGATCGCGTTCGCGCTGTGGTACTGGGACCTCGATCGCGGCGGCGCCGCCGCCCGGGCACACCGGCCGGACTGGAACCCGGCGTCCGTCTTCCCGGAAATGCAGCACACCGACTACGTGGCCGCCCGCCTGGATGCCGCAGTTCGTCGACTACCTGCCGCTGACCTTCTGGACCGCCACCGCGATCAGCCCCACCGACACGTCCGCGATCAAGCCATGGGCCAAGCTCCTGATGATGCTCGAAGCCGCCGGGTCGATCGCCTTGGCCGTGATCGTGATTGGCTTTGCGATCAACATCCTCTAGCGTCCTGACGTTCTCGCCAGCCACAGGCCCGCGCGTTCAGAGTGGGTGTGGGGGTCAGGCCGCGAGTGTGAGCTTCGTATAGGGCATCTCGTGTTCGACGGGATGAGCCTGCCAAGGCGGAGCTGCCGCCGGGGCGGTGGTGGGTGCGCCCGATCCAGGTGATGATCGCCAGGCGCAGCTGGTGCCGGTGCCGGGCATCGTCGGCTGCGCTTGACAGGGTCAAGTCGCTGACCGCCTGGATTGAGCCGCGATAAGGGCCCGTCCGGCGTCGGCGATCCTGGTGGCGCGTCCGCAGAGCCCTTCGTTAGGTACGCTCACACTTCCCGCCCGCCCAGTTTCTGGCCCGTGCCATGTCAATGGAGGAGCCGGGGCGGGTTCCGCCACCTGCAGCGCGAATGCCCGCGTCTCATCCGCCGGACCAGCCGGCTGGTCACCGGTCGCGCAACAGGTCAGGACCTATCGGGTCCTGATTCCCGCTCCGGCGCTCCAGCCGCTCGCTGCGACGACGACGCTGTGGCGGCGGTGAGCAGCTCTTCGATCCGGGCAAGCCGCCGGTCGAGCTCAGCCAGCGTCACCTCTGGTGTGGCCGCCTCCACCCGCGGGCCGCGCCGGGCCCGGCTGGGTGCTTGTGCGACGAAACTCGACGCTACCTGCGCGGTAACGACGGCCAGAGTGAGCAGGCCGATGCCCATGATGAGGCAAGCCGTGATCCGCCCCCATATGGTGACCGGGAAGAAGTCGCCGTAGCCGACGGTGGTGACCGTCACCGCCGACCACCACAGTGACTCACCCAGGGTGTGGATGTTGGACCTGGGCGCGTGGCGCTCGAACAGGTACACGATGATCGCGCCGTTGATGACCAGCACCGATGCGGCCAGCAAGAAGCGGCTGAGGTGCCCACGCCGGAACACCGATCTGACCAGGCGGAAACTGAAGATCACGCGCACCGGCGGGAAGATCACGGAGCCGATTCCGAGCGGATGGGTGAGCAGGTAGTGAACGTGGCGCCTGGCCAGGGCGCTGCGGATGGTGATGTCGATCCCATAGACGACCCGGACAGCAGCCTGGATGGTCAGCACGATAGCCCTGACGTCATGTGAGGTGCTGAAGTCGCCGGGAGGGATCACCACGATCCACAGCGTGGCCAGCGCCAGAAGATCGAGTGCCGTCTGGGTTCTCGCTACATAGGCGGCTAGGCGGCCATCGGGGTCGTCCACATCAGCGTCATCATCGGTACCTTGGCCTGACCGCTGGGCAATGTCGCTCATGGTCACCAGCGTTGCACCGGAAGGCTTGACGCAACGAGTCCTTGCTCCTCGATGACGCCTCCGAATTTGGCCACCCCGCCATGACTGGATCGGCAGTTTCGATCTCAGCCGCCGCGAGGGAGGACCTGCAGGTCAAAGACGCCCATGTGAGGGGACCTCTACGGCGTCAGCCGTAGCAGCAGATACGGACGCGGGCAACGTGACATCAGACCAGCTCCAGCTGCCTGGCGCGGGCGGACCGCCTCGCCGCGGTGAGTCGCCGCGGCCCGCGGCGGCCCCCGCCGCCTCCCCGCCGGGATCGTGTTCCATTGTCTATGAAATCCTGCGCGCCGCGGGCATTGACCCGGCGCCGCGCCGGGACGGCCGGGCCTCGCGGCGGTTCCTGCGCGCGCAGGCCGCCGGGATCCTCGCCGCGGACTTCCTGCATGTTGACACAGTGACGCTGACCGGGCTGTACGTCCTGGTCTTCATCGAGCACGGCACCCGCCGGATGCACCTCGGCGGCGTCACCGCCCACCCGACGGGCGAGTGGACGGTGCAGCAGGCCCGCAACCTGGCCCTCGACCTCGGCGAGCGGTTCGGGGACTTCCGTTTCCTGATCCAGGACCGCGGCTCGAACTTCCGCGTCCTTCGATGCCGTATTCCAGGCCACCGGCACCACCATCATGCGCATCGCGGTCCAGGCGCCGCGGATGAACGCGATCTGCGAGCGCCTGATTGGCACCCTGCGCCGTGAGCTCCTCGACCGGACCCTGATCCTGAACCAGGCGCACCTGCGCGCCGTCCTGGCCGAATACCAGGAGCATTACAACACCGCCCGCCCCCATCAGGGCATCGACCAGCGCGTCCCGGACCCTGGCCCCACTCCCCGCGTCACCGCAACAGACCCCGGCACCTGCCGGATCCGCCGAAAACCGGTCCTCAGCGGCCTGATCAACGAATACGAGCGAGCCGCCTGAAAACCGGAGAAGACCCAGATCAAGGCCAGAATCCTCTTTTCGAGCGGCACAGGTTCTCCCGCGCCAGCCGGAGAACCAGGGCCTGGATGTTCCGGCGGGTCACCGGTCGGCCGGTCTTGCCGCTCATGGACCGCGCCGCCCAGCGGCCGATGTCGCGGTGCCAGCGCAGGATGGTATCGGGGGTGACCAGCAGCCGCAGCCCCTGGCGCCGCGCTCTCGGTATCACGCAGAGCAGGGTCGCGAACAGTGCCGGTGGCGTCCAAGATCGGGTGTAAATGAGAGGACGGGCGTAGGTTCCCCTTCAAGACCGGCAAGTCTTCGAAGGAAGGACCCACGCCCGTGCCTGTCCGAGTATCGCCTACTGACCGTATCCGTCACCACATTGATGAGCTGTTCGCTGAGGGCCGTTCGCTGCCGGAGATCCTGGAGGAGGTGGCCCGGCTCGGCGCGCAGTTGCTGATGCAGGCCGCTCTCGAGGCCGAGGTCACCGAGTTCCTCGGCCGGGACCGCTACCAGCGGGCCGCGGCCTGCGCCGATGCCCGGCCCGGCAGCCGCAACGGGTACCGGGAGGTGACCGTCAAGACCACCGCCGGCCCGGTTGAGCTGGCCCGGCCGAAGCTGCGCGGCACCAGCGGGGCGTTCGCGTCCCGGCTGTTCGGCAGCCACGTCACCAAGACTCATGCGCTGGAGTCGCTGGTGATCGCCTCGTTCGTCCGCGGCCTGTCCGTCCGCGACGTCGAAGCAGCCCTCGCCGAGGCGCTGGGCGATCAGGCCGCGATCTCCAAGTCCACCGTGTCGAGCGTCTGCCAGCAGATCACCGGCGAGTACCAGGCATGGGCGCAGCGGCGCCTGGACGGCACCACCCTCGACTACCTGTTCCTGGATGCCAGCTTCTTCCGGATGCACCCCGGCTCGCCGGCCGAGCCGGTGCTGGCCGCCTGGGGCATCACCACCGACGGCAAGCCCGCCTTCATCGGCCTGGCCCCGGGCACCGGCGAGTCCGCCGACGCCTGGGCAGCCTTCCTTGCCGACCTGAAAGACTGCGGCCTGGCCTCCCCGCTGCTGGTCATCTCCGACGGGGCGCCCGGCCTGATCGCCGCAATCGAGCAGGCCTACCCCAAGGCACTACGCCAGCGGTGTGTCATCCACCGGGCGAGGAACATCCTCGCGAAGATCCCAGCCGGGATGCAGGCCGAGGTCAAGGACGCCTACTGGAAGATCTTCGACACCGAAGACCTCAAGACCCCGCCCGGGCCCAAGCTCGCAGAGATCATCGACGCCCGGATCAGCGAGATGGCCGCCCGCTACTCCGCCACCTACCCCTCGGCGATGAAGTGCCTGGCCACTGACAAGGCAGGGCTGACCGCTTACCTGCGGAGCACCACCACCGGATCCGCCACTCGAACTTCATCGACCTTCGGGGAGACCCGCCGCCGCACCAAGGTCATCGGCCGGCTCCCCGGCGAGACCAGCTGCCTCACCCTGGTCTGGGCCGTCCTGGACCGCGCCTCCCGCGGCTGGCGCGGCGTGAACATGACCTCCGAGGGCCTGCGCCTCCTGCAGGACCTGCGCCGCTCCCTGCTCGACCCGCCCCGCCAGCTCCGCCCACGCACCGTCACCACCAGCCAGCCCGCCGACGGCACCGAAACTGTCAGTACCGTCGCCTAGCCTGATCATGAAGCCGGGAACCACGCCCGCCGATTTACACCGGATTCCGGACGCCACCAACAGTGCCCGGTCCGCCAGTCCACAGTCGTGCGGCGCGGTTGCCGCCGTTGCAGGACGGCGAGCTGGTGGCGCAGGATCAAGATCTCGGTGGTCTTCCACGCCTCCTCACGCCGGGACAGCCGCAGCCACGCGGCCAGTCGCGTAATCAGGAGGAACACGAACCGCAGGGACATGATCGGTGATCATCACGGCCGGAGCGCCGGGCGAGCAACTCTGCTGGTCAGAGCCGCGGACGGGATTCTCGGCACGCACAGCGTCTCACCTGGAGGACACCATCGGGCCGTACCTTTTTGTCGCCACAGGTGAAGGGCACCTCAATGTAGGCCATGGCCGTACCGGCGGGGGCGCCGAGCGGAGCTGGCAGCGCCCGTACTCCCTGGCCTGCTCCAGCGGGATATCACCCCATCAGGGGGATGAGAGGGCCCAGGTTTAGGCGCATTCTGTGTGCTGCGGGGCACGCACGTTTCGGTCCTCGGACCTATTGCCCGGCGCGGCTATTGCGCTGGCCTACGCAAGAAAGGGATGTTCATGTCGAACAAGACCGTGGTCTTGGCAATTTTCAACGATGAGGCATCTGCCGACGTGGCGGCCGCATCCTTGAAGGACTCGGGCGTGGCGAAGAGGGATGCCATCGGCGTCCTGGTCCTTGACGAGAAGGGCAAGATCAAGACAGACAAGGTTGGCAAGCGCAGCATGGGCAAGGGCGCTGGTATCGGCGTGGCCCTGGCGCTGGTTACCCCGGTCGGGCTAGGCGCCGCCCTGGTTGGCGGTGGCCTGGGCGCCCTTCACCACAAGAACCTCGGACTCAGCGAGGCTGACCGCGACCGCATAGGCAGCGAACTGGAAGGGGGCAAAGCCGCTGTTGGTGTGCTGGCTCCAGTTTCCGAAAGCGGCATCGTGGCTAGTAAGCTCACCGATCTTGGCGGGACCACAGAGGCTCATGAGGTCCCCGATGAGGCTCTCGAGGAGGCCCACACGGCCGCCGCGACGGACGAGTCTTAACGGTTCGCAAGTCCGCTTGCCTTGGCGCGGTGGATCGTCCTGCTCCTGCCCCATCTTCCGCGTAGCTGCCAGCCCCTTGGCCGCGGCCGACGTGTCCAGTCTCGCGAAGCGACCGCGCAGCGGCTTGGCCTGGACTCGGAGACTCGGCCGAGATCATCGAACAGCGAGGAGGCGGACGGAGATCCCCTTCTTGCAAAGGTGTGGCTGCGACCGAAGGACCTGAGGCTGCACAGGTCAAGACCACTGCCGCGTTATGACACTTCCTCTTGCCGGTCACCCCGGCTGAGATCTCTGACAGCGCCCTTCCAGATGTTTGTCGTGGGGGTTACATGACCGGCTCGCAATCGGCCCCGGTCCAGCCTCCCGACGAAAATGCTCCCGCTGAGGCGGATCTCGCCGGTAGTCAGGCTGGGCGTCACGCGGTCCAGAGCGGGCAGGAACGGACCAAGAAGCCGCGCCGGCGCCGCATCCGC
>CABEEE010000360.1_pt1 | contig 20225 bp, 22 predicted proteins | sample 3423231 | NCBI WGS metagenome assembly CABEEE01 (sample SAMEA5534333, study PRJEB31848) | metagenome | biome: tundra; feature: field; material: soil | place: USA | collected 2013-05 | depth 0.15 m | reverse complement strand
TGAGCCCGCCGCGGTGGATGAGTTCCCTGATGATCCCAGGCCGGGTCATCTGCTGCAGATGCAGGCACGGCTCGCAGAGTTCGACGCCCAGACACTCGACATCCCCGACCCGAAAGCGCCTGCCGACCAGCTCGTTGAGCCGTACGCCCCGCACGACCACCTGACGGCGCGATTGAGCGCCGGTCAAGCCGACGTCCTCCAGCGCTTCGGCCTCGATCAGCGTCAGCGCCTGGCCGGGCTTGGCGCCCTGCCCGCGGAAGTGCCGGTCACCCGTGAGTCCCTTGCCCGCGAGTGCGCTGACAGACTCGGCGGGCATGATCGCCTCGCTCGGGCCGATGTTGATCGCCTCGACGCTCACGAGCCCCATCATGGCGGCCAGCGCCGCCGACGCCAACCCGGTATTGGCCGGCGCGCTACACCTGCCCGGCGACACGGAAGCGATCGAACCGACCGCTCATGCCGCCGCGCGGAACGTTGTCAATCGAGCGTGGCCGGATCATGGCCGTGCGGGCCGACGATGCCTCGGGAATCGGGCCGAAGGCGCTGCTGGCAAGCGGGCATCCTTGTCCGGCACCATGGGACAAGTGACGGACCGCGCGATGGTCAGCTCGTGGCTGGCGGCCTACGAAGCCGCATGGCGTGCACCTGGCACCGACGGCCTGGCGGAGATCTTCACCGAAGACGCCGCCTACCTGCACTCCCCCTACGAAGAACCAGTCGTGGGCCTGGACGCGATCAGGCGCATGTGGGATGACGACAGGGACGGCCCGGAGGAGGTCTTCGCGCTCGCCACCGAGATTCTCGCCGTCGACAGCGCGACCGCGGTCGTGCGGGCAGAGGTCCGCTACGGGGATCCGCTCCGCCAGGAGTACCGAGACCTGTGGGTCATCCGGCTGCGTGACGACGGCCGCTGCAGCTGGTTCGAAGAGTGGCCCTACTGGCCTGGACGCCCCTACTCGGCCCGCGACGACCAGTAAGCATCCCATCCGCACATGCCGCGCCTAGGGCGGCTGAATCAGCTGTCGGACCGATTCCGGGGCGAGAACGGCGGCACGGTCGTAGCCTTCGGTTGGGCCGGTTCACCGCAGGAGGTGATCGCTATGGGCTTCTTCTCCAGGCTGCTCGTTCCGCGAAGAGAATCAGCCACAGGAAGACTGCAATACCTCCGGGAAGATCCCGCTCTCCCGAAAGGCCCGATTGCCTTCACCCCTTGTGATCAAGGAGCCCTGCACCCGGTCGACAATGCTGTTTACGCGGCGCAGCGATCTGCGGCGACGGCCATCCGGTCCGGGCGGAAGCCCAAAGCTCGGGTATGGAATCACGGAAGCTGCCCGGTTAATCATCGGAGCCCCGACGCCGCAGTCAGCCGCCGTAATGGCTGACGCTGACGATCGCGGAGTGGGCTAGCTGCACGACAACGGACAGAGGCCAGCCAGTCCTACCCGATCGACGACTCATCTCGGACGCCCGCGTCTGCCGCCAGGGGTAGTTCCTGAACTGGGCCTTTCAGCGGCGGGGACCAGCCGCTGCGTCGGCGTAAGCATCGGCGAGCCGGGGCGCGCCCAGACTGACCCGAGCGTTGGCCACGGCAACGACGTCCAGCTCGCGACCCAGCGCTATGCGCACCACCGGATGCCCATTCGGCCATACTCGCCAGCGCGCACCAGGGATGCTGCCGATAATCACAGTGCCGAGAAACAGGCCGGCCTCGTTTCCCAGGGCAGCGATCTGCGCATCCTCGTCCCACTCATCGATGGCCTGGTCGAGCAGGTCGAGGTCATCCGGGGCGCCGCTCAGCGCGAGCCCGTGGGTCGTAGCCCAGCTGCGCAGCCTTTCGCATCGGCCAAGCAGTTCATCCAGGTGGTCAGGGTTAGGGCCACGGGGAACACCGTAGACGGCGACGCCACGCGCCATACCGTACTCCGGCCTGGGAATCCATCGCCGCCGCCACCTCGCCACCTTCCCATTCTCACTGCCAGGATGCCGTAGTCAGGCCGGGGGCCATCGTCCGCACTTGCCGGTCCTGGTGCGTGCCTGGGACGTGATCATCGAGTTGTTTCAGCGGCCCTTCGTGCTCCAGCACTCGCTGATTGCTGGCCTCATCGACCGTCAGCCGGAACGCAGCGCAGGCCGGAGGCCGCGCACCGACTCTCGGCGGATGGTCGCGGAGCGTGATGACAGCCGCAGGTTGGGGAGGCGCGCAAACCTGCCGTTCGGCGCGCCAGTCGCTGTCCAGCGCCCATCAACCGACACACGCAGATCAGGTCGATCGGGATCTCCGTCGGGTCCTTCGGCGCGCATGACGGTCAGATCACCCATGCACCCTGCCGTGGGTGGGGGCATCTGCTTCCACGCGGCGGGAGTGGCGGGAATCGGATCCGCATTCGCATTCCTGCTAAGTTTAGGCCGGCACAAAGCGCTCCGGCGAGTGCTGACGACACTGGGCTGGGCTTAGCCGATGGAGCAGACCGAGCTGCCTGATTCTCCGTTTGCGCTCGCGCGTTCTTCCGCCAAGATAGGTGTCTACCGGATCACTGGCCCCGGCCGCGTCTACATCGGGTCTTCGGATGACATCCCGCGGCGGTGGAAGTCCCACCGGTCTCAGTTGCGGGGCGGCCGTCACCACAACTACGGGTTGCAGGCTGCCTGGAACGAGCACGGCGAAGCCGCGTTCGCGTTCGCGGTCATTGAGGAAGTCGCCGATCTCGCGGACTTGATTGCAGCTGAGCAGCGTCAGCTCAACGCCGAGATGGCTACGGGACCGGTTTACAACCTGGCCCTGGATGTCAGCACGCCGGCTCGGGGGCTGGTTCACACAGCTGAGTCGCGGCTGAAGATGAGCACTGCCATCAAGGCCAGCATGACACCGGAGCGCGTGGCCGCCATGCGTGAGCGCGTGAGCGGTGATCAGAACCCGGGTGCCAAGCTTATGGACGCTCTCGTGGTGGACATTTGCCAGCGGCTGATGGCTGGCGGCCACCCAGCCGAGGTCGCGACGGAGTTCGGAGTCACAGAGTCGCTGGTCTACCAGATCCGTCGCGGCCGGATCTGGACCCACATCGTGACTCCGGAGACGGTGGCCACGATGATGGCTACCCGGCAGAGCGGCTGGGCCAAGCGTGAGATCACGCAGGAGATGCGCGACCGTTTCCGCGCGGTCGGGCAGGCTAACAAAGGCAGGTCACTGTCCCCTTCCACCCGGGCGAAGCCTGCCCGGCACTCGCGCGGCGAGGGCAACCCGAAGGCCAAGGTCACGGAAACCCAGGTTGCGCAGATCAAGGGGCTGCTAGCCGCTGGCGCACGATGCAAGGATGTCGGGCCAGTGTTCGGTATCTCGGCGAATACCGTCTCCCGCATCAAGAATGGCGAGTCGTGGCCGCAGGTCGCCGCTGCGCCCGTCAGCGCCGAGCGGGAATACCTGCTTGCCCTCCCGGCGCGCCCGCCGGCCAGTCCTGAGCACCGGGCGAATATCAGCGCCGCGCTCAAGGGTAAGCCAAAGTCGGCGGAGCACCGGGCCAACCTCTGGGCCAGCCGCCGGGTGACACCCGAGTTCGCGGAGCGGATGACACGCAACGGCGCCACGGGCAAAGGCAGGCCCAAGTCCGCCGAGACGCGGGCGAAGATGAGCGCCGCGCAGGCCGCCGGCCTGCGCGTGCTCACTGACGCCATCGTCCGGGAGATCAAGCGACTGCTGGCGGATGGCGAGATCCGCGGGGCCGAGATCGCGCGCCGGTTCGGCATCACGCCCGGCGCCGTCTCATCCATCAAGCACGGCCGCAACTGGGCCCACGTCACCATCGACGAGCCCGCAAACCCACCACTGTTCTAACGTGTTCAGGACGTACGGTGACGGGAAAGTCACCACGGAGAACGACCAGACCCCTCTACGCAGGCGCGCGCTCGGATCCGCCGTTATCGCGCCGCCGCAGACATGCCGGGACGCCGTCAGTCCCGCGCTGAACAGATGATCGGTGCACGCGCGAGGCGGACGTGGCTGGCGCGAGAGTGCGTGCTTTGGTCACCCGCAGGACGAGCTTGATGCGACGAACCTGTAATAGGTAGACTGGTCTACCTATTTACCGGACGAGCGTGAGGTGCTGGCATGGCGGAGCAACAGGCGCGACGTCGCCGGCAGGCAAGCGCGGCCGACGGGACCACTCGCGGTTCGGCGAGGGACCGCCTCCTCGCGGCAGCGGCGGAGTGCTTCTACAACCATGGCGTGAACGGGACCGGGATTGACACCATCACCGCCGCGGCGAGAGTGGCGAAGATGAGCCTGTACAACAACTTTGCCTCCAAAGACGACCTTGTCCTGGCCTACCTTCAGGCACGTCATGAGGAATGGCTGGACCTCTACCACCGCAGGCTGGCCACCGCGACCGGCGCCCGCGCGGGCATCGTGGCGGTATTCGACGCGTACATCGACCACGCCGAGATGGCGTACCAGCACGGCTTCCGCGGCTGCGGACTCCTCAATGCGGCAGCCGAGCTGCCCGCAGGCGCGCCGGGCCGGGCGGTCGTGCGCCGACACAAGGAGGACGTCGAGGCCCTCCTCGCTGCCCACATCGCTGACCTCGGCATGGTTGCGCCGGAGCGGGTGGCGCCGCTGGCCGAGCAGCTGTCGTTCATGTTGGAGGGAGCGGTGGCGCGGGCAGGGCTGGAAGGCAACGCTGAGCTGCTGCACCACGCCCGCGACCTGGCTCTGCAGGTCGTGGATGCATCCACTGACGGCCCCGTCCGATGAAGAGCCCGATGCTCTCAGGCATCGTGTTCGTGCTGGTGGCGGCGCTGCTGTGGGGAACCACCGGGACGGCCGCGGCGATGGCTCCTGGCGTCGGGCCGCTAGCCATCGGTGCCGCAGCCATGGGCGTTGGCGGCCTGCTCCAAGCGGCCGCGGCGAGCCGCGTCATGTTCACCCACCGTGGCGGGCTCACAGCGGAATGGCGAACCGTGATGCTGTCGGCCGGGGCAGTGGCCGTGTTCCCGCTGGCGTTCTACTCCTCCATGCGGCTCGCTGGCGTGGCGGTAGGCACGGTGGTCTCCATCGGCTCGGCGCCACCAGCGGCCGCGGTCATTGAGCGCATCGTCGACCACCAGCCCCTTTCACGTGGCTGGGCGCTAGGCACCACAGCCGGCGTGTCCGGTGTTCTCGCGCTCGCCCTGGCCCACCCCGGCGAGCCGGGCCCCGCAACCACCACGGCAGCAGCGCAACCTGTACTGGGCATCGCCCTGGGCCTGCTCGCCGGCTTCACCTACGCCCTCTACTCATGGGGCGCCGCACGAGTCATGCGCTCCGGACTGCCCAGCCGGCCCGTCATGGGCGCCGTCTTCGGGCTCGGAGGCATCCTGCTCCTGCCCGTCCTAGCGTTCACGGGGGCACCCATCATCACCTCGGGCAGCCACCTGGCGGTCGCGGCCTACCTGGCCATCGTGCCCATGTTCCTCGGCTACATCCTCTTCGGGCACGGACTGGCCACCGTCGCGGCGAGCACCGCAACCACGGTGTCCCTTCTCGAGCCCGCCGTGGCCGCGCTCCTCGCCGTCATCGTGCTGCGCGAACACCTGCCGCCTATGGGATGGCTCGGACTCGGGCTGCTGTTCGCCAGCCTCGTCATCACGGCGACCAGCACTCGCCCCACAACCGCCAGTCACCTTGGCAGCCGACCGGCCGAGGCCCCGGACCGTGCCGTGCCCGTGACAGCCAATGCCGACGCCGAGCCCGCATGAGGCACTCGCACCACTGAGACCGGAACCACGATCGAGCCCAACACTCCAGGCGCGGGCGCATGCTCGCAGAACGCTTCAAATCCTCCGCCAGAACGTCCTCAGCTGCCGCGCTGAGGGCGGGCGGGTCGGTGTCAGAGGCTCCCTGCATGCTGGCGACGACACATTGCCAGCACCGAGGAGAGACCGATGGCCGTGAGCTTCCAGCTGGTGATCGACTGCGCTGACCCTGAGCCGCTCGCGCGCTTCTGGGCCGCCGCATTGGGATACGAGCTTGAACCGCCTCCAGATGGCTTCGCCAGCTGGGATGGGTACTGGCGAGACGTCGGAGTGCCCGAGGATGAGCTGGGCACTGGCGCGGACTGCATCGTCGACCCCGGCGGGCGGGGGCCGCGGATCTGGTTCCAGGTGGTACCGGAGCGCAAAGCGGCCAAGAACCGGCTGCACCTCGATATCGGTGTCAGTGGCGGCCGCGCGGTTCCGATCGAGACGCGCAGGCAGCGCGTCGACGCGGAGGCGGGCCGTCTGGCCGATCTCGGTGCCCTGCTCGTCGGTGTCCTGAACACAGAAGGCCTCGACCACTACGCAGTCGCGATGAAAGACCCTGAGGGCAACGAGTTCGACATCAACTGACGGCCGCCGCTGCCCCGGCCGCTCGTCTATCTGTCAGCGATCTCGCACCGACGTTCCCCAGGAACGTCCGCTCGTGCCGCGATCCGCGCTTGGTCAGCCGTGCTGCCTGTCAGCGAGTTCGGCGGCGGGCAGGCCCGCGCGTGCGAGTGTGTCGGCGCGGCGTATCGCGTCGGGCAGCCGGTGCTGTCCGGCCATGTGCCGCACTAGGTCCACTGCTTCGTCTCGGGGCATCCCGGCCGCGGTAACGAACAACGGGCGCACCGAGGTTCCGCGCAGCACCGGCACGGCATGGGTAGCCGTGCGGAAGGCGGACTTGGCCACGCCGATGACCGGGACACCGAACTCAGCGTGCGCGTGCGCACCCAGGCAAGGACGGCCGCCGGAGTCAAGGTCGGCGTAGCCGTCGACCACCAGGAGGCTCAGCCCGCTCAGCCCGCTCAGGACCGTGCGCATCGGCGGGAGCTCACGCAGATAGAACTCACCAGGCCGGTACGGCAGCACCTCCGCCAGGACTTCAGTGCGTTCAGCCACTACCTCTGAGAAGCGGGCATCGGTGGCCACCACCGCTGCGGCCCGCGCACCCCCGGAACCCAGGTAGTGCACGTCCACGGCCACGAACGCGCGGCCACCCGTTTCCATGTCCTGAGCTTGCCTGACCTGACGACGGTAGCCAACCGAGGACGCGGACACCCGGCCGAAGGAACACCGCCAGACCGCTACGAATCGTGACCATTCCCCGCGACCACGCGCACGTGTCCGCCTAATGCGCCGTCGGCTATCTCGGGATCGCTCGGACGCCGTAACGCTGCGTTACAGACAGCGACCGTGACTGCAGCTCTCCAAGCCGCGGTTCGCTCGGGCTCCGGCCAGTGGCTCTGGCCGGTGGTGTGCTAGTCAGGTGCTCATCAGGAACAGGACGATGCGGAGGGCCGGACCTCCTGCTGGGCGTTCGGGATGACCGAACTGACCCCAGCGGCCCGGCGAACCCTGTGCCCGCGGCAGGCACGACCCCGGCTGTTCAACAAGAGCTTTCGCTGCGCCGGACCGGCGTGTCATCGAGAGTCAGTCCGTACGGCTGAGTGCCAACTTTTTACGTTCAGAACGACGGTCAACTGACGGTCAGGTGATCTTGAAGCCAACCTCAGAGTGATCAGAAGACCGGCCTGACCTGCTGTTTTGTGGAGCCCCCTTACGGAATCGAACCGTAGACCTTCTCCTTACCATGGAGACGCTCTGCCGACTGAGCTAAGGGGGCAAGTCTTAAGTTGTCTGACCTGGGGTTTCGCACCTCGGGGCGGTCAACTCAGGTCGTGCACAGCGGTCAAACACCGTCGAACCTGACTGTATGCCTCAGACGAGTTACCCGCTCCGGGCGTCGGACAGCTTACCGCACTCCTGCCGTCGTGGCGCCGCAGGCAACTCGCGCTCGGCCGATTGACCCCCATCAAGTACGAACTCATCATGAGCCAGACCGCCGCCCAGGCGGCCTAACCAACCGTCACCGAATTCGTGCAGCAGTCCTGACCACCGGTACGGGTTGAAACAGCCCAGCCGCGTTGTCCGGTTGAACTCGCCCTACGCTGAGGCTGGCCGTTGTCAGTTTTGGTTAGTGGGCCGGATGGTGATGTCGCCGATCTCGACGTCGTCGGGCTGCTCGATTGCGAATGCGACGGCACGCGCCACGGCGTCAGGGCCGATGCCGAGTGTCGCCATCCTGCGCCGCACCTGTTCCCGGATGTCGGGGTCGTCGATGTAGTCGGCGAGTTCGGTGCGCACGTAGCCGGGCGAGATCGAGGTCGTGCGCAGGACGCCGTCGGTGGACTCCTGGCGCAGCGCCTCCAGTAGCGTGCGGACCGCGTTCTTGGTGCCGGCGTAGACCGCCTGGGTCGGGACGATTTTCAGACCCGAGGTCGACACGGTGGTCACGAAATGTCCGCGCCCCTGGCGGCGGAACACCGGCAGCGCGGCTGCGATCCCGTGCAGCACGCCGCGCAGGTTGACGTCGATCATCGCGTCCCAGCCGTCGATGTCGAGCTCGGCCACCAGACCGGTCCTGGCGATCCCGGCGTTACTCACGAGGACGTCAAGTCGTTCGAACCGCTCGACCGCCGTGGCGACCAACTGCTTGAGGTCCGTGCGCCGTGTGACATCCATGGGCAGCACCTCCGCGCGGCCGCCCGAGGCGTGGATTCGTTCGGCCAGTGCGTTGAGTCGGTCGGTGCGCCGGGCGCCGAGCACCACCGCCGCGCCCCGTGCAGCGAGTTCCAGCGCGGTCGCCTCGCCAATGCCGCTGCTCGCTCCGGTGATGGCGACGACCTTGCCGTTGACTCCGCTCATCGAGGTGACTCCTGCTCTAAGCTGACGGTCGTCCGGTTGCCGCCCCACATTAGAACGACGGATCAGATCGTGTAGGTGAGTCCTCACCCGCAAAGAGGGCGGTCGGCTCGTGGTTAAGCCAGCGGTCTACTGCCTCGTGTGGTGGCAATAGGCCGACCGGAAGCCACACGCGCGCACGCGCGACGATGGCTTCGCCACTGATTGTGTGCCCGAAGGATTCCGTGGTCCCCCCGCCCCGTTCTTTAGGGACGAGACTCCACGATCAGATCGTGACGTTCGCCACATTTCACGGCCCACCAAGCGGGCAATTTTAGAGCGTCTTATTACGCGCACAGCGTTCAGCTGCCACCTGCGTTCGGGCAGGTCAGCACAGCGATTCGAATGGGATACTTACCATGGAGACGCTCTGCCGACTGAGCTAAGGGGGCATCCGGCGGGCGCATACTGCGCCTGGCCAAATAGGCTCCGCGTCGCGACGAACGATCGTCCGTCGGTCATCGTGGCCGCGCCAAGAGAGCATTCACGATCACGACCTGTCCGGGTCCGCCGGGCGCGAGCCCGGACGGCCCGCTCCGGTGGTCATGGCGCCGAACGCCGCTACGACCCGCGGCCACACCGCCGATGGCGGATCGATCATCGCGAAGTGACCTGATCCCGGCAGGACTTCGCAGTCCGCCTCGTCGCCGGCCAGCCTGGCCTGTTTCACATAGTCAAGACTCATCTGGCAGGGGACCCGGTCATCGGCCGTGCCATGGACCAGGCGGGCAGGGACGCCCGCTGGCAGCATGGCCACTGGATCCGCGCTCGCGTAGCGGTCGGGATAGTCGGCGGGGCTGCCGCCCGTCAGCGCGGCTGCTGCCCCATCGCCGAGGTTCTGCTCGTAGCATGCGGCCAGGTCGCAGACCGCCGCTAGCCCGACTACGCCGACAGCCTGTGGTGGCCCTGACCGGCACGGCGAGCCAGCTGGCAGCCGGAGTCGGCCAGCCGCCCAGAGCGCCAGATGGCCTCCTGCCGAATGACCGGCGAGCACGGTCTGGCCCGGATCGATCATGCCTCCGGCGGCCTCAGCGGCAAGGCCAGGAAGAAGATCGACCGCGGCCGCGATGTCGTCCAGCGTGCCGGGCCAGCCGCCACCCGGCTGGCCTGTCCGGCGGTATTCCGGCGTGCAGACGGCAAATCCCTCGTCGGCAAGCGCGGCAGCGAGCGGCCCGGTGTGCGCGCGGTCGAAGGCAACGCGCCAGAAACCGCCGTGCAAAAAGATGACCAAGGGCTTGGCCGCCAGCGGCGTGTCTCCGGCCCGCTCGCGAGCGCCAGTTAGCCTTTAGATCAGCTACGTGTTCGTCGGCGGGCCCGTAGCGCAGGACGAGGTCGGGTGCTGCTGCGTGCCTGGTCAGGACGTCTGCCGTCTGTCGGATCCGTCTTGCCCTCCTCGGTCGAGCTGCCGCTGCGCCACGCAGAAGCTTCCTCTCCGGGCCTTTGGCGTTCCGCCGATGGTCAGGTGTCGAACTGGGCCAGAGGGGAATCCTTACCGCGAGCATGCTTACTATGACGTGCATGGGGAGCATCCCAGGCCCCTGGGGGACCTGGACCGAGGAGGTGCCGTGCCGGTGAGGACACGGCGCGCCTCGCCGAGCGTTCTGGTCTGCCTGGCTGGCATCAGCGTCTTCTCCTTCGCCGCGGCGGGCACCGCCCTTGCCAGCACGCAGGCCACGATCTCGCCCTGCGCCGCCATCCCCACCTCGACAGATAGCGCCTTCTCCCATGCGAGCGCGAGCCCGTCGGCGAGCAAGAGCGCTGCCAGCAGCAAGAGCCCGAGCAGCAAAGCTTCGCCCAGCAAGAGCGCGACCAGCAAGCCCTCGCCCAGCAAGAGCGCGACCAGCAAGCCCTCGCCCAGCAAGAGCCCATCACCCAGCAAGAGCGCGTCTACGAGCCCGAGCCCCATTAAGTCGGCCAGTCCCTCGCCATCGCCGAGCCCCAGGACCCCGCAGCTGTGCATCCTGGTGCAGCCGTTCGGCGGATCGCAGGTTAAGGCGGGCCACACGGCCACTTATACGATCTTCGTCTGGAGCACCCGCGCGGTGAGCAAGGACGCGGTCGCCACGGTCAAGGTGCAACCCGTCGCACACGTCGGGGCGCCGAAGTACACGGTGTGCCCGTCGGCCAGCGGCACGACCTGCCGCCTCGGGAACCTGTCCGTCGGCCTGGCCGACGAGCTGCAGGCGACCGTCAAAGTGGGCGCCAAGGCCGCCCAGGGCGAGCATGTGGAGCTGATGGCCCGCGCAGATGCGACTGGATCATCGCCCTTGCAGTCATCGGCGGCTGTGCAGGTTGCCGGCGGCGCAGCACCGTCGGCAAGCCCGAGCAGCCGGGCGATTGGCGGGGCAACTGGCCCGGCCACCGCCAGCCTGCCGCCCGCATCGACCCTGCCTCCCGCATCGACCCTGCCTCCCGCATCGACCCTGCCTCCCGCATCGACCCTGCCCCCCGTCACGCTGCCAGCTGTGCCAACAGCGGGAATCACGCCGACTGACCCGTCTGGCCTTTTCCCCACGGTCTCGCCCAGGCCCGGCGCTAGCCCCTCTTTCCCCGGCGTGACTGCGCGGCCGGGGCACGCTGCCCCCCGCGTCAGGGCGGACACCACGGCCGCCACGCTGCCGCTTGATCCGCGCCTCGTCGGCGGTCAGCTGGTGGGCCTCGCCGTCCTCGCTGGCGCCATAGCAATGGCCATCGCGCGCCTGTCGCTGCGCACTCAGCGACCGCAGGATGGCGACAAGAAGTCGAAGTAGCTTTCCCGCCGTCACTATCAATCCGTGCCGTGCCGGGTTTGCGGCGTAGCAGTACCCGGCCGGATGGACCTTATTTGGCGACGCGCTCGACCGCGGGTCGCATCTGCCGAAGCTCCTTGGCCAGTCCGGCCGCGCCCAGGGTCGGTGAGGCGATGACGCCGAAGGTGTCGTTGTCGGCCCACGCGCACTCGGCCAGCCGACCGTCTTCGCTCGGCACGCAAGCGGCCTCGCCAGAGAGCGAGCCCGGATTGGCCGTAACGGCGCCCTGGAGTTTCCCGATGAAGCTAGAGATGAACGAGCCCGCTGAGGTACCCGAGAGGTTGCCGCCTATGAAGAGCACTATCTGCGGTCCGTTCTGGGCCGCCGGCCCGCTGACGTCCTCGTATACCGCATCGACGACGTGCGTCGCCTCGCCGCTGCTGCGCGCCACGATGCCGCTCTTGAGCTGCTCAGCCTTCATTTCCTGGGCAAGGGCGGGGGCCTGGGCGTAAGCGCCGATCGTGTTGGGGGTGACCAGGATGTGCCGGACGCCGCCGGAGGATCTCAGCAGGACGGCGGTCGCCGCGACGGCCACGGCCAGGACGACGAGCAGGGCGCTGATCGCCAGCCAGAGCAGCTTGCGCTTCTGGCACGGCCGCCCCCGGCGGGAAGAGCGCGTCCGCTGGGGCGTGACCGGCTGGCTGACCGCCTCCTGCGCCGGGCTTGCCGTCAGAACGCTGGCCTGCGGCCGGGCCGGCGACTGTTGCCTGGTCGTCGCCTTTGCCTGCTCGCGCGCCGCACGCTGGCGCCGCTTCTGCTCTGCTTTCTCTTGCTCCTTGGCCTCTCGGGCCTGTCGCTCACGCTGCGCCTTTTCGGCCCTGGCTGCCTTCCGCTCCTCGAGCACAAGGCGCTCCTGCTCGGCCTTAGCCTTCTGCCGGTCCTCCCGCTCGCGTCGCTCCTGCTCGGCCTGGGCGCGCCTGTGAGCGTCCAGCTCAAGGCGCTCCTGCTCGGCCTTAGCCTTCTGTCGGGCCTCCAGCTCAAGGCGCTCCTGCTCGGCCTCAGCCCGCTGCTGAGCCTCCTGCGCGCGGCGCGCCTGCTCCTGCTCCTGCCGTTGGGACTGCTTGGGCGACTCAGCCGCGCGGGACCGCCGCCCGTGGCCAATGCTCCCTGGCCTCGCAGGAGCGACGTAGCCACTGAGGCTGCCAGGGTCAGCGTGGTCCGTTTCGACTGGACTCGGACTGACGTAGCCGCGGGCGGTGCCAGGATCGGTGTCGTCCGCCGCCTGACCGGGACCCGCGGGGGTGACATGGCCGCGCTGGTCGTAGCCGCGGTCGGCGCGGCCAGCGGGAGCCTGGGCCGGGTGGGTACCCGCACTGGGCGGATGCTGCTTGCGCCGGCCAGCCCAGCGCTGCCGTGTCCCGGTGGCGGCCTCGCGCCGCCCCGCTCGATCAGGTTTAGCCGACCGCGGGGCAGGAACATCGCCCTGCGCCGTGCCGCGGCCCCCGCCGAGATAGCGGATCCACTGGTAGTCCTCGTCGTCCTCATCGTCGGAACCGGTGGCCGGACTGGGCTCGGCCTGCCAGCCCGGCGCCTGCTGCACGTCATCCCGTGGCCGGCGGCTGCCCGCAGGGCCGTCCTGCCCCCGGCCGCCCGGTCTGGCAGCTACGTGGCCGCGCTGCTGTTCGTCCTCCCACGGCGCCGTATACGGCTGGCCAGCTACCCATTCGTCCTCGAGGCCGACACCGTCCGAGCCCGGCTCGGCCGCGTCGTGCCCCGGCTCGCCGAAGCTGCCGGCGTCCGGCGGCCACGGATCGTCGCTGCGGGCGTACCGCCCCCGCAGATCCTGATCCCCCTGCGGCCATCCGGTGCTCATGAAATAGGTACCCCTGACGCTGGCGCGGAGTTCTTGGCGGTTCCGAGATCACTACATCATGCGGCAGGATCCGCCGTGACCGCTACATGATCGGGCCGACTCGGCGTGGCGCGCCGGTCCGGTCCGGCCCGGTCCGGATCGGGCCAGGCTGCGCCGCTTTCCTCCGCCCTGCCGACGGGCGACAATTCCGCTCTTGCGGGCGCGGGCCCTCGGACGGATGATGCCGGTATCGCGCATCACGGGAGGCCGGGGTGGGGAATCGCTACATCGCGCTGGTCAGGGGCCCGTCCCCGCTATTTCCCCGCGGGAGTCTGTGGACAATCCCGGTGTGGTACGCGGTAATCGCCGCCTTGGTCTTCTTCCGTGGCAGGCTGCCCTCGTGGTACGTCCCGATCGCCATGGGGGCCCTGCTCGCGGCCGCCCTCACCTTGCTCGCCGTGCTCACCGCGATGCGCAGCAACGCCTTCGCCGTCGACGACGGCGGCATCACCCTGGGCCTGCGCGGCGGCGCGCAACGGCGGCTGGGCCGTCGCCGCCGGCAGAACAGGCACCTGCCCTGGGCCCAGATGCAGGAGCTGACGATCACTCCGCGGCTCTACGGCGCCCGGCTCGATATAGCCCTGAGCCCGGCCGGGCACGCCGCGCACCACCGGAGTGCGCTGCCGCTGCGGATCGCGGCCGCCGCCTTGCTGCTGATCCTGCCGCTCACCTATATGTTCCGCGCGCCCGGACTGCTGTTCCCAGGTGCCGATCCGCCGCGCTACCGGATCCCGCTGTCCGAGGCCGACGCTGACGAGGTCGCAGCCGCGCTGACCGCGCTGGCGGCGCCAGCCGGCGTCGCGGTCATCAGGGCTGGCGGGCGGCGGCCCGCCGCGTCCGGCCGGATCCAGCCGGCGACAGCTGCCCCGGTCGCCACGGCAGCCACTGCGCCCGCTGCTGCATCGAGCCCCGAGCCCGCCGCTGTGCGGGCCGCTCCGGCGGCCGCTGCACCGGTGCCTGTACAGGCCGCTGAGCCGACCCCAGCCGCGGCACAGGCCGCTAAGCCGACCTCAGCCCTGGTCCCGGCACAGGCCGCTGCACCGGTTCCTGCGCCGGCCACGCTGACCTCGGCCGACCTGCTGCCGTAGGCCAGCCCGGATCTGCCGGCCTGCCGCGGGCAGCGCCTTTCCCCGTATCATCGCCCCAGATCAGCGGCGCAGCGCAGCAGGCTGCCAGGCTGAGTGCAGGCGGTACCCTGGTGCGCGTGAAATGAAAGGACCAAGGCCCGATGACATACGAGGTGCGGGGCGTCATCGCCCGCGGCCAGGGCGCCGAGGTAGAGGTCACGACCGTTGTCGTTCCGGACCCCGGTCCCGGCGAGGCGCTGGTGGCCGTGCAGGCGTGCGGCGTCTGCCATACCGACCTGCATTACCGCGAGGGCGGCATCGGCGCGGACTTCCCTTACCTGCTCGGGCACGAGGCCGCGGGCGTGGTCGAGGCGGTCGGCGAGCACGTCACCGAGGTCAGGCCCGGTGACTTCGTGATCCTGAACTGGCGGGCGGTGTGCGGGCAGTGCCGGGCGTGCCGGCGCGGGCGGCCCTGGTACTGCTTCAGCACCCGCAACGCGAGCCAGAAGATGACCCTGACCGACGGCACGACGCTGTCGCCCGCGCTCGGCATCGGAGCGTTCGCCGAGAAGACGCTCGTCGCGGCCGGCCAGTGCACCAAGGTTGATCCGCAGATCCGACCCGAGGTGGCCGGGCTGCTCGGCTGCGGGGTGATGGCCGGGCTCGGCGCGGCGCTCAACACCGCGCAGGTCAGCCGGGGCGACTCGGTCGCGGTAATCGGCTGCGGCGGGGTCGGCGACGCCGCCGTGCTCGGGGCCAGCCTGGCCGGGGCCCGCACCATCATCGCGGTTGACGTCGACTCCCGCAAGCTCGAGTGGGCCCGCCAGTTCGGCGCGACGCACGTGGTCAACTCCCGCGAGGCCGACCCGGTCGAGGCCATCCGCGAGCTGACCGAGGGCAACGGCGCAGACGTCGTCATCGAGGCGATCGGCCGGCCGGAGACCTACCGGCAGGCTTTCTACGCCCGCGACCTGGCCGGGACTGTCGTGCTGGTCGGCGTGCCGACGCCGGAGATGAAACTGGAACTGCCGCTGCTTGACTTCTTCGGCCGCGGCGGGTCGCTAAGGTCGTCCTGGTACGGCGACTGCCTGCCGTCGCGCGACTTCCCCATGCTGACCGACCTGCACCTGCAGGGACGGCTGCCGCTGGAGAAGTTCGTATCCGAGACCATCGCGCTGGACGCGGTGGAGGAGGCGTTCGCGAAGATGGGCCGCGGGGAGGTGCTGCGCTCGGTGGTGGTGCTGTGACCGCTTCGGCCGCAGACGCGGCCCGGATTGCGATGTGGTCCGTGCCGCGAACTTACCATCTGCTGCCGGAGGTGGACGCGGGCACGCTGGCCGGGCTGCGGCATGCCTGCTTGATCCGCCAGCCGCGGCAGCTGCTGCTGGCCTCTTACGCCCGGGTGCGGTCGGGGCGTTGCCGGCCGGCCTCGGCCTGGAACAGCAGGTGCGGATCTTCCGGCAGTTCGGCGGGCCGGTCATCGACTCCGGCGAGATTTTGCGCGAGCCGCAGCCCGCGCTCGAGGCGCTCTGCGACGCGCTGGCGATTCCGTTCGACGCGTCGATGCTCTCGTGGCCGCCGGGGCCCCGGCCGACCGACGGGGTGTGGGCGAAACTGGTACGACGGGGTGTGGCGGTCCACTGGTTTCGGCCCGAGCGCCGAGAGGGCTGCCGTGGAGCTGCCGCCCGCGCTGGAGCCCCTGGCGGCGCGCGGCATGCCGTCCTACGCGGAGCTCTCCAGCCACCGCCTGCGCATTCCCTGACGGCACGCGGCCTCCGCGGCCCGGCCGGGGCGGCCGCCGCTTACGCGGGCAGGGTGAAGGAGCCGAGCTGGAGCAGCATCGCGAGGATGTCCTCGGCGAACCAGGCTTCGGCGATCTTCCCGGCGCGGATGGTGTAGATGCCGATGCCGAGCCATTCGGCCCTCTTGCCGGTGGCCGGGGTTCCCAGGAACGGGCCGGCCTGCGTACCGGTGTTGGTGAACCGCACCACGACCCTGTCCCCAGCGGCGATCACCTCGTGAATGGTCAGCCGCATGCCGTCGAACGCCCGGCCGGCGCTGGCGGCCATGACGTTCAGGTAGTCGTCGATGCCGCGCATCTCGCCGAGGCTGCCGCCGTGCCAGACAAGGTCGGGTGCCCACAGCTCGTCGATCAGCTCGGGCCGGCCGCCGTTGACGACCTGGTCGAGGAAGCGCCGCACGACGGCGACGTTGCGGTTGTCACCGCTGATGCCGCTGCCGGCACCGGCGACGACTGCGGTTCCACCGGTCAGGTCGCCGGGACCGGCAGGCGTGTGGTCATTCATGAATGCTGCTCCGTCCGGTCGGCAGGCCGAGCTCCATCAGGCCGTCGATCAGGCCGCGGCCGAGCACGAGGGTGCCGCTGGTCGCGGCACGCACGCTCGGGGTGGCGGACCGGTCATACGCGCCGCAGTCCAGGTGAACGCCGACGACAGAGGCAAAGCAGCTCTCCCCGGCGTCCCGGAGCCGGAGCAGGGGCAGCGCGGCGAGATGCGCGCCCGCGGAGGTGCCCGCGAGCAGCAGCCGGCTGGCGCCGAAACGGTCACGGACGCGCGCCGCGGTCCAGCACGCGGCTGCCACGCAATCGTCGAGCTGACCGGTGACGGACGACTCGGGAACCAGCCGGTAATCCGGGCTGACGATCGCCACCTGGCACTGGCGGGCAATCTGGTCGTTGAGCGCCTCGTCATCCTCGGGGGCGCCCGCGGCCCAGCCGCCGCCGTGGATCCGCACGATTACGGCCCTGGCCGGACCGGTCGGGGCGATTATGCGCAGTCGCAGGTCACCGCCGGGCCCGGCGATGGTGACATCCGCCGGGGCCAGCTCAGGTGCAGGCTGAGCCGGGGAGTTCGCAGCCCGCAGCAGGTCCATCCCCCGGCTGGTCAGCTGGCAGCGCCGGCGCGCGGGAACCGCTGGCAATTGTGCTGGCGAGCCTGCAGGAGAAGGCCGGGGAGATAGCCAGGGCCCAGCAGGCAGGCATGCTCTCCTCCCACTATGCACCTGCCGAGCTGCTGGGACTCATCCTGCATCTGAGTGACCTGCGGGCCTCAACCACGCCGGAGTTCGCCGCGCTGGCCGGCCAGGGGTCGCGGGATCATCGCCGCAAGGTGGTCAACGACGCGGTAGCCGGGCTGCTCGCCCAGTAGGGTCCGGCCCCTGGCGGCCCTGGCCCACCTGGCCCGTGCCAGAGGACTGTCGATGCTGCAGGAATTTGACGCCCGCAACCGCGACTGATCGTCAGTGTCGGCGGGCGGCTGACGCACCGGGACGAGGCCGCGGTCAGCCCGTTCGACTCCGCCGTCCAGGGCGGCGACGCAGTGCGGGAGGGCCTGCGGGTCTACCAGGGCAGGATCTTCCGGCTGACGGAGCACCTGGCCCGGCTGCGGCGCTCGGCCAAGGCGCTGGCCTTCGAGTCGGTTCCCGCCGACGCGGAGATCATCGCGGAGATCCGGTGCACGCTCGCGGCCAACCAGATGACCGATGGCGTGCACGTCCGCCTCACCCTCACCCCGGCGTGAAGATCACCAGCGGCATGGACCCGCGGCTGAACCAGGCCGGGCCCACTCTCATCGTGCTAGCCGACCACAAGCCGCCGGTCTACGACGCCGCGGGCATCACGCTGATCACCTCGAGCGTGCGGCGGCCGCCGCCGCCCGGATCCCAAGATTCATCACAACAACCTGCTGCCGTCGATTCTCGCCAGGATCGAGGCCACCGCCGCGGGGGCGGATGACGCGCTGATGCTCGATCACCGCGGCTTCGTCGCGGAGACGAATGCGACCAACATCTTCCTGGTCGCCGATGGCATGCTGGGAACTCCGTCGGCCGCCGCGTGCCCGGAGGGAATCACCACGGCCGCCGTGCTCGAGCTCGCGGCCGCGGCTGGCATCAGCTGCCTGGTCGGTGATTACAGCCTGGCCCAGCTCTATGCCGCCGACGAGCTGTTCGTCACCGGGACGATGGGCGGGAGTGCCCCCGTCCTCCGGCTGGATGGCAGACCATAGGCGGCGGCGCTCCTGGCCCGGTCACGCTCCGGCTCAGTGAACTGCTGGCCGGGGCTGGCCGCCCGGTCGGGAACGCCCGTCACGGGATAACGCCGTCAACCGACAGCGGCGGCGGCAGCAGCGCCCGATTGCGCATGACGGACAATGGGCCGCATGAGCGACACGCGCGATGTACCAGCAATCTCCCTTCGCGGCGGCGCGCAGCTGCCCACGGTCGGGTTGGGCACCTGGCCGATGCGCGGTCATCAGGCGCACGCGGCGGTCAGCGCCGCACTCGCGGCCGGCTACCGGCACATCGACACTGCGACCATGTACGGCAACGAGGTCGCGGTCGGCAGGGCGCTGCGGGACAGCGGCCTGGACCGCGGCGAGGTTTTCATCACGACCAAGGTCCGCCCGACCGACGCCGGCCGCGCGCGCTCGGTGCTACGGGCATCGTTGCGCGCGCTCGACACCGGCTATGTGGACCTGTGGCTGGTGCACTGGCCGCCGCCGCAGCCCCGGCTGCGCCGGATGATATGGAACGAGGTGCTCGAGGTCCAGGCCGAGGGCCTGGCCCGATCCGTCGGCGTCAGCAATCACAGCCTCGCCCAGCTCGACGACCTCAGCACCGAGAGCGGCGAGACTCCCGCGGTGAACCAGGTCCGCTGGAGTCCGACGCGATATGACCCGCGGACGCTCGCCGGTCATCGCGTGCGCGGCATCGCGCTAGAGGGATACAGCCCGCTCAAGGACACCAACCTGGATCATCCCGTGCTCGTCAATGTCGCCTCGGCGCACGGGGTATCACCCGCGCAGGTGGTGCTGCGCTGGCATCTGGAGCATGAGATCCCGGTCATCCCGAAATCGGTCGACCCCGACAGGATCGCCGCGAACATCGACCTGTTCAGCTTCTCGCTGACCGCGCCGGAGGTCGGGGAGATCGACGGCCTGGCGGCCGGCTGACCGGCTGCTTACTCCCCCGCTTCTCCTGCTGCCGGAGCCTCCTGGCCACCGTGCGCACCGATCGCGTTGCCATGGATGATCACCACCGGGCACGGCGAGTGCTGCACGCAGTGCTGGCTGACCGAGCCGAGCAGCGCCCCGGCGAAACCGCCGTGCCCGCGGCTGCCCACCACGAGCAGGTCGGCGCCCGCCGCGACGTCGAGCAGGACGCGTGCTGCGTTGCCCTCTTCCACTCGCGCGCTGACCCGGACGTCGCTGCTGGGATCCAGCGTCTGGCTGATCGCATCGGCCAGGGTCTTCTCGGCGATCTCGCCGAAGTCGATGTTCTCCGCGGGCATGACCGGAGCCCACCCGTAGCCGGCGACCACTGCCGGGTACTGCCATCCGGCCACGGCATCCACGGTCGCGCCGGTGAGCCCGGCCTGCCGGACCGCCCAGCGCAGTGCGGCCAGGGAGGGCGGGGATCCGTCCACCCCGACCACGATCCGCGGAGCTTTGCCATCTTGTCGTGACATCGCCTGCCCCTCCCGGTCTGCGCTGCTGCGTCTGCTGCTGCCTCTGCGCAGCTAACTGTTCCCAGCATGGGGCAGACCTGATCAGCGAATCAGGGGAATTTCGCCCTTCCTACCGGGACTTTCGCCCCGTAGACCGCGCCTTCATCCTCTGGCCGCGGCCCGCCGCGTGCGGCCGGTGTCGCTGCGTGCTCAGCGCAGCCGGCGCAGGAAGGGATCCCTGGGCTCTGCCGGGCTGATCCGCACCCGCACGTCGACGCAGTAAGCGCCGTCTTCCCTGGCGACCACGGGGTTGAGATCCAGTT
>CABEEE010000355.1_pt1 | contig 20340 bp, 22 predicted proteins | sample 3423231 | NCBI WGS metagenome assembly CABEEE01 (sample SAMEA5534333, study PRJEB31848) | metagenome | biome: tundra; feature: field; material: soil | place: USA | collected 2013-05 | depth 0.15 m | reverse complement strand
CGATTACGGCAGCGCGCACCGCCGCGGCGAGCGGGTCACCGTCGCCGGGCCGGTGCCGGTTGGCGTCGACGGCCGCCCGAGCGTCCCGATTAAGGGTCAGGCGTCGGCTTACTACGCGGGCGAGGCGAACTGATTCGCGACCAGGCAGCCACTCCTACCCGAGAATTCGGATCACGAAAGAGGACCATGAGCAGCGCCGCTGACGTCAACGTGCCGGCGCGCAAGTCAGTCCCCATCTACAGACGCAAGCGGCGGCGGATCTACGGCAGCATCGCCGTAGCCGTGGTCGTCGTCATTGCCTTGATCATCTGGGCGGTCAGCCGTGGCGGCGGCTCCGGCTCAGCGGCGCCGCTGCCCGGCTTCACGATCTCGGTCAGCGCGGGGGCCGTCGCCAGCCCTGACAGCATCATCGAGAGCCAGCCGTCGCTAGCCAAGATCATCCCCGCGCACCTGCACTACGTGCCATTCGATGCGGGCGTCACGGCGATCGCCGAGATGAAAAGCGGCGCGGTGCAGGCGATCAGCGGCGTCGGCAACCCGCCGACCACCGCGGCCATCGGAATCAACACCGCGGTCACCGTCGTCATGGGGTGGGGATTTGACGACGACCAGCTGCTCGTTCCCAAGTCGGTGACCTCGCCGAGCCAGCTGGCCGGTAAGTCCGTCGGCGTCCTCGTCGGCTCATCGGAGGACTACGAGCTGCTGGGCTATCTGGCGCTGCAGCACCTGACCGGCAAGGTCAAGGTCGTCACATTTGCCAGCGAGCCCGCTGCGGGCGCCGCCGCCCTGTCCGGCGCGATCGATTCCGCCTATATATATGGAATCCCGGCGACTGATCTGATCGCGAAGGGCTATCACTCGCTGGTCGACGCACAGCAGATCGCCAAGCTCGGCGTCCCAGGCCTCGACGTGATAGCGGTTGCCAGCAATCTCGTCAAGAGTGACCCCACGCTGGTACAGGATTACGTCTGCGCAGAGGTCAAAGGCAGCCAGGATATGACGGGGCCCAATGCAGCGAAATACCTGACCGCAACCGCCAAGGTGCAGGGCGTGACAGGTAACCCTAACCAGATCGTAGCGGCGACCAAGGGCTACCCGTTCATCCCGCCCAGCCAGCAGCTTTACTGGCTCGGTTCCACCCTGCATGACCCGACCAGCCGCGTCGTGCAGGCTTACCAGCAGACCGGCAAGTTCCTGGTATCGCAGGGCAGGCTCACGTCCGTGCCCTCAGCGGCGCAGATCGCGTCGCACATCGACACCACGTTCATCAAGAAGGCAGTGGCCGGTGGCTGCCCGAGCTGAGGCTGACGGGGCCGCGAACCCGGGGGGAAGCGGCCCCGTCAGCAGGCCTGAGCCTGCGCACGACAGCAGCCAGACCCAGGCTGATTCCCGCGGCCATGGCGGGGCCGACGTGGTGATCGACTCGGTGGGAAAGACCTTCCGCAGGGGTGGCCGGCGCACGGTGGCCCTGGCCGGGGTCAACCTGGAAGTCCGTGCCGGGGATCTGGTCTGCCTCCTCGGCCCGTCTGGCTGCGGCAAATCCACCCTGCTGCGGATCGTGGCCGGTGCCCTTGAATGCGACGAGGGCACCGTCAACGTCGGGGGCCGACCAGTCCACGGGCCGTCCCCCGAGCGGGGCGTGCTCTTTCAGACTCCGATGCTGTTCCCGTGGCTCACGACTCGCAGCAACGTGCTGTTCGGCCCGAAGGCGCAGCGGTCCAGCGGGCTCAACGAGAGGGACGACCCCGAACTGCACGCTGAGGCTGACGAGATACTGCGCACGGTCGGCCTGGCTAATTTCGGCGACGCGTTCCCGCACGAACTCTCCGGCGGGATGCGGCACCGGGCGGCATTCGCCCGCGCCATCATCACCAGGCCGTCGCTGCTGCTCATGGACGAGCCGTTCGGCGCCCTCGACGCGATCACCCGGGTGCGCATGCACGACTTCCTGCTGAGCATGTGGGACCAGTACCGAACCACCATCATCTTCGTGACGCATGACATCGAGGAGGCCGTCCTGCTGGGCGACCGGGTCGCCGTGATGGGCGGGCGGCCACCGGGCATCCAGGAGATCATCGATATCCCGCTCGGCCGGCCCCGGCACGCCCTCGATATCGACACCGAGGCATTCCTCACTGCCAAGCGCAAAATCCGCGCGTCCCTGACGGTATGAGCCGCACCGCCCCCCGCAGGCTGCCAGACCGGGCCCGCCGCACGGCCGGCTCCCTGGCTCCCGGCCGGCTCCCTGGCTCCCTGGCTCTTGTGAGGAGTGAGAACCATGTCAATGTGGCGCACCCTGCCGCCTGACCGAGCGCGAATCGGTGTCCTCGACGATGACACCGCCGCGGCGGTGCTACCGGGCGGAGAGGATCAGGACGCACGAGAAGAAATCGATGACCGCGCCGATCTTGCCGCTTACCGGCGGGAACGGCGCCGGGCACGCACCCGTCGCCTGGCAACCGGAGCGGCCGGCCTTATCGGCCTGGCGCTTGTGTGGCAGCTCGGCGCGACACTCATCGCGGATCCGGTATTCCTGCCGTCGGTCACCCAGACCGCGCACACTTTCGTGCACTACCTGGACCAGCCGTACCCGTCGCAGGGCGAGCCGCTCTGGTATGACGCACTCCTCAGCCTGCGCCGTATCATGGTCGGCTTCGCCATCGGTGTCGTCGTCGGTGTAACCCTGGGCGCCGCTATGTCCGCTACCCTGGTCGCGCGGCATCTGATCGATCCGGTCATCGGGGTACTCCGCCCGCTGCCGCCGCTGGCCTTCATCCCGCTGTTCATCATCTGGTTCGGGATCGGGGAGATGCCCAAGGAAGTCCTGATCGTCTTCGGGGTCACCCCGATCATGGCGGTCACCACCGTCGCCGCACTCGACGAGGTGCCGGAGGACCTGCGGCTGTGCGCACGGACGCTCGGTGCCTCGCGCCTGTACACCATGCTGCGCGTGCAGATCCGGTCCGCCCTGCCCGGCATCCTGACCGGGATGCGCATCTCCATGGCCGGCGCCTGGACCAGCATCGTCGCCGCCGAGCTGATCGCGGCCACCAGCGGCCTGGGTTACCTGATCCAGCAGGCGGGGGACTACCTCAACACCGCGCTCGTCTTTTCCGGGATCATCGCGATCGCCATCCTCGGGCTTGCGCTGGACTTCGGCCTGCGCGGCATGCTCATCCTGGCCGACCCGAGCAGGCGCCAGTGAGGCACTAGCACGTCCGGTTAGGGTAGACCGGTGCAGGAGCTATCCGGGGTAAAGGCCGTCGTGACGGGCGCGACCAGCGGCATCGGGGCGGCGATGGCAATCGCCCTGCTGCGCGCCGGTGCCGCAGTTGGCATCGCGGCGCGGCCGACGCCGCGGCTGTCGGAGTTCGTGGCGCTGCACCGCGCTGGCGGCTTGTCGGCAGAGCCGGTCCCGGTGGACGTGCGCGACCCGGAGTCGGTCGAGGCCGCGGTGGCGGCGGCGCATTCCCGGCTCGGCGGTGTCGACCTGGTCGTCAACAACGCCGGGATCGGGATGCGGACGGTCAATCCCCGCTTCCTGCAGGAGCCGCAGCCGTTCTTCGACGTCGACCCGGCCGGATTCGCTGACGTCGTGGCGACCAACCTGACCGGCTACTTCCTGGTCGCGCGGGCTTTCGCCCGGATGTTCGTGGACCAGGGGCACGGCCGTTTCGTCAATGTCTCCGTGAACCACGAGACGATGCGCCGGCCGGGGTTCGTCCCCTACGGTCCGTCCCGGGCCGGCGCGGAGGCACTGAGCCTGATCATGACCGAGGATCTGCGCCCGTACGGGATCTCCGTGAACATCGCTCTGCCCGGCGGCGCCACGGCAACCGGGATGATCCCGGACGAGCTGCCCGAGCCGGCCAGGGCCCGGCTGCTGCCGCCGGAGGTCATGGGCCCGCCTGCTGTGTTCCTTGCCTCGGCCGAGGCTGACGGCATTACCGGCGAGCGGATCATCGCGACGGGCTTCGCCAGCTGGCTCGCCGACCTCCGCGCCGTGCGCAGCGGCGCCGAGGCCGAGCCGTCTGCAGCAGACCAGCAGTAGGCTGCCCGCCCGCAACCGCGGTCCGGCCTGTGCCCGCCCGCACCCGCATGGCCGCCGGCCCGCACCAGCCCGTGGCGGTTTAGTGTCGGTGGAACATAGCTGCGGAAAGAGCCACAGCGATGGACCACCCACACTATGGCGGCGTCGTGCCGGTCAGCGCGGCGAGCACCTCGTCGAGATTCTCCTCAGCGGGCAAGCCGGGCTTCCGCGGCGCACGGCGGAATATCTCGGCGGCGGCCTGATGGAACCCGTCTGGCAGGCCGGCTCCGGCCATCGTGACGGCGATCTCCTCCATCTCGGCGACCCAGCGCCATCCCTTGGCAGTCGCCGACCCCGCGGCGCCCCGGGAACGGCGGTCGAGTGCCGGCTGGGACAGCCCCCATTCCTCGAGCAGCGTGTCCTCCACGCCGTCGGCCCTGGCGAGCGCACGGACGGCAAGCAGCAGCGCGGCGGTGCCCTTGGTCCACGCGCCGTACGCCATCTTGACCGTGGAGGCTGACCAGGTGCTCCCGTTCATGACCCGTGCTTCTAGCGCAGTGCCATCGAACAGCTCGCGCACTGTGCCGGCAGCCGGGCCGGACAGATACAGGCGGGTACTGCCCGCCGTCACCGGCGGCGGCCCGATGATCCCGCCGTCAACGTAGGTAGCCCCGCCGTCCTCCACCATGAGCGCGACCTCGCGGGCCGTGGCGGGGGAGATCGCGTTGGCGTCGACGTAGAGGCCGCCGAATCCCTGCACGGCCCAGGCGATGTCCAGCGCAGCGTGCGGGGGGCAGACAGAAAGGACTATCTCGGCGCGGTCAGCGACCTCGGCAGCGGTGCCTGCGTCGGTGAGCCCCGCCGAGTGGGCTCTGGCGGCTGTTTCGGGCCCGCGGCCCTCCGACGCCCACAGCACCGTATCCCCGCGCTCCGCCAGGCACCGCCCGACGGCGGCTCCCATCTCGCCCGGATGCAGCAGGCCGATCACGCTCGCGCTGGGCAGGTTCATGCCCGACATTGTGGCGGACGCCGCGTGGCCCAGCCCGAGAAGGTGCCGCCTGGCGACGAGTCGCAGACCCTGCGGGAGCAGTCTCTCGGCTGGGCGAAGGAGCCGATACGCGATCAGCAGGCGCGTCTGGGAGAAAAATAGAACCCTGCGAGGGCGGTATTCGGCTGGTCATGCTCGGTAGAGTCAGGCTGAGGGCCGAAAGGCCGCAGAATACCTTGCCGACCGGAGTGCGGGCGCTGCCCGGCCGGCGGCGTCGCGAGGAGAAACTGCAGTGCCGAAGCTCGTCTATGACTTCACCGAGGGAAACAAGGACCTGAAAGACCTGCTGGGTGGCAAGGGTGCCAACCTGGCCGAGATGACGAACCTGGGCCTGCCGGTACCGCCGGGGTTCATCATCACCACAGAGGCGTGCCGGTATTACCTGGAACAGGGCTCCGTACCGGAGGGCCTTGCCGGCGAGGTAACCACGCACCTGCTTCAGCTCGAACAGAAGATGGGCAAGAAGCTCGGCGATCACGAGGACCCGCTGCTGGTCAGCGTCCGGTCCGGGGCGAAATTCTCCATGCCCGGCATGATGGAGACCGTGCTGAACATAGGCCTGTCTGATGAGTCGGTGCACGGCCTGGCCAAGCTCGCGGACAATGAGCGGTTTGCCTGGGACGCATACCGGCGGCTGATCCAGATGTTCGGCAAGACAGTCCTCGACATTGACGGCGAGGCATTCGAGCACGCGATCGACGCAGCGAAGACGGCCAAGGGCACCAAAAACGACCTGGACCTTGACGCCGACGACCTGCGCGGACTCGTCGACACATTTAAGGGCATCGTCCTCGACAAGTCGGGCCGCGACTTCCCGCAGGAGCCGCGCGAGCAGATGGACATGGCCGTGGCGGCGGTGTTCAACTCATGGAACGCCGACCGGGCCATCCTGTACCGGCGCCAGGAGCGGATTCCGACCGACCTCGGCACGGCCGTCAACATCGTGGCCATGGTCTTCGGCAACCTCGGCATGGACTCCGGCACTGGCGTGGCCTTCACCCGTGACCCTGGCAGCGGCCAGCCGGGCGTCTACGGCGACTACCTGCAGAACGCGCAGGGCGAGGATGTCGTGGCCGGCGTCCGCAACACCGTCCCGCTGCAGGATCTCGAGCAGATCGACCCGAAGTCTTATCCCGAGCTCATGCAGATCATGAACACGCTGGAGAACCACTACAAGGACCTGTGCGACATCGAGTTCACGATCGAGCGCGGGAAGCTGTGGATGCTGCAGACGCGAGTCGGCAAGCGCACGGCGGGCGCTGCGTTCCGCATCGCGATCCAGCTGGTCGAGCAGGGCCTGATCGACATGGACGAGGCGCTGACCCGGGTCACCGGCAGTCAGCTCGCGCAGCTGATGTTCCCACGGTTCGACGCGGGCACGGACGTCAAGCAGATCGCCAAGGGCATCAGCGCGTCACCCGGCGCGGCGGTCGGCAAGGTGGTCTTCGATTCCGGCCGGGCGGTTGAGCAGGCAGCGGCCGGCGAGGATGTCATCCTGGTCCGGCGCGAGACCAACCCCGACGACCTGCACGGCATGATCGCCGCGCGCGGCATCCTGACCAGCAGGGGCGGCAAGACCAGTCACGCTGCGGTGGTTGCCCGCGGGATGGGCAAGACCTGCGTGTGCGGCGCCGACCAGCTGGAAATGGACCTGGCCGGGCGCAAGTTCACCGCACCGGGCGGCGTCACGGTCAGCGAGGGCGACCTGATCTCCATCGACGGCACGTCCGGCGTGGTGTTCCTCGGCGAGGTGCCGGTCGTCGCTTCGCCGGTCGTCGAGTACTTCGAGGGCGGCCTGGACCCGTCGGCCGACGAGCTCGTTGCCGCGGTGCACGCGCTCGTCACCCACGCCGACGAGCGGCGCCGCCTCGGCGTGCACGCGAACGCCGACACCGGCCCGGACTGTGCCCGGGCGCGGCGGTTCGGCGCCAGCGGCGTCGGGCTGACCCGGACCGAGCACATGTTCCTCGGTGAGCGCCGCCAGCTTGTCGAGCGATTGATCCTGGCTGAGGACGACGCGACCAGGAAGTCTGCGCTCGACGCGCTTGAGCCACTACAGCGCGGCGACTTCGTGGAGATCCTCGAGGCGATGGACGGCCTGCCGGTCACCATCCGGCTGATCGACCCGCCGCTGCACGAGTTCCTGCCCGACCTGACCGAGCTGTCGGTCAAGGTCGCCCTGGCCGGCGACAGCGCCACCGAGCAGGACCGCCGGCTGCTGGACGCCGTGCGCCGGCTACACGAAGAGAACCCGATGCTCGGCCTCCGCGGCGTTCGGCTCGACCTGGTCATCCCCGGGCTGCTCGACATGCAGGTGGAGGCGATTGCTAACGCGGCGGCGCAGCGCAAGAAGGCGGGCGGCGACCCGCAGCCGGAGATCATGGTCCCGCTGGTCGCGGCGGTGCAGGAGATGGAGATCGCGCGCGAGCGCGCGGAGACGGTGCTCGCCGAAGTGGTTGCCAAGACCGGCATGCAGGTGCACACCCCAATCGGAACCATGATCGAGGTGCCCAGGGCCGCGCTCACCGCCGGCGACATCGCGCGCAGCGCGGAGTTCTTCTCATTCGGCACGAATGACCTCACCCAGATGGGCTGGGGTTTCTCCCGCGACGACGTGGAGGGTGCGTTCTTTAGCCGCTACATGGAGCTGGGAGTGTTCGGCGTCTCTCCGTTCGAGACCCTGGACGCCGGCGGCATCGGCCGGCTCGTCAAGATCGCCGTCGAGGAGGGCAGGGCCACCCGGCCCAACCTCAAGATCGGCGTATGCGGCGAGCACGGCGGTGACCCGGATTCCGTGCACTTCTTCCACGGCGCCGGGCTGGATTACGTGTCCTGCTCGCCGTTCCGGGTTCCTGTCGCGCGGCTCGAGGCCGGGCGCGCCGCGGTCCTCGAGGCGTCCGGCGGGGGCAGCGACAGCAGGTGACAACGCAGGCAAGCGGAGGCGGGTGCTGACAAGCCGCAAGCGACAGCCGGGGCGCGCCAGCGCATGCCGTCAGTGACCGTCGGCTATGACAGCCATGCGACGGCCCGGTGGGCCGCCGAGGCGCCCAAGCGTGCCCGCAGTACCGGGCGCGGTCCGTTCGAGCGGGACCGCGCCCGGGTACTGCACAGCGCAGCGCTGCGGCGTCTCGCCGCGAAGACGCAGGTCGTCGAGGTGGGTTCGGGTGACTTTCCGCGGACCCGGCTCACCCACTCGCTGGAATGCGCCCAGATAGGGCGCGAGCTCGGTGCCGCGCTCGGCTGTGATCCCGACCTGGTCGATGCGGCCTGCCTGGCGCATGATCTCGGGCATCCTCCGTTTGGCCATAATGGCGAGTCAGCCCTCGCCGAGATTGCCGCTGGCTGCGGCGGCTTCGAGGGAAACGCCCAGAGCCTGCGGCTGCTGACCCGGCTGGAGGCAAAGGTGCCGGGCGCGGGGCTCAACCTGACTCGCGCGACACTGGACGCTACGCTGAAGTATCCCTGGCTCGAAACGGGCGACGGCGGCAAGTACGGCGCGTACACCGACGAGGCCGACGCGTTCTGCTGGATCAGGGACGGCGCCGTACCAGGCCGCGCCTGCCTCGAGGCGCAGGTGATGGACTGGGCCGACGACGTCGCCTACTCCGTGCATGATCTGGAAGACGGGCTGCACGCGGTCCTGATCAGGCTCGATCAGCTGCGGGATCCGGCCCAGCGGCGCGCGGTCGCCGAGGTGACCGAGGCCGACTACTGCGAGCCCGGCTCGGCCAGCGTGATCGAACTGTGCGAGGTGTTCGAGCGGCTGCTGGACCTGGACTGCTGGCCCGAACGGTTCGACGGCGGCCCTGCCTCGTCGGCCGCGGTGAAGAACCTGACCAGCGAGCTCATCGGCCGGTTCTGCCGGTCGGCGCAGCAGGCTACCCGGCCCGCGGGCCGGCGGCCGCTGACCAGGTACGCCGCCGACCTGGTCGTGCCCCGCGAGCAGCGGCTGGAGTGCGCGCTGCTGAAGGGGGTCACGGCGCACTACGTGATGAGCCGAGCAGGCGCCGCCGCTGTCCAGGCCAGGGAGCGCGAGGTCATCACCGAGCTGGCCGGGGCGCTGCTCGCGGGCGCCCCGGCAGCGCTGGACCCGATGTTCCGGCCCGCCTTCGAGGCCGCCGGATCGGACCCGGAGCGGCTGCGCGTCGTGGTCGATCAGATAGCGTCACTCACCGATACGTCGGCTGTCGCCTGGCACGCGCGGCTGCGCGGCGGGAATTAGGCAGCTCGTCGCGGCCCGTCCGGCCTGGTGCGGTGCCGCAGCGGGCCTGCTCCTGCGGCCTGCGGCAGCATAGGGATTGTCAGCGGAAGGAGTGATTGATGCCAGCCGAGGAAGCCTGCGTCATCGTCGGTGCCAGCCTGGCCGGGGCCAAGGCCGCCGAGACGCTGCGGGCGGAGGGATTCACCGGGTCCGTCGTGCTCATCGGCGCGGAGGAGGAGCGCCCGTACGAACGGCCGCCGCTGTCCAAGGGCTACCTGCTCGCCGCGGACGACCGAGACTCAATCTTCGTCTTCGAGCCAGGCTGGTACGCCGCGCATGACGTCGACCTGCGGCTTGGCTCCGCCGTCAGTGCCCTGGACCGCGCGTCCCGGCGGGTGAGCCTGGCAGCCGGCGGCTCGGTCGGCTATGACAAGCTGCTGATCGCCACCGGAGCCTCGCCCCGCCAGCTGATGGTCCCCGGTGCGGATCTGGACGGAGTGCTGTACCTGCGCACCGTCGGCGACAGCGAGCGCCTGCGCGCGGTGCTGCAGGCCGGCGGCCGGGTGGTGATCGCCGGAGCGGGCTGGATTGGCCTGGAGACGGCCGCCGCCGCGAGACAGTACGGCTGCGAGGTGACAGTCATCGAGCCAGAGCCGGGCGCTCTGTACCGGTCGATCGGGCCCGAGCTCGGCGAGCTCTACGCTGACGTGCACCGCAGCCACGGTGTCACCTTCCGGTTCAGGGAGGGCGTCAGCGAACTGCGCGGCTCCGCCGGGCGAGTGACCGAGGTAGTCACCTCGGCGGGCGGAGCGGTGCCGGCCGACGTGCTGGTGGTCGGGATCGGCGCGGTGCCGAACGCCTCGTTCGCGGCCGAGGCCGGCCTTGAGGTGGACAACGGCATCGTGGCCGATGAGGCGCTGCGCACCTCCGACCCGGATATCTTCGCTGCCGGCGACGTCGCCAACGCCTTCAATCCCGTGCTCGGCCGCAGGATCCGGGTCGAGCACTGGGGCAACGCTCTGACCGGAGGACCCGCCGCCGCACGGTCGATGCTGGGCCAGCAGGTCTCGCATGACCTGGTTCCCTATTTCTACAGCGATCAGTACGACGTGGGGATGGAGGCGGCAGGGGTGCCCGAGCCCGGCCGCTACGACGACGTCGTCTACCGCGGCGACAAGGACGCACTGGAGTTCATCGCGTTCTGGCTGAGCGACGGTGCCGTGGTTGCCGGCATGAACGTCAATGTGTGGGACGTCAATGACGACATCCAGGCGCTCATCCGGGCCGGCGTCCCGGTCGACGCCGGCCGTCTCACTGACCCCGACATCCCCCTGGCCGGCCTCCTGCCCTGAAGCCCGACATCCCCCTGGCCGGCCTCCTGCCCTGCAAGCCCCTGGGTCCGCTGTAGCGGGGACGATTCTCAGTCGTCTCGACTGAGAATCGTCCCCGTTAACGGAATGAAGGCTGTGCAGGAACGGCCGCAGCGACGCGGCTGGCCGTCCCAGCCGCGCAGCCGGAGCACGCTGGCCACCTCGGCCGCGACAGCGCAGGTACGCTCGGTGACATCTGCTCAGCTGTATCTCAGCGTGGTGAGCCCGGGCAGGGCGCTGAGGATGTCCCGGTGAATGTCCCGCCATCTGTCCTCAGTGCGCTGCGCTGCGCGACCGTCGAGTTCCAAGGCCACGCCGAACTCTTCGTAGAGATTGTCCAGGTAGCGAGACCGGGCATCGATGACCATCCGGGCTTGACGTATCGCGGTCGGCAGCCGATGCGCGCGCTCGACGTCGCTGAGGCAGCGATGCTCCAGGTTGGAGTGCACACCGGCGGCGATGCTGCCGAGGGCGCAGAGAATCTCATTGCGCCAGTGCATCCTGTCGCGTTTGGTCAAAGCCGCGAGCAGCAGCTCCGGTGTCACGAGGCGTCGGCTGCATGCACGGCACAGCCACCAACGCCGCATCGAAGGTCGCGGCTAGCTGGGTCAGGTCCAGCACCGTTTCCACTGCACGAGTACGCGGGGGAGTCCGGGCCGGGTGCCGGATGGCCTCGAATCGGTGGCTGCGGTGCAGCACCAGACGCGGCGCGCGGGCGGCCTGCCCGTCGCTGGCAATCCTGGCGCGCTGGTCATGGCCGACCGTGACGTGAATGACTCGCTTGGCTTGTCGGCCAGCCCGTCCAGCTCGGCGGCGGTGTGGCGACTGAGCACCGCGCCATCTCCGGCGCGCAGCACCGCAGCCCACGGCACGCACTCCCGCGGCGGATCGCCGGTGAACGTCGCGTAGACCTCGCGGTAGAGGGACTGCCAGCGGTAGCGCCGCAGCATGGCATCGATGGTCGTCGGCTCCAGCCCTACGGCGGCTGCCTGCCACCGCGCGATGACGCCGCGCTGGAAGTCCAGCAGGCGTAAGCATTCGCCGGGAAGCCGGGCGGACATGTGCTTCAGGCTGGCCGGCTGCGTCCGGCATCCGGGCGCCCCGTCGGCCAGCGGTGGATAACGAACCCAGCGGGCTGCCGGGCTGCGCATAGCGCGGCGGCGATGTCAGTGCGCGGCTGTATACGGCTTCAGCGCGCAGTCGGAGCCGATCGCCCGGCCGGGCCGAGGATTGCCTCGAGCACGCGAGCGGTATCGGCGAGGTCGGTCAGCACCAGATGGGCCCCCGCAGCGGCGAGTTCGTCCGCCGTGAAACCGCCCGTGGCGACGCCGACGGCCCTGGCGCCGGTCACAAGGGCCGCTTGGACGTCGAGCGGGGTGTCGCCGACCAGGACGGTAGCAGTCCCCGTGAACGGCCCAGCCTGCCCCGGCCCGGCGCCGTCGTCGCCAGACCGGCCGGGTGAGCCGACCTGCGCCCGCGCGGCGTTGCGGCGCGCGATGTGCACAAGCTCGGCGCGGCTTTCGTGGTCGTCGCCGTATGCCCCGATGTCCATGTCCAGATAGGAGATCAGGCCGAGCGCGCGCAGCTTGGCATGTGCCAGCGGCCGGATATTGCCGGTCAGCACGGATTGCCGGACTGGACCGCCGTGATCGTGGCTGGGCGCGGCACCAGCGTTCGTGACCGTCAGCGGCTCAGTGCGGGCGGGCTCAGCGCGGGCGGGCTCAGTGCACGCAAGGTCAGTGTGCGCGGGCTCAGCTGGCCGCAGGGGCTCAGCCAGCGCTGCCAGGGCGGCCAGTGCTTCGGCCGCGCCCGGTAGGACCTGGCCCCGCGCCCGCACCTCCGCGGCGAAATCCGCCGAGTGCGCGGCCAGGCCGGCAACGAAGTCATCGACCCGAATGCGCGGGTCGGGGATGCCTGCGGCCGTAAGCGTTTCGAGGATGATGGCGCGGTCCGTGCGCCCGGCCATCGGCGCCACGCTTGGCAGCTCGCGGCTGAAAAGCTCAGCGAACACGGTCCGGTACAGCTCGGGGCTGGTTCCGCCCGCGTTGATCAGGGTGTGATCGACATCCCAGAGCACGAGGAGGCCGGCCACGCCCGGGAGGCTACCAGCCGGGCTGGCCCAGGGCCGCCCGCAGCCGGGACTAGACTCGCCGCGACCAGGCTGCGCGGCAGGAGCGGAGGCGGTAGATGCCAGGCCGGATCCGCGATGAGGACATCGCACTGGTGCGCGAGCGCTCGGCGGTCGAGGAGGTTGTGGGGGAGTACCTGCAGCTGCGCAACGCCGGCGGCGGCTCGCTCAAGGCCCTGTGCCCGTTTCACGACGAGAAGACGCCGTCGTTCAACGTGACCCCGGCGCGCGGCCTGTGGTACTGCTTCTCCTGCTCCGAGGGCGGCGACGTCATCAGCTTCGTGCAGAAGATCGACAGTCTCAGCTTCACCGAGGCTGTCGAGCGGCTGGCGGCACGGGCTGGCATCGACCTGCGCTACGAGCAGGGCGGCCAAGTTCCCGGCCAGGAGCAGAGCAAGCGGCGCAGGATCATCGAGGCGCACCGGGCGGCGGCAGATTTCTATTCAGAACGGCTCCTGTCCGCCGATGCCGTCCCGGCGCGCGGATTCTTGTCCGAGCGCGGCTTCGAGACCGCCGACGCGCGGCGGTTCGGCGTGGGTTACTCGCCAGCCGAGTGGGACGCGCTGACGAAGCACCTGCGCGGCCGGGGCTTCACCGAGGCGGAACTGCTCACCGGCGGGCTGGCCAGCCAGGGCAGGCGCGGCCTGATCGACAAGTTCCGCGGCCGGCTGATGTGGCCGATCAGGGACCTCGGCGGTGACGTGATCGCGTTCGGCGCACGGAAGCTGCGCGCCGACGACGACGGCCCGAAGTACCTGAACACGCCGGAGAGCCCGCTGTTCAAGAAGAGCGCGGTGCTATACGGCGCAGACCTGGCGAAGCGGGACATCGCCCAGCGCCGCCAGGCTGTCATTGTCGAGGGCTACACCGATGTGATGGCCTGCCACCTGGCCGGCGTCACCACTGCCGTGGCCACGAGCGGCACGTCCTTCGGCGAGGGTCACATCACGATCCTGCGGCGGCTGCTGATGGACGACAGCCAGTTCCGCGGCGAAGTGATCTTCACATTCGATGGTGACGCCGCTGGGCAGCGTGCCGCGCTGCGCGCGTTCGGCATGGAGGAGAAATTCGTCACGCAGACGTTCGTCGCGGTGCAGCCCGATGGCCTCGATCCGTGCGACCTGCGGCTGAAAGAGGGTGACGCCGCCGTCCGCGAGCTCGTCGCACGGCGGGTGCCGCTGTTCGAGTTCGCCGTACGCAGTGTGCTCTCCGAGCACGATCTGGATAGCGCTGAGGGCCGCCTCGCGGCGCTGGATGCCGCAGCGCCGATCGTGGCCAGGATCAAGGACCGCGGCTTGCGCCAGTTGTATGCGGTCAGCCTGGACCGGTGGCTCGGCCTGATGAACGAGAGCTTCGTGCTGGAGCGCATCAGGGCGCACAGCGGCCCAGGTGCCGGCCAGCGGCCCGACCAGCGAGGTGATGGCCGCCGCGGCGACGGCGGACGGCCCGATGGACGCCGCGCTGATGGACGCCGCGCCGATGACCGGCCGGGCCGGCAGCAGCCGGGAGAGCAGGGTCCGGCGCAGCTGCCAGACCAGGCCCCGCAGGGTCTGCAGCGCCCTGGGGAGCCGCCGTACGACCTGCGGGATCCCGTGCTCCAGGTGGAACGCGAGGCGCTCAAGCTAGCCGTGCAGCGGCCCGCGCTGTGCGGTCCCGGCTTCGACGCGCTGGGCGCCGAGTCGTTCACCGCCCCGGCGCACAGCGGCGTGTTCACGGTCATCGCCGGGTGCGGCGGCGCCGCGGGCGCCGTCGGCGGCCGGGAGTGGGCGGAGCGGCTGCGCGGCGCGGCTCCTGACGACCGGGCCGTGTCCATGCTCACCCAGCTGGCAGTTGAGCCGCTGCACGCACCGGGCACCGATGGTGAGCCCGACGAGCGTTACGCCGACGCCGTGCTCGCCAGGGTGGAGGAGCTCGCAGTTAGCAGGCGGATCGCCCGGATCAAGTCCCGGCTGCAGCGGCTGAACCCGGTCGAGGAGCCAGCGGAGTACAACCGGATGTTCGGCGATCTTGTCGCCCATGAGCAGCGCCGCAAGGTGCTGTCCGACCGGGCAGCAGGCGCCCTGTAGGCGTCACAGCTCGCGCACCGGAGCGGCCGCAGCGGACGCGCTGCAGGCCTTACAGCCGACGTACTGCAGGCGGCGCAGCCGACGGCCTGCTGGCATTGGAGGGCGCACCGTAGCCGTATGCACACAGTCTGCTCCCGGCGTTACTAGCGCCAAGGTGACAATATTACATCCGCGTAACAGCGGAATCCTGACGCACACTGGTCTGCATGAGCCTTGCGGTTCTGCCCCCCGTAGACCAGGTAACGGATCTTGTCGCACAGGCAAGAGCCCGCGGAACAGTCGCGATGACCGAGCTCGCCGCTGCCTTCGACAGCTGTGATCTGCCCGCGGATGCCATTGACAGTGTCCTCAAGCTTCTCGCGGATGAGGGCGTGGAAGTTGTCGAGGCCGCCCAGGACGAGCCGGAGGAAGCGCCGCCCAGCGTGGCCGACCCGAGCCGCCGCGCCGCCACTGGCGACCTGGTCCGGATTTACCTGCGCGAGATCGGCCGGGTCCCGCTGCTGACTGCCCAGGACGAGGTTGATCTCGCCAAGGCCGTCGAGGCCGGGCTATTCGCCGAGGAGAAACTGCAGGGCGGCTTCGGCGGCCGCGGCTGCGGCGGTACTGAGATCGCCGAGCTGGCTCTGCTGGGGGCGGACGGCCTGCAGGCAAAGCAGCGGCTGATCGAGGCGAACCTGCGGCTGGTGGTCTCGATCGCCAAGCGTTACATCGGACGCGGCCTGGTATTCCTGGATCTGATCCAGGAGGGGAATCTCGGCCTGATCCGCGCAGTGGAGAAGTTCGACTACACCAAGGGCTACAAATTCTCGACCTACGCCACCTGGTGGATCCGCCAGGCCATCACCCGGGCGATCGCCGACCAGGCCAGGACTATCCGGATTCCGGTGCACATGGTCGAGACCATTAACAAGATGGCCCGCATCCAGCGGCAGCTGCATCAGGACCTGGGCCGCGAGGCGACACCCGATGAGATAGCGGCCGAGATGGGCATCAGCTCGGAACGGATTGCCGAGATTCAGCGGATCGCCCAGGAACCGGTCTCGCTGCAGTCCCCGATCGGCGAGGAAGATTCCGATCTGGGTGACTTCATCGAGGATGCCGACGCGGTAGTCCCGATGGAGGCGGTCGCCTTCATCATGCTCCAGGATCAGCTGGAGCAGGTCCTGGACAATCTCACGGTCCGGGAGCAGAGGATCATTCAGCTGCGGTTCGGGCTGACCGACGGCCACCCGCGGACGCTCGAGGAAGTCGGCAGGGAGTTCGGCGTCACCCGCGAGCGCATTCGCCAGATCGAGTCCAAGACGCTGGCTAAGCTGCGGCACCCGAGCCGGGCCCAGATGCTGCGCGAGTATCTGGCCTAAGCACGCTGGGCCAAGCGCAGCGGGCCAGCGTCACTACGTTGCCCGGGCGCACCGCTTCTGCGCGGTTCCCTGGCTCGAACAAGAGGAGCGTCTCAGCGCGAGGCCGTTGGCGTCAGCGCAGCGTGTCAGCGGAAGCCGTTGCGGTCTGCGCGGCTGCTAGCTGAGGGGACCGGGTAAGTTCCGCTGGCCTCCGGCCCGCCGCCGGTGTCGGTGTGCGCCGTGGCGCCGTTCCGGTGCCGCAGGCCCGGAACCTTGTTTTTCGCGCTGCCGGCCATCCTGGGCACACGCTCGTACAGCTGACCGGTGACCTTGGTTCCGGCGGACTTCAGCGCGCCCGTCGCCTGCGCCTGGAGCGCTCCGGCCGCCTGCTGCGCCGCAGGGTTGGCCGCGATCGTGCGCGCCAGCTTCCTCATCTGCTCATAACGCTCGCGGCCAGCCCGCGTGCCGAGGACGAACCCGGCAGCAAGACCGCCGAGGAAAATGATCCGATACCGGTGCATGTAGCCTCTCCTGCATGTCAGCGTGCGCTGCAGTGGCCTCCCCAGCTGGGGAGCCAGTCGCGTGGCAGCGCAGATCTATCTCTCATGCCCACCGAACAGATTGTTATGCGCCGGGATGCACCGGGGCGATCCGCCGCTCCGCGCAGACCCGCGGGTACGCTACCCTAGTGCCCGCGACGCAGGTGTGCGGAGATCGCCAGTCCCGCGCATTGGTGCCGCCGGTCCCGCGTAGCTCAATCGGCAGAGCGTCCGGCTGTTAACCGGCAGGTTATAGGTTCGAGTCCTATCGCGGGAGCCGATCTGACCTGCGCAGACGCACATCCCGCCGGTTACGTGCCAGGTACGTGCCAGACCCCGGCGGATCAGGCAACGCGACGATGCCGGATGAAACGGCGTGTAGGCTGCTGGGCAGACCACGCGGCGGAACGCTGCACAGGCGAATGATTCCGCAACGGAATGTCCCTGCCCGGGCATTGTCGTCTCCGTGGAGCGTCCCCCGTGCCGCGTACTCCCACGACTCCCCGCATCTGGCGGACCGTAGCGTTCAGCGCTGATTATTTGAAGGTCACGCCGCGCACCATCCGGACCTACGTCGCTGAGGGCCGTCTGCCCGCCAGCAAGGTCGGCCCCACGCTCATCCGCATCGCCCAGGACGACCTTGACGCGCTGATCGTCCCGCTTCCCACCGCAGGCGGCCGTGGTGGCCGCGGCGGCGGCTGACAGACGGGCTGGGCCCAGGCGATTACTCCCGGGCCCCGGCCACATCACCCAGCCCGGCGGCCACCAGACCACCAGACCTGCCGCCATCGTAACAAGAGCGCGGGGTGCGCCGTGGCGTGCGGCCTGAGCCCGGCCTACTGCCTCACCGATCACGTCGTGCCGGCCCTGGGCGGCGTGAAGCCGCTGAACGCCAGCGGCGAGATCCGGGCACTGTGCCCCGCCCACGGCGACCGGGACCCGTCGCTGACACTGGGGGTCCGCAACGGGCGCATCGTCTGGCACTGCTTCCGCAAGTGCCCGCAGGAGACCATCCGGACCGCCATGATCCGCGCCGGCGTCCCCCCCGGCTGCCTGCCACGGCCCCGGCGCGACCCCACCGCCGTGCTGGAGGAGATCGTCACCCTCGCCTGCAAGGACATGAACCCGGTGGAGATGCGGTTGCGCATCACCGAACTGGCCGCCGGGATCAGCCGCAAACAGGCTGCTGAACTGCTGGGGCTCTCCCGCGCAAGCCGCTTCCGCTACCAGTGCCAGTCTCACCGTGAGACAAAAGCGCAGGTCAGAGCAACGCCAAAAAAGTCTCACGGTGAGACAAATTGAAGAAAACGTCTCACGGTGAGACTCCGACACGCCGGCCTGACCTGGAGGTGCTTGACATGCAAGATCAGAACAGGGTAGAGAAGCCTCTAGCGGTGAAACCCCCCCGTGGCGGTGAAATTGCCCGTCCCAGGCTGGGGAAGGTGCGAGCGCCCATTCCGGCGCCGATCACAGGCAGACAAGAGCAGACCATCCGGCAAGCCCACCGGGCGCTGGACGCACGCGGCCGGGGCAAGGGCGGCATCCACACCACGACCCAGGCGTGCCGGACCATCCGGGACCTGCTCGACATCCTGGCCGGCCTGACCGGCATCACGTCGGCGGACACGGCGCTCCCGTTCGGGGAGACACCATGAGCATCTTCCACCGCAAGCACCCTGAGACCGCCACGACCACGATGCCCGCCACCACCGCGACCCCGATGCAGGACGGGCGCTGCACAGTCGTCACTGTCAAGGGCAGCCAGTGTACCTTCCCGGCGCGCGAGCACGAGCTGTGCGCCCAACCGGTGGTTCTCAGTCTCCGGACAAGGACATGGCCCTGCAGCTGGCCTATGCCTACCGCGGCCAGCGCGAGACCTGGCACGGGGACCTGCGCCTGGTCAGGTCTAACGAGCGCAACTCAGAATCCGGCGGCTACACGTGGACGGTCTTCCAGCGCACGGTTCAGGAACGGCCTGACGATGGTCAGTATCTTCAGGATCTCCAGCCGGGCGCTGAACATCCTGAACATCCTGAAGACGCAGACGCCGCTACCCCGCCCGGAACCCGGAGGACCGGACCATGATGCCCGATCCGCGGATCACGGTCGAGCGCCACGGCGACCGGCTCCTCGTCACCATTGAGCGGCGCCAGGCCCGCGCGTTCTCGCTCGGCCTCAACCGCGCGGCCCTCGCCCGGCTCTCGCGCGCGCGTCATGCGCGGCCAGGATGACGACGCGCCGCTGCAGCCCGGCCGTGTCTCCGCCGGCGCGTTTGTCCGGCAGCTGCGCCGGCAGGCAGGACTGTCCGAGCGTGCCCTGGCGAGAAGGGCGGCATGCGCCCGGTCGACGGTGACACGGCTTGAGCACGGGCAGCTACGCCCGCGCCTGTCGCTGCTGTCTGCGCTTGCCCTGGGCCTCGATGTGGATGGCCAGGGGAAGGTGCTCGCCCGGCTGCGCTCGGCGGCGGGCGGCGATCTGGCGCCGGACGGGCGATGGCAGCATTACCGCTGGCGGAAGCTGTGCGACGGGATCCTGCGCGGCGACGTCCCGCTGCCGTCGAGGATCGCCGCCGCGATGCGGCTGCACAATGAGGCCGATTTCGCGTGGCGCAGGGCAACGGCGATCCTGGCCAGGCCCGGCGCGCTGGGCGACCTCGCCGCGCTCGAGGAGGCCGACCGGCTGATGGCGCGATCACGGGATCTGCGGGCAGAGGCCGGGCCCCCGTTCGGCTTGTGGATCGGCGGGCATCACCTCATGATCGGCTTCGGGCCGTACCGGTGACCGGCGACGACCTGCCTGCCCTGCCGCCGCTGGACCGCGACAAGCCGCTGACCGAGATGACCCCGGACGAGCTGCGGGCTGGCCTCGCCAAGCCGCGGACCGCGGCAGAGTGGGCCATGTTCGCCTCGGACTACCACCGCACCGGCCCGGATGACGGGCCGGAATACCAAACCGACATGAAGGGGACGACATGAAGACCACAGGACCATTCTCGCGAGTACCGCGATCGCAGCCGCCGCAGCGCTGGCGCTCGCCGCCTGCGGATCAGCGAGCGCGCCGTTACCGGCAGCGAGCCATGCGCCTGCCGCCGCCCCGTCCGCGGCCAGTGCCGGCCCGTTCAGGGTCACGATCGATCACTGCGGCAGGCTGACCGTCGCCGAACAGAACAAGTTCGGCACGCTGGCGGCGGCCGGGCTGATCGTCACCGTCACCAGCACCGGGAACAGCGGCGCGCTGCTGCCGCAGATCACCGCCGACTTCCTCGACGGCTCCGTGGTCGAGGAAGAGAACTACTCGCCGGACAACGGCGCCCATCTGACCGCAGGTGAGTCCGAGGAGCTGGAGATCGACAACGTGACCCAGGGCGGCAGCCAGGGCAACCCCGCTGACACCTGCAGGCTGGTCAGCTACGCCGTCTACCCGCTGGGCAGCGCAACCTACACCGCCACGTATCCGATCGGCAGCCCGCTGTTAGCGGCCTCGTTATTTGGTGATTTGGCCGCAGCGCTCCGTGAGCATGGTCCGGCAACGCTTGATGAGCACTCTGTTATTTTCGCCGCCCTGACTGACTGAGTCCTGGTCGGCGGTCACCGCAACCTGCGCAGTCGCGGCATCACG
>CABEEE010000352.1_pt1 | contig 20490 bp, 19 predicted proteins | sample 3423231 | NCBI WGS metagenome assembly CABEEE01 (sample SAMEA5534333, study PRJEB31848) | metagenome | biome: tundra; feature: field; material: soil | place: USA | collected 2013-05 | depth 0.15 m | reverse complement strand
CTCGGCGCGCCCGTCCCCCTCACCCTCCAGTAGCCAGCAAGCGCTACCGGCCAGGCTCAGGCCAGGGATCATTTTCCCAGCCCACAGGACCATCACCGCGGATCAAGATCACGTAAGTTCAGGCTAGACCAGCCGGTTCGGCTAGACCAGCCGGTTCGGCTAGACCAGCCGGTTCGGCCCGGCCAGCCGGTCCGGCCAGCTCCTTCGGATAGGCGAGCCGGTTGCTGGCGGGCGGAATGACGGAAAACCGTCATGGCCGCAGACCAGGCCCGAGAGCGCGAAGGCCGGCCCGCAGGAAGGTCGCGAGTGGGCATGCCTGGGCTGCCGCAACAGCCGGCTGGCGCGCGGGCACCGGGTCAGGTGCTCTTCAGCTCGCCAGCCTGGTGAAACCGCTTGGCCAGCCAGTGCCGGGCTCCGTCCACCGTCACCGGCACCTGGTCGGGATCCTCCCCGGAGAGGCGGGCCGCATTGCGGAGGGTCGCCGTCGCCAGCTCGGTCAGCTCCGGCTGGCTGGCCTGGCGCCACTGCGAGAACAGCAGATCCGCATCGGGAGTGTCGCCGAACGCCGCTGCGCGCTGCTCTTTCGTGGGCGGCGCGTGGTGGTACTCGGGGACCGTGAGCTCGACCTGGTCGGTCCGCGGCACCGACTGGTTGAAAGCCGGCTCCAGCAGCGGCGCGGCGGCGTCCCGGCGGGTAAGAGCGGGCCCGAGGTCGAACCGCTCGCGCAGGGTGTGCAGGACCGAGCAGGTGTGGAACAGATCGGTGATGACCGTTCCCCGCTGCGTGTAGGGCGAGATGACGATGGCCGGCACCCGCACGCCGAACCGGTCGAAGGCAAAACCCTGCTCGCCGGGCCGGCCGTCGGGAACCGGAGCCGCGGGCGGGGGCACGTGGTCGTAACAGCCGCCGTGCTCGTCGAAAAGGACGATCAGGGCTGTCGACAGCCACTGCGGCGAGCTGCGGACCGCTTCGTACGCCCTGGCCAGGAACTGCTCCCCGGCCCGGATGTCCGTGGGCGGGTGATAGTCGTCCAGCGGCGGGAAGAACATGTTGGGCTCGAGCCATGAGTAGGTCGGCAACCTTCCCGCGGCAGCATCGGCGAAGAACTGGGTCCGCGGCGCCGAGTGGCTGCGCCACATGCCAATGTGCCGCAGGCCGGCGAGATTAATGGCGCAGTCGGGGACGATCTGGCTCTTGTCGTAGTAGACCCGCCAGTCGATGCCCTTGGCGGTAAACAAGTCGAACAGGTTGGGCATCTCCTGATCCCAGGAGTAGGAAACGATGGTGTCATTGTCGAGCTTCCCGAGGCTCGTGCCGCCGTGATAAAAGGACCGGTTCGGGAACGTGCACGTGGGCGCTTCGCAGAACCACCGGGTGAACACTGCGTACTCAGCCGCGAGGCGGTTGATGACGGGGGCGATCCCGGGGGTGCAGACGCCGCCGATGGACTGCATCTCGCGATCGATCGGCTGCCGTTCCTTTTCCCAGCAGAAGTTGGCGTAGAAGTCCGTCGCGAACCCGTCCATGGTCGCCACGCCGGGCGACGGCGGCACGTTGAACGGTGCCTGCATGGGGTCGGGGAACAGCGGATACGGCGATTTCCCGGCGTTCGATGCCGGGATGTACTCGCCCCACAGCTGCACGTTGACGTTGCCATAGGCCTCACCGGGGTCAGGAATCGGGTCGCACAGGTCCGTCGCCGGGTGCACTCGGACCTTGCCTCTGGGGTAGGGCAGGATGATCTCGCGGTTCCGGATGCCGTCAGCCGCGTCGATGTGCGGCAGATGCCCGAGAAGCGAATCGAACGATCGGTTCTCGAACATCAGCACGACCCAGTTGGTGATTTGCTCAAGCATGGGGTTCCCCCGTTGATCGCGCCGATCGTGTCCCCTGACCAGCCAGCCCCCTGGTCTGGTCATGTTCTACTCGCAGGGCGGGTTCGGCCGGCCGCGACACGCTCGCGGCGCGCCGACGGCGGCGGGACGCCAGCCGTGAAGGAGGCTGAGCGTCGCAGATGCGCAAATCGGCGAGCGGCTCATGAGTGGATACGACGTCAGTGCGTGGGGATCATTTCTTGCTGCTGAAGTTGGCGCCGGCGCCGCGCTGACCGGGCTTCTGTTTGTGGCGGTCTCGATCAACCTCGCCCGTATTCTGTCGTTTCCCAAGCTCCCCTGCCCGCGCGGGCGAAACCCTCGGGGTCCATCTGCTGGTGATGGCCGTCTCCAGCCTGGTTCCCGGCGAGAACGACTCCCCTGCTCGCGCAAGCTCGCTTAGGAAAAGGCTCGGCTGCCGCAGGCAGCTTTGCCAGCTGCCTGTGCGGCACTTTTCCCGCGATGGCTCGGGGAATGAAACGTATTGCATCGATACCGATGTCGCCTGCGGCATGGTCAGGGGGTCACGATCGCGAAGTCGGGGTCGGGGTTGTCGATGAGCGACGTCAGCCGCTGCAAGGCGGCGGGGTTCCCGGACAGCTCAATGCCGTCGTGCTGGCCGGCCGCCAGGAATTGCAGCAGCTGGGGCTTGGTGAGGGTGACTGTCAGGTCCGCCGCTCGGTTGTCTCGCGTCGGGTAGTGGATGAGGGCGCCGCTGCTGAGTTCCATCCGGTAGTTCTCGTGGACGTCGGTGAAGTGCCAGCCGATGCTCAGGTGCTCGCTCCAGGCCTTCGGGCCGTTGATGCGGATGGCGATCGAGTCGAACAGCTGGGTGATGGTCAGTGCCGGCGCCAGCCCGGCGCTGCTGATCTCGGTGTGCTCGATCGTCGTCGCCCGCAGCTCGTGCGCGCCGGTGAGGTAACTGTTGCGCCAGGTCGCGTTCTCCGCGCCGTAGCCCAGGCGCTCCAGCACCGAGGCCAGCAGCTCACGCGCGGCGCCATGGCCCGGCGCGGCGAACACGGCGTGGCTGGCCAGTTCCGCGGCGAACCGCAGGTCGCCCTGCTCGAAGAACTCGCTGGCCTTGGCCACCGTCGCATCGACGCCGCCGAGGGCCTGCACGTACCGCCGCCCGGCCGCCTCCGGCGGGTGCTGCCACAGGTGCGCCGGGTTGGCGTCGTACCAGCCGAGATAGCGCTGGTAGATCGCCTTGACGTTGTGGTTAACCGAGCCGTAGTAGCCGCGGGCGTGCCAGGCCCGGTCCAGCCCAGGCGGCATCTCGATAGTCTCGGCGATCTCGCTGCCGGTGTAGCCCTGGTTCATCAGCCGCAGGGTCTGGTCATGCAGGTAGGCGTAAAGATCCCGCTGCTGCGTCAGGTATGCGACGATCTCGTCAGTGCCCCAGGTGGGCCAGTGATGCGAGGCGAAGGCCACATCGGACTGGCCAGCGAACAGCTCGATCGCCTCGGCCAGGTAACGCGACCAGATCCGCGGGTCACGGACCTGCGCACCGCGCAGGGTCAGCAGGTTGTGCAGGTTGCGGGTGGCGTTCTCCGCCAGGCACAGGGCCCGCCTGCCGGGGAAGCAGAAGTTCATCTCCGCGGGCGCCTCGGTGCCCGGCGTCAGCTGGAAGACGATGCGGACCCCGTCGAGGACTTCCTCCTGCCCGGTGCAGGTGATGTCGAGGGTCGGTGCGATCAGGCCCACGAGGCCGGCCGACGCGCCTGGGCCGAGCCCCATCCCGAGGGTGCCGGCCGCGTTCTTGGGCACGTGTGCAGCGCCGTAGTAGTAGGCACGGCGGAGCATTGCCACCCCGGCGTAGACGTTCTCCGACACGGCATGCTCGAGGAAGTGCTCAGGCGCGACGATCGGGACGTCGGTGCCTGCATCAACCACGCCCAGGACTCCCCCGAAGTGGTCGATATGGGGGTGGGTGTAGATGACGGCCGTGACGGCGCGGTCGCCGCGGTGCCGGCGGTAGAGGGCGATCGCCGCGGCTGCGGTCTCCTGCGAGATCAGCGGGTCGACGACGATGACACCATGGTCGCTCTCCACCAGCGTCATGTTGGAAATGTCGAAGCCACGGACCTGGTAGATCCCGTCGGTCACCTCATAGAGGCCGTGCCTGGCAGTGAGCTGGGCCTGCCGCCACAGACTCGGATTAGCCGTGTCCGGGCAGGCGCCATCAAGGAAGCCCCACGAGTCCATCTCCCAGACCACGCGCCCATCCGCGGCCTTGACGACCATCGGCTCCAGCGTGCAGAGAAAGCCACGGTCAGCATTAACGAAGTCACTGCGGTCACCGAAATCGGCAGCGACCGGATCAGTCTCCGCACTCGGCCAGGACATTTCGCTCCTCCATAGTCAGACGATGGTGTCGCGGTCGCCCTGCTGCAAACGACGGGCCAGCCGCATCGAGCGGCCGCGTGAGTCTTTCCGGGCCGTCGCCGTCGGTGGCGTCCCGTTGTCCAGCGGATGACTCGCAAAAATTGGCGCGTCGCAATGTCGACCCGAAGCAGTCGGATTCGCAGTCGATCGCAGCAGCCGTTTCCCCCTCCCCCAAGCGGGCCGCCATCCCAGCGTCAGGCGGCGGCGGCGGCTGTCACTAGGGGCTTTAGGCCTCTGTCCCAGCGCCTGTCCCGCCACCCGGCTCGGTCAGGTCCACTTCGGCGCGCAGCGGTGCTGGAAGTCGCGGACCTGTTCGAGGTAGTCGTACCGGTTCACTGCGGCTGCCTGGACCAGCTCGTCGAAACCGTCCAGGAGCACGACCGGCAGCCTGGCCGGCTCGCTGTACCCGCAACCGAACCGGCTGAGCTGCCAGGACCTCGGTGAGCTTGGACTTGCCGGAACCCGGTTCACCCAGGACGACCAGAGGTGACCTCGCTGCCCGTGGCGAGGTGAGGTACCCGGCGAGGAACGCCTCGACGTCAGGCACTGCAGCCTGCTCATCCCACCATTCGCGAGATGCCGGCGTATCGCCCCGGCCTACCTCGGCGATCCGGCATTCCGGGTTCAGGTAGGCCTCGCCGAGGGTCGGAAGTACCACCCGGTCAGGTGCCTGCATAGTGCTGATAATGGGCTCATCCAGGGCCGCACGGTAGCTCGTCAGCAGGTGAGCAAGGGGCCGCTCGCCTGGCCGGCGTACCGCCATCTCGTCGAGCAGGGTTGCGACTCCCGCGAGCCCCGCGCCAAGGGCGTGAAGCTCGGTCAGGCCTGCCCAGCCCGGTTGTCCGCGGCCAGATTGCGGTACGCGGCGTTATAGAGTCCCAGGGCCCGCCCTGGCACGTAGCTGATCATCTCCGTCAGGCGATCCCTGCGCTCGTCGTCCAGCTCATCCCACACCGCCAGGCCCGAGATGGACTCCAGAACCCGGTTCGACAGCCGCGCGTAGCAGTCCGCTAAGGCCCTGCGGACGCCGTCGTAGCGACGGTGGGCTTCTGGCAGCGGAAGTGGCTCCTGGAGAAGAAGCTCGAGCATGTTCACGTAACCAGTCGGCGCGCCACTGCCGACGGTCAGCGTGGCCTGCTCCGCGCCGGTAAACGCCATCTGTTCGATGGGCACCGGCAGGACAGCTTTCCCTAACGCCTCGAAATAGGATGAGATGACCGGACAGCGTGCGCTGCTTCGAGGCGCTGGGAGCGGTCGAAGCGTGACAGGCTGCTATGCCATTCGGTGACCTTGCGCACAACCTCATGACCGCAGCTCACGATCTCGTTCTTCAGCTCAAAGAGACTGATCGCCGCACCGGCGTCCTTTCCCGTCGCCCATGCCGCAGCCGCCCAGATAGTCAGCCCCGCTGTCGCCGCCGTGTCCAGCAGCGTCACCAGCCGACTTTTCGCCGCCCCCAATATCGTCAGGGCGTCATGATAGGCAAAAGCATCACTCATAATGCCATCATTACCCAGATCGCGCCTTGCCGAGCACACTCCTGGCGTGACGGGGTGGAACCGCAACGCCAGAGATCCCTCTCAGGAGGCCGTTGACGGCCCTGGGGCAGCGGTCCGGCTGCTCGCCGGACCGCCCAGCCGCAAGGCGCGCCCCGCGAGCCGACGTTCGAACCGCATCTTGCCCAGCGGCTACCGGATACGCGGTGGTCGAAATGCTGGACAAGCCGTCCACCCTCGTGGGGGCCGCGCCGAAAAGCCCGACTCATGATGGCTGCCGGGAAAGTCACCGCCGGCCGCGGAGAGGGCAGTTACCGGGCGGTTCCGCAGAGTCAGCCGGCGCCATCGCTGGGCGCTCAGAACGTTCCATCTGGCCCGTCCCGTGGGAGCCCCCTTCCGCAGCCACGCAGCCGAGCAATTAGGCGGTTCTGCGTGCTTACCTTCACGAAGGCTCCCCCACGCTCCGCAGCCATCCGGCGAACGTCCCTCCCCCGACTGCGGGCGCTGCGGCACGAGGCCCCGGGTTGCGGTGAACTGCATGCCGCCTTGGGACTAATCCTTCCGAGGTTTACGGAGAGTTCAAATGGCGTTTGCCCGTTCTTCCCGGGACGGTAGTTCGCCGTCGGCGAGTTCATCATCGTGATCACGCGATCGTGCCGCGGCCCTGCCGGTGTTTGCGATCTGCGGCGTGGCGCGGCCTATGCAAAGAACTCAGCGGGAGCGTACGGTTTAAGTGTTGCTCCGGACCCCGGCAGCTGCCGCCGCGAAATTATCGCGGCTTCACAGCAGGGGTCGGGAGTCTTTCTTCTTTCTTTTTCCAGGGCACGGAAATTGGCTTTTCCTATTGAAGGTTGCTGGCATGCCGGATCTCGGAGCACGACGATGGTGGGCGCTCGGCGCGGTGAGCCTGGCGATCCTGTGTGTGGGCGTGGACAGCACTGTGCTCAGTGTGGCCCTGCCCACGCTCGCCAGGGCGCTGCACGCGTCGGAGTCGGACCTGCAGTGGTTCTCGTCGGGATACCTGCTTGTGCTCGCGGCGGCGATGCTCCCGGCCGGCCTGCTGGGCGACCGGTACGGCCGCAAGAAGGTGATGCTCATCTCCCTGGGGCTCTTCGGGGCCGGATCGGCAGCGTGCGCGTACTCCACGTCGGTGACCGAGTTCCTGGCCGCCCGGCTGCTCCTGGGGCTGGCCGGGGCCGGGGTGATCGTGATGTCGATCACCGCGCTCACGGTGCTGTTCAGCAAGGCGGAGCGGCCCAAGGCCGTGGGAATCTGGGCGGCGGCGAACTTCGTCGCTTTCCCGATCGGCCCCATCCTTGGCGGCTGGCTGCTCACGAACTACTGGTGGGGCTGGGTGTTCCTGATCAACGTGCCGGTCGTCCTGATCGGCCTGGCCGCCGTCGCAGTCCTGGTGCCAGAATCCCGCGCCGCCGAGCGGCCGGGCATGGACCCGACCGGGGTGGCCGCCTCGGCCGCCGGCCTGGTGGCGGTGACCTACGGCCTGATCGAGGCAGGCCAGGACGGCTGGGGCAATGCCGGCGCCCTGCTCTGCATAACCGGCGGAGTTGCGCTGCTGGCCGGATTCTTCATGTGGGAACGCCGGCTGACCCGCCGGCCTGGCGGTCAGCCGCTGCTCGACCTGGCACTGTTCCGCTCGGCCTCATTCACCTGGGGCGTGCTCCTCTCCACGCTGCCGATCCTCGCCCTGTTCGGCGTCTTGTTCACCATGCCGCAGTACTTCCAGGGCGTGGCCGGCACCGACGCCATGGGCTCGGGCCTGCGGCTCCTGCCGCTGATCGGCGGGCTCCTGGCCGGGGCGGTTCCCGCCGCCCGCCTCGCCCGCCTGCTGGGCGCCAAGGTCGCCGTCGCGGCCGGCTTCGTCCTGCTCGCCGCCGGGCTCCTCCTCGGCGCCACCACCAGCGTGGGCTCGGGCGTCCTGTTCGTGGCGGCGTGGATGGCCGTCGCCGGGCTGGGGACGGGCATTGCCATGGCCACCACATCTTCCGCCGCGCTCGCCGAGCTGACCGAAGAGCACAGCGGCGTCGGCTCGGCGGTACTGCAGGCAGTCAACAAGACCGGCGGCCCGTTCGGCATCGCGATCCTGGGCAGCGCGCTCAGCGCCGGCTACCTTGCCCGGCTCAGCCTGTCCGGGCTGCCGGCGCCCGCCGCGGCCGCCGTCCGCCAGAGCGTCTTCGGCGGCGTGGCAGTCGCCCAGAAGATCCACTCGGCGTCGCTGCTCGCCTCCGTGCAGACGGCCTTCGTGCACGGCATGGACCTGGCCCTCCTGGTATCAGCCGGCTTTGCCCTGGCCGGGGTCGTGCTCACCGTGCTCTTCCTGCCCCGGGCGAACGCCCCGAAGGCGGCAGCGCAAGCTCCCGCCGGCCAGCAGGGTGAGGCTGCCGCAATCCGGTGAGCAGCCAGGGCTGCGCGAGCGCACAAAGGACAAGAACCGGGCGGCGATCAGCGAGGATGCCAATGCCTTTGACAGCACGCTCCTCCGGTGCTCTCTGAATGTAGGGCGCTCATAGCAGGGCGTGGCTGGGTCGGTCGGCGGAGGGATTGGATGGCGTGGTGGAGAACTCGGCGCCTCTACCCATGTTGGCCATGCCGCTTCGGCTGAGTGTGGTGTAGACGGTGTCGGCGACGTGCGAGGTGGGCGAATCGACGGCGGTCCACATGGTGGCGATGACGTGCCGGTAGCTGGCAATCCCCTGAAACCGTGGAGACTTCGGATGTGGTGGTCTTGCGGAGCGAGGCGGGCCCTTGCGGGTGCCCCGCGTGCTGATGGGGGCGGGCCTGGCCTGGCCGTTCTTCCTTCCACAGGGGCCGCAGAGGTCTCCGGGGTCAGGACCGGCCCGCAGGGCCGCCGCGTCAGCGGTGCGCAGCAGTCTTGACCGCAGGGACGGCCCCGTACCATGCGCGGGGCACCCCCAGGTAGTCCGCGGCGGCGCAGCCGCCACCGCTGGCCCTGGCCCGGATCGCGGTCATGCCGCCCGCCCGGGGCGCGGGCCGGTTTCAAAGGTTACCGGCGGGATCATCCCGGTCGATGATTGCCTGCGGGTGGTGTTGTACTCATCTATCCGGGCGGCCACCCTGATCCTCGCGCCGGCCCTGGCCGCGAAGTGCTCCCCGGAGAGCAGCTCGAATTCGAGCGTGGAGTGGAACGACTCGATGGCGGCGTTGTCCAGCGCCGACCCGGGCCTGCCCACCGGCTGGCGGATCCCCAGACAACTCGCAGGCCTTGCGGAAGGTCCCCGCGGTGTACTCGCTGCCCTGATCGGTGTGCATGATGACCCCGGCGACGTTCCCGCCGCGGACCGCCGACGCCATCGCCAACGCCCGTACGCCAGGTCCGCGTCATGATGCCCGGACAGGGCGAACCCCGGGATCCGCCGTGAGCCGATGTCCAGGACCGACGCGAGGTGCCGCCCTGACCGCAATAGCCGCCCATTCCTGCGTGCATCTCAGCTGACACGCCAGCCAGCAGCATGCTGACCCGACCACGCCCGGGCGGGAAAGTCCCAGAGTCGTGCAGTTGAGCCGGCTTGCTGCCCGGCAGGACGGCGGCCGCCCGATTGCTCCCGCTCGTCGCAGTCGGTCCAGGTGCAGACGCATACCTCGTTACCTTCTGTATCCGCCAGGACCCAGAAAGACCGGGCGAAAGAATCATCGGCAAGCCGGCCGCCGGCGGCGAGGGCGGCGCGCACCCGGGGCTCGGCCTCGTCGTGGGCCACCGTGATGTCGAAACCCGGTCGGGGCGCATGTCCACCCGCAAGTGACCGTCGGAATCTTTTCCGCTGGCCGCTACCGCAGTGGCAGCTACCTCACTTGCCTGCGCCAGTGACCGCACCGGTACCGAGACGGCCAGCGTGCCCAGCAGGTACCGCCAGCCGATGTCCGCGACCGCCGCAGAGGCGGCGGTGCGGGAAAGCGGGGTGTCAAGATCCGGCTCAGTCACCCATCCAGATGCCAGCGAGCGGCCCGGCCGGCCTCTCCTTCCCACCTCCGGTCCCGCGCATCGATGACATGCTGCAGGCACAGATCACCCAATCTGGATGGTCTTCGTAAGGATCGGCCTCTAGCCAAGGTCCGCGCATACAGGCGGTTCCGCGTGCGTGCCCCACCCGGAGGCTTCATCACGATCGGTGACCAGCTGGCCAACGATCGTCATCGCGGCAGTTCCGGACGGACGTCATGCGATGCGAGCGCCCGGCGGTGGTCGGGGAGCACGAGGTGGAACTGCTGCGGGCCGTCTGCGGGCGTCGCGCTCTTGCCAGGCGCCGGGCTCAGACGGACCATGGCCGCGTGCCGCCGGAGCACGCAAGAGCGGCGGCACCGACGGAAGGGGACCTCTCCGGTGATCAAGTATGTCTACGAGATCGATTATCCGCCTGGAGGCAAGCGCAAGTACCTGGAGTGGGTCCGGTCGATCACGGACGCTCTGCAGGCTCCCGGTGAGCTGCGGCGGCTGGCGTCGTACGACAACGTCTACTCGGCGACCCCCCATCGCGTCGTCGAGTTCACCTTCGACTCGCCGCAGGACGCGGCGAGGTACTTCGACCGACAGGAGATCGGCCTGATACTGAAAAGCGAGCTGCCGGCGCACAGCGCCAACATCCGCATCAAGGTCCTGGCGCTGCGTGACGATTACAGCAAGGACACCGCGGCCGGGAAGGCCGCTGCCCGCCAGGATCAGTCCTGAGTTCCCGTTCGCGCGACCTTGGGATTGTCCGGTCCCGTTCAGGAAGCGGCCGGCGACCTTCGCCAAGCGGCGGTCCTGAGCCGCAAGGCGCCCCCGCCGCGCCCGGATCGATTCTGCGTCGTTCACCGCAGCCGCCGGCTCGGAGGTCTTCGAACACGCCGGTGTCGGATTCGGGATGGCATCTGCGCCGAGGCTGGATTCGGTGCGCCCTTCGACGCAGCCGCTGCCGCCGGCGCCCGTGTGGTTGTCTTTGCGGCCGCGCCCGGTCTCCACGGACGGCGCACCAGCGAGGCCCCGCTGGCGAGACGGGTTCTCTGGGCGGGAAGCCCGCAGCCCGGGCGACGCACGTCGGCACGCCAGTCGCCCGGGGCCATGGATCGCTCTGGCGGGCCAGGCCGGCTCAGCCGTCGACGAAGACTTCCCCGGCCTCGCGGCGCTGGTCAGTCCCGGCGGCAGCGTGACTGCCCGCCTCCCGACTGGCGTGAAGGAGCCCTCACGGTGGACATTCCCCACTGAGCCGGCAACGGCAACCAGATCCGCCGGTGCGTGCGGCAGCCAGACGTCGCCGACCGCCAACCCGCCCATATCGGCGGGAGTGCGCGCCGCGCCCGCCTATGGGCTATCACGGAACTTCGTGGTAGCCCATCGGGCCGTCTCTGAAAGTAGCCCGGCGAGGCTCCCTCCCGAACTGGGGCGGCTGCCAACGGACTTGACTGCGCGGTTGACCGCACGCAGGCTATCCAGTTCTGGCTCATGCTCCGCGCCCGCGATTGGTTCGCATACCCCGCGCCGATTCGGCGTGTGGGCGGCTCATCACCGCCCGGGCGAGAACAGCGACCGCGCCGACGACGCACCGATCGGCTCGGTGTGCACCCCTGACGCCAGTGCTCCTCACGGAGTGCGCTGCACCCGACGAGCCACCGACGTTGGCCGGAGAATCCTCCGTCGTCGATCAGAAGCGATAGTCGACGACGTGCTCTGAGCCCGCAATACTCTCATGGCCAGCTTGGAAAGTGTACCGCGCATGGCCGTCACGGGCGCTGACCTGCATGCTCGGTTAGCTGGTGGTGACTGCTACTGACCGCTGTTTGCTCCGGCTAATGGCACGGCGATCTTGGCCTGGCGCGTTGTGCGCGACCCGCTTCGCACTGGGTGACCCGCCGACGGGCGGTGACTTGGCTCAAAGGCGGTAGATCGCGACCAGCGCCTCAGTCAACCGAGTAGAGCCAGTGTCGGAGCAACCGGCTGAGCCGGGGCATGATGAGGAACGTGAGCAGCGGGACCAGCCCCAACGGGAACAGCGAGGCTCGGAGCAGTAGCGGCCAGCTGACGACCGCGGGCACGACCAACCCGTTGAACAGGATGCTCAGCGGCCAGATCGCGGCGAAGCTGACCACGGCCATCTTCCATTTCGGCGGCGCGGCGACGGCCTGATCGGGAAGGCTGAACCACGACTCCATGCCGGTGGAGCGGGACACGTGTTCGGTGGCGATACCGTCGAGCAGTGTGATCCACTCCGCCCGTTCGTCAGAGTCCATCCAGCGGGCGAGGAGATCCGCAGTGGTGAACCGGATCACGGTCTGGTACCAGGTGTCGGCACCATCGGGCCGGAACCACGCTGCGCCCAGATGTCCTTGGCGCGTGGTCGCCGCAGTGGTGATGCCGTGTGCCCACGACTCGAAGTCTGCCCGGCGCCCCGGGTTGACCTGCCAGGTGATGACCTCGGCGGCCGACTCGGATGCTGTTCGTTCCGCGTGCATAGGCGCTCACCGTAACAGGGAGTGAGCCTGTCGGACGGAGCGTAGCGATCCTTGGTCGCGAGGACCCACGGATTTAAAAGGCGGGCTCGGCCACGCTTGAGACAGTCCGTATCAGTCCCGATTCTCGGCTCTAGCTGCGACGGTCCGGTCAGACTGATGTGCCGTACTCCGAGGGGGTGCACCCGCGTTGCTGCTCGAACTGCTGCTCGCCGATCGCTGCCTGGGTGTGGGTGAGCAGTTGCTTAGAAGGCGGGCTCGGCCTCCTCGCTGATCTGTACCTGGCTGGTGAGCGGCACAGCGCGCTTGCCCGTAAGTGCCCAGACTTACCACCGGTAGCCGACCTAATCAGGGCACGTAGCGGCGCGCACACGGGGGTGCACGTCATTTTGTAGGTAGCCAAGTTCGTTTGGCGGGTTCGGCTGGTCAGGCGGCTGGCGTCTGGTTGCGCGGTGTGTGCCAGATCTGGTCTTCGGATCGGCTGGCCTGCTGGCAGCCGCATCACCGGTCCCGTTCAGCAAGACGATGGCACCAAGCTGCTCTTGCGGGTCAAAGCACACGTTCGCAGCCGTCCGCATCTCCGGAGTGCTGGATCCAGACGGCCTCCTCCCGGCGCTGGGCATACCACGAGATGCCCCACGCCAGCGTCCATGCGTCGTCGCCGAGATAGCGCGGCTTGTGCATGACGCGCAGCTGCGCGGCCTCCAGGACCGGTGAAGCCCGGCGCGGATCCCGGTATGCGCCCAGCTGGAACGACAGCCACCGGGCAAAATCCTCCACGGAAGACCACAGGCCCCCCGCCGCCCATTCCGGCCCCGCGTCTGGCGCCAGCTCAAGCTCGTCACAAAACGGCATCCGCGAATACCCCGCCGCACGCCGGGCCGCCAGCATCGGCGGGAGCGGCTCGAAGCCGGTAGCGGACATGGCGAGCGGATCGAGGATCGCCTCCTTCACATACTGCGGGTACGGCGTCCGGCTAGCCCTGGCCACGATCTCGCCCAGCAGCTGGTAGGCCAGGTTCGAGTACTTATGCTGCGTTCGCAGGGACCTTGGTGCCGATGTCGGCCACGCGCCGCAGGGTGCGCTCTACCACCCCCTCGTAGCCGGGGACGGCCCAGTCCGTCCCCGGGGGGTCACTAGCGAGGCCCGATTCGTGAGAGAGCATCCGGCGGATGGAGACGGTCTCGATAGGCCCGAACGGGCTGGCGGCCTGGCGGAGCTCGGGCAGGTGGGCCACAGCCGGATCATCCAGGTGCAGCCGGCCAGCTTGGCACAGCTGCATAATGGCGGTCCCCGTGAATGTCTTGGTGATCGAGGCGACACGGTAAAGCGTGGTCACCGGTGGCAACAGCCGGGCACCCACCTCAGCGACCCGAACCCCGCTGACCAGGTCACTCCAGGTAATGTCCCGCCGGCCCGGGCCACGCACCCGGGCGACCGGCTTGACCCGTTGCGGGGCGACAACGGTCACCGGCTGACCTTCGGGTCTAGCACCAGCCGGCCCGCGATATGCCTGCTGGCGGGGCCGGCCACGACGAGCTGGGCGACCGCCTGCGGCAGCACCGGCGAGCCCGCGCTCGGTCAGAGTGCGGAAGTGGCCCCAGCCAGGGGCCGGTGGCTGAACCAGGCCGCGGCCCGGCAACGTGCCTCCCCGGAAGTAAGTACCGGTTACTCGCGGATTAGGTCACCTGACCGATGTATCGCGCACCCGGCAGAACGAGGCTGAAGGCAACCCAAATCGGTCACTTCTAGGAGTTTGGCATGGCGCAGGTCATGGACGTACACAGCGGATTCGACGGCGCGACCGAGAGCTGGCCCCGCGAAGCTAACGAGCGCGATCTGGCGATCGAGGCGACCGGTAGTGGTGGCCGCCGGGCGCGCCTTAGGCTATGGACGTGGCTGTACGCCCAGGCACTGCTCCAGGGCACGATCGGCGGCGTGAATGGCGTTGCCTTCATCGAGGACGGCCATCGGCGGTCAGGTCGCCGGACGGACACACCGCTGACAGCCGCAGCATCCCTCCGGCGCTTGGCTCCCCGCTTGACTCACAGCCATAGAATATTAAATCGAAATTAGTACTTTTAGCTGCGCCCCGAGCAGGACTCGAACCTGCGGCCTATTGCTTAGGAGGTCGTCTCGGGCATGCGCGCGACCTGCTGATGCCCAGCCCGACCGGCCGTTGCGTTTCTCGTGAGCCACCGCGAGTGTCTGCTGTCGCGCCCCTGTTCTGGCACGGATCTGGCACGACATGATGATCGCTTGACCGTCCGCTAATGAGTGTGGCGGATGCTCAGATGCCGGGGGGAGGAGCGAGCGTGAGCGGATGCATGGGATTGCTCAGGGGCTCTCCGGGTTGGTCCACGTTGCCGTCGATGCGGGCTGTTCTGAGGAGGCGTTTTCGAGTTCGCTCGGAGCGGCACCGCTCCAGGTCGGCGCTGTGCTCCAAGTCGGCGCTGTGCTCCAGGTCGGCGCTGCGAAGCTCCCCGCGAGTAACCGTGAGAATCTCAGTCCAGGCGCTGGGCGAGCGAACGAGGTTGATCTGCGCAGCAGGTCCTGTCGGAGCCTGCGGCCGAGTGAGCTTCGGCTTGGGCAAAGGGGCAGCTGGCTGCCACCATTTCTGGACATTTCGCCGAGCTATACGTGCGGCATAGGTATTACGGCGCGTCTGCTGGCCGTACACATATGGCACAGGCTCAGGCAGGCCATTCTGTGGTGAGGTGCGCTGGCGAGGCGCAGTTTTCGCTGCCTTGATCGCGGTCATGATCTTCTCTTCCCCTGCGGTACCGCCCACCGCTGACCGCATGAGCTGAGTACGATCACGCGAGTCCCTGCGAGCCGCAGGCCCTGGTCCTCGTACCTCCGGGCGGGCCTCTGGTGACTCGGAGTAGGCATCTTCGATTCTACTTGAGATGTTCACGCAGTTCGGTTCAAGATCAGTGTTACTGCCTGTACGTCCAGGGCCCTGAACGACCTCGTAGCGCGAATTGATCATGGCCAGCTGCCCGGCGTGGCGGACCAGCCGGCCGGGGACGGCGATCAGCCGCCACCGCAGGATCTCGATCATGGCCTTGCCGCCGCGGACGCCGTGACCGGCCAGGATGGTCTGGCCGCGGGTGGCGGCGGTGAGCTGGTGCAGCCAGCCGGCCATGCTGGCGGCGAGCAAGGCACCCCACATCCAGGCGGTATTGACCTGGGCATATCCATGCCGGAGGGCGACTCCGTGCTTGCTGTCACGGAAGATGTTCTCGATGGTGGTGCGGTGCCGGTACCAGTGCTCGGCGGCGGCGGCCTTGCCCGGCGCGGACACGTCCAGGTTCGTCAGGATGAACGAGTAGGCGTAGATCGCGCCGGCGTCTTGCAGCCCGGCGATCGGGAGGGCGCGCTGGGCGGGGTGCAGGGTCCGGCGCCGCCGCGACCGGGGGTCGGCGGAAACCTGGCCCGGGTCCAGGCGGGCCCGGCGGATCAGCAGGGAGGTGTTCGCCGGCCACCAGTCCGGCCGGTAATCAGCCACCGCGACCTGGGCATTGTCCATGTCGATCGCGTCGCGTCAGCTGTCCTCGCGGATGCCATCCAGCAGCCGCCACAGCGGGGCGATCCTCCTGGCGCCGATCGCGAACCAGATGTGCTCGTCGTGGGCCAGTTGCCCGGCGAAGTACCCGGCGTCGGCGCGCAGCGCCACCCGGCCCCCGGCGCGTGCCCGCCCGGGCAGGCCGGCCAGCGCCCGGCGCAGCAGATCCGGCGCGGTCGCGCGCGGGTCGTCGGTGCCCGAGCCCAGGTCAGCGGCCAGCACGATCTCGGTCTCGGCCCAGGCCGCCACGTGCGGGCGCCCCGTGCGCTGGGCCCTGGTAGTTGTAAGCCACGCCGCGCTTTTTCGCCCCGTACACCTCGACGTCGGTGGCATCCAGGTCGATGGTCACCGGCCCGTCGGTCAGTGCTGCCGCCCGCGGCGCGGGCAGCAGCGTCATCATCCGCTCCGTGACCGCCGCCAGGCCGGTCTCCACCGCCAGCCAATGCGCGCCGGTGATCCGGCGGGCCACACCCCCCGCCGTGGTCGAGGCCAGGCCCGGCACCGGCGTGAGCTGCTGCCCGGCCGCGTCCGCGCGCTGGCGGTCCAGCACCACCAGGAAGTCCTCCCCGGCCAGCTGCGCCGACGCCAGCCCGGCCAGCAGCTGACCGGCCCCGAAACCGCGGTCCCGCTGCTTCACCGGCCCGACCGCCGCATCCAGCGCCCCGATCACGCCCAGCCGCTCACACAACTCGCTGACGGCCGCCATCCCGGCGTTCGGGGTCAGCGCCCGGTCCGCCGCGCCGACGCGCACCTGCCGGCGCTTCCGCTTCCCACCGCGTATCCTCATCGCCAGATAGGTGCCTCTCGGCTCGGGGACGATATTGACTTCGCAAACCAACATCATCCCAGGTCACAGCGGCACCTATCGGCATTTACGCAGCCGTGTCACCGTCCTAATCGCGGATTCGGGTCAGAGCCGTTGTGAGCGATCTGGTGAATGCAGCCAGGTCAGCATGTCGCTTGGCGCCATCTGGGCAACGCGGTTGTGATAGTGAGCAATCTCCTGCTCGGTGAGGATCTCGCGCGCGGCGCCGGACTTGCCTCGCGGAAAGAATGCGGCGGTGCTTTTGAGGATTCCGCCTGTTCCGAGGAGCTGGTCTGCGCTGGCCTTCATGTGCTGGAAGGTGGCGGCCTCGACCAGGCTTGGCCAGGTTTGTTCCGGGACGGTGATGCCGAGCTGGTCGGCGATCCGCCTCATCTGCCCGTTCAGGTCGGCAGATAGGTCGTCGTAGTGAATCAGCATTATGTTGGGCTCGCTACGTCTTTCCCACGCATCCGACAAGTGCCACATGACACCGGGCAGCGAGTCCATTTCCTCGCGCGGGTCGGCGTCGTTGTCGATCCACTCCAGTAGCCAGTCCCGCAGAGGCTTGCGCGCGGGTTCCGGCTTGGCAGGCTCGGGCTGCCCGGTGAGCTGCCGCACCTTCGCGTGATCGATGTTCTCGCCCTGGCGGTAGAGCGACACGGCCATGTCGAGCGGGTTCCGGCCTGTCACGAGATAGGTGGCGCGAGAGTCGAGAGCGATCCCGTCCAGCGGCGTGTGGGTCTTGATGACCCTCCGGTGCTGCTGATCCTCAAGCCTGGCGAACAGCACGTCCCGCGGCACGACTAGATGATCGAGCCAGGGTGACAGACGCCCGATCGTGGAAGGCAGCTCAGGCGTCTGGAAGATCAGGAGTGCGCAGATCATCTGCACCCAGGTGGTACCGGTCTTGGACCTGGTGCTAATGATGATGTCGCCCTGCCGGAAAGGGAACCAGATCCAGCGCGCGCTGTCCTCGTCGCGAGATCGGTAACGAACTGGCTGCTCAAGCACCCGGAGAGCCTAAGTCCAGACCTCTGACTCCTTCCGTGTCAGGGTGTCGGCGCGCAGGCGGACGTTTAGCGAGCAGTTCGACGACCTGCAGCCCGTCTGCGGTCGGCAATCCGATTCCTCTCGGCGGACCCTCTGATACATCCGTGCTCCAGGGCCAATGTAGGGGCAGCCCAAGGGCTCGGCTGCGTACACGCTTTGGTTGGATTAGAGGGCCACCCGCAGACCTTGTTGGGCGAGAATAGTGGGGCATCCGGCTAGTTCGGCTGCCTCTGCCAGCAGGTCCATGTGGTTCTGCCATGCGCGCAGATGCGTTAGCACCAGCAGGCTCGCGCCTGACCGTGCAGCCAGGCGCCCCGCATCACCGGCGGTTAGGTGACCGGTCATAGGGCCATCGGCGTCCAGGCCCGACGCCTCCGCCAGCAGCACCCTGCAGCCGTGGGTCAACTCATTCAGGGCCGCGCAAGCTTCACTGTCAGCGGTGTAGCAGAGGGCGTCGCCGATCCTGGTCGCCCAGCATTCGCCGTGTTCGACCCTCGCCAGCCTGGCCGTGATCGGGCCCGTCGTCACCAGCCCCGGCTTGGCTACGGTGGTCGTCCAGCAGTCAGGATTGGTCGTCAGGACCTCGGGCATGTCAGACGGCCCGATTACTGGCAGGGGAGCCGCCTTTGTCACTTCGCGAAGCCGCCACAGCTGGGTGAGGTCCGCGTAATGATCGGAGTGACTGTGCGACAAGATCACGGCATCGACATCAGCTGGTGACATGTACCGCTGCAGCGGCCCGGACGCGCCGGCGCCAAGGTCAAGAAGCAGCCGGTAGCCGTCGGTCTCTACCAGATAACACGAACAGGCCGACTCCGGTCCCGGAGCGGACCCGGAGCAACCAACAACGGTGAGTTGCACTCCCCGAATGTAGCCGACCGACTCGCACTGTCAGCTTGGGAGGTCTTAGCCGCTGCACCGTAGTGAACTGGCAACTCGTCTAACTGGGGTATCGCGTGCCGTCTGTCCGCGACTGACCGCGGACGGCCGTATTGGCCTGTGGCAACGGGCACGTAGCGGGCACGGACCCGTCCTTGATTGTCGGCAAGCCATATTAGTCGCACGCTAAGTGCACGCTTATCTCGCTTTGGTGATTCTGGCCGAGCCGCGTGTCCTCCAGGATCAGATCTACGGTCTGTCGGAGGGTGCTCGTCTCGGGGATGATGCGCTCCTGGATCGAGGTGAGCAGATCTCGGGGCCGGTACCAATTACGCATGTCTTCGGGCCCGAACTCTGAAGCCTGCGGGCGTGACGCATGCCGCCGCAGCGTCTCGTTCATGGTGATGTTGAAGTAGTAGAAGTGCGACGCGCCCCGGTGATCGCGGCGGAGCCCGGCAAGCATCTGCTCGTATCGGTCGGCGTACAGGATGCCATCCAGCACGGCGTGGTACCCCTGGTCCAGGGAGTACCGTGCCACTTGATCTATCAGGCCGATGTTCACGCCGCCGGGCCGGTCCTTCTCCTTGAGAATGGTCCGCCTGATGAGATCCTGCGATACCCAGGCCATACCACGGCCGTAGGCTTCGCGCAGCGCTGCGGCCACCGTGCTCTTCCCGGCACCGGAGTTTCCGCGCAAGACGACAAGCCGAGTATGAGCTGAGCCGACCGTCACGGGCTAAAGCCTAATGCCATCGTGGCTGCTGACCCGTGATCTGCGAAGCGGTACTGGGATTGAACCGGTGGCCTCTTCCGTGTCCGGGTGTCGGCACGGTTGCGAGCGTAGTGCGAATGAGTCCTTGACCTGTGACATTGGCCTGCGCTCCGGCGACTGATTCCCCGTGCTGACACCCGTCTACCCCCTTGTCCTAGGGCAAATGTAGGGGTGGCCCTAGGGCCCGTGATGTGGCTCTAAGCCATGCCCGATCAGGGCGGTCCCTGATCGCTTGCTCCGCGTAGCTGGTGCCGCGCCCGGTCCACCCCGACCCCCTACATCGCCTGAGCCACTGCGGCGTCGTAGACTTGACATGTAACCATTAGGTTACCTATTTTGAAGAGCGTGGACGACGACCGCGTGTTCAAGGCGCTTGCCGACCCCACCCGTCGTTTCCTCCTCGACTTGCTCTTTGAGCGCGAGGGCCGCACGTTGAGCGAGCTCGAAGCCAAGGTGGACATGACGCGTATTGGGGTCATGAAGCATCTGCGCCTGCTGGAGGAGGCAGGGCTTGTCGTCACGCGCCGATCCGGCCGTCAGAAGCTGCACTTCCTCAACCCGGTCCCGATCCGGCTGATCCATGACCGGTGGATCGGCAAGTACACCGAGCGCCACGTTTCGGCGCTCGCCAACCTCAAGACCGACTTGGAGGCACAGAGATGATCGCGGCGACCCCGACAACCGAGACGACCCAGATCTACAGGGTGTACATCAGAGCGACCCCCGAGGAAATCTGGGATGCGATCACCAAACCCGAGTGGACGGTGAAGTACGGCTATGCCCCGCTGGTGGAATACGACCTGTGGTCGGGCGGTGCCTTCCGGGCCCACGCCAACGAGGGCATGAAGGCGATGGGCTGCCCTGACGTCATCAGCGACGGCCAGGTGATTGAAGCCGACCCGCCTCGCAGGCTGGTCCAGACCTGGCGCATGACGATGACGCCCGAGATGGCCGCCGAAGCGTTCACCCGGCTCACCTATGACATCGAGCCCGTGCGAGGCGGCGTCACCAAGCTGACCGTCACCCACGACGTAACCGGGGCGCCAATGTGGGCCGCCGTGCTCAGGGGCGAGAGCGAGTCAAGTGGGGCCGGTGGCGGCTGGAGCGAGATCCTCAGCGGGCTCAAGACTTTGCTTGAGACGGGCCAGCAGCTCCCGTTCCAGAGTGGACCGGCATAGGCGGTTCGCGACGACGGTAGGCCCGGC
>CABEEE010000351.1_pt1 | contig 20512 bp, 18 predicted proteins | sample 3423231 | NCBI WGS metagenome assembly CABEEE01 (sample SAMEA5534333, study PRJEB31848) | metagenome | biome: tundra; feature: field; material: soil | place: USA | collected 2013-05 | depth 0.15 m | reverse complement strand
ATGAGGTGCCTAACTTGTCCTTCGGTTCCGGCGGTTCCGGTAATTCACTTCAAAGGCTCACCTGCCACACGTCAGCACGCTTTCGCGTCCGGACACCAGGCCCGGTATCCGGCCAGTTATACACGGCCGTTTCAAGATCATGACGTAAGTCCGAGGATGGTGAAGGGCCGCTCCATGTAGCGGCTGGCCCAGCGGGTCGCCTCGGTGGTGTCGTGCCGCCCGGCGTGGTGGAGGGCTCCGACGGCCAGGTTCCTGAGCGTGGCCATGGCGCGGGGTCCGGAGCGGGTGCGGACGGTGGAGTTGTCTTCGCGGTAAAGGGTGTCGCGCAGCCAGTGCAGGGACTCGATGGCCCACTGGCCGCGGACGAGCCTGGCGATGGTCTCGGGGCCGGCCCGGGTAGCGGTCAGGCTGGTGACGCCGAGCGCGGCGATCTCTGATATCGGCTTGCCGTCCAGGCCGGTGACATGGCGCTCGATCAGGTAGACCTGGCTGACGTGCGGGAACGGCAAGTCGCCCGGCGCGTCCATGACCTGGATGGTGCGGGTGGTGATCCGGCCGTGACCCTGGTCAGTGGCGGCGTGGGTGACCGGGACGTCGCGCCAGGGCAGGGCGTCGAGGGCATCGAACAGGCCGGGCTGGTTGTCCTTGACCGGGAACGCGAAGTCAGCGCTGCGCCCGTGCACGTAGTCCGCGGTGGCGCGCTGGGTATGAAGAGCGTCGGCCGTAACGACAGCCCCGTCCAGGCTCAGGCCATCAAGCAGCGGGATGATCATCGGAATCTCGTTCGTCTTGGCGCCGACCTCGGCCTGGGCTGCGACGACGCCCCGGACGCCGGCCAGGGCGGCGAGCAGGTGCACCTGGCTGCCGTCGGTGTTCCTGGCACCCCGGACGGTCTTTCCGTCCACCCGGACGGGGACCAGCGGCGCATCGTCATCACCGGTGCCGGCCAGGTCCCCGGCGGCGCTGGCCCGTTCCATCAGCCAGGCGCCGGTCACCGCGTCCAGTGCAGCGGCGTCGGCCCCGGCGACGACCCGCCAGATCGTGCATTTCGAAGGCGCCCCGGCCTCGGGCCGTATGGCCCCGCACCGCCGGTACAGCTCTTCCAGCACATCAGCGGGCACGTCGGCGGCCCACCCGGCGATCGCGGTGAACGACCGGGAACCAGCGACCACGGCCGCGGCGGCCAGCGCCAGCACTGCCGCCACCGGATGATCCCGCCCCTGACCCGGCCGCCCGTCCGTCACCCGGGTAAACAATTCCAGCAGGTCACGGCAAATGACCCGCGCCGGGCCGGAGGCAGCGGGCCGCTCGCCGGCCAGATCATCCGCGAGCCGGGATATCAGCCGCCCGTCCGGCACAGGGCAGCCACTGGTAATGGCACAATCGAGCACGGCGAGGCTCCGGCTGGCGAGGGTCTGTAGGAGGACACCTCGTATTACCGGGGCTTCGCCTTACTTCATGATCAGCCACGCCGGGCGATACCAGATCGCGACAGAACGTCACATCACGCCAGCCGGGGGACGGCAAGCCCTGACCCTAGAACGATCTTGAAACGGCCGTGCGGGGCTCCCGGCTCTGGGAATGGCGCCAGGATAAGCGCACCGGTGACATCATGGTTGGACGTCTGCTGCGGAAACAGCAGCAGTGGTGTCTCATGGACGCTATTGGCGCCCCCGGTGTAGGCCCCGGGGCGGGTCGAGGAGCGGCCCAGGGGAGCGCACCGGGAATCGCTCAGAGAGAGCGCAGCGCGCCGCCGTCGACGGGGATCATCGCGCCGGTGACGAAGCTCGCCGCGCGGGACAGGACGAACGCTGCTACCCGGCCGAACTCCTCCGCAGTGCCGTACCGGCGCAACGGGATCCGGTCTGACATCTGCGCCTTCACTGCCTCCGGATCACCGCGGGCTGCATCCAGTTCACGGGCCCGCTCGGTCTCGACCCGGCCTGGCAGCAGGCCGTTCACCCGGATGCCCCGCGGCCCCAGCTCGTCGGCCAGCGTCTTGGCCACACCGGCCAGCCCTGGCCGCAGGCCGTTGGAGATAGCGAGCGAGGGGATCGGCGAGCGCACCGAGGTGGAGAGCACGAAAGCGATGGCGCCGCCGTCGGTGAGCTGCGCCGCGACCGCGAGCGCCAGCCGGACCGCGCCCAGGAAGACGCTCTCGAAGGCAGCCCGCCACGCCTCGTCAGAGATGTCGGACACCGCACCGCCGGGCGGTCCGCCGACGCTGACGAGGGCGCCGTCCAGCCGGCCGAACGCCTGCCTGGCCGCGGCCACGAGCCGCCCGGCGGCGGCCGGATCGGCATTATCAGCGGCACCGCCGACCGCCCGCTCGGCGGTGCCGATCCCGCTGCCGGCCGCGGCGATCCCGGCGGCGTCCCGGCTGCTGATCACTGCCCTGGCGCCCGCCGCGGCGAGCGCCCGCGCTGCCGCCAGGCCGAGGCCGCGGCTGGCTCCGGTCACGATGTACGCGCGATCGCGCAGGCACAGATCCACGATGCCATCCTGCCGCAGTGGCCGCCTGGCCGCTGCGCGCCGCCAACGTCACCGGGTGGCCGCCGCGCCGCAGGCCCCCTGGTCCGCACCCGTGCCGGGCATTCTAGGTCCCGTAGCCGACGCGGCGCAGGTCGGTTCCCGCCACCTGCTCGATCTCGGTGATCTGAGTCGCGGTGAGCAGCCGGCGCCACCCGCCCGACTCCACAACCAGCGGCTGGCCGCCCTTCGGCCACCGGAAGCGGCCGCGGACCGCCACCGGCTCGACCGGATCGCCGACGAAATCGGAGATGGCCCGGGCCGCCGCGTCCGGCTGGCGGATCAGCTGCTCATACCGCAGGGTGGTCAGCTGCTCAGCGCCCATGCTGCTGCGCAGCCGGGCCATCTTCCGCACGGACCCGCGCCAGCGCATCGCGCACTTCCCCGCCAGGGACAGGCCGGGCCAGGCTGCCAGGTCGGTCTCGGTCTCGATGCCGAAGAACAGGTTCGGGAACTCGCTCTCCACGTTGGCCACGCCGGGCTTGAACCAGGCGAGCACCTCGGGGTCGGCGAGCATGGCCGCGACGACGTCCCGGCCATCCCGGATGATCTGCACTATGCGCGCATCTGCGAACGCATCGACGAGCACATCGGCGCAGTACATGAGGTCCGGGCTGGCATCGCCGTAGCGCGCAATGTCCCGCTCGGTCACGCAGACTCCGGCCCCGTTCACGCCGCCGGCCTCCCTGCACTGCGGCGAGCAGGCCAGGCAGCAATCCGCCGTCACCTGCCAGGCCTGCGCGAACGCGTCGCGCAGCACGGTCGCTGCCGCCTCGTCCCGGCCGCGCTGGATGGACGGGGCCCGCGCGAACGCATAGACGACCGACAGGACGCTGTGCTGCCCCATGGTCACGTGAAAGCCAGCCGATTGCTTCAGCGCGCGGCCCAGGAGATCCGCTCCCGAGTGCGGGGCGCCGATGACGAAGACCGGCTGGCGGACCTTGCAGCCGTTGACGACCAGAATGTACGGGCGAGTTGACATGACTGTCCACAAGTGTGCCATTGCACGGCGGTGAGCTATTTGCGACGCTCTCGTCAGGCATCCCAAAGCGGGACGAAAACGGCCGGCAGGGATTCCCGTTTTGAATTCAGAAGTTAGTCAGCTTTCCGCCGCTGCCGCCTGTCTCTGCGGCAATGATGGCCAGCGTGATCGTCAAGGTTCAGCGCCGACTGGATGAGCGGCATGTGGCTGAAGGCCTGCGGGAAGTTGCCCACCAGCCGGCCGTACCGGGGGTCGTACTCTTCACTAAGCAGGCCCAGGTCCGTCCGCAGCGCCAGCAGGTGCTCGAAGAGGGCGGTGGCCTCGTCGTACTCGCCGATCATGTGCAGTGCGTTGACCAGCCAGAAGCTGCAGGCCAGGAAGGCGCCTTCGGCACCGGGCAATCCGTCCACGTCCGTACCTGCCGCGCCTTCGGGGGCCTGCGGCTGGGTGTAGCGCAGCACAAGCCCGTCGCGCTCCAGCTCACGCTGGATCGTCCGGACGGTCGAGACGACCCGGGGATCATCGGGGGGCAGGAAGCCCACCTCCGGGATCAGCAGCACCGCCGCATCAAGTTCTGTGCTGCCGTAATACTGCGTGAACGTGCCGCGCTTGGTGTCATAGCCCTTTTCGCACACCTCGGCGTGGATCTTGTCGCGGACAGCGCGCCACTGATCCTTCGGGCCCGGCTGGCCCAGCTCGGCCACCCGGACAGCACGATCGAACGCGACCCAGGCCATCACCTTGGAGTGGACGAAATGCCGGCGCGGGCCGCGGACCTCCCAGATTCCCTCGTCCGGCAGATTCCAGTTTTTGGCCAGGAAACCAAGCAGCGCCCGGACCAGGCTCCAGGTGTGCCGGTCAAAATGCAGCCCCGCCTGCCGGCCGAGCGTCAGCGCATCGATGACCTCCCCGTACACATCGAGCTGGCGCTGGTTGACGGCAGCGTTGCCGATGCGTACCGGAGCCGAGCCTTCGTATCCGGATAGCCAGCTTGCCTCCCATTCGGCCAGCCTGCGCTCGCCCGCCACCCCGTACATGATCTGCACGTCGTCCGGGCTTCCCGCGACCGCCCGCCCGAGCCACTCGCGCCAAGCAGACGCCTCGCTGGTGTAGCCGGTCCGCAGCAGCGCCTCCAGCGTGATCGTTGCGTCCCGGAGCCAGCAGTACCGGTAATCCCAGTTCCGCACGCCGCCGATGTCCTCAGGCAGCGAGGTCGTTGGCGCCGCCACGATGCCGCCGGTCGGCGCATAGGTAAGTGCCTTGAGGGTGATCAGCGAGCGCACCACCGCATCCCGGTAACGGCCCTTGTAGGTACAGCGCGCCACCCAGTCCGCCCAGAACGCGCTGGTCGCGGCAAGCGCCTCGTCAGCGTCGAGCAGCGGGGGTGCACCGAGATGCGATGGCCGCCAGGTCAGCACGAAGGGCACCCGATCGCCCGCCCTGACCGTGAAGCTCGCCTCGTGTGCCATGTCGCGGCCTGCCAGCCGGACCGGGGTGCGCAGCCAGACCGAGTCGGGTCCTGCGGTCGCTGAGACGTAATGATCGACCCGGCGCATCCACGGCATGATGTTCCCGTAGCCGAACCGCAGCCGCAGGACGCACTCCAGCTCGACCGCGCCGGCGACGCCCTCGACGATCCGGATCAGGACGGGCGACTCGTCGTCGCGCGGCGGCATGAAGTCGGTTACCGCGACCGTGCCGCCGACCGTCTGCCACCGCGTCATCAGGATCAGCGTGTCGCCGACGTAGCGGCGGTCCGCCGTCCCGCGGCGCGACGGCGGCCCCTCGGCTGCCGTCGGGCTGATCCGCCACTGGCCGTTGCGCTCGTCTCCGAGCAGCGCGGCGAAGCAGGCGTCGGAGTCGAAGCGGGGCAGGCACAGCCAGTCGACCGAGCCGTCCCGGCTGACCAGTGCCGCCGACTGCATGTCCCCGATCAGCGCATAGTCCTCGATGAGCGGACGATCCTCACTGGCCTGTCGCATGGATTCCTCCTGGTCAGCGCACGGCGCGGGGCGGTGGCCGACCGGCTGCCGCGATGGCAGGCGGCGGCATATCGTCCGGGTCCAGCCTGGCACGACGCAGGCCGGGCGCGTGCCTGGCCCGGCTAACCGGCTCGGCGCCGCCGCACGTAAGCTGGAGGCCGTGCCCGACTCCCCGCACGACCGCCACCCGGCGGCGCGACGCCTGCGCCAGTCTGGACTGGCGCCCCGAGTTGCGGCTGCAGGTCTAGGCCTGAGCGTGCTGGTGCTCGCCGGGTGCGGGCAGATGGGCGCCGCCCTGTCCCAGCAGGCAGCCGTCGTGACCTTCAAGGCGAACACCACGGTCGCCACTGTGCTGCGGGTCCGGCAGGCCTGCTCGCATGTGCCGAATGTCATGGCTGCGCCCATCAAGCGAACCGAAACCGCACTCGACGTGATCGATGCGCTTCGGTACAACACCACCAACGCCAGCGATGCCAATCTCGCTGAGCTGCAGCAATGCCTGCAGAAATACCCGTCGGTCCAGGGCATCGACTTCAGCGATGTCAGCGACGACAGCTGACGGGAGCCCGCTCGCAGCCACCGACCAGCGCGGCTCGCAGCGAGAATGGGACCCCAGGCAGCTTTCAGCTAACTCCTGAGCCAGTAACTGCTGGGCCACTTACCGCTAGCCGGGCCGCTCACAGCTAGCTGCGCCACTGTCGGTCAGCTGCGCTAGTTCGCCAGCATTTGTTCGCCATGTCGCCGTATGCTATACAAGGGTTTGCCTATTAACTCAATCGGAAAAGGATGAACTATGAGGCGAGCGCTTGTCGCAGCGGGAGCCGCTGCGATAACCCTCCTGGCGGCGGCCTGCGGCTCATCGTCGGCGTCCAGCTCGAGTAGTTCAGGCAGCGTGACGCTGCGGCTCGGCTTCCTGGAGAACATCACTCACGCCACCGCGCTGGTCGGGATCAAGGAGGGCTACTTCACCAAGGATCTCGGCAAGGGCGTGACCCTGAAGCTCTACCCCTTCAGCACCGGCACCGAGGAAGCCACCGCACTGCTCGCGGGCCAGCTGGACGCCGCCTACGTGGGCCCGAACCCGGCTATCAAGACCTGGCAGACCTCGGACGGGAAGCTCATCAGGGTCATCTCGGGCGCTGCTTCCGGCGGCGCCGCGCTCGTGGTGAAGAAGGACATCACGCAAGCCTCGCAGCTCAAGGGCCAGAAGCTGGCCACCCCCTCGCTGGGGAACACCCAGGACGTGTCGCTGCGCTACTGGCTCAAGCAGCAGGGCCTGACGTCGTCGCCCACTGGCGGCGGAGAAGTGCCGATCACGCCGATCACGCCTAATTCGGATGCCGTCCTCGCGTTCCAGTCCGGCCAGATCGGCGGCGGCTGGGAGCCAGCTCCCTACGACGCGGAGATGGTCGCGGCCGGCGGTCATGAGCTCGTCAACGAGGCCAGCCTGTGGCCGCAGGGCCATTTCGTCACCACAAACCTGGTGGCGACCCAGGTATTCATCGCCGCGCATCCGGCGGTCATCAGCGGACTGCTCAAGGGCCAGATCCAGTCGAATCAGTTCATCAACGGCAACAAGCCAGCGGCGCAGACGGCAGCCAACGCCGAGCTGGCCTCGGTCAGCGGCAAGAGCCTCAAGCCGAGCGTTGTCGCGGCGTCCTTCGCGCAGGTCACCTTCACTAACGATCCCGTCGCCGCATCGCTCATCGCCGACGCCCAGCACGCCGTCGCCGTCGGCCTGCTCAAGCCGGTGCCGAACCTGAGCGCGATCTATTACCTCGGTCCGCTCAACAAGCTGCTGCAAGCGGACGGCCAGTCCCAGGTGAGCTCATGAGCGTCGGCTGGCACCAGGCAGCGCCGCCGGTGCTGGCCCCGGCGGCGCCAGCCTTCTCCGCCCACCGCACCGCAGCGCCCGGCAGCCGGCCGGAGGCAGTCCGGCTGACCGATGTCTCCAAGCGCTACGGGGACGGCAGCCGGGCCGTGCTCGCTCTGGACAAGGTGTCGCTGACGGTGGGCGAAGGCGAGTTTGCCTGCCTGATCGGCGCATCTGGGTGCGGCAAGAGCACGCTGCTGTCCCTCGTGGCGGGGCTGGACGCGCCCACCACCGGTGAGATGACCGTCGGCGGCAGGCGAGTGGCAATGATGTTCCAGGAGCCAGGGCTCCTGCCGTGGCTGACGGCGGCGGGCAACGTGGAACTCGCGCTGCGAGCCAGGGGAGTGCCCAAGACGGACCGGCGGGACCGAACTGGCGAGCTCCTGCAGACCGTCCGGCTGGCGGAGTTCGGCGGCAAGCGGCCGCATGAGCTGTCCGGCGGCATGCGCCAGCGCGTGGCACTGGCTCGTGCGCTGGCGCAAGATGCGGACGTGCTGCTGATGGACGAGCCGTTCGGCGCGCTCGACGCGATGACCCGGGATCTGCTGCACGACGAGCTGGACCGGATCTGCGCCCAGCAGGCCCTGACGGTCCTGTTCGTGACCCACAACGTCCGCGAGGCTGTCCGGCTCGGTGACCGGGTGGTCGTGCTCAGCAGCCGGCCGGGCCGGGTCATCGGAGAGTACGCGGTGCCCGGCGAATGGTCACGGGCGATCGATTCCGCCCGGAACGCCGAGCTGGCCGGCACCATTACCGAGCGGCTGCGCGAGGAGATGGGCCGGCATGGCAACTGACCAGGCGCTGCGGGGGCTCGACAGTCTCGAGCTCGAGCCGCTCGGCGAAGGCCGTCAGGCTGGCAGGCTGGGCCGGAAGGCGTGGGCGGCACTCTGGCCGAAGGTGCTCGCCATCGCCCTGGTCCTGGCCATCTGGGAGCTGGTGACCCGCACCAGGTGGAAGCAGTACGTCCTGAAGGGGCCGGGGCCGGTTTTCTCCGACCTCTGGGGCCAGATGCAGCACGGCCAGCTCTGGGAGATCATCGGGGTCACCCTGCGCAGCGCAATCGTGGGCTATGCGCTTGCGCTGGTCATCGGCACGGTGGTTGGCGTCCTGGTCGCGAGGATCCCGCCAATGCGCGCGGCCGTTGGCTCGATCGTTACCGGCCTGCAGACGATGCCCTCGATCGCATGGGTTCCGTTCGCGATCATTATCTTCGGCGAGAATACCTCGGCCATCCTGTTCGTGGTCATCCTGGGCGCCGCACCGTCGATTGCCAACGGGCTGATCACGGGCGTGGACTACACGCCGCCGCTGCTGCTGCGGGCCGGCCAGACCATGGGCCTGCGAGGCTTCGCGCTCTACCGGTACCTGATCCTGCCCGCCTCGCTACCGGCCTACGTGGCCGGGATGAAGCAGGGCTGGGCGTTTGCCTGGCGCAGCCTGATGGCGGGCGAGATCGTCGTGCAGATTGTCGGCCAGTTCTCGATCGGCCAGCAGCTCAGCGTCGACCAGCAGAACCTCGACTTCGCCGGCGCGACCTCGGTAATCATCGTGATACTGATCATCGGGATCGTCGTCGACACCGTGTTCACCAAGCTCGATCTCACGATCCGCCGGCGCCGGGGCCTGCTCGAGGCCTCGCGATCATGACAGCGCAACCGTGCGCGACGCGCAGAGCCTGCGGGATGCGCTGATCCGCGCCGGCCGGCCGGGCCGGCCAGTTACCCGGCCTCCCGGCGGGCTGCCTCGCCGCTGGTCGCGATCCGCTGCATCCCGGTATAGACGTTCATCGAGCTGCCGCGCAGGAAGCCGACCAGGGTCAGGCCTGCATCCTGCGCCAGCTGAGCGGCCAGCGACGACGGCGCGGAGATCGCGGCGAGCAGCGGGATGCCGGCCAGCACTGCCTTCTGCACCAGCTCGAACGAGGCCCGCCCGCTCACCAGCAGAACGCATCCCGACAGCGGCAGCCGTCCCGCCTGCAGCGCCCAGCCGACCACCTTGTCGACTGCGTTGTGCCGGCCGACGTCTTCGCGTATTACCAGCAGCTCGCCGTCCGCGCGGAAAACCCCGGCCGCGTGCAGCCCGCCGGTACGGGAGAACACCCGCTGGGCTTCGCGCAGGGCGTCCGGCAGCCCGGCCAGCACAGCCGCCGAGACCCGTGCCTGATCTGCGTTCAGGTCGAAGGACGGCGCGGCGGACAGCTCGCTGATGCTTGCCTTCCCGCACACACCGCACGCGCTGGTGGTGAGGAAGTTCCTGCGCAGGGCCGGTGACACCGCAAGGCCGGCCCTCAGCTCGACATCCGCGATGTTCCCGGCGCCGTCATCGGCGCTGCCGTCGTGATCACTGTGCTTGTCGTGATCACTGTGCTTGTCGTGATCACTGTGGCCGCACTGCTCCCCGGTGCAGATACTGATCGATGCGATGTCCGCCGCCGTGCGCACGATGCCCTCGCTGACCAGGAAGCCTGCGGCGAGGTCGATGTCGTCGCCGGGAGTCCGCATCGTCAAGGTCAATGCCTCGCCGCCGACCCGGATGCCCAGCGGTTCCTCCGCTGCTAGCAGGTCGGCACGGGCCGAGGTCTGCGCGGCGCCAACCGGGCCCTCCTGACCGGCCAGCGAGATCCGCAGCACCCGGCGGCGCGCCGTGCGGCCGGTCATGTTTCGCCTCCGGTAATCCGCGGGCGCCACGCCACCCAGGCGGCCGCCGGCAAGGCGGTGAGCAGTATTAGTCCGGTCAGCACGAAGACGTTGAAGCCGAAATACAGCCGCCCCGGCGAGTGCCGGACAGGCAGCCCGGCGTCGTCGCAGACCCCGAGGTCGAACCGGGCCAGCATCGCGTGCGTCGGGTGACTGTGCCCGTCGACGATGTGGCCGCCCACCGATATCGCGAACAGGGCAGCGGCGATGATAAGCGCCAGCCGGGACCGGCCTGCTGCTGCCGGCTGCCGGTCCCGGGAGCACATCAGCTCGGCCTGGGCGCGAACGATCGGGCATCCCTCCCGCGGATTTGCGGACGCAGGCCCTAGCTTATGCGCAGCCGGGCAAGCGCCAGCGGCGAGCGGCTTCGGTCAGCGCACGATCAGGACGGCATCACGCCTCGGCACCAGCTCGCCGATCACCGTGGCACCGGGAATCTCGCCGGCCAGCAGCAGCCCGCCCGAGGTCTGCGCGTCGGCCAGCAGCAGCAGATCCTCCTGCGCCACGCCGCCGAAATCGGAGTGCGGGCGCACCCAGTCCAGGTTCCGCCGGCTACCGCCCGGCACGTACCCGGCTTGCAGCGCCGCCCGCGCGCCGTCGATCAGCGGCACCGCAGCCAGGTCGACTACCGCGGTTACCCCGCTGGCCCTGGCCAGCTTGTACAGGTGGCCGAGCAGGCCGAAGCCGGTCACGTCGGTCGCGCACTGAATCCCGCAGGCCAGTGCCTGCTGGCTCGCCGCCGCGTTCAGCCCGGTCATCACGGCGATTGCCTGATCGAAAACCTCGCCGGTCGCCTTGTGCCGCGCATTCAGCACCCCGCTGCCCAGCGGCTTGGTCAGGGACAGCGGCAGGCCCGGCGCACCGGCGTCGATCCGCAGCAGCGCGGCCGGGTTCGCCAGGCCGGTGACCGCCATCCCGTACTTCGGCTCGGGATCATCGATGCTGTGCCCGCCAGCCAGGTGACAGCCCGCCTGGCCGGCTACCTCCAGGCCGCCGCGCAGTACCTCGGCAGCGAGGTCGACCGGCAGGGTATCCCGCGGCCAGCCGAGCAGGTTGAGCGCGACCAGGGGCTCGCCGCCCACCGCATAGACGTCCGACAGCGCGTTCGCCGCGGCGATCCTGCCGAAGGTATAGGCGTCGTCCACGACCGGCGTGAAGAAGTCGGCCGTGGCCACGACGGCCCGGTCCGGGCTGATCCGGACCACGGCCGCGTCATCGCCGTGCTCAACTCCGATGAGCAGGTCTGCGTCCCGGCGCTCGGGGATCAGGCGGGCCACCACCTCCTCGAGTTCGCCTGGCGGGATCTTGCAAGCACAGCCGCCACCGCGGGCGTACTGGGTGAGCCGGACGATTGTCGCACTGGCCATGTCAGCACCTTAATGACACCGCACCGGACCGGGAGCACGGGGACTGCGGGCTCTGCGGCTCGTTTGGTGCTGCCGGTCCCTGGTACTACCGTGGCGGCCGGGCAGCCGGCCTTGCGGTGCGGCAGGCCGGCGTGGTGACATGCACTCCAGGCCGGTCGTAGGAGCTAGCGGAGGTACGCGGTGACGGACCAGATCCTTGAGCAGCGGGCTGCGATGGCGCAGCAGGTCGCGGGCCGCACCGTCTGCAGTCAGCTGCTGGCCACGGCCCAGCAGTGGGGCGAGCTGCCCGCCTATACCGACCGGGACGGCGGCCCGTGGCAGACCATCACCTGGGAGCAGGCCAGGGAGCAGGCGCTGCAACTGGCGGCCGGTTTCATCGCCCTGGGCCTGCAGCCTGGCGAGAGGGTAGCGCTGATGCTGCCGAACCGGGTCGAGCATGTGCTCGCCGACTTCGGTGCCCTGCACGCCGGGGGAGTGCCAGTGACCTTCTACGCCACGTCGGCCCCGGATCAGATCGCCTACATGGCCGCCGACTGCGATGCGCGGATCGCCGTGCTCGACGGGGCCGCCGAGTTGGCCCGCTGGCAGCCGGTGCTGGCCGAGCTGCCCGGCCTGGCCAAGATCATTGTGCGCGACCCGGCCGCACTGCCAGCCGGGGATCTCTACCTCAGCTGGCAGGATTTCGCCGCGCTGGGAGCCAGCCGGCTGGCCGCGGCACCGGAAGAGGTGGCCCGCCGGATAGCCGCGATCGGACCGGCTGACGCAGCCACCATGCTGTACACCTCCGGTACGACCGGCAATCCCAAGGGCGTGATCAACACTCACGCCAGCATCATGTACGAGCTGGTCACCGGCACAGTCTCCGGAAACGCACGGCCGCATGTCCGGTGGGTGTCGTACCTGCCGCTCGCGCATATCGCCGAGCGGATGTTCACCCTCTACCTGGCCGTCTACAACGGCGGGCACACCTATTTCTGTCATAACGCGGCAACCGAGCTAGCCGGCTGCATCTCCGAGGTGAAGCCGACGGCGTTCTTCGGCGTGCCGAGGGTGTGGGAGAAGATCCAGGCCGGGATCCAGGCCCTGCTCGCCGCCGAGCAGGACGAGAGCAAGCGCGCGGCCGTCGCGGCCGCCATGGACACGGGCCTGCGGTACGTGCAGAGCTGCCAGTACGGCCAGGGCACACCCGCCGCGCTGGCCGAGGAGTTTGCCAGAGCACAGCAGAGCGCACTGCGGCCGATCCGCGCGCTGCTCGGACTCGCCGACGCCGAGGTCCTGGTCAGCGCGGCTGCGCCGCTGCCGCCCGATGTCGGTGCCTTCTTCGCGGGCCTCGGAATGAAGATCCTCGACGTCTACGGGATGACGGAGACAACGGGCGCGTTCACCACGAACACGCTGGAGGCATTCCGGCTCGGCACCGTGGGCCGGCCCGTGGCGGGCACCGAGGTGACGATCGCCGAAGACGGCGAGATCCTGACCCGCGGCCCGCTGAACAGCCCGGGTTACCTCAATCTGCCGCGGCAGACCGCAGCGCTGCTCGACTCCGACGGCTGGCTGCACACCGGTGACATCGGGTCGATGGACGCCGACGGCTTCGTGTCGGTCCTGGACCGCAAGAAGGAGCTGCTCGTCACCTCGGGCGGGGAGAACATCGCGCCCGCTGCGATCGAGGGCCAGCTCGTGGCGCATCCGCTGATCGGCCAGGCGCTGGCTTACGGCGACCGCCGCCCGTATGTCGTCGCGCTGCTGACCCTGGATGGCGAGGTTGCCCCCGCCTGGGCCAGGACCCGCGGCATTGAGGCGTCCTCGCTGGCCGAGCTGGCCTCCCATTCCGCGGTGCTCGCCGAGGTCAGCGCGGCGGTGACCGCAGCGAACACGCGGCTGGCCGGCGTCCAGCAGGTCAAGACATGGCGGCTGCTGCCGGTGGAGTGGACGCCGGAGAGCGAGGAGCTGACTCCGACGCTGAAGCTCAAGCGCCGGGTCGTGCATGCCAAGTACGCCGACGTCCTCAACGCCCTCTACGCCGGCTAGCCCCCGGCTGGCCCGGCCTTGCACGGCTGGGCCGGCCAGGCCTGCTGGCTGTGGCTAGGGCCGCTGAACCAGGCAGCTGCTGGTCGCGTGCGCATGCAGCCTGCCATCCTCATCGGTGAGCCTGGCCTGGGCCAGTGCCGTGCGGCCGCCGAGGTGCAGGATGGTGCCTTCCGGCTGACGGCGGCGGGCCTGGACCTGTTTCCGCTCATCGCCGCGTTGCTGGAGTGGGGCAATACGTACGCGGCGACCGAAGCGGGTCCGCCGGTCCTGCTCACCCACCGCGATTGCGGGGCACCGGTGGGGCTTCAGCTCGCCTGCGCCGACGGGCATGTGCTCCAATCACCCAGCCAGGTCACCCCGGTTCGAGGCCCTGGCACCCGCAAGATCGCCTAGCCGCGCCCGGCCCGCCGGGAAAATGGCCGGTAGGGTCAGTCCCGGAGGCGTCAGGGTGCCTGGTGGCCCCCCCGGTCTTCAAAACCGGTGGACGGCGCACGGCGCCGTCGGCGGGTTCGATTCCCGTCCGCCTCCGCCACAGGTTCCTGACCTTCGGATACATGGTCCAGCTGGCCCTGCCGACTGGATACTGGCCCAGTGACGTCGACGGCGTTACGTCGACGGCGGGTACTGCTGCGCTGCCGGGATCTGAGCTGTGCGCTCCGCCAGCGCCTCCTGGCCGACGGGCTCTTGCTTCTGCCCAGCCGGGACCTGGCTTGTCCGCACAGGCAGCGGCTCCTGGTCAGCGCCAGCCTGCTCCCGCGCGGCCGGGAACCGTGTCGTCCGCGCTGGCGGCGGTTCCTGCTTTTCGGACGCGTCATCGCGCGCCGCCGGAACCCGGACCGTGGTGGTAGTCGCGGCGTCCGCGGTCGCGGCGGACGGGCCGTCCGGCCGGAACGCCGGGAACTGCCGGCTGGCCTGCGGGCCCGCCAGGTACGAGTCGTCGTCAGCAGGCTGCGGAGCCGGCACGTCCCTCGCCGCGAGCATCGAGAACCGCCCGATGGCGATCGCGGCGATAAAGACAACGACAATGCCGAGCCCGGTAAAGAAGCCGAGCTCCTCGGCGAATACCCGAATCGCGGGGATGCCGATGACTGCCGGGGAGGTACCGGCACCGGTCGGGACACCCGGGTTAATCGTCGTCTTTTTCGTGATTTCCAGGATGACCGGGTAGCCGACGACGAGCCAGGCACCGCCCGCGGCCGCGATGAAGCCGCCAAGCACGCCGACTGGGCGGCTGCGCGTCGCCAGCACGAGCAGTCCGCCGAGCAGCGCCGCAATACCCGGCAGAATCGACAAGTACAGCCTGCCTGAGCTGTAGGCCCAGGCCCTGTCCGGCGAGTAGGCGTAGTGAAAGTACGGGCCGACGAAGGGGATTAGGGCGCCCCAGGCGCCGAGCAGAACCAGGAGGATCCCGCACAGGCTGCCGCGGCGCCTCGGGATCCGGGCGATACCTGTCATATAGTCTCACTCCCTGCGTATTTGGAGGATTAAGACTCGCACAGAATGGGTACCCGGTGAGCGGCCCGTTATGCAAAGTGCTGGTAAATGGCCGCAGAAGACCCGTTCACGGGCAACAGCACAGACACTTCCGGCAGGTATGGTCACGCTCGTGGATGCCCGCAGGCTGATACCCCGGACCGATGCTCTTCTCGCCGACCCGCGGCTTGCCGCCGCGCAGCAGCGGCTCGGCCGGCCGATCGTAGTTGCCGCCGTGCACCGGGCGCAGGAGCAGGCACGCACCGGTGATCTGCGGCCGGCTGAGGTGGCCGACGCCGCGGTGGCCGCGCTGCCACCGCGGCCCGACAGCCTGACGTCGGTCATCAACGCGACCGGCGTGCTGCTGCACACCAACCTGGGCCGGGCATCGCTGTCCGCGGCCGCGGCCGCGGCCGTCCAGGCGGCCGCGAGCTACACCGACCTGGAGTTCGACCTGGCCACCGGGACCCGCGGCCGCCGCGGCCGGGGCATGCTCGCCGCGCTGGCCAGGGCCGTCCCCGCGGCCCAGGCCGTGCATGTCGTCAATAACAATGCCGCCGCGCTGGTGCTGGCGGCCACCGCCCTCGCCTCGGGCCGCGAGATCGTGGTCAGCCGGGGCGAGCTGATCGAGATCGGCGACGGATTCCGGCTGCCCGATCTGCTGGAGTCGACCGGCGCCAGAATCCGCGAGGTCGGCACGACGAACCGGACCACGGTCGCCGACTATGCGGCAGCCATCGGCCCCGATACCGCGTTCCTGCTGAAGGTCCATCCGTCCAACTACCGGATCGAGGGTTTCACTGCCAGCGCCGCCATTGCGGACCTCGCTGAGCTGGGCGTCCCCGTCGTCGGGGATATCGGCTCGGGCCTGCTGGCGCCTCATCCGCTACTGCCCGAGGAGCCGGACGCCGCGTCCTGGCTCCGCGGCGGCGCCGCCCTGGTGACCGCCAGCGGCGACAAGCTGCTCGGCGGCCCGCAGGCCGGGCTGCTGCTCGGCAGGTCCGACCTGGTCGATGCCCTGGCCAGGCATCCGCTCGCCCGGGCGCTGCGCGTCGACAAACTGACCGTGGCCGCGCTGGAAGCGACGCTGTGCGGGCCGCCGCCGCCGGCGGCCAATGCGCTCGCCGCTGATCAGGGTCAACTGCAAGAGCGGGCGAAAAGGGTCACCGGGGAACTCGCCGCCGCCGGTATCGACGCCCGGCGGGCGGACAGCGACGCGGCCGTCGGCGGGGGCGGAGGTCCCGGCGTGCGGCTGCCCAGCGCCGCGGTGAGCCTGCCGGCTGACCTGGCCGCGGCGCTGCGGACCGGTGCGGCGGTGCGCCGCGGCCGGATGCCCGCCGTTGTCGGCCGGATCGATGACAGGCGGCTGCTGCTGGACCTCCGGGCGGTGCCGCCGGCGGACGATTCGCTGCTCACGGCGGCCGTTCTGGCGGCATCGGGGTGCCGGTGATGCAGGTCATCGCGACGGCTGGGCACGTCGATCACGGCAAGTCCACGCTGCTGCGCGCGCTGACCGGGATGGATCCCGACCGCTGGGAAGAGGAACGGCGCCGTGGCCTCACCATCGACCTGGGCTACGCCTGGCTGACGCTGCCATCGGGCCAGCGGATCGCATTCGTCGACGTCCCCGGCCATCAGCGCTTCGTGCCGAACATGCTGGCCGGAGTCGGTCCGGTGCCCGCCGTGCTTTTCGTTGTCGCCGCCGACGATGGCTGGATGCCCCAGTCCGCCGAGCACCTAGCCGTCGTAGACGCGCTCGGCATCCGGCACGGCCTGCTCGTGGTGACCCGGGCCGATCTGGCCGACCCGGGTCCCGCGCTCGCGCAGGCCCTCACCGCGATCAGGCGAAGCAGCCTGGGAAACGTCGATGCCGTTGCCGTCAGCGCCGTCACCGGTGCCGGGCTGCCGGGGCTGATCGCCGTACTCGACCAGCTTGTCGCCGGCCTGCCCGGCCCCGATCCGGGAGCACCGGTCCGGCTGTGGGTGGACCGCGCCTTCAGCATCGCTGGCAGTGGCACGGTCGTGACCGGGACGCTGCCGGCGGGCACGGTTCATCGCGGCGACGAGCTCGTCGTCACCCCGTCCATGCGCCCGGTCAGGGTACGCGGCATCCAGTCGCTCGGCGAGTCCGTGCCGTCGGTGGCCGGCGTCGCCAGGACGGCGCTGAATCTTCGCGGTCTCAGCCGGGACGGGCTGGCCAGGGGGATGGCCCTGGTGGATGCCGGGCGCTGGAGGATGACGGACGTGATTGACGTCAGGCTCATCTCGCCGGTGCCCGAGCGGCGCACCGCGGGCCGGCCGGCGGGCGCTGCGGCACAGGGCGGCACCGCCAGCCCGGCAGACGAACTGAGCATCGCGGCGACACGCTTGCCGCGCACGATGACGCTGCATATCGGCTCGGCACGCACGGTCGCCCGGATCCGCCCGCTGGCCGGGCAGCATGTCCGGCTCAGCCTCCGCGATCCGCTGCCGATGCACGCTGGTGATCGCATCCTGCTGCGCGATCCCGGTGCCGCCCGGGCCAGGACCACGGCCCCGGCGATCGGCCAGCTGGCCGCGGCTGACCGGCTTCCGGGCGCAGCAGCGCCGGCAGGAGAATCGGGCGCAGCCGAGCGCAGCAGCTGGCCCACCGTAGTTGGCGGCATCGTCCTCGACGTGGCCCCGCCGCCGCTCGTGCGCCGCGGCGCCGCGGCGGCAGCGGCCCGGGAGCTGGCCGGATGGCCGGACCAGCCGACCGCTGCCCAGCTGCTGCGGCGGCATGGGCTGCTGCGCGCGAGTTCGCTGCTCGCCATGGGCATCAGCGAGCACCCTGAACCTGTGACCGGGGAGTGGCTCGCCGATCCCGGCCACTGGGCCCGCCTGATGAGCAGGCTCGGCGAGGTGGTGGCGGCCCACGCTGCCAGGGGGCCGCTAGCACCGGGGATGCCCGTGGACGCGGCTCGCGCGGCCCTTCAGCTGCCGGCCCGGCGGCTCGTCGAGGCGCTGGTCAGGCCTCCTCTGCGGATCAAGGACGGGGTGATCGGAGTAGCAGCGCAGGACCGCGGCGCTGCTGCCCTGCCCGAGGCCATCGAGGCAGCCGTCCGGGTACTGCGCGCGGATCTGGCCGCCTCGCCGTTCCTCGCGCCGGATGCCGGCCGGCTCCGCAGGCTCGGGCTCGATGTCCGCGCAATCGCCGCGGCGGAGCGGGCCGGACTGCTGATCCGGATTAGCAACCAGATCGTCCTGGCGCCGGGGGCTGACGCGAAGGCAGCCGGCATTCTCGCGGTGCTGCCGCAGCCGTTCACCGCCGCGCAGGCCCGGCAGGCGCTGAACACCACCCGGCGGATCGCGATTCCCCTGCTGGAGTACCTGGATCGACGAGGAGTCACCCAGCGGCTGCCCGACGACCGCCGTCAGGTCAGGCAGGCATGAGCGGCCGCCGCCAGCGGCTCAGCTTGCGCGCCGTGCGGCGAATCTCGACGCGGACCAGGTCGCGGGCTCGGCCGGCGGCTCGCCGGAGGAAATCCAGCGCGCGAGGACCGAGGCGGTAGCCGGCGCGTTCAGGATGCCGGTGCGGAAGTGCCCGGAGGTAAGCCAGGCATTGTCCACGCCGGGCACCCGGTCGATCACCGGCCGCCGGTCCGGATGCCGGGGGCGGAAGCAGCACCACTGATAGGCGATGCCGAGCCCGCGCAATGCCGGGAGCACCGCTTCCAGGGCGGCCATGATCGACTCGATCACGTCCGGCTGCACGGCCGGACTCTCGTCACCAACGTCGAAGGTCCCGCCTGCCAGCAGCCGGCCGCCCTCGATCTGGGTAGCGATCGGAGCCACGATGCCCGGCAGCGGCGCCGGCAGCGGCGCCGGGTCTGTCACGAGCAGGTGACCCTTGACCCGGTCCGACGGGATGTCGATCGGCAAGCCGTCCAGCAGTGGCGGCTGACCGGTGGCGAACACCACGGCGCCGGGGCTCACCTCGCCTGCCGACGTGGCCACAGCGGTGATCCGGCCACCGCGGATCAGGACTCCGGTAGCGGCGACACCCGTCGCCACGTTCGGCAGGCCAGCCGCCAGCCGGGCCACTGCCCGCAGCGGGTTGACCCGTCCCTGCCGGTGAATCCGCGCGGCCTCCATCGGCCGTGCGAGGCCGGGAACGAGCTGCGCCACCTGCGCGGGATCCAGCCACTCCACGGCGGGCGGCTGGTGGGCGGCGAATCCACCGCCGCGGTGGGCCAGGCCGATCCAGTCGATGTCCATCAGGCCAACCCCGCCCGGTACCGACTGCTCGAGGTCGTTCCACCGCTGCAGGCTGGCCCGCTCCAGGTCGACGAACGGCTCGGGGTCGCTCCACTGATGCGGCTCGGGGATCAGCAGGCCGGTGGCGCCGCCGGTCGCGCCCGCCCCGAGCCGGCCGGTCTCGATCAAGAGCACCGAGCCGATACCCGCCTCCGCGCAGGCCGCCGCCGTCGCGACACCAAGTATCCCGCCGCCGACGACCAGGACATCGGGCCGGGCATCGGGAATGGTGCCATCACCGCGCCCGAGAACGGCCCGCTCGCCCGCAGTGAGCTGATCACGCCAGATCGCCCTTCCGACAGTCATGACCCCATCCTCGGCGATCCGGCAGACGCCGCCAGCCGCCGCCGTGGCGACCCGGGCTGCGGGGAGCCGCAGCGACGACGCAGACAAACTGAATGCTAAGCGACTCCCGCCCCGGCCGCGATCTGGGCCGAAGACGTCAGGCAGCCATGATCGTCATGCAGGCTCAATGCCGCCGCAACGCTGAGTAGCCAGGCGCGAAACATCGGCACCGCACAGTGGAAGCGCACGCTACGGCCGAGTGAAGGGACCTCTGATGACCAGGCGCCGCATCGCGCTGACCGCCCACGACAACAGGAAGGCGGACCTGCTGGACTGGGCGCGCTTCAATCGCGCACTGCTCGCAGGCAATCGCCTGGTTGCCACGGGAACGACCGGCCGCAGGCTAGTGTCCCGCGTCTTAAATTCACTACATAATTGAGTCAAGGTATGTCCATCTGTCGCATGGCATGCGCTGACACGCGGATACATCGCGGGATGCCGGCTGGCACGGCACGAACGGGGCGGCCGAAGGCCGAACTGGCACTCAGCGATCAGGAGCGGGCCACCCTGGAACGATGGGCCCGGCGGGCCACGTCCGCGCAGGCGCTGGCGCTGCGCAGCAAGATCGTCCTGGCGTGCGCGGACGGCCGGGACAGCAAGCAGGTGGCCGCGGCGCTGGGCTGCCACGAGGCGACGGCGGGCAAGTGGCGTGCCCGGTTCCTCCGGCGGCGGCTGGACGGCTTGTGTGTGATGAGGACCGGCCTGGCCGGCTGCCGTCGATCACCGACGAGCAGGCCGGGGCTGTGGTCGTGGCGACCCTGGAGGAGACGCCGAAGGACGCGGCGCACTGGTCCCGCGCATCAATGGCGAGGAGATCAGGGCTGTCGAGGTCCACGGCCGGGCGGGTCTGGAAGGCGTTCAGGCTCAAGCCGCACCTGGCGGACGGCTTCAAGGTGAGCACCGATCCGCTGTTCACCGGGAAGGTGCACGACGTGGCGGGCCTGTACCTCAGCCCGCCC
>CABEEE010000338.1_pt1 | contig 21048 bp, 28 predicted proteins | sample 3423231 | NCBI WGS metagenome assembly CABEEE01 (sample SAMEA5534333, study PRJEB31848) | metagenome | biome: tundra; feature: field; material: soil | place: USA | collected 2013-05 | depth 0.15 m | reverse complement strand
CGTTAGTGCGCATGGCCAGCAATCTGCGCGCTGGCGGCCATCGACGCCACCCGCACACACCCAATCTCGCCGCGGCACATGACCGCCGGCTCGGACACTTGAGGCTCGCCGAGCCGCCTAATTGTAAGGTTGTCGCCTCAATGCCGCCGGGCAATTCGGCCATTCAGATCTGGCTGCTCTGTAGCTGCTGACGGCGGCAGGCCAGGCCCGGCCTGATCTTGGGCAGGCCGGTTGGACGGATGGACGCACTCGGGGTACCGTTACATGTAACGGAGAGAGGGCCGTGCAATGAGCGATGTCAGCTCGCGCAGGCGCGTCCGCGCGCACCGGGAGCGCCTGCGCGCGCAGGGCCTGCGGCCGGTGCAGATCTGGGTGCCAGACGTGACGGCCGAGGGCTTTGCCGCCGAAGCTCACCGGCAGTCGCGCGCGGTGGCCGCTAGCGCTGCCGCCGAGGACGACCAGGCCTTCGTGGACTCGGTGTCGGAGTTGCCGCCGGAGTGAGGCGCGCCGAGATCTGGACCGTCTCCGGCGGCGGTGAGTACACGGGCAAGCCGCGGCCGGCGGTGATCGTGCAGGACGATCACTTTGATACCGACTCGGTGGCGCTGTGTCCGTTCACCACCGATCCGACCGACGCTCCGTTATTCCGGCTGCTGATCGAGCCAGATCCCGGCAACGGCCTGGGCGCGCCCAGCCGGATCATGGTCGACAAGATCACCAGTGTGCGGCGCTCGCGGCTTGGCTCGAAGGTCGGCGTGCTCGACGATGCGAACGTCCTGCGCCTTAACCGGGCGCTTGTCGTCTTCCTGGGCATCGCCAGCAGCACATGACCTCGCAGCAAACGCCGGAGTCATCGTCCGCCATCCTGTTAGCCTGGGCCGCTGTGCACACGGCGCGCGCGCCTATAACGGTCATTCTGCTGGTGTCCGCCGGCGGCGGCGGGGTTGTGGATGGCCGAGGTCGCGGCAAGGTGCGGCCTGGGCGGCCTGGCTTGTCCAACAAGGACGTCAACAGCAGCCGAACACGACCTGGTGAAACATGACCTGTTTCTCCGTCACCGTTTCGGCACTTGCGCTGAGCCTCATTGCCGCCTGGTGTCCTCCGGTGCGCCGGGCAGCGGTTCCCAGGAACCCCGCAATGTCGGCGCGGCGGCAGGTCGCCGAAGCGGTTCCATTCCAGCCTTCCTGACACAGAGGAAGCCCGAGCGCATTTTTTTGCGTAGCAACCGAACACACACGGCCCGGTGAAGCGGCTCCCCTGCCTGTCAGGCTGTGTTGAGACACCCGGGAGCCGGCTCGTGCCCCGCGACTCGGCCATCCGCGACTTTGCCGCCGCCTCAGTGAGTCACGCTGTGGGCGCTGGCCAGGGCGGGGAGCAGGAACGCCCCAGTGCCAGTGACAGCCGTCCGGGTGCCGCTCTTGTTAAGGTTCGCGCCAGTGCGCCAGTGCGCCAGTGCCGGAAGGCGAATCTGCGCTGACGTCACGATGCCTCCGCGCGGTTCCCGGCAGGCGGGAGCCCGCCGCTGTGCCGTTACTTCGCGCAGACCCTCCGGCGCCGCCCCGGCGGCCGGGCTCCGCCCGGTCCCTGACCCGCCCGGCCGCTCGCCACGGACATGGCAGCTATCAGGGAAACAGAAGACTCCAGTCACGCACGCCCGCAGGCCCCTCTGTGTCAGCCAGAACCCCAGCAAAACCCCCTTGACACGGCACCGCCCCTTCAGGGATGACACAAAGAGGCTTCGTTAGGGGCGGGCCGAACCGCTGCAGCCGTCATAAAGCAAATCACGCATATCCGGCCATTATGCAGCCGGAAGATCGGAGGTGATCGGAGATCACCGTGGTGCGGCGACGGGCCTGGCCGCGCCGTGTGGTGGGAGCCTCGCCGCTCAGGTCGCTGGCCAATGAGGACCGAGGTAGGGGTCCGGGTAGTCCTGCGCCCAGCGGTCGAGAACCTTGGCGAGTGCGGCAGTTTGCCCGCCCCCGGCGGGCAGATTCTTCTTCAGGACGAATACGAGCACTACGTCGCGCTCGGCCGAGAAGTCCGCGACATTCTCGGTGACGACAGCCCGGCCCTCTGCCCTGGCGGCTGCCGCAACGTGCGCATCGTCTGCCGCCCGCAGGCCGGCCTCGGTGACGTGGACCGCGTCGTGACCGTAGGTGTCGCGCAGGAGCACGGCCGCAGCCATCTGGAACATCTCATCGACCAGGAAGGCGGTCACGCCAGCAGCGCCTCACGCTGCGCCGACGTGCTGCGGTTTCGTTCCGCCAGAGACCGGTTACGGTCGATCCGCCCCCGGATCTCGTCCGGATGCTCAGCGGCATAGTCCAGAGCGATGCGAATAAGCCGCGGATGCAGATCCGACTCCGCTGCCAGCAGGCTGATCCGCTGCTCCTCGCTGCCGTCGAGTTCCTGAAGGCGCGCGATGACCTCCCAGACGTCCGGGCCGGCGGCAAGTGCGGCGCGCCGGTCGTGCGCCGGGCCCCGGAACACGATCCCCGGGCAGTCCCGCTGATCGATGCCCTCCACGATGAGCTGATCCAGCAGCGCCGTGGCGCTGCTGCCCTCGCGAGCGGCACGCGCCGCCAGGCGGGCCCTGGCGGCGTCGCTGATCCGGAACGATGTGCTTGCGGCCACGGTGACCTCCTTCATACTTCAAGAACAACAGCGTACCGCAAATGTAGCGCTTATGCGCTACAAGAGGCCCTGCCCGCCGCCCCCCTGCGGCACGCGTCCGTCAAACCCTGGTCCGCGCTGGCTGCCTCCCGGCAGCCGGGGCGCGAGATCCCGCCCCGATGGGCGCCCAGCGCAAGCTGGCCGCCCTCACAGGCACCACCGCGGTCGCGCTCCGTAACGGCCATTGCGGGAAAGGGGCACGCTCCGAGGCTTCGTTCGGTTCGGCGGGTGGCCTCTCGGTGCTCATCAACCGAGGCGCACAGATCAGGGCGATCTGGTAAGCGGAGCTACCCGGGTGCTCGCGGCGATAGTCATCATCGACACTCGGTAGAGCGCCTGCTGCCTGTCGGTCGGCGCGCTTATGCTGAGCTTAACCTCGATCCGCAGGGGAGCCGCCGATGACCGCGCCGCAGGCCAGCCAGCCCCAGATCCTGCCTCGCCCTGCCTGCACCCCGGCGGCGATCCGGGCCGTGCTAGCCGCCAACGCCGCCCCTGCTGTGCTGCAGCGCTACGACGAGGACTTGGATGCGGCGTTCGAGCAGGCCCGCGAGCACGGGGACCTGGCGCCGCTGGTGCAGACGGTACGGCGCTGGTGGTTCGAGGCAGACGCCTGGCGCGACCCCGGCGCCCAGCGGCAGTTCCTGGCGCGCATGGACAGCTACCGCACCGACGGGCTACCGCCGCCTGGGCAGCGCATGGCCCGGCAGCAGGTCCGCGCCCAGTTCGGCGTCTGACGCGTGTACCAGTGGGAGCTGGACGGGCCCGCGCAGCAGGAACTCGCAGCCCCAGCGCACGCTGCACTTCGGCCAGGACGGCGAGGGACTGGTCACATTCCTCGTTTACCCTCCCGATGACCTCGTGCTGGTCGTCAGGATCCAGTGGCCCGGCGAGTGAGCCCGCACTGTGTGTGTCTTGCCTCGTCCGCGGCCGTCGCAATCGAATCGACTTTCATCAATATCCGCCGTTATCTCAAGCCCGGATTTGGGCGTCAACGCTGTAGCTGCCGCAGCATTTCGTGGTGTTTTGCTCTGCGGCGCGGACAGCTGATCTGAAGCGATGTCTCCGCCGTAACCGAACGCAAACCTCCGGATGTCCCGCAAGATGCTCGGCGACGTCGCCGAGCCGGTCGAGGTGGCGTGGCACAACCGGAAGGTGCTCAACTTCAGCTTCGCGATCGGCCGCAGGGCCCAGAAGTGGGATGCGTGCGACGAGAACCTCAAGTCGCTCGCCCACATGGCGGCTGTGTAGCTGGTCGGCTGCAGCTTCTGCTTGGACCTCGGCTATTTCATGGCGCACAACGAGGGCCTCGACGAGGCGAAGGCACGCGAGGTGCCGCGCTGGCGCGAGTCGAGGATCTTCACGCCGCTGGAGCGTGACGTCATGGAGTACGCCGAGGCGATGACGCAGACCCCGCCGACGGGCACCGACGAGATGTCCGCGCGGCTGCTGGAGCAACTCGGTCCGGCGGCGCTGGTCGAGCTGACGACCTTCGTTGCACTGGCGAACCTGTACAGCCGCACCAACACCGCGTTCGGCATCGAGTCGCAGGGGTTCGCTGCGGCCTGTGATCTGCGCCCGCTCGCGGGACACTCGACGGCATGAGCGGCGACCCGTTCGTCACCCACCGCAGCCTGCTCTTCACCGTCGCCTACGAGATGCTCGGATCCGCGGCTGACGCCGAGGACGTGGTGCAGGAGACCTGGCTGCGGTGGGCCGGCATCGGCGACGCTGCCCGGAACGACGTGCGCGACCCTCGCGCGTACCTCGTCCGGGTCGTCACCCGGCAGGCGCTGAACCGACTCCGATCGGTGTCTCGGCGGCGGGAGGACTACGTCGGGGAGTGGCTGCCCGAGCCGCTGCTGACAAGCCCCGACATCGCCGACGACGTCGAACTCGCCGATAGCGTCTCGATCGCGATGCTCACCGTGCTCGAGACGCTCGGACCGGACGAGCGCGCGGTGTTCGTGCTGCGCGAGGTGTTCGAGGTGCCGTATGACGAGATCGCCGACGCCGTCGACAAGCCCGCCACAGCGGTCAGGCAGATCGCGCACCGCGCGCGCGCACACGTGGCCGCGCGGCGCCCGCGGATGACGGTGAGCCGCACAGAGCAGCAGCAGGTCGTGGAGCGATTCCTCCTCGCCCTCACCACAGGTGACCTGCAGGCCCTGATGGACGTGCTCGCGCCTGATGTCGTCCTGGTCGCGGACGGCGGAGGCCTGGCGCCCGCGGCCCGGCACCCGGTCGAGGGCAGTGAGCGGGTGGCGGCGTTCCTGTCCCGCTTCTCGCAGTTCGCGCCCGGCGCGGAGATCGCCACGCTGCTGCTCAACGGCGCGGTCGCGGCCGGGATCGACCCGGCCGGCGAGCTGAGCACCGCGGTCACCTTCGTGTTCGAGGGCGGCCGGATCGCCCGCATCTACGCGATCCGCAACCCGCACAAGCTCGGGCGGCTGGAACAAGTAGCGGAGCTGAGACGGTGACGACCCTACGGTTTGCGGCATGGCAGCTGATCCTTAGGAGAGCGACCGATCCGACCTGGCGGCTACCTGGAGCGCCTCGGCGTCCCAGCCCGGAGACCGAGCCGGGAGACGTTCGGACGAACCCATATCCCCGTGACCGTCAGCGATACGTGGCGGCCGTTCTGCCAGCGATGCGTGGCGCGGCCGGGTTGTCCGCAGGGATCCCTATCGGAACATGCCTACGTTGTTGATCGAAGCGCATGAATCCCGCGGCTGGAGCTGATCAGCGCAGTGAGCGAGGTTAGACACCCGATCGCGAGAGCGCATGCCACGGGGATCGCGCTGCTCGCGAGGGTGGCGTCGCCGGCGAGCAGTGTCGCTGCCAGGGAGCAGCCGGTGAGCGCGGCGAGGATGAGTGCGACCGGCGCGGTGAGACGCGTCGGGTTGCGCAGTATCGGCGCGCCGGGTTCCAATCGCGCCAGTGCCACGGCCGGACCGACGCCGAGGCTGCAGACGAACGCCGCGAAACCGATCAGCCACAGCACGGTTGCGGTGAGGAAAAGCCCTGACGGGTGGGTCAGGTGCCCGGCGCGCCCGTGGGAGGTCAGCGCCAGCCAGAGCAGGCCAATCGCCTCGAGCAGGCCGAGGATCAGGGCAGGAAGCAGAGGTCGCAGCGCTGCCCAGCGGCCCGCGCGTAGGGCGGGAATGACTGCGCGGATAACGACCGGCGCCGCGCCGAGCAGGACGAGCACCCAACCCACAAAGAACAGCACGTAGGCGATGTTCAAGAGCGTCCGGACACTGCTCGACGCGCCGACCGTCGGCGGGTCCAGCAGCGCGCGATTGATGGCGGGCGCCACGAGAAAGCCGGCGCACCAGGCAACCCAGTTTGTCGCCATGGTGGCTTGCAGTTGGCGTTGCGAGCTGTGAAACGGTGGTCGGATCCAGGCGCGCGCGGCGCCGAGAAAGAGGTCAGTGGTCGTTTTCGGCGAGGCCGGCAGATCCTCGACGAGCGCCGCCAGCTCTTGTCCGTAGCGACCGCGAAACGACGGCGGGTATGCGCGCAGGGCCGCCCGGGAGAGCCGGGTCATGCCTGAGCCGTGTGCAGTTGCGCGAGCCCGCGGGCGGCGAAGCTGCGCATGGCCTCCAGGCGTTGGGTTAGCAGGGCCGAGCCCGCGGCGGTGATCTCGTAAGGTCGACGCCGGTCCTCACCCGGCAGCGCTCGGACGTGCCCGCGTTCCTCCAGGCGGGCCAGCGCCGCATACAGCGTGCCGGGTCCCAGCGTGATCCCGACGGTGTGTTCAGTGTCTTGGACGATCGCGTACCCATGCTTGGGTCCGGACACCAAACTGCCCAGGATCAGCAACGCCGGATCCGACCAGGACACCTCGTCTTTGCGTCGAGCCATGGTGACGTACTCCGTTTCCCGTAGTACGTGAAACGATAGCACAGCCGAGCAGCAGCATGCACTTGCAGTCGCGGGCCGCCATGCGTCCCAGTCGCGGTTCCTCTATCGGGACGCCAGCAGCTCGGCAGATGCGTTCAGACGGACGCACTCATCTACTGCGAGGAGTGCGCTCTGGACTCGTCGAGGAAGTTCACCTCAGCCATGAAGCGAGCGACCGATCGGTGAGGTGTCGTGACACGCGTCGACTCACACCGCGCGAACAACGAGTCCTTGAAACGCAGGCCTTTCCGTCGGCGAGGTGCCGTATCAAGGCCTTCGCCTCATGGGCGTCTGGGTAACCGACGAAGACGTCCGATTCAGCCTCAAGACGAAGGAGCGAAGGCGTCGAAAGATCACGTAAAGGACCAGCGCGGGTCCCAAGGCGCTGTGACCGGCTACCAGGCTCTGTTTGTCCGGGTCGGACAGGGGTGCTGTCGGCCGGCGCACCTGATCCGGCTATGCGCCTACCGAGCCCAGGGGACGACTGCGCAGACGAATCGTTCGGCGTCGCCGCCACCCCACTCTCAGGCCGAAGCGAGGGCGCATCGGCATGCGCCTGAACACGGCAACGCCCTGCCACGACGCGTGGTGTAGCTGGGAGGAAGAATGCCGCGCATGAGACACCTCGCTCTGGCGCATCAGACGGGTGTGCGCCTCGCGGAAATCGGATTCCTGCTCATCCTGTTCGCTGGGATCTGGCTCGCCGCGGCGCAAGTCCCGAAGTTCAAACTTGGTACCGCTCGAACGATCGTCGCAGCCGTCGCGCTCGCGCTCGCGGGTGTACTTCTCATCATCGCCACGCACTGGGGTCACTTCGGCTAGCGGTGACCATCTCGGTCGCGGACCACGCCGCCGATGTAGCCCGTGCCGCAGCCATCAAAGAACTCGGTCAACAGGATCCGCCGAACGCCGGGTAGACCGAGCAATGTTCAGTTCGCGCTGCGCGGCGGCGCTCAGAAGGTCGGGCCGTCGTTGATGTGAATCAGCCAGGTCCCCGGGTCTTGACCGTCGGGGCGGTCAACATCCTGGATCCATCCCGCAGGTCGACCCTCACCGCCTGGATCCAGACCGGGCGCGGCAACGACGCGTGGTCGACGCGTTCTTCGCCGCCACCCGCGACGGCGACTTCAATGCGTCGGTGCGGCTGCACCCCGATGTCGTCCTGCACGCCGACTTCGGCCCGGCCCGGCGCTCGTCGCGGGTCTGCTCGCCGTGGCTGGCTGCTTGATTGTCGGGCGCCTCATGCTCCCCACCGACGGGCTCAACCCGGCCCACGGGTACGTGTTCGTGTCGATCAGCTACGGCCCGACCCTGCGCGCCGCGGCCGGCAGCGTGCTCTACCTCATGCTGATCGCTCTGCTCAGCCTCGGCATCGCGACCGCCATCGCGACACCGCCGTCTCCATTGGAGCTGTCCTCGGCCTGCTCTACCTGCCGCCCATCCTCGCCCAAGCCGTCACCGACCCGCTGCGGCGACACCTCCAGCAGATCGCCCCCATGACCGCCGGACTCGCCAGCCAAGCCACCACCAACCTGCACTCCCTGCCCATCGCCCCCTGGGCCGGACTCGGCGTCCTCACCGCCTGGGCCCTCGCGTCGCTGCTCGTCGGCGGCCTGCTGCTCCGGCTGCGCGATGCATGAACGCGAACAGCCGCCCGTAGGGAAACGGTAGACAGCACGCCAGCAATGTTGACAGGCCCGTGTAGGTAGGAAACCATTGTGCTATCCATATAGCATAATGGAGGGCGCCGCCGTGATCGAGTTTCATCTGGACAGCCGATCAGGAGTACCGCCGTACCAGCAGATCGTGCAGCAGACGCGGCGGGCGCTGCGCCTCGGACTGCTCGTCGCGGGTGACCAGCTGCCGACTGTCAAAGATGCCGCTGCGCACTTGGCGATCAACCCGAATACGGTGCTCAAGGCCTACCGGGAACTCGAACACGCCGGGCTCGTCGCTGCGCGTCCGGGCGTAGGAACGTTCGTCACCGGCACCCTGAGTGGCGATTCACTGAGCGCGCATGCGCCGTTGCGGCGGGACTTGCGGCGCTGGCTCGACAAGGCGCGCCGCGCCGGGCTGGACGAGCAGAGCATCGAGGATCTCTTCCAGGACACCTTTCGACTCATGAACGCCGAGGGGGTCGCGTGAGCGCGATCCTCGAGGCCGATGGGCTGGGCAAGCGCTATCGACAGCGGTGGGCGTTGCGCGAGTGCACCGTCGAGGTACCGCAGCGGCGGGTGGTGGGTTTGGTCGGGCCCAACGGGGCAGGCAAGACCACCCTGCTGCGTCTCGCGGTCGGCCTGCTCCAGCCCAGCGCCGGTCAGATCAACGTCCTCGGCGCCCGCCCGGCGGAAAGTCCCACCCAGCTGGGGCGGGTCGGGTTCGTGGCCCAGCAGAACCCGCTCTACGCATCGTTGACGGTCGCCGATCACCTACGTCTGGGCCGGTGGCTCAACCCGCGCTGGGACGCGGCGCTCGCCGAACGCCGCATCGACGAGCTGGGCCTTGACCCCACCCAGCGCGCGGGAAAGTTGTCGGGCGGTCAGCACGCGCAGCTCGCGCTCACCCTGGCGATCGCCAAACGACCGGAGCTCCTGGTGCTCGACGAACCGGTCGCGAGCCTGGACCCGCTCGCCCGCCACGAGTTCCTGCAGCGGCTGATGGAGGCCGTGGCCGACGACGACATCACCGTGGTCCTCTCCTCGCACCTGGTGGCCGACCTCGAGCGGGTCTGTGACTACCTCATCCTGCTGACGGACTCGCGGGTGCAGCTGGCCGGCGATGTCGAGGATCAGCTGGCCAGCCATCACCGACTCACCGGGCCGCGCCGCGACCCGACCAGCCTGCCGGCCGGCCTGCAGGGTCATCGAGGCCAGCCACACCGACCGGCAGAGCACCCTGTTCGTCCGGTGCGACGGCCCGATCCATGACCCGGCCTGGACGGTCGAGCCAGTCGGTCTCGAGGACCTGGTGCTGGCCTACTTGCGGCGCGCCGCGTCGCCTGATCGCACCCACGGCTCCCACCTCGGCGCCGTCGGATGATCCGCCTCAGCCTGCGCCAGTTCCGCACACAGGCCGGGGTGGCCCTCGGTCTCCTGCTGATCGTCGCCGTCCTGCTGATCTCGACTGGCCCGCACCTCGCGCACATTTATGACATTTACGCCAAGTCGCAGGCGGCCTGCGCCGCATCGGGCAACTGCCGGCAGGTCAACCTCAACATCGGCGAGTTCGACCGGCTGCTCGAACTTATCGGCACCGCCCTCGTGGCCCTACCCGCGATCATCGGCGCCTTCTGGGGTGCGCCGCTGATCAGCCGGGAACTGGAAAACGGCACCCACCGCCTGGCCTGGACCCAGAGCGTCAGCCGCACCCGCTGGCTCACCATCAAGCTCGCCCTGGTGGGCCTGGCCAGCGTCGTGACCACCGGCCTGCTGAGCTTGATGGTTACCTGGTGGTCGAGCCGATCGACCGGGCGAACATGAACCGGTTCGGTGCCGGACTGTTCGGCGAACGCAACATCGCGCCGCTCGGATACGCCGCATTCGGCTTCGTCCTCGGTGTCACGGCCGGTGTCCTCATCCGGCGCACCCTGCCCGCCATGGCCGCAACGTTGGGGGTGTTCCTCGGCGTGCGGCTGGCCTTCACCTACCTGGTGCGCGCACACCTGATGGCGCCCCGACACCTCACGGCGTCCCTCGCTGCAGTGACAAACGGCTTCGGCAGCACCAACGGCGGGCCGCTCAACCTCTTCGCCGGCGCGCCGAACCTTCCCAACGCGTGGATCTATTCGACTCGCATCGTGGACGCCAACGGTCACGAGCTCCCCTCGCAGGTTGCCGCCAGTGCTTGCCCCGACCTTGCGGCGCCGCCCTCCGGATCGGTGGCCGGCTCGGGTCATGCCGCCCCCGTTCACGCGCCGGCCGATGCGAAACGCCTTGCAGACCTGTGTCACGAAACTCAGCTCCACCTACCACGGCCTCGTGACCTACCAGCCCGCCAACCGCTGCTGGCTCTTCCAGTCCTACGAGACAGCGATCTTCCTCGCCGCGGCCGCCCTGCTCGGTTGGCTCTGCTTCTACCTGATCCGCCGCCGCGCCACCTGACCGCAGTTGCAACCGTCGACAAGTACCCGCGCCATCGCCACCACGTGCCACAACTCGTATGGTCCTGGTCGCGCTACGCCGACCGTGATCTGCCTTAGTCCGTGCGGCGTTGACCCGCCGCTACGTGGTGACGGCTCAGGGAGATGAGCGGTTACCGTGGCCGGTATTGGCAGGGGGAGGTCTCGTGTTTGAACGATTCACCGATCACGCCCGTCGGGTTGTCGTCTACGCACAGGAAGAGTCCCGGCTACTGGCCCACGATCACATCGGCAGCGAGCATCTCCTGCTCGGTTTGCTCCACGACGGTGATGATCCGACCGGTCAAGCCCTAACCGCGGCCGGGGTCAAGTTGGAGATCGTGCGGCAGCGTGTCGAGGCACCGGCCGGACGTGGAAAGAAACCACCCAGCGGGCACATTGTCGAACAGGTGCGATCGCGAAGCCGTTCACGGGAGCAATCGCGGGCCGTCAAGCACGGTGCGGGGCTACCCAGCGGCACAGCTGGGATAGCCGGGACAGCTGGACCGCTTTTGAATTCATCGCTGCTGTGGTTCGGGCTGCGGCTTATGGGCGCGGTATGCCTTGCGCTCGGAAGCAGTGACGTGCAAAGCTTCCACTAAGTAATTAGTGGAAGGGTGGATTGGTGATCGAGTTTCAGTTGGACACCGGCTCGGGTGTGGCGACCTATTTGCAGCTTGTCCAGCAGGTTCATCAGGCCCTGCAGCTGGGTCTGCTGGCGCCGGGTGACCAGTTGCCGACGGCTCAGCAGGTGGTGGCGAAGTTGGCGATCAACCCGAACACTGTCCTCAAGGCTTACCGCGACCTCGAGCGGGAGGGCCTGGCGCGTCCTCGGCCCGGGCAGGGGACCTTCATCGTCGGAACACTCCCCCGCACTGATCCCGCCGCCCAGGCACGGTTTCTCGCATCGATGACCGCCTGGCTGCGCAAGGCGCGTGCGGCGGGCCTGGGCCCGGATGACATCGAGGCGATCTACCGCACCGCGTTTCGTGACTGCTTCGCGGAGGGGGTGGCGTGACCCCTGTACTCCAGACCGACCGGCTGGGCAAGCGGTACCGGAGACGCTGTGCACTGCAGGACTGCACCCTCGCCATCCCCGAAGGCAAGGTCGTCGGGCTGGTCGGGCCAAACGGTGCTGGCAAAACTACGCTGCTGCTCGTGCTCTCCTCACATCTGCTGGCCGATCTGGAGCGGGTCTGTGACTACCTCGTCGTCCTCGTCGCCTCCCACGTTCAGCTCACCGGCGACGTAGACGAGCTGCTGGCATCGCACCACCGCTTGACCGGACCCCGCCGCGACCCCGGAACCCTGCCGGGCGACCAGGACGTCATCGAAGAAAGCCACTCCGACAAACAGACCACGCTGCTGGTGCGCACCGTCGAGCCGATCCACGACCCGGCCTGGACCGTCAAGCCGGTGACCCTCGATGACCTGGTACTCGCCTATCTGGGTCGAGACCGCGACGCCACGCCAGTTCGTGAGCGGGGACTGCGAGTCGCGTCATGATCCGGTTCACCTGGTTGCAAACCCGCGCCCAGACCCTGGTGGCCGCTGCGGCGGTGCTCGCAGTTGCCCTAGTCGCGGTGATCACCAGCCCGCACCTGGCCCACCTCTACGACACCAGCGTCGCCGGCTGCCGGGCTAACGGTGACTGCCCGAGCGTGACAGCCGCGTTTGGGTCCAACGACATGCCCGCTGGCCCGGCGCGCTGCGCTGGCGCCGCTGCTGGGTTATCTGCGCGGCCTGGGCATGGCCCCTGCGTACCAGGCTCCCGAACCCCGGTCCCGGGCGGAGGAGCTGCTGGATGGCTATCGCGGTTGCCGTCCGTCAGCAGGTCACCGAGCGTGGTCGCCCTCTGTGCCGCCGACGGGCAAGCCCTATCTGCGCCGCCTACCGTGGTCTCGGGATGCCGGCATTCGGTGCCGGCGTTCTGTGCTCGCTCGCGGTTCAGGCACCTGCCACACATTGAGGGCGGGCGTTACGGTGGGTGTTGTGATTGACGACAGTGATGCCGTCGCGGCCATCACAGCTATCCGGGACGGTGACGTCGCTGCCTTGGCACGGTTGCTCGAGGCAGGGAGGGTGACCTTGCCGCATCGAGACTTAACGGGATCGCCAAAGGACGTACTCCTCTCCACATCGTCAGTGACTGGCCGGGCTACTTCCCCAATGGACCTGCTGTCGTCGCGTTGCTCATCGACGCCGGAGCTAATCCGAACACTCGGAGCACCGACGACGAACACGGTGAGACCCCACTTCATTGGACCGCAAGCAGCGACGACGTCGATGTTGCGCTAGCACTGATCGACGGCGGCGCCGATCTCGAGACGCCCGACGGATCTATCGGGCCGCCCCTCGACAACGCGGTCGGCTACTGCTGCTGGCACGTCGCTCGCCTGTTGGCGACCCGCGGCGCCCGAGTCGACAAGCTGTGGCACGCCGCCGCCCTCGGCATGCTGGACCGATTGGAGGATCTCCTCGCGCCCGGCATCGACCAAGAACAGATCTCACAGGGGTTCTGGCACGCCTGTGTCGCCGGCCAGCGCCGCGCGGCGGAGCGCTTGCTGAGCGCAGGCGCCGATCTCAACTGGGTCCCGGACTATGCGGACGGGACAGCGTTGGACGCCGCGGCTGGGCTCGGGACTCGCCAAGGCAACGTGATCGAGTGGTTGCGTTCCAACGGCGCGCAGTCGGTCCGCACTTCGGAGTGAGCTTCACAACATCGCGTCGCGGGCATCTTCGGTGTGCGCATAAATGACGAGGGGCGGCTCGCTCGCCGACTGGATAGTCCGCGCCCTATTCGGCAGGGAGATCGAAGATCACCGAACCCCTCCGGGCCGTATAACGCCCGATACACGGGTGATCATTACTCAGTCGATGAGACGAAGAGCGGCAATGATCACCCGTGTATCACCTCGATCCGGCGCCGGGCGACGCCAAGAGCCGGCTGCCCAGCACGTCACGAAGCTCCGTGAGCGACATCGCCGATCGGTTGACGATCCTGATCCTTCGTTCAGGGCGGACGTCGGTAGTGCCAATGGCACGCCCGTTGCCGCACAGATGGGGTGATCTGGCGGCGCGTGAAGCTGGCGAGCGTTAAAAGCTGACGGGCAGGCAGGCAAACGGCGCTGATCGGCTGATATACGTCTGCGGTCGCGCCGGGTCACGCCCCGCCCCCGCGCGCTGCCGTCCTGGGATCTAGGCTCAGGGACGGTGGCGCTTTGCTGGCGTCGTTCAGCGGCTGACGCGGATGACCTCGTCGAAGCACTCGACTGACATCGGCTCCGTCAGCATCTGGCCGATCTCGTCGGTGAGGCCGGCCGCGGTGCGCCAGGCGAAGTATTCGTCGTAGTGGCGGCGGGTGGCCCACTGGGTGAACGACACGATGTGCCTGGGGTCGTCCTGCCCACGGCGGAGCGAGATCACCTCGCAGCCGTCGTGCTCGAGGCTTTCAGGCAGGACGTGGCTCAGGATCGCCACAACCTCGTCGGCCCGGCCAGCCTGTGCCTTGAAGCCGGTGACTACATGGGTGCTCATCCGATTTTCTCCTAGCGGAGCTAGCTCTAGATTGAGGCGACGGCGCGGGCTCGGTCGGCCATGGCGCGCTTGGCGGACTCGGAGTCTGGGGCGAATCTCTCCCAGCCGTGCGGCACCGCGGGGTGTACGTGCAGTTCGATGGGGACCCCGGCGCGGGCGAGGTTCTGGGCGTAGGCAATGGCCTCGTCGCGGAAAATGTCGAGGTCGCCCACGTCGATGTAGGCCTGTGCGAGACCGGCGTAGTCGGCCAGTCGTGCCGGGGCGGCGACGGGTGAGACGTCGTCGGTGCCGAGCTGGTCGCCGAGCACGGCGCTCCATGCCGTCTGGTTGTTGTCGTAGGTCCAGGTCAGGTAGGCGGCCCGGTCGGGGTCGGGGGTCTGGTCGCGGTCGTCGAGCATGGGATAGACCAGGATCTGCCGGGCCAGGCCGATGCCCCGGTCGCGGGCCAGGATCGCTGCACCGGCGGCAGGCGCGCCGCCTCCGCTGTCACCCATGACGGCCACCCGGGCAGGGTCGACGCCGAGCTCGCTGGCGGTGGCGAGCAGCCAGGTCAAGCCAGCGAAGACATCCTGGGACAGTGTCGTGCCGGTGCCCTCGTCCGGTGCGCGCCGGTACCCGACGGACAGGAAGGGGACGCCGGTCCGGTCGACGTACCAGGCGATCAGCTCGTCGTAGAGGTCGAGGGTGCCCAGCACCATGCCGCCGCCGTGGGCATACACCACGGCCGATCCGGGCTCGGCTCCCGCCTGGCTGGCCGGCTCGGCTCCTGCCCGGGTGGTCTTGGTGTGCCAGCGCAGTTCGATGGACACGCCATCGCTGGTGGCGTGGAAGGTGGCGGTGTGGACCCCCGAGGACGGGGGGACGAGGGTGGCCAGGTAGGCCTGGCCCAGCTCGCCGACCTGTCGCAGGGCCTTCCAGTCGCCACGCGCCGTGGCGGGTGCCGCGGCCGCCTGCTCGGCCCGTGCGGCCATCACGGAGACCAGTTCGGGATCGAGCTCGTAGCTCACGTGTGGTGCCTTTCGGATTGACTGCGCACCGCAGGCGCGCGGATGCCGGGATTTGGAGGGTCGGAGGATGAGGTGCCGGCTCGGGGTGACTCACCAGCGCTGGCGCCGTGTCAGTAGCCGGCGGGCTGGTTGAAGCTGACGACGAGGCTGACGATCTTGCCGTCGCGGACGCTGAAGTAGTTCGACAGGATGATCTCGTCGGGCAGGTTGGTCTTGTCGAACTCGCCGTCGTATGCGCCGCGGACGATGGTGTCGCCGTGGTGGTCGAGGACCTCGCGGACGTCGATGCTGACCTTATCGCCGACCATCTCCCTGGCGACCCAGCGGCGGATGGCCTCGATGCCAGCGAACTCGCGGCGGGCGTCGTTGACGTAGGCGTCCTCGGCGAAGGTCGTGACGACGGCGTCGGTGTCCAGCGCGTTGACGGCGGCGATGTGCTCGGCAACGACGCCGGCCAGCTCAGTAGCGATCATGATGCGGCTCCTCCCCTTCGGTGGTGGCCGTTCGGCCTGACACGATGAAGACTCCCGGCTACCGCACGGGCAGGATCAAGACACCGGGGCGGACTTTTTCCTCCCCCCAGGGGAGGGATCAGACTGGAGGCATGGGCTCCTCGCTGCCGATCGGCGACTTCTCCCGGGCAACTCACATGAGCATCAAGACGCTGCGGCATTACCACCGCGTGGGACTGCTCGAACCCGCGGACGTGGACCAGTTCACCGGGCACCGCCGCTACACCACGCAGCAGATCCCCACCGCGCAGGTCATCCGGCGATTCCGGGAGCTGGACATGCCGATCGAGGAAATCCGCAGCATCCTCGCCGCGCCCGACGTTCCGAGCCGCAACCAGCTGATCGCCGCGCACCTCAGCCGACTGGAGGAGGGCCTGGCGCGCACCCAGAACGCCGTCGCCTCGCTGCGTGACCTGCTCAACCATCCGCAACACCCGGCACGGGCCGGCATCAGCCATCGCCGTGTCACCGGAACCCGCACCGCTGCCATCACCGCCGTGATCGACATCGAAGATGCCAGCTCCTGGTACCAGGGCGCGCTCGGCGAGCTGTACGCCACCATCAACGCGCAAGCGCTGCCTGCCAGCGGCGCGCCCGGCGGCATCTACGCCCCGGACCTTTTCACCAACGAACGCGGCCAGGCCACCGTGTTCATCCCCTGCACCGGGCAGATCCGTCCGGTCGGCCGCGTCGAAGGCGTCGAGGTGCCGCCCGCCGAGCTGGCGATCATCGTCCACCACGGCCCGCACGACAGCATCGACCTCGCCTACGGCGCACTCGCCACCCACGTGACCCAGCACGCGCTGGCCGTGGACGGGGCCATCCGCGAGTACTACCTGTCCGGCCGCCATGACACGCCGGACGAATCAGCCTGGCGGACCGAGATCGGCTGGCCGATCTTCCAGACAAGCAGCAAATAGCCAGCGGGTCCACCGTCTTACTGGTCTCCACTGTGAGAGACGGGATATCGAAGCCGCTGGCCGCAGGCGACGGCCACCACGACCGAGGTGACGGCCAGCAGCAGCGGGATGCCCGCGGCGATCAGCGCGCCGAACACGAGCAGCAGCAGCAGCGTGATCGGCACCGAGGTCGCCTCGGCCCTGCGGAAGCCGCTGCCCAGCACGGAGCCGACGGCCCGGCCGGTGCTCGCATCGCCGCGCTCGCCGATCAGCAGGCCCTGGTGACTGGCCTGCGCCGCGGCGACGGCCCGCAACGCGGGCGCCACGGTAGTGCTGACATCGGCCGCCGGACCGGGGACCTGGAACGTGACCAGGGCACTGCGCCCGCCGGCGGACACCAGGGCGCGGCTGCCCGCGCCGAGCGGAGAGCGGATATCGGCCGCGGCGTGCGGCAGCCGGCCCAGGCCGGCGGCCACCTGCCGGGCCGCCTGCCGCATCTGCGGGTCTGTGGCGAACGTGCGGCCGGGACCGCGGGCCTGGATCAGCACGTCCTCCACGGCCGGAGCGGTGACGCCCAGCCTGGTCAGGGTCTGCTCCGCCCGCCCGGACTGGCCGGCGTCGTGGTAAGGGACCCTCGTGATGCCCAGCACCTGCCCAGCACCTGCCCGCCCAGGAAGACCACGGCGACCACGGCGAACACCGCGGTGTTGGAGTGCCGGGCGCTCCACCCGGCGATCCGCTGAACGACGGGCGCGCGTTCACGGCGGGACCGGCGTGGCTAAGCAGACTGCCCGGTGCTGGTTTCTGGCAGACCTGAACTGGATGACTGGCGCATGGTGGCCTCGGTGGGTAGGTAGTTCCGGCTGAGCGGGTCTGGAGAGTTCCGGGGGCGGATCAGCGCACGTGGGATGGGTGACACGATGGCCTCGGTTCGGTATCTGGGCGTGAAGCGGGCCCTGCGGCCGGGACGTGCGAGCACATCCCTGGCTGGGGCCAGCGGGCCGTAAGGTGGGCCAGGCAGCGAGCCCGCGACCCGGCATGCGCGCGCGCCGTGGCCACGACCACGTAGTTGAAGATCAGGAAGAGGATCAGCAACCCTGTCGGCTTGGTGCACCTCGCACGGCGGCCGCCGCGGCGGTCAGCGGCGGCGGGCCGGCCATCGTCAGGACGCCGCACCGGTGTGGGTTAGTGACACCGGGATTTACGAGCCGTGGCGGAATTCTCCGGGCACGGCGAAGGCCGGCGTCGTCAGAGCAGATGCCCGGTCCTAGCCTGACGGCGAACTCGCGCACCATTGACGTCAGTGCCGCAGGATGAGCAGGAATTCCAGCAGGCCGTGGTTCTGCAGGAATTGGGGGGCGTGGATGTTCCAGTCCGAGAAGAGCACGGGGATCGATCCTGATGCGTCCAGCAGCGATCCGCTGTAGCGGGCAGTAACTTCGAAGGTGACCGGGCGCGTAATGCCGTGCATCGCGAGCAGGCCGGTTGCCTTGACCGTGAACGTCTTGTTCATGACCAGGCCGGAGCCGACAGCGATCGGCTTGGTCAGGGTGACGGTCGCGTCCGGGAAGCTGGCGGTGTCCAGGATCTTCGCCAGCTGCGGCTGCGTCTTACCATTGGCCGTGACAGTGGTCAGGCCGACGCGGAAGGATGCGGACGAGGCGTCGTTATGGGCGATGACGACGTTGCCGGTCACCGCGCTGGTCCTTCCGACCATGATGTTGCCCGGCCCGAGGAACTCCTCCCGGACGCGGTAGCCGGCCAGCGATCCTTTCCCCGCCGTCCAGGTCCCGCTGACCGGCGCGCTGCCCGTGCCCGCGGCTGCCGCGTTCAGCTTCGGCAGGGCCAGCGGGGCGGGAACGGGACCTGCCAGGAAGTGGATGTAGACGTACGTCCCGGCTAAAGCGAGCACGACAGCTGTTACCAGACCTGCCACAACCCAGCGCAGCCAGCGATGCTTCCGGGCCGGCACTGACCGCTCCTGGCGAGTCCCTGAACTGTTCCTAACCATATCCGTCATCCGTAACTGTGGTGGCCGGAGGGCTATCGGCAGATGCGCTTCTCCGGGACGTGCTTGATCTTCAGCAGTGCCCGCCCCCCGAAGGCAGCTGACACGCCGTCAGCCATCTCCTTCGAGATCCCGCTCATCCGGGACGATACCCCGCTCATCCGGGACGATTTCGTAGGCGTGCTTTGTACGCTATCACAGGAGGGCGTACCGTGTACGCTCTCCTGGAGATGCCTCGCTCCCGGTCGCTCACCGACACCGATATTGCTGCCGCAGCCCTCGCCGTCATCGACCGCGGCGGGCCCGCCGCGTTCACCATGCGCGCCGTTGCGGCTGAGCTCAACATGGCGACCATGTCGATCTACCGCTACGTCAGCAACCGGGAGCAGCTCGAAGAGCTCATTATCGAAGTCCTTTTCTCGGAAGTTGACACCACTCCACCAAGCTGTTCTTCATGGAGGAAACAGATCACCACCCTCGTGGAACGAGTCCGCGACACGATCAGGTCCCATCCGCAGGTCGTGTCCCTGGGGCTCGCGCACCGGCTCACGTCCCCTCAGGGGTTGCGTCTGTCGGAGGCTGTCCTAGGCATCCTGACCCAAGCGGGCTTCACCGGCCAGCAAAGGGACGTTGCCAACCGGACTCTGATGGTCTACCTAATCGGCTCTATCCAATTCGAGCATTTCGGGCAGCTCTCCGGCGCAGGGACAGCGGTGATGGCCAGCCTGCCTCGTGACGAATACCCGCTGCTCGCGGCAACCGCCCGCCAGGCGCATCGCCTGAACTCAAACGAAGAGTTCCGCAGGGGCCTGGCCATCGTCTTGGACGGTATGCAGGCTTCGTTGACATGATCCAGCCGCAGCTGAACTCGCCTGGGCCGGGCGTTGTCTGGACGAAGGCGATCACTGAGCAAAGGGAAGACCAGCTCCAGACGCGAGAGCGCCCGGCATCGACAACGGCAGCAGCGGTACCCGCATCCGGTAGATGACCGTCGCGACACCGAACTGGATGATCTGAGCGCCTGCCAGGCACCGACAGGCTGGCTGCCAACCCGCAAATATTCGGCAGGGAGAGTGTGGGTAGTGCTTCCGGCCCGGCACCGGACACGCCGGGCCAGATCCACAGGCACCTTCGGCGTGACAGCCCGCAACTGCTGGCATGACCGGGGTAAGGCGGGCGTGGCCGCGTCTGGGCGCCTCGAGACGGCGGCTGACTGCAGCGGCGGCCACCCGGAGAAGCCGCCCGGGCCCGCTGCCAGGCCGCGGCGCAGGGCTCCCGCCACGCAACCGCCTGCGCAACCGGCGGCCCGCGACACCCGCGGGCCTGCTCGCCCGCCCGCTGCGGGCTTTCCGGGCTCCTGTCAGCTGACGGCAGCCGCCGCCAATTTGGTCACCCTGAGTAATTGCTGGTCGGGCGGCGAGGTACCCGCGCGGACACGGCGCCGGTCCACGAAACGGTCCACGCCATTTCGAACATAATCGATATTAGTATCGAAAAATGTCTCTGACCTGTAAGCACTGGAGCCCCCTTACGGAATCGAACCGTAGACCTTCTCCCTACCATGGGCACGGCGCAGCGCCCCAGGCGCTCTGCCTGCACAGACTCACGCCCGAACGCTCTGAAAGCGCAGAATGCACTCAGTACCCGATGCAGCCGGTCCACGGCCCGTTCCACGATCAGCAGCCCGCACCTGGCCCTGATGTTGCGCTCAGTGACCGCCCAGTACCGACCCAGAACTCGTCGCAGCGCGGTGAGCTGGGGATTCTGTCGGGTGCGCGAGATCGTCGCCACCGTTCTGCGGAAGGCTGGCTGGCTCTGCGACCGGGCGACGGTGGAGAGATGGTGCATAGGGTGCGGCAGACTAGCCGTTCATGTTCTTCCGGCTGCTGTATCTGGTCTTCTGCAAGGTCGCCTGCTGGCTGTCTCTGCTGGCTCGGAGTGGTGCGGCCAGGGACGTTGAGGTCCTGGTGGTGCGTCATGAGAACGCGGTGCTGCGCCGTCGGGTCGGCCGTCCGCGGATGTCGTGGCCGGACCGGGCGGTGCTGTCAGGGCTGGCGCGGGTGCTGCCGGCGGCGTTGCGCGCGCACCGGCTCGTGACGCCGGGCACCCTGCTGGGCTGGCACCGTCCGGCTGGTCAGGAGGAAGCGGGCCTATCGGGGACGGCCGGGCCGGCCACCTGTTGATCCGGCGATGGTGGCGCTGATCGAGCGGCTTGCCAGGGAGAATCCGCGCTGGGGGTACCGGCGGGTGCAGGGCGAGCTGGCGCGGCTGGGGTACCGGATCGGGGCCTCGACGGTGCAGCGGATCCTGCGCCGGGGACGGACCGGTCCCGCGCCGGGTGCCGTCGACAGCTCCTGGCGGGTGTTCCCGCGCGCTCAGGCCTGCGGGCTGC
>CABEEE010000330.1_pt1 | contig 21215 bp, 18 predicted proteins | sample 3423231 | NCBI WGS metagenome assembly CABEEE01 (sample SAMEA5534333, study PRJEB31848) | metagenome | biome: tundra; feature: field; material: soil | place: USA | collected 2013-05 | depth 0.15 m | reverse complement strand
GTATCAGAAACCGGGGCAGCGCAACCATCCGGACGGAGCGTGCTCGAAGAGCTGGACTCGCGCATCCCGACGGGCTTTTACTGGTATCTGGCGGTACTTGCCTGTATTGGCGGGTTTTTGTTCGGATACGACACGTCCAACATCGGCTCGGCGCTGAGCTTCATTCCCTACCACCTGTCCAGCTTCGCGACGGGCTACCTGGTGGCCGGTGCATCACTCGGCGCCGCAGTGGGGGCCCTCGTGGCCGGCCCCACGACTGATCGCTTCGGCCGGAAGTCACTTCTGATTATCGACGCCGCCATCTACGCAATAGGCGCAATCTTGTCGGCCGTTACCGTGAACGCCCCGATGCTCCTGGCGTCCCGTACCCTCATCGGCCTGGCGATCGGCGCGGATTCCGCGATCGCAACCGCGTATATCGCCGAGTTCGCGCCCCGCAGCCGGCGCGGCCAGCTGAGCATCATCCAGCAGTGGATGATCACCGTGGGAATCCTCGTCTCCTACCTCGTGGCCCTGGTAGTCCTCAAGGCTGCGCCGCATTCAGCGGGCGGCCTGGACTGGCGGCTCATTCTCGGCCTCGGGGCGATTCCAGCGCTCGTTGCCGTCGCGCTGAGGGCCCGGATGCCAGAGTCCCCCCGATGGCTCATGCTCAACGGGCGCTACGCCGATACCGCGAAGGCCTTCGGCCAGCTGGGCATGGACGTGACTGAAGAGGAGGTCAAGCAGGCGGCAGACGAGCTCGCCCGGGTGGAGCAGACGCGGCGGCGGAAAACCGCGTGGACCGCCGGCGTCAAGCGAGCACTGATCGTCGTCTGCGTCTTTTTCATCTTCCAGCAGATCTGCGGAATCAACGTCCCGTTCTACTACGGCCCGCAGCTGCTGGGCAGCTTCTTCAAGAGCGGGGGCAACAGCGCGGTCAGCGCGGCCGTGGCCGGTGTCGAGGTTACCGCCATCCTGGGCGCGGTCAACGTCGTCGCGACCTACTTCGCCTTCCGCTGGATCGACAAGGTAGGCCGCCGCCCGCTGGCTCTGTGGGGCTACGCGGGCATGGCAGTCTTTATGCTGGTCGCGGCCGCCGGAGTGGGTTTCCTGACCGGCGTGCCGAAGACCGTGCTGGTCATGGTCGGCTTCTCGTTCTTCATCACCTCGTTCGCGATCGGCGTCGGCGGCACGGGCTGGCTGATCCAGGGCGAGGTCTTCCCCACAGCCGTGCGAGGCCGGGCGGCGGCCATCGGCGCGAGCGTGGACTGGATCGCCAACTTCGCGATCATCGAGGTGTTCCCCGCCTGGCACAAGGCCGTCGGACTCGGGTGGGTGATGGTGTCCTTCGCCGTCATCGCGGTACTGGCCATGGGATTTGTCGCCCGCTGGCTGCCCGAGACGAAGGGGCTGTCGGTAGAGCAGGCCGTCAGCGTCTTCGAGCGCCAGGCCGACGGCAGCCGGGCGGCCTAGCGGCCAGGGCCCGGGCACATCGACGTCCCGGCCGGGGGCGGCGCGGTGCCCCCGGCAAAATGGCCGGACAGGTCACTGTCAGGACCTACGTCAACGAGGCGAGGCGGGCGGGCGGTACCACCGTCCACCAGACCGTCACCTTGGTCCCAGGTCCGCACCGGATACTGCCTGCTGATGCTGGACAGCCAGGCCGGCCGGTGCCATCGCGCGACCTCGAGCCCTGACCGTACGCGGGCTGGCGGAGGACGGCACCAAACTGGACCGGAGCACGCTGACGCGGTAGGCCGGCTTAGCCGACGGCAGCCGGCGGCCGGCCTGGCGGCCCGGGCTCACTCTGGTGTGTCCCGGACGTCAGGCCGGCCAGCAAGGCGGCGATGTCGGCGGCGGCGCCCGGCCGGCTCAGCCGAGCTGACGCCGCTCGCATCGCGTTGATGGCGGCGGGATCCCGGCGCAGCCGCCCGATCTCGCTGACCAGCTGACGCACCCCCGGCGCATGGCGGCCCGCTCCGGCGGCGACCACGAGCTCGGCGTTGCCCTCTTCCTGGCCAGGCACGTGCGAGGTGAGCAGAAGCGGGGCACCGCAGCAGGTGGCCTCGGCGATCGTGCCAGGGCCCGCCTTGGTGACGACCAGGTCGGCGCAGTGCAGCCACTCCGCCATGTTGTCAACGAATCCCTGCACCGTCAGGCGACCGTCGGCGCGTGCCGCCAGCCGGGTAAGCCTGCGGTGGAGGCGCCGGTTACGGCCGCAGATGGCGACCACGGCCACATCGTCGAATTGCCGGACAATGGCTGCCGCTCGCTGGTAGATCCGGCCCGAGCCCTCGGCCCCGCCGGTGAGCACGACGAGAAAGCTGCGGCTGCTCAGCCCGAGCGACCGGCGCGAGGCCCGGCGTTCGCGGGCCCGAAGCGGACCGAGCAGGAACTCAGGGGTGACGGGCAGCCCGATCTCGACGTAGCGATCAGCGGCTGCCCCGTCCCGGTCGCGGCGCCCGCGTGCCGCTGCTGTCGGCGCAACGATCCGGTCCACTTCGTCGCAGTGCCAGGTCCGATGCGTAGTGGCCAGGTCGGTGATCACGGTAACGACGGGCGGCCGGTCCGTCCCCTGGTTCACGGCCCGGACCGCCGCCCCGCCGGTCAGCGGGTGGAAGGACACGATGGCCGCGGGCCGGTGCGCGGCCACGGCAGCGGCGACAGGCCGGGCGACAATGGGGAACATCGTCGCGCGCAGCCAGCTCATGGCGGGCCCGGTTTCGAAGCAGTGGTAGATGGCGCCCCAAATCCAGGGAGTCAGCCTGATCGACGGCCCGTAGAGCCTGGTAATCCACCGCAGCGGCCGGTAAGCGTCCGGGCCGCCCAGCGGATCGCAGAGAACGGGAGCAAAACGCCCTGGATAGGCCAGCTCCAGTGCCTGGCTCACCGCCCGGGCCGCGCTCCGGTGCCCCCCGCCGGTGTCGGCGATGAGGAAGAGCAGCGGCACCGGTGCGGGGGCCAGCACACTGCCGCTCGCCGCGGTCAGGGCGGTCGCTGCCCCCGCCACGTGGTCGAATGCGCCCCAGCCGGCCCGCTGCCGGAACGCGGCCCGGCGGCCAGGCGACGCCGTCTCCGCAGCGGATGTCACTGCTGCCTCCCACCGTGCTCGGCCGAGACGAGGAATTGGTAAAGGCGCTCCCATTCCGCCAGCGTGCACTGACGATCGTGCGCTCCGGCAGCCCGCAAGGCCGCTGCGGTCATGTCGCACCGCAGGTCTGGATCTCCGGCAAGCATGTCCAGATAGGCCGCCAGCTCAGCGGCACGTCCTGGCCGGAACAAGAATCCGCTGCTCCCGTGCTGCACCAGTTCGGTGAGAGCGCACGCGCCGGCCGCCACTACCGGCAGTCCCGTCGCCATCGCGTCCAGCGTCGCGAGGCTCTGCAGTTCCGCTTCCGACGCGATGGCAAAGATGTCCGCCAGCCGGTACAACCCGGGCAGGTCAGCGTCGGGGACAAAGCCGAGAAAGGTCACCTGCCTGGCCAGGCCCAGCCGGTTTGCCCTGGCCCGGAGCTCGGCCTCCTGCGGGCCGGCGCCGGCAATGGCCAGCTGAGCCGGCCGCGTCAGGCGGGCGGCCGCGTCGATGAGCACATCGACGCGCTTCTCCGGGCTGAGCCGTCCGACCGACAGAATGAGCGGCCCGTCCCGCCGCAGGCGGTAGCGGTCGCGAAGCTGCTCGTCGGCCCGGCCAGGTGAGTACGTCCGGGCGTCCACGCCATTGGAGATGACCCGTGACGGCGCCCTCAGCCCGCAGCCGCGCAGCAACTGCAGCGCAGTCGCGCTGGGTGCAGTCACGTATGTGCACCGATTCGAGAACGCACGGACATAGGAATAGAACGAATCGTCGAAAACCCGGGGCCGGCCGCGCAGCGCAGGATTCACATTCGCGGGCAGGTAGTGATTGGTGTACACGACAGGTATCGCCAGCTGCCGGGCCCGCAGCAATGCGCCGGCCCCGAGCACCAGCGGGCAGTGAATGTGTACCACATCGGGTGGGCTGGTCGCGGTCAGGGTGCGCAGGCCGCCGACAGGCGACGCCAGCCGCATGCCGTCATACAGCGGCCACGGGAGCGAGCCCAGATAGCGCAGCCGGGCCCGCCCGTCCGTGCCGGTGCTGCCGCGCCGGTCCGGACTCGGGGCCATGACCGCGACCGCGTGGCCGCGGTCGGCCAGGCCGGTGGCAAGCGCCCGGGTCACGGTGGGGACACCACCGACCATGGGCGCGTACTGATCAGTGACGATCAGGATCCGCATGACAACCGGCCCTGCACCATCATCGCTGGCCCCGGCGGGTATAGAGCCACACGGCGAGCGGCGCCAGAATCGATATCAAGGTCAGCGACCACAGTGCGGACGCAAGCTCGGGGTGGCGCATCGGCCAGATCGGGACTGCCGCGGCTGGGTCGGGATTGCCCAGCAGCTGCCGGCAGGCCGCGGCGAGCACGCTGACCGGATTCCAGTCAGCGACATGTCGCAGCCAGGGCGTCATCCGCGCAGTGGAGATGAAGGCGTTGGACGTCAGCGTCAGGGGCAGCAGGACCATCAGGCCCACAGCCTGAGCCGCTTCGGCACCGCGGGACAGCATTCCCACGCACGCGCCCGCCCAGCCGGCCGCGTAGGCAAACAGCAGGGCCAGGCCGAAGGCGAGCAGTGTGTCAGCAACCCCGGAGTGAATTCGCCACCCGACGATCAGACCGCTCGCAGCAGTCACCGCGGTGGCGATCAGCGTCATCGCGAGGTCGGCCAGGGTCCGGCCCGCCAGTACCGTGGCGCGGGACATGGGCAGCGACCGGAACCGGTCGATGAGCCCAGTCGACAGGTCGACGGCCAGCCCGATGGCCGTCCCCTGGGCAGTCCCCCCCATGTTGACGGCGAAGATGCCGGCCACGAGGTATTCGCGGTAGTCGCCATGGCCCGGAAGCATGATCGCCCCGTTGAACACATAGCTGAACACCAGGACGAACACCAGCGGCTGGAGCGTGACATTTAGCAGCTGCTCGGGGGTGGTGATCATCCGGGTCAGGGTGCGCCGGGTCAGCACCCACACGTCGTTCAGCGCCCAGCGCAGCCGCCGGGGCCACGCCTGGCTGCTGGCCGCCGGGCAGCGGCGCGCGGCAGCCCGCAGGGTGACTTCCGGACTGAGGGGCGGATAGGTTCCTGCGACGGCGCCCGGCAGGGCCGGACAGTCGTCGGTGACGCTGCTGGTCACTAGGGCACCATCCTTATTGCGGGTACCTCTACGGTGCTCGTTGCTGGGACTCGGCGGGAGCCGGGGTGACGGCCTGTGCTGGTCGCCCGTGAAGGGCCTGCATGACACCGCCGCCCCCGGTTTCTCCGGGGACACGGACTGGCAACAGGGAGACGCGCCGCAGAGCGCCGGTTAGTGACCGCCCGGCAGCTGTCCTCCTCGCCGGGTCGTCGCTGCCATCTTGAGGAGCCGGGTTGTCGCTTGCGCTGCCTGAAGCGCTGTTCTTCGCCGGGATCGACTGGGCCGCTGAGACCCATGCCGTGTGCGTGATGGACGCCGCGGGGAAGATCGCAGCCGAGTTCACGATCGGGCATTCCGCGGACGGGATCGCCACGCTGATCCGCCGGCTGGCCCGCTACGGAGACCCCGGCGATCTGCCGGTGGCCATCGAGCGCCCGGATGGCCGCCTGGCGGACCTCCTGCTGGAGGCCGGGCACCCGGTGGTGCCGGTCAGGCCGAACGCGATCAGGACCTGGCGGGACGGCGAGGTGCTCTCGGGCGCGAAATCCGACGCCGCCGACGCCGCGGTGATCGCCGGGTACCTGCGGCTGCGCGCGCACAAGCTGCGGGTCGCTGCGCCCTGCTCTGAATCTGATGAGACCCGGGCGCTGCGCACCGTCGTGCGCACCCGCGGCGACCTGGTGGAGATGCGGGTCGCGGCCACCAGCCAGCTGCCGGCGCTGCTGGACGCGCACTGGCCCGGTGCCAGGGCCATCTTCGCCGGCGTCGAGTCGCCGGTCAGCCTGGAGTTCCTCACCCGCTACCCGGCCCCGGCCGCTGCCGCGCACCCGGGTGAGAAGCGGATGGCCGCGTTCTGCGTCAAGCACGGCTACTCTGGCCGCCGCACCGCCGCCGGGCTGCCCGCCCGGCTGCGCTCCGCGCCGGCGGGCACCGGCCGCGAGGCGCTCACCGAGGCGCTGCGTGACGCCGTGCTCGCCGCGGCCGGCGTGCTCATAGCCTTGAACGCCTCGGTGAAGAACCTCGACCGCTCCATCGCCGCCCACCTCGGGGAGCACCCGGACGGCGCGATCTTCACGTCGCTGCCCAGGTCGGGTCAGGTCAACGCTGCCCGGGTGCTCGCCGAGCGGGGCGATGCCCGGCAAGCCTGCGGGCACCCCGGCTCCGTCGCCGCCCTCGCCGGCTGCACCCCCGTCACCAGGGAGTCCGGCAAGCACCGGGCCGTGCACTTCCGCTGGGCCTGCAGCAAGCGGTTCCGTGTCGCGATCACCACCTTCGCCGACAACAGCCGGCACGCCAGCCCCCGGGCCGCGAAGATCTGCAACGATGCCCGCGCCAGCGGCAAGGACCATCCGCACGCCACCCGCGTACTCGCCCGCGCCCGGATCCGCGTCATCTACCGCTGCTGGCTCGACGGCGTACCCTGCGACCCCGCCGCGCACGGAACCGCCGCCGCGCTCGCCAGGCAAACTACCGAGCGAATCGCGGCCTGAGGTTGACACAGGGAGTGTCATGCCGCCCGCTCTTCTGACCGGGACTCATCGGGGCAGCCGGCGCCAGCCGCCGCGGGCTGTTCAGACTCTGGGCGGCCTGGCCTGCCGGTGAGCGCGAGGAAGACTTCGTCGAGAGACGGCCGCCGCAACGTGATGTCATCCACCGCGATGCCCGCCGCGTCGAGATCCCTGACGAAGTCGGTGACCAGCCCGGCCCGCGGCAGCACCGGGACCTCGAAGCAGCCCTGCCGGGCGGACCAGCGGACCGGGCCGCAGGCGTGGCGGGCCAGCACCGCCATGGCCTGGCCCCGGTCGGCGCCCGCAGAGGCGGCCACCTCGAGATAGTCACCACGCACGCTGGCCTTGAGCTCGGCAGGGGTGCCTTCGGCGGTAACACGGCCATGATCGATGACCGCAATCCGGTCCGCGAGCCGGTCGGCCTCCTCCAGGTACTGGGTAGTCAGGAGCACCGTGACGCCGTGTTCGACCAGCAAGGCGCGGATGATGTCCCACATGACTAGCCGGCTGCGGGGATCGAGCCCGGTCGTCGGCTCGTCCAGGAACAGGACGCTGGGTTCGCCGATGAGGCTCGCCGCGAGGTCCAGTCGGCGGCGCATTCCGCCGGAGTACGTACGCACCGCCCTGTTCGCCGCATGCTCCAGGTCGAACTGGGCCAGCAGTTCGGCGGCCCGTTGCCGGGCCTGCCGCCGCGGCAGACGGCTCAGTTCGCCGATCATGACTAGATTGGCCCGGCCGGTCATGCACTCGTCAACCGACGCGTACTGGCCGGACAACCCAATCTCCCGGCGAACCGCGGACCCGTCAGACACGACGTCGAGGCCCGCGATCCTGGCCCAGCCGGAGTCCGGACGCAGCAGGGTGGCGAGCATCCGGACGACGGTGGTCTTGCCCGCCCCGTTCGGCCCCAGCAGGCAGAGCGCGGCTCCGGCGGGGACATGCAGGTCCAGCCCGGACACCACCGGCACCGGGCCGAACGACTTGGAGAGCCCGCGTGTTTCGATCATTAAAGAGGGCTGCACAATAGTCTCCCTATCGGACGCGGACGATTACGCCCGCCGCCGGCCGGGCTCGGCCTGAGCTCGGGGCACTGCACAGATTCACCGGAGCGGACATGAACAGCGGTCAGCGGTCGATCCTGATCGACGCACGGCTGAACGGGCGGCCCGGTGCGCACGGGCTCGCCCGGTCGGTGCTCAAGCTGGCCGAGCATATGGCACCGAGCCGGGATGGCCTTGCCCTGCGGGTCCTGGTGAACCCGTCGCGGACCCAGTTGTTTCCGCTGGACCGGCTTTCCGAGCGGGCGGAGCTGATCGGCACCGACATCCGGCCGGGCGCGGTGCACCGTAGCAGGGAACTCGGGCAGCTGATCCGGGACGCCGGCGCCGCTGTCCTCTACGCGCCGTATCCCTTGTTCGCACCGCTGAGCTGCGCTTGCCCGATGGTGGTCACCATTCACGACTGCATCATCGAAAGCAGCGCCAGCCACGCTGGCGGCTGGCACCGTCAGCTCGGGCTCACGGCAGCGACCAAGGCGATCTTGCGCAGGGCGGCGGCGGTTACCGCGCCCACCCGGGCGAGCCTGGCCGAGATACGGCGGCACTATCCGGCTGCCCCGAATCCGACCCTGGTCCCGAACGGCATCGACCCTAGCCCGTTCGCCACTGTCACCGGCCGCGCCGTGGCGGCGGTCCGGGAGCAGTACGACCTGCCGGAGCGGTTCATCCTCACGTTGGGTGCGCACCGGCCGCATAAGAATCACGGTGTGCTGCTCCGGGCCCTGGCCGCTATGCCAGCCGCAGTGTCGCTTGTCATTGTGGGCTACTTCGACCCGAACTTCCGGAACTCGCTGCGCCGGCAGATTTGCCGGCTGGGTCTGCAATCCCGGGTACGGCTGGTGCCGACGGTCACCGAAGATGCGCTTCCGGCTGTGTACCGGGCGGCCTCGATATTCGCCTTGCCATCGCTCGTCGAAGGTTACGGCCTTCCTGTGCTGGAGGCGATGTCGGCGGGCGTCCCCGTGGTGGCGAGCGCCATTCCCGCACTGGCAGAAGTCTGCGGTTCGGCAGCGGTGCTGGTGCCACCGCAGGACGCGGCCGTCTGGGCCTCGGCAATGACGAGGGTACTTGACGATGCTGCGGCGGCCGCCGCGATGGTGGCGGCTGGCGCTGCGGTCGCGGCTGCCGCCACCTGGGAACGGGGGAGCCAGACGCTCAGTGATCTGCTGTCGGGCGTGGCGAACGCAGGCTTGCGGACTGCCTCGTCGGATTCGCCGGCCTGCGCGGGCGGACGAGTGGCAGGGCCCATCCGGCTACCCCCCGCGCGATAGTCCGGCCGCGCAGCGCGCGGGCATGCGCAATGCGGCCCGCATGTGTGCCAGCACACAGTGGACGGTGGCTTGCCGCCCGCAGCCGGCCACTCCGTAACAGTGTGCCGCAGCGATACGGTACAAATCAAACAGATCATTCTTGCTGCTTAATAGAGTCTTCATGATTGGAGTTATGAGCCAGCAGCGGAATGGCACGACCGCCGCTTCCGTAGTTACGCGGTCACAGCACAGTGCGGCGGCTCTGGGCGCCAGCCTGAGTGAGGGCATTGGCCATCGATTCGTGGCCGGCCGGCAGCGCGAACGCTGCACGGGCGACCTCGGCGGCGATGCCAGCAGCGCCCGGCGGAGCATGGCGTGATCGCCACCACGCACTGCCTGCGCACCGTTCCAGCCGCGGAGCCGGAACCGGGGCCGGCGGACGACCACGCTGCTGCCGTGCACTGCGTGCCCAATTGCCCGGCCAATGGGAATCATCCGCAGCACGCTGAGCTGACCCGCGCTGGTCGGCTCGGTGCTGACCGACCGGCCGCCATGCACGACGACGACAACCCCGCAGGCAGCGGCGGCTTCTGCGCGGCCGCCACCGCGAACGAGCGTCTCGCGGTTCATCGATGACCGCCTCCCCCGGAGAGTCTCACGACGCAGCGCGCAGGCAACTCACGACACCTGAGGTCCCGTCGCGTCGGCTCGTGGCCGGTCGCCCAGTCTTCCGGGTCCTTCTGCACGGCTCCGTGGGCTCATAGGCACCTCCTCATCGGTGCAGCCGCTTCCCTACCCCGGCGCTGCGGTGCCAACCCCGGCGCTGCGGTGCCAACCCATCGCGGCGCCGGATCACGAGCCGGCTGCGGTCGCCCTGTCGATGACCAGATCCACCGCGCGCGGACTCGCAGCTCTTCGAGAAGATCCGCCTGGCGCCGTGCCCGCGCGATCAGCTCGTCGAGCCGGGCGGTGTCTAGCGGCAGTCCTGGTCGGCCAGAACCCGCAGCGTTTCGCCACCCGGCAGCCTTGCCCTCCACGTCCAGCCGCATCATTTCCAACTCTTCCAGGCTGCCGAGCGGCGACCGGGTCAGCAGGTGGCCTTTGAGCTTCAGCCGGGCGGCCTTTTCGCCGACCCAGGCGGCATAGACCTTGCGGGAGCGGACCGGAACGCTGAGCACGGCCATGATTTCCAGCAGCGCGGCCCGATCCTGCGCGATCTCAGCCGCGAGACGCTGCAGGGTGGCGCGGGCCACCGGATCCCGGACTGCTCCCGCTGCCCGGCGGGCCAGTTCGACGCCTCCCGTCGCGCCCGCGAGATGATCCTTGAGATAAGTGCCGATGAGGTCGAGCCCGAATTGCCTGGTGACAGCCGCAGCCATGATGCCTCCCGCCGGACGCCGGATGTATTCCCCCTACTGCCACGTGCGGCGCGGCTTATGCAGGCACCGCTCATTCGTCTGGTGCCGGGCCCGGCCACCTCCTGACCAGCGGGGAGATTGCGGTTCACCCCGGCCGCACGCAAGTATGGGCGCACCGAAGAGAGGTACAGCAATGTCCGACAAGCCAGGACCCGAGATTCCCGCGGCCTTCCGGGAGATCGCCGCCGAACTCGTCGGAAACCAGGGCTGGCGCTACGGCGGCGGTAACGGCAGCAGCCCGGTGCTCTACGCCGCCGGCCAGTCGCTGTCCGCCGTCCGCATCCCCGCCTCCTCGGCAGCGAGCCAGCGGACGGTCAGGAACTGGGTTGCGCAGATCAGGCGCGCAGGCGGGATCTGGCCGGCCCCGGAGCGGAGCGGCCAGCCATGACCTATTACAGCGTCGTGATCGAGACTCGCGATAACGACGGCTCGCCGCTCACCGAGGACGCGTTCCGCGCCTTCGCGGCTGCCGTCCAGCCTTTCGACGGGGTAACGGGCTTCGGCGACGAGTCCTGGTCGGCTCGTCTCAGCGTCGAGGCGGACAGTACGGCCGGTGCGGTTGCCCTGGGCGCCGCGCTGGTGACCAGCCTTGCCGGGCAAGCCGGCCTGCCGGCCTGGCCTGTGGTGTGCGCCGAAGCAGTCCGCGAGGACGTACTCGACGAGGATCTTGCCCGGCCGCAGCTACCGGAGCTGGTCTCGGCCGCAGAGGCTGCCGTGATTCTCGGCATTCCGGAGCAGCAGATGCACAAGGTCGCCGCCGGCCTGCCCGGCTTTCCGGCACCGGCCTACCGGCTGCGCACGGGGAACTTGTGGCTGCGCCCGGCCATCGTCGGCTTCGCCGAGGGCTGGGATCGGGGGCCCGAACCACCGCGCGTCCCCTAATCCAACAGCAGACCAGGCGCGGAGTCCCAGCCGACAACGGCTAGCGACCGCGGCATCCCGTGCCGGTGCTACCTCACGGCGGTCAGATCGAGCGCTGGTAACTGCCGAACGCACGGGTGGCCAGCCAGGCCATCGTCGCCGCGAGAGCGATGAGGAATCCCAGCCGCGGCCACACCGCACCCCAGTCCGTTCCGGCCGACAGCGCCTGCCGGGACGCCGTGACCGCCCAGTCCCCCGGGTTGTAGCGCGCGACGTGCCGAACCCAGGCCGGGGACAGGCCGATGTCCATGATCGCGGAGGACAGGAACACCAGTGGCAAGACGAGGAACTGGCTGATGCCGATCAGGGCCTCCTGCTGGCGGAGCAGGAGGGCGAGCGCGTTGGAGAGCGACGCGAGGATCATCGCGATCAGGACGGCGGCCAGCACGGTGACGAGGATGCCGGCCGCACCGCCCGGGAACCGGGCCCCGGTGAGGTAAGCAAGCCCGAAGACGACCAGCGTCTGCAGTACGGTCGTCAGCGCCTGGTAGGCGAGCGTGCCGATCATCATGGCGCCGCGGCGAACCGGTGAGGCTAGCAGCCGGTCCATGACGCCGCGGTTCGTGTCCTCGACGTAGACGGTGCCCGCCCAGGTGCTGGAGAACAGCGCCGTCATGATGATGACGCCCGGAGTGATGAACTCGAGGTACGAGCCGGACCCCAGGCTGAAGCCGGGGATATGCACCACCGAGCGGAACAGCTGGCCGAACAGCAGCAGCCAGATGACCGGCTGGACCAGCGTGGCCGCAGCGTACGCGGGCTGGCGCCACAGCGTCCGCAGTGACCGGGCCGTGAGGTAGGCCGAATGCCGGGCCAGCTGCGCGCGATCGCTTCGCCTCGTCCTGGCGGGCAGGGCCCGGACTTGCGTCAGCGCGCTCATGCCGCCACCTCGAAGCTGCGGCCCGCGTAGCGCAGGTAGACGTCGTCGAGCGACGGGCGCGCTACCGTTACCGCAGTCACCGCGATGCCCGTATCTTCGAGTGCGGCGAGCAGGGCCGGAACAGCCCGTGCCCCGCTGGCGGTGCGGGCCCGCAGGCTTGTGCCGTCAGCGGCGGCGTCGTGCAGGTCGGCCAGGCGCGCCAGCCGCGCCAGCGCAGCCGGGGCCGCATCCGGCGATGTCAGTTCGATGGTCACGACGTCACCGTGCAGCTCGCCCTTGAGTTGCCCCGGCGTGCCCTCCACGACGATCCGGCCGTGATCGACGACCGCCAGCCGGTCGGCGAGCTGATCAGCCTCCTCCAGGTAGTGCGTCGTGAGCAGCACGGTCACCTGCTCTTCGGCGGACAGCCGGCCGATCTCGGCCCACATCTCGGCGCGCGCCTCGGGGTCCAGGCCGGCGGTCGGCTCGTCCAGGAACAGCACCTGCGGGCGGTGTACCAGGCCGATAGCGACATCCAGCTTACGGGCCATGCCGCCGGAAAATGTCTTGGCAAGCCGCTCGGCGGCGTCGCCGAGTCCGAACATGGCCAGCAGCTCCAGGGCCCGGCCTCGCGCCGATGCGCGCGACATGCCCTGAATCTGTCCGGCCAGCACAAGGTTCTCCCGTGCGGTGGCCATCGGATCGCTGGAGGTCTTCTGCGAGACCAGCCCGATCGCGTGCCGCACTCCGACCGGGTTGCGCAGCACGTCGATTCCGGCGACGGTTGCCTGCCCCGAATCAGGGTGCGAGAGGGTGGTGAGGACTTTGACAGTGGCGGACTTGCCGGCGCCGTTCGGGCCAAGCAGCGCGAACACGCTGCCGGCTTCGACGCTGACGGACAGCCCGTCCAGGGCGCGGATCCGCGGCGCGCCGCGTCCGGCCGGGTAGGTCTTGACGAGGTCGACGGCCGACAGGGCCGCCGAGGAGAACTGGGACATGGGACTCCCTCGGGTTGGGTCGGGAGAGCCAGGACCGCAGCGCCTATCGTGGGGGTGCGCCTCGGGACGGACCGCTTGCGGTCTTGGCTCGGGTGTACGGCCCCTGGCCTGGTGTTACCGCACCGGCCAGGGGTTCTTGTGCTACTCGTACGGGCCCAGTTTCAGTGCGCTGGCCTCCTCCCCGAGATGGCCGACCGGGTCGGCCATCATCTCCTCGGACGAGATGCCCTGGGCGCGCAGCTCATGGATGCGGCGCCACACGTTCACCCCGGCGAAGGCGCTGCAGCGGATGTCCGCGGCCAGCTTGGTGACGAAATCGAGCTCGGCGACGACCATGCTGCGGCGGTAGAGGCTCTCGACCAGGAACAGCTCGGGCAGCTCAATCGCCGCGCACTCGGCGTGCGCGGCGTCGATCGCCCGCAGTTCCATCCGCAGTCTCTCGGCGCGTTCAGCCAGCAGCCGCGCGACCTCATCCGGCGGCAGGCCGGGCATCAGCGACAGGCCGGCCTCCAGTGAGGTGAACTCGCGCACCGGCGTGGAGAGCAGTTCGGCCAGCCAGTCCTCGCACTCGGCCAGGCCCGCCGCGGTGATCTCGTAGACGGTCCGCTCGGGACGGCGGCCCTCGCGGGTCGTCTCGCGGGCTCTGATCAGCCCGTGTTTCTGCAGTGACTCCACGACGGCATACAGCGAGCCGTAGTTGAGCTTGATGCTGTTCTCCTTGCCCCGGCTGCGCAGCGTCGTGGAGATCTCGTAGGGGTGCATCGGCCGCTCGCTGAGACAGCACAGCACGGCGAGCGCCAGCGGGTTGGACACCCGGCGACGGGTCATAGACGCTCCTTCCTCTAAATACTCGATTCAGAATATCCACGTCGGATCAGTTCATGTCAAGTGTTTTCTGATCCCGCTGGGGGCTACGATGTGGTGAGCGATGAGCACTACACAAGCGCCGCCGAGCGCTACCGGGCGCACCGAAGGCCAGCGAGGCGCTGTCATCCATACCGACGACCTGACCAAGGTCTATCCGGGGACAGATTTCGCCGCCGTCGACCGGCTGAACCTCGACGTCGGGGCCGGCGAGATCTTCGGCTTGCTGGGACCTAACGGCGCGGGGAAGACTACGACCGCCGGGATGCTGACGACGCGGGTGGTGCCGACCTCCGGGCGGGCGTTCCTCGAGGGAGTCGATATTGCGGCGCATCCGGCGCTGGCGAAACAGCTGAGCGGGATCGTCTCGCAGCAGAACACCCTCGACCGTCAGCTCACCGTCTGGGAGAACCTGTACTTCCACGGCCGGCTGTTCGGCATCGGGTCGAAGGCGTCCCGGCAGACCGCCGACGAGCTACTCGCGCAGTTCCAGCTGTCAAAGTGGGCCAAGGCGTCGGTCTACGCCCTCTCTGGCGGGATGGCGCAACGGCTGATGGTGGCGCGGGCCATCTTCCATCGTCCCTCGGTGCTCTTTCTCGACGAGCCGACAGCAGGGCTCGACCCGCAAAGCCGGCTCGCCCTATGGGATCTGCTCGGCGAACTGCATCGCGAAGGCCAGACCATCTTGCTGACGACGCACTACATGGAAGAGGCCGATCAGCTCTGCGACCGGGTCGCCATCATGGACCACGGCCGGATACTCGCTCTCGACACTCCGGCCGCGCTCAAGCAGAGCATCGGCGCCGACACGGTCGTGACGGTGAAGACGACCGGTGATGCCACCCGGCTGGCTGAGGTGCTGACCGGTGACGTGGCAGGCGTCACCCGCACCCGGCAGGTAGATGGCGGTCTCGAGCTGCACGTGCAGGGCAGCGACCGGCTCGTCCCGCGCGTCGTCTTGTCGGCGGAGCGTGGCGGCTTCGATCTTGTCGACCTGTCGATCTCCGAGCCGAGTCTCGAGACGGTCTTCATCAACCTCACCGGCAAGGAGCTGCGGGACTGATGGCCACCTCGCTGACCGCACCGGCGCCGTCGGCCCGGCAGATCGGCGGTGGCCCCACCCGCTCGGTGGCCGCCGCGAGCTGGACCGCGCTCGGCGCGCTTATGCTGCGCGACCTCGTGGTGCTGCGCAAGCACCTCTGGGAGTTCGTGCTGCGGACGATCATCCAGCCGTTCCTGCTGTGCTTCGTCTTCCTCTTCGTCTTCCCGAAGATCGGCCAGGGCATCGGCGGGCACGGAACGGCAGCCCAGTCCGCCTTCGCGACCATTCTGGTGCCGGGGGTGGTCGGCATCTCGGTCATGTTCCAGGGCGTGCAGTCGATCGCCCTGGCCATGGCCCAGGAATTCGGCTTCACCCGCGAGATCGAGGACCGGGTGCAGGCGCCCTGCCCCATCTGGCTGGTGGCCATTGCCAAGGTGCTCTCGGGCGCGGCCCAGGGCGTGCTGTCAGCGATCATCGTGCTGCCGATGGCCTCGGTCGTGCACGCGCCCGGGGTGCACGCCCACATTTCACTGCACTGGTGGATCATCGTGACGTTTGTACCGCTCGCGTGCATCGCCATGGCCGGCCTCGGACTCGTCCTGGGCACCAGCTTCGAGCCGCGGAACATCGGCCTGATGTTCGGCTTCATCATCCTGCCGATCACATTCCTGGGCGGCACGTACTACTCGTGGACCAAGCTGGCGCCCGTAACGGTGGGCGGCTGGCACTGGCTTCAGACGATCGTGCTGATCAACCCGCTCATCTACGTGAACGAGGGAATGCGAGCCGCGTTCACCAGGGCGCCCCACATGCACCTGTACGTGATCTATCCGGTCGTGATCGCGTTTGGCCTCGCATTCCTGGCGATCGGGCTGCGCAACTTCCGGCGGCGCGTGCTTTCCTAGACCCGGGCGACGCTGGGCAGTCCTGCCGGGCAGCCAACTTGCCCAGGGCATCCCGGCAGATCGATGACGTGGTCCTGGGTCTGCGTCAGCAGCGGGCGCAGCGGCTCGGCGACATCGGGCAGCCCCAGCTCGGTCGCCTCGGCCACCCGATCCCGGTAGCGCCGAGCTGCCGCTCCTCCAGCTCGAGGTCCGCCTGCAACGCGGCCGCCCCGTCCGGGTGATCCGGTATCGCGGGCACCTGCACCGAGCGGATCAGGCCGACGCGACGCAGAACGTCATCGATTCCCATTGAACGCAGACCGGCGATTTCGTCCTCCACGTAGGGCGCAACGGCATAGAAGTTGCTGGCGCGTGCTGTTGCCGCAACTCCTACCGCTGTCACGACAGAAGCCGTAACCGCTCCCGCGGTGCGGACGGACAGCGCGGGCCGCCTGGCCGCGGTGCGGACAGGAGAAGACATGAACGACAGCGCCAGAGGATCCGCGAACGCCGCGCTACGTTTGGGGATCTCCGTCGCGGCCACCGGGAACCGCAGCGCCGGCCGCAGCCGTCGCACCGCATGGCACCCCAGGTCACGGCCCATCCCGCATCATGCCTGTCGCGCTACCTGGGGGCGAGATCTGGGCTCTCCCAGGGGACCGCCGGCAGCACCTATACCGTGATCGATTTCACGAATCTCAGCAACTTCAGCTGCACGCTTCACGGGACGGCCGCAGAAAGCCACACAACACCGCGAGAGCTGGTGACGCTAGCGCCGGGAGGAGTCGCCAATGCGCTGCTGCGGCTCATCCATGCAGGCGACTACCCGGTGTCCAAGTGTCATCCAGCCACCGCGGACTACCTGCTGATCTACCCGCCCAACCAGGCGGTGCCGATCTACCTGTGCTACGCCGCGCCGGCAGCTCCGCATCGATTCAGATCCTGACCGTGAGCGTCGTCCAGCCCGGAACGGGCGGCTCGTCCTGACCACAACAGCGGAGCTCTCCGGCCGCGGTCGCTGAGGCGGATCTGCTCTTTCCTGTTTCGGGGCAGCTGCCTCGGCCGCCCTCGTCAGAAGATGAACAGTGAGATCGCGACAAACTGGCACGTCGCAGCGGCGCAGACATAGGCGTGAAAGACCTCGTGATAGCCGAACACAGAGGGGTAGGGGTCGGGCCGGCGGCGGTGGTAGGAGATCGCTCCCGCCATGTAGAGCAGCCCGCCCGCGAGGACCAGGACCGCCGGAGCAACGCCGGCATGGATCCACACGCCGGGCAGCGCAAGGGCGGCTACCCAGCCCAGCCCCACGAACACCGCGCCAACCACGACCTCTGGTGCGCTCATCCAGACCAGGTGGACGGCCGCAGCCGTCAGTGTCAGTGCCCACAGCACGGTCAGGCAGATAAGCCCGAAGGCACCGCGGTTAGCGAGGAGGAACGCGGGGGTTGCCGTGCCGGCGATGAGAAAGAAGATCATCGCGTGGTCCAGGCGCTGCATCCGCCGACTCCACGAAACACTCCAGTTGCCTAGGTGATACAGCGCGCTGACCCCGAACAATGAGCTGACGCTTCCCGCGTATATGGCGAGAGCCGTGATCCGGGCAGCCCCGTGGGTGCGGACCAGCAGCAGCGTGCCGACCACTACCGATATCTCGAACCAGATCAGGTGCAGCCAGCCGCGCAGGACCGGCTTCGTGTAGTAGATGCCACGCTGGGAGTCGTAAAGCGCGTCGACCGCCGGCGGCCGGGGCGTCTCTGGCATCGAGTGAGGGACAGTCACGCGCGACCTCCACTTCGTGCCTGCACGCGGCGACCTTCGATGTCGTCGACGTGCGTAGCGCGCCGGGCCGGTCCTCGCTGAAAGAGGGATCATTCACCGCGACAGCCTCGGCCAGGCTATGGTCCAGCGGGAGAAGCTGGCGAAGACAGGGTCGTTGGGCCCTTTTCGTTTCCAGGACTCCAGACGGCGCTCACAACGCGGACCATGACGGACGATCTGCGCTGAGAGCGATGCTGGCGGGATCGCGGCGGCCGTATCACGCGCTGGTAGTTGATCTGAGCAGGGCTGCAGACGCGATGAAGCGTTGCCCCAGCCGTTCGCTCTGCGGACCAGTAACCGGCGGCTTACTCGTCACTGAAGAACGCCGGATCCGGCACACGGCGACCCCTGAACACGACGACGCTGCAGCCCGGGCTCGCTGGCCTCTTCAGCAGATGCCCATCGGCAAAAAATAGTCATGGCACGGAAAGCGGCCGCTGGCTGCGCCGTGTGGATGCCGTTGATCGGCTGGATAGGGCGAAGCGCTCCGGCGAGTCGGCGTTGCCCGGAGCGCTGCAGCGCTAATGCTCGCCGCAGGGGCGCCCGCACGGACGATCACCGAGGTGCCCGGACACTCAGAGATCGGCGTGACGATGGACAGCCTTCGGGGCGGCACAAGATTTCCTGCTCTCGAACAGAGCAGCCTGCTGAACCGGGTAATCGAACGTCACTCAGTGATATTAGTAGCCGGGCTCGGGGCGCCCCATCCGGTGCCGGTCTTCTTAGCCTTGGAGTGCGTCGATCACGTCCCTGGAGTGCGTCACTGGCAGCCGGTTGCCCTCGAGCTTTCGATGCGTGCGGCAGTGGTCTTGTCGATCAGCTCCAGCACACGCACGTTCACCCGCTGGTGAACGCTAATGGTGAGTCCCGCACGCGGGACCTGGAGAGTAATTGTCAATACCTGTGGATCAAGATCTTTCAGGCGGCTTCCGGCTGGGCCGCGTCGGCGGCCTCGTCCCCGGGTCGTTCGACGAGCTTGCCGTTGACGAAGGTCGCCCCGGCGCGGACGAGCGCGACCAGATGTGGTGCGTTGACCATGCGCCAGCGGCGCTGGGCGGACTCGATCAGCTTGAAGGCCATCGCCAGGGCGGCGGCCTTGGACCCGTGGCCCTTGGTGACTTTCGTCCGCAGCCTGACCGTGGCGAACGTAGACTCGATCGGGTTGGTAGTGCGCAGGTGCACCCAGTGCTCGGCGGGGTAGTCATAGAACGCCAGCAGTTCCTCCTCATCGTCGGTGATCTTGGCGGCGGCCTTGGGGAACTTCGCCCCGTAGGCGGCGGCGAAGGCCTTGACGGCCTTGCGGGCGTGGTCCTTGTCCTCGGCGTTCCAGATCTCGGCCAGGGCTTTCTTCGCGCCTGGGTGCGCGGACTTCGGCAGCGCCCCGAGCACGTTCGCGATCTTGTGGAACCAGCAGCGCTGGGTCCTGGCCTGGGGGAACACCTCGCGGACCGCCGTCCAGAACCCCAGTGCGCCGTCGCCGATGGCCAGCACCGGGGCGCGCATGCCCCGGCGCGCGCAATCGCGCAGCAGGTCGGCCCACGACTCGGCGGACTCGCGGTAGCCGTCGGCCAGCGCCACCAGCTCCTTGCGCCCGTCGGCGCGCACCCCGATCATCACCAGCAGGCACAGCTTGCCCTCGCCCAGCCGGATGCCCAGGTGGATCCCGTCGACCCACAGGTAGACATAGTCGGCTGCCGACAGGTCCCGGGTCATGAACGCCGCAGCCTCGGCGCTCCACGTCTCGGTCAGCCTGGTTACTGTCGAGGCTGACAGCCCGGCATGCGAGCCGAGGAACTGCCCGAGCGCGGGCACGAAGTCCCCGGACGACAGGCCGTGCAGGTAAAGCAGCGGCAGCACCTCGCTGATCTGCGGGGTCTTGCGCGCCCACGGCGGCAGGATCGCCGAGCTGAACCGCTTCCGCTCGCCTGTGTCCGGGTCGGTGCGCTTGTCGTTCACCCGGGGCGCGGTCACCTCCACCGCCCCGGCGCTGGTCAGCACCGTCCGCGGCCCGGCGGCGCCGTTGCGCACCACCATCCGCCGGCCATTCTCATCGCGCAGCCCCGCGAACTGGTCGATGTAGGCGGCGACCTCGGCCTGCAGCGCCGCGGCCAGCATCTGCCGGGCGCCGTCCCGCACGATCTGGTCGATCAGCGACGTCGGCTGCCCATCAGCCGGCAGCGCGCCAGCCACGTCAGGCACTACTGTGAGCATGGGTGTACCTTCCCGGCCAGGCGTTCCAGCGCCGGCCATTGCTTGAGACCTCTAAGACTCGGTCACCGGGAAGGTACACCCTCCTTCACGTCCCTGCCCTTCCCGGCAGATCCACAGGTTTCAAGCATTGCTCCCGGCCCCCAGCCTCACCCAGAAGAGCGCAGGGCGCCCCGCAGGGTAGTTCGGGGGCCCCTTGCCCTCAAGGGCGCTGCAAGGGCCATGTGGAGGGACCATGACCGCCGGGAGTCCCGATGCAAGCTCGACCCGCTCTGCCGGTGTCTCGCGCCCGCACGCCGGCAGATCCGGACGTTCCGTAAGTGAAGGTGGCCGCCACTTGAGCGCCTCGGCTGGGCCCCCGATCCGATCAGGAATCGAGAAGCGCCTCGGTGTGGCCGGGGCTAGCCTTTCGACGGTGGGCCGGAAATGACGCCGAGCCCCTGCGCGCCAGGAAGGGAAGCCCGCGAATGCCCGGGAAGAATGCCAAGGCCGAGTCCGGCGGCTTCAGCGCCGGGGAGCGTGCCGCGATGAAGGAGCGCGCCGCCGAGCTGCGCGCCGAGGGCAAGAAGGGCGCCAGGAAGGCGGATGGCCTGCAGGCGGTCCTCGACAGGATCGCGGAGATGGCGCCGGAGGATCGTGCGCTCGCCGAGCGCGTGCATGTGACAGTGACCGCGACCGCCCCCGGGTTGTCGCCCAGGACCTGGTACGGGATGCCCGCCTACACCAACGCGGACGGCAAGGTCGTCGTCTTCTTCCAGGACGCGGGCAAGTTCAGCTACCGGTACTCGACCCTGGGCTTCCAGGAGGCGGCGAACCTCGACGACGGCGACATGTGGCCGGTGTCGTACGCGCTCCGAGAGTGGAGCCCCGTGGTGGAGAAAAGGGTCATCGAGCTGGTGAAGGCAGCCATCTCCTGACCGTTGCCGCGACCGCCGCGGCGCGCGCGGTCCTTGGGTGCTGCGGCTTCGGACGGCTCCGCCTCGGCTAGCAGCGTACGACCGTGCTACTCGCGGCAGATCCGTGCGTTGCCGCGGCCGGGCAACTATGGATAAGCATGCAGACCGGGATGGTTTGCGGCCGGTGCACACCGCGCGCCATTGATATCGCCGCGGCGGGGGTCAGCGTGCGCGCCAGCGGCAGCCTGCAAGCAAGGCCCGGCCGGCGCTGCGCGAAGGCGCCCGGGCGGAGCGCTGATGGCA
>CABEEE010000326.1_pt1 | contig 21229 bp, 20 predicted proteins | sample 3423231 | NCBI WGS metagenome assembly CABEEE01 (sample SAMEA5534333, study PRJEB31848) | metagenome | biome: tundra; feature: field; material: soil | place: USA | collected 2013-05 | depth 0.15 m | reverse complement strand
TCATGGAAGAGGACGCCGAGGGTGACGCCGCCATGGACGCCGACGAGGTCGAAGGAGAGGCCTTCGGAGTCGAACTGGCTGTCGAGCTCGTGCTGCTGCTGCCGCAGGCGGCCACGCCCGCGGCGAGCGCGCACACCGCGAGAGCCCGGGGAAGCAACCGATAGGCCTTCATGCTCTTATTCTCTGCCCCGCCCATCCTCGGCGGCCACCCGGGTATCTCTCAGCGAGCAGCCAGGCCCAGCACCCGAAGGCGGGTGCCACGGCGCTGCCGCCGGGGGCTCAGACGCTGACCTGGGCCGCCGTCTCCCGGAGCCTGCCCAGCTCAGGAGCCCGCCGGCGAGCTCATCGAGCATCGCGGTCGCGGCGCCCACCATGATCTCGTTGGGCTGGAGCCGGCCCTCGGGGTCGAGAAACTGTTGCACGAACGGTATGTTCACCGATTCGAACAGCGGCACGATCTTCAGCGTGGTGACCACCTGCTTGGAGCATCTGCACGGCCCTGGCGCCAGCCGCCACTCCCCCGTAACTGGCGAAACCGACTGCCTTGTACTGCCATTCGGCGTGCAGGTAATCGATGGCGTTCTTGACGGCCGCGTTGTATCCGTAGTTGTACTCGGGCACAGCGAAATGAACGCGTCGGCGCGGTCGATTGTCGCGCTCCAGTCCTTCGTGTGCTGGTGGACGTACTGCCTCAGCCGCGGATGATGCGGCTCATCGAGCATCGGCAGGTTCACCTCGGCCAGGTCGATCATCTCGACGTCGAAGCCGCCGTGGGGAAACCGCGCGGTCATAGACCCATGCAGCCACCGACGGCCCGGCTCGGACCGGGTCGGGTGCTGGCGATGACGATATGCCGGACCGGTCTGGTCACAGGATCGCTCCGCGAGAGATTCGAAGGCTGGCCAGGCTGCCGCAACCTCGGGTGCCTGCTGCCTATTCTGCCGAGCCTGGTCAGCCCGCTCCCCAGAGGGGCTCCAGGGTGCGGTCGATCGTCTCGGCGAGTGGTGCCAGCGCTGGCATGACCGGTCGGGACGGCGCGGCATCGATGACCTCGCAGCAGGCCAGCGCGGCCGGGTCGAGGAAGCGGGTCAGCGGGGCATAGCTATGCCGGTCGTCACGAGCCGTGCGATGGTGATGCATCCGCAGCGGCGCATACAGGTAGAGCTGATCGCGCGCCCTCGTCACGGCGACGTAGAAGAGGCGCCGCTCTTCCGCCAGCCCGGCTGGCGCGGTGAGCGCCATGTCGCTGGGCACCGCACCGTCTACCAGGTGGGGCAGGTGCACGACGGGCCACTCCAGTCCCTTGGCCGAGTGGACGGTGGAAATCACCAGGAAATCCTCGTCGAGCCGCGGCGGCCCGGCGAAGCCGGCGCCCGATACCGGCGGATCGAGTGCGAGTTCCACCAGCGCATCATGCAGCGACGGCCTGCTGGCTGCGGCATCGGCAAGCCGCTGCAGGTCGGCAAGGCGGACGCCGGCGTCGGGATAGCGGGCCCGGAGCGGATCCTGCAGCGCCGCCAGAACGGCCGCTGCCCGCTCAGCCGTCGTAGTGAGCGCGGCGGCGCCGATGAGGCCGCCCACTGTGGCGGACAATGCGGACCGGGACCGCCGCGGCACCAGATCCGCTGCCAGCGCCCAGCGCTCCAGCGGCAAGGGATCCGCCAGCCGGAGGGCACCGATGATCCGGCGGGCGTGTACCGGCCCGATGCCCTCGTGCAGCCGGAGCAGCCGGAACCAGGCGACGTCGTCGGCCGGGTTGGCGACGACCCTTGCCGCGGCCACGAAGTCCTTGACGTGCGCTGCCTCGGTGAACCGCAGGCCGCCGTATTTCACGAACGGGATACCCCGGGCGGCCAGCTCAAGCTCCAGCACGTCGCTGTGATGCGCGGCCCGCACCAGCACAGCCTGATCCTGCAGCTGCAGGCCAGATTCATGGGCCTCGAGCACCCGGCGGCAGATTTCCCGCGCCTGTGTCGCCTCGTCGTGGCAGCGCACCAGCAGCGGAACCTGGCCGGCCCCCCGATCGGCCGTCAGCGCGAGCTCAAGCCCTGGCGACTGCGGGCGGATCACGCCCGCCAGCTCCAGGACCTGCTGGCGCGAGCGGTAGTTTCGGCCGAGCCGGGCAACTGCCAGGCCCGGGTAGCCGTCGGCCAGCGCCCGCAGGTGCGCCGGATCAGCTCCGCGGAAGCCGTAGATCGCCTGCGCGTCGTCACCCACGCAGGTCAGCCCGCTGCCGTCCGGCTGCAGCAGCCGGACTATATCGGCCTGGACCGAGTTGACGTCCTGGTATTCGTCCACCAGCACGGCGTCGAACATGCCGCGCAGCACCGGGCCGGCGCCGGGATCGGCCAGCGCGGCACGCCACAGCAACAGCAGATCATCGAAGTCAGCCAGGCCGTGCCGCCGCTTATGCGTGACGTAGCCGCGGAACAGCCCGGCCAGCTGGTCGGTGAAGTCGGCGCACCAGGGAAAGCTGGCCTGCACCACGTCGGCCACGGTGGCGTGCGTACTGACGCAGCGGGTGTAGACGTCGGCGCACACCGGCGCCCGGGGCGCGCGCCGCTGCAGGCCGACCAGGCCATGCTCCTCCCGCAGCGTGTCCAGAATGTCGGTCACATCCGCTGGATCGATCACGCTGAAGGCGGCAGGCAGCGAAAACGATTCGGCGTGCGCCCGGATGATCCGGTGCGCGATGGCATGGAACGTGCCGCCGCAGATCCTGTCGCCGCCGGCGGCGGCCGCCGCGACGCGGGCAAGCATGTCGTCGGCGGCCCGGCGGGTGAAGGTGAGCAGCAGGATCCGGCTGGCCTGGACGCCCTGGCCGCGCAGCCACGCTGCCCGCGCCACCAGCGTGCCGGTCTTCCCCGTCCCGGCCCCGGCCAGCACGAGCAGCGGGCCCCCCGGGTGCGTAGCCGCGCGGCGCTGGTCATCGTTGAGCCGGTCGAGCACGGCCCCCGGTTCGAACATGGTCACGAATGTAACCAGTACCTCTGACAGTGGCCGCACCCGATCAATGACCGGCCAGCCCGCTTCGGCGGAAGTTCTCCGCGCTGACGCAGGCGCCTAAGCTCGGAATGCGCTCATTGACCAAGGAAATGCCCGATGGCGACGCTGCCGCTTGACATCCTGGTCTGATCGACCGCTGGACGCGACCCGACGGCGCCATCCGGCCGGGCAGCTAGCTGGCGGCCAGAGCCGGCCCGCGCAGGAGCAGCTGCCCGGCCTGAACGGTGACCTTCAGCTGGCTCGCGCGGCCCATCGACTCACCGTCAAGCTGCCAGGGCTGCTCGCCGTCGAGGCGGACGTGCAGCTCCCGGAAGGTCATCCGGGCCAGCTGGGCGGTCCCGTGCCGCAGCAGCAGGCCAGTGCCAACCGCGAACCATCCGGCCAGCCCCTGCGCGGTCACCGCCACCAGGTCGAGCAAGCCGTCATCGGGCCGGGCGTCCGGCAGCAGCGCGACGCCTCCCGGCAGCGAGCCGACGTTGCCGATGATGAGCGCACTGGCCCGCAGGCGCACCGGCGCCCTGGAGTCAGCGCGCAGTTGCACCCCCATGGGCTTATCCCGCAGGTGTCCGAGCGCAGCAGCGTAGTACGCTCCCCAGCCCAGGTTCTTCTTCAGCCGCTGACTGCTGTCCAGCGCCCGGGCGTCGAAGCCGATGCCGGCCATGACGAGGAAAGGCCTGCCGTTGGCGACGCCGACGTCCAGGTACCGGTCAGCTCCGGTGAGAGCAACCGCGAGCGCGTCGTCGAGTGCCAGCGGCAGCCCGAGGTTGCGGGCAAGCAGGTTGCCGGTCCCCGCGGGCAGTACCGCGAGCGGAATGCCGCTGCCCGCCAGCGCCGCGGCGCACGCGGTCACGGTGCCGTCGCCGCCGCTGGCGAGCACCAGATCGACCTGGGCTTGCACCGCCGTTCGTGCCATCCGCTCGCCCGGATCGCCGGCGCTGGTCTCCAGCCACAACGGCTCGCCCCAGCCGTGCCGCGCCATGGCCGCGCAGACAAGGGTGCGAAGCCTGGCGCGATTGCTGCGGCGGGCGGGATTGGCGACCACCGCTGCGCGGCTCATCGGCGACGGCCGTCAGCGCGGCCCGGCCTCGCCCGCCGTGGAGTCGGCGGTCGGGACCAGCTGCTGCTGGGTGCTCACCGGGGGCACTGCCTCGGCTTTCCGGTGCCGCCGGGCCACCAGCCGCAGCTGGATAATGCGTCGGGCGACCCACACGCCACCCACCCGGGTGCGCTTCACCACGTGCTGAGGAGGCGTCTGCGGAGCAGACGTCTGCCCGCTGGCGGAGCGGCGGGTGGAGCGGCCTGGCCAGAGCGGTCGCCATCGGCCGACGGCGAAGTCATCACGCATCACGCCTTTCCTGCGCGGGCCGTCCCGCGCTTTCCTGCCCAGGGCTGTCCCGCGCCCTTCTCTGCCCCTAAAGGGCCCGGCTAATCAGACGTCGCGGCTGAGCAGCTCTGCCCACCGCTCGCGGCGGACAACCAGCCGGGCGTCACCGCGATCGGCGAACACGACGGGGATCCGGCGGGCTCCGTTGTAGTTGTTCGACATGGTGAAGCAGTACGCGCCAGTTACCGGGATTACGAGCAGATCCCCGACCTTCGGGTCGCGCAGCGGCACATTTTCGCTGAGCACGTCGCCGGACTCGCAGTGCCGGCCGACGACCGTCACGGGCTCCCCGCCGCCGACGCGGTCGGCGATTGTCGCCTCGAATCGCTGCCCGACCAGCGCCACCTCGAGGTTGTCGCCCATTCCCCCGTCGACGCCGACGAAGGTGATCGCGCCCGGCTTGACCGTGGTGACGCGGTAGACGGTCACCGCGCTGCGTGCCACCATGCTGCGTCCGGGCTCGATGAGAATGCGCGCGCCGGCCGGCAGGTGCTCGCGGGCTGCGCCGATCAGGGTGTCGAGGTACTCGCCCAGGCTCGGCGGGTGGTCGGAGTAGGTATACCGGCAGCCGAGGCCGCCGCCCAGATCGTAGACCGGGTAGTCGCCGAGCGCGGACAGCGGCGCAACGGCGGCGGCAAGCTCCTGCGCCACCAGGATCTGCGAGCCGACGTGCGTGTGCAGCCCGTCCATGCGCAGCCGCGGCGACGCCTCGATCCGCGCGATAGCGCCGCGGGCTGCTGCCGGGGAGAGCCCGAACTTGGCGCCAGCATGCCCCGTCGCGTAAGCGGGGTAAGTCGAGCTCTGCACTCCGGGCATGACCCGGACCAGGCATCCCTGCACCCGGCCCGGCGGCACTGCGGCCTCCAGCCGATCGATGTCATCGTCATTGTCAACGACGACCGTGCCCACCTCGCAGTCCACCGCCAGCCTGATCTCCTCCGTGGTCTTGGCATTGCCGTGCAGCACTAGCGTGGCTGGATCCGCCCCGGCCGCGAGGGCGGTCACTATCTCCCCGCCGCCCGCCACGTCCAGCCACAGGCCCTCCGATGCCATCAGCCGCTGGACAGCCGTGCACGGGAAGGCCTTCGAGGCGAAAGCCACCTGGGAGTCCGGCCATCGCGCAGCGAGCTGCTCCCGGTAGTCGCGGGCCTGCTGCCTGGCCGCCTGCTCGGCTACCACCAGGGCCGGCGTGCCGTGGGCTGCTGCTACCTCGTCCAGGCGGCAGCCGCCGACCCGCAGCATCCCGTCGGAGTCCTGCCCCGTGCCCGGCGGGAAAAGGCTGAGCAGCTCGTCTGCCTCGGTCATCAAAGTCCCTCGCCATCGCGCATCTCAGCAGGTTAACCGGTGGGCCAGCGGGTAGCTGGAGCCACTACCCGTGGCGCTGCCAGGGCCCGCCCGCGGCGCGGCAGCCGGCCGCGGCACCGGCCCTTCGCCCGTAGCCGATGGCATCCGGCGTGAATTCATGAAGAACTTGCAGACATCGCAGATTAGCCGCAAGACGCGCCGAATTGTCGAGCGGCTCGGAATGGTCGGAACCACCGCCCGCGGTGCAGCCTTCGCGCTCGTCGGCGTCCTGGTGATCGATGCGGCCGTCACGTTCAAGCCGTCCGATGCCGGCGGCCGCGACAAGGCGCGCTGACGCTGCGCGATCAGCCTTTCGGCGAGATCCTGCTCATCCTTGCCGCGATCGGCCTGATCATCTTCGGCATCTACGGGCTGCGCGAGGCGCGCTGGCGCCGGTGTGAACCGCTGGGCTAACCGACCACCAGCGCGTCGTTGATGTCGGCGGGCAGCCTGAGGTTGCGGGCAGCAGGTTACCGGTACCCGCCGGGATGATCGCGACCGGTATTCCGCGTGCAGCCCTGGCTTGCGCACCCGCGCCCATGATCGCCTCGCCAGACGGTGCGAGACTTGCAGCATGTCAACGCCGCTACGCTGCCTGGTTACCGGTGCTTCCGGGTACATCGGCGGGCGGCTCGTCCCAGAGCTGCTGACCGCGGGATACACGGTCCGATGCATGGCACGCGATCCGGGCAAGCTCAGCGACCGTCCGTGGTCCGACGATGTCGAGATCGCCGTGGCCGACGCCATGGACGAGGGCGCGGTGCGGCGCGCCCTCGAGCACGTGGACGTCGCCTACTACCTCATCCACTCCCTCGGCACGGACGCGTCGTTCGAGCAGCGCGATCGCACCGCGGCGGAGACATTCGCCGCTGCCGCAAAGGCCGCGGGAGTGCAGCGCATCGTCTATCTGGGCGGCATCATCTCCGGCCAGGCCGACGAGCTGTCCCCGCACCTGCGCTCGCGCGCCGAGGTCGGCGACATCCTGCTGGCCAGCGGGTTGCCGACGGCCGCGCTCCAGGCCGCGGTGATCATCGGCAGCGGATCAGCGTCGTTCGAGATGCTCCGCTACCTCACCGAGCGCCTGCCGGCCATGGTGACGCCGAAATGGGTGGACACCCGCATCCAGCCGATCGCCGTCCGTGACGTGCTGCGTTACCTCGTCGGCAGCGCCGCCCTGCCGGCTGACGTCAGCCGCCGCTTCGACATCGGCGGCCCCGACGTGCTCACCTACGCGGACATGATGCGCCGGTACGCCGAAGTGGCCGGGCTCACGCCGCGGATAATCGTCCAGGTGCCGCTGCTGACGCCGCGGCTGTCCTCGCTATGGGTCGGGCTGGTGACGCCCGTGCCCGCCAGCCTGGCGATGCCGCTCGTGGAATCCCTGCGAAACGAGGTCGTCTGCTCCGAGCACGACATCGCCGAGTACATCCCGGACCCGGCTGAGGGGCTGCTGCCCCTCGACCGGGCCATCGCCATGGCACTGCGGCACACCCGCGAGGGCGCCGTCTCCACCCGCTGGTCCTCGGCCGCGACGCCGGGCGCGCCCAGTGACCCGCTGCCGACCGACCCGTCGTGGGCCGGCGGGTCGTTGTACGTGGACGCGCGCACCAGCGTCGTGCATGCCTCGCCAGCAGCACTGTGGCGGGTGATCGAGGGCATCGGCGGCGAGTCCGGGTGGTACTCCTTCCCGGCCGCATGGGCTGTGCGCGGGCTGCTCGACCGCCTCGCCGGCGGGGTCGGCCTGCGCCGCGGCCGCCGCGATCCGCGCCATCTGCTCGTCGGCGACGCACTGGATTTCTGGCGGGTGGAGGCGATCGAGCCGGGAGTGCTGCTGCGGCTGCGCGCGGAGATGAAGCTGCCTGGCCTGGCCTGGCTGGAGCTGTCGGTAGGCCAGGACTACGACGGGCTGACGACCTATAGCCAGCGGGCGATCTTCCGGCCCCGCGGGCTCGCCGGTCATGCCTACTGGCGGTCCATTTCGCCGTTTCACGGGGTCGTTTTCGGCGGGATGCTGCAAAACATCACCGCCGCCGCCGAACGGGCCGGGCGCGCGGGCGACAAGCCGCTTCCGGTCAGGCGCTGATCCGCGCGGCGCGGCCGGTAACCGCGCTGCCCGCTGCACGTGGCCGCCCGCCGCGCATGAAAGCCTTACCTGAGCAACGCCTGCCGTAAGAGATGACCGCCTGCCCCCCCGCTGCCTCCGGAGATCGCATGAGACTACTTGTCACCGGCGGCGCCGGTTACATCGGCAGCGTGGTGGGTGCCCAGCTCATCAGCGACGGCCACGAAGTGGTCGTGCTGGACGACCTGTCCACCGGGCACGCGGACGCGGTGCCCGCCGGTGCCGCGTTCGAGCATGGCAGTCTGCGAGCCGACGCCGGGCGGGTGCTCGGGACCGGATTCGACGCCGTGCTGCATTTCGCCGCCAAGTCGCTAGTCGCCGAGTCGGCCGCCAAGCCCGCGCTCTACTGGGACAACAACCTCGGCGGGACGCTCGCCCTGCTCGAGGCGATGCACCAGGCGCAGGTCCCGAGCATCGTTTTCTCCTCGACGGCGGCCGTATACGGCGAGCCGGGAAGCGTCCCGATCGAGGAGACGGCGCCCCCCCGGCCCACCAGCCCGTACGGCGGCTCGAAAATAGCGGTGGACACCGCCCTGGCCGAGTATGCCCGGATGCACGGCATGGGAGCTGTCAGCCTGCGGTACTTCAACGTCGCAGGCGCGTGCCAGCAGGCCAACGGCAGCTGGCTGGGCGAGCGGCACGCGCCGGAGACCCACCTGATCCCGAACGTTCTCGCGGTCGCGCTGCGGGGCGACGGCGAGGTCAGCGTCTTCGGCGAGGATTACCCCACCCCGGATGGGACCTGCATCCGGGACTACATCCACGTGTCTGACCTGGCGCGCGCGCATCTGCTGGCGTTGCCGGCCTGCGCCAGCGGCCAGCACAAGGTCTATAACCTCGGCAGCGGGACCGGCTACTCCAACCGCGAGGTACTGGCGGCGTGCCGGGAGGTGACCGGCCGCGATATCCCCGCACGGATGGCGCCACGGCGGGCCGGCGATCCCGCCGTGCTGGTCGCATCATCCGAGCGCATCCGCGCAGATCTTGGCTGGCGGGCGCAGCGGGACCTGAAGGACATGGTCGCGGACGCGTGGACGTTCGCCCAGACCCGGCCGGACTCCCGGTGACGCGCGAGACTCGGTCACGGCGGTCCGGTCAGGCAGCTGCGCAGCTGCGCGAGTCCGACCCGGACGCGGCCGCCGGCTGGTTCGCCGAGCTGTACGCCGCAGCCCCCGAGGGCATCTGGCGGGCCCCCGGCCGGGTGAACCTGATCGGCGAGCACACCGACTACAACGAGGGTTTCGTGCTGCCGTTCGCACTCAGCGCCGGAGTGACCGTCGCGGCTGCCCGCCGCGGCGACGGCCTGATCGCGCTGTCATCCCGCCAGGCCAGCGGCGAGGACGCGCAGGTCCGGCTCGATGCGCTCGCCCCCGGCTTGGTGCACGGCTGGGCTGCCTATCCGGCCGGGGTCGCCTGGGCGCTACGGTCGGCCGGCTATCCGGTCGAGGGCGCGAGCTTTGCCATCGACGCGGATCTGCCGCTGGGCGCCGGACTGTCCTCCTCCGCCGCCCTGGAGTGCGCGATCGCCCTCGCGCTGACCGAGCTGCACCAGCTGACGCTGCCGCGGCCTGAGCTCGCCGACATCGCGCGCCGGGCGGAGAACGAGTTCGTGGGCGCGCCGACCGGGATCATGGACCAGTCCGCGGCGCTGCTGTGCCGGGCCGGGCACGCCCTGCTGCTCGACTGCCGAAGCGGCGAAACGGCAGCCGTGCCACTCGACCCGGCGGCCGCGGGCCTGGCCCTGCTGGTGATCAATACCCGCGCCCGGCACGCGCTGACCGACGGCGGTTATGCCGACCGGCGCCGCGCGTGCGAGGACGCTGCCCACGCTCTCGGCGTGCCGTCGCTGCGGGACGTGACCGATGACCCCGGCGCCCTGGACGAGCTCGCCGATCCGGTGCTGCGGCGCCGGGCCCGGCATGTGATCACGGAGAACCGCCGCGTGCTGGAAACCGCCGGGCTGCTCCGCCGCCGCCAGCTCGGTGCGATAGGAGACCTGCTAACCGAGTCGCACGTTTCGCTCCGGGACGACTTCGAGATCTCCTGGCCGGAGGCTGACGCGACGGTCGAAACGGCCATCGAGGCGGGCGCCCTCGGCGCACGGATGATCGGGGGCGGCTTCGGCGGCTCGGTCATTGCTCTGGTGCCCGCCGCGCGAGCTGAGCTGATCAGGGCCGCGGTGGCCGCCGACTTCGCCGCACACGGCTGGACGGAGCCGCATTTCGTTGATGCCGTGCCATCGGACAGCGCACGCCGGCTGCGCTAACCGCGTCCGCTGGCCGAGCCTCTGGGCTGCACCGGGCCTCTTGGAGCACCGGGCCTCTTGGAGCACCGGGCCTCTTGGAGCACCGGGCCTCTTGGATGACCGGGCTCAGCCAAGCTGCCGCAGCCTTTCCGCCGCAGTTTCCGGCCCGACGTCGTTGAGGAATGCGCCCATGCCGGACTCCGATCCGGCCAGGTACTTCAATTTGCCCGGCGCCCGCCGGGTGGTGAACAGCTCCAGATGCAGCGCAAGCTCGTTCCTGCCCTGACGGACCGGCGCCTGGTGCCAGCCAGAGATGTAGGGGGCTGGCGTATCGAACAGCCGGTCGAACCTGCCCAGCAGATCGAGATAGAGCTCGCAGAACTCATTTTTCGCTGCACCAGACAGTGCAGCCAGATCCGGCACCCGGCGGTTGGGGTAGAGGTGAACTTCGTACGGCCAGCGTGCCGCGTGCGGGACGAACGCCGTCCAGTGCTGGCTCGCCGCGACAATTCTCGGTCCGTCTGACCGCTCGGCCGCGAGCAGCTCATCAGCCAGGTTCAGTCCGGTGCGCTGCCGGTAGGCGGTGCTCATCGCCAGCATCCGCGCCGTGCGCGGGGTGACATACGGATAGGCGTAAATCTGCCCGTGCGGATGCGAGAGCGTCGCCCCGATGTCGCGGCCGCGGTTCTCGAAACAGAAGACCTGCTCGACTCCGGCCAGCAGGGACAGCTCGGTGCTCCGGTCGATCCATGCCGCCACGACGATCTCCGCGTGCGCCGGGGTCAGATCAGCGAAGGAGGCGTTGTGGTCCTGGCTGAAGCAGATGACCTCGCACCGGCCGGCCGCGGGCCGGCCCACCAGCAGAGCGCTGCCGCCGCCCGCCGCGGAGCCGTATGCGCCGCCCGCCGCGGAGCCGTATGCGCCGCCCGCCGCGGAGCCGGATGCGCCGCCCGCGGCGACCGGCTGCGCTGGCTGGGCGCCGAGCGAGGGAAATCGGTTCTCGAAAACCACCACGTCGTAGCAGGGCGCGGGGATCTCGGTCAGGCTGTCCGCCGTGGACGGGCACAGCGGGCACTGGTCGTCGGCCGGCCGGAAGGTCCGGTCCTGCCGGTGGCTGGCGATCACCACCCACTCGCCGAGAAGCTGGTCGTAGCGCTGCTGAGACAGGACTTCCACGCCGGGCAGCCGCCGCCGGTCCGGGTAGTCGCCGGGACGCTCCGGAATAGCGCCGAAGTAGATGAGCTCTCGGCCGTCGGACAGGCGGATCGAGGTCTTCTTCATGGGCACATCTTTCCAGCGGCCTGGCCTCGCAACGGGCGCGGCGTGGCTGCTGCGGTCCGGGCCGTGCGTTTCGGGCCGTGCGTTTCGGGCCGCCGGCCGCGCCTACTCCCCCGCGGCCGGCTCGCCGCCTCGGCTGCGCTGGCTGCCAGCGGCTTCGCCCTCGGGGTCGGCCGGCTGCCGACGGCTCGGCCCGAGGGACAAGCTGGCGATCAGGCCGAGACCAAGGAAGCCCGCGGCGCTGAAGGCAGCCCACCGGGTAGCGATGGAGAACGCGCTTTCCGCGTCGCGTCCCGCGGCGGCGGTGGCGGGCCTGGCGTTCAGCGCCGCGATGCTTGCGCCCGCGCTCGCCACGTCGTTGCCGCGTTCCGACTGGCTGCCGCGAGATTCCGGCACGAGCAGGAGCATGCCGGCGACGACCGCCAAGCCGATCGGGACGTTGATCCCGAATGCCCACCGCCAGGAGAACGACGTCGTCAGCCAGCCGCCCAGCAGCGGGCCGAGCGCGGCGGTGCCGCCGATGGTCGACCCCCAGACGGCGAAAGCGATCCCGCGCTCACGGCCCCGGAACTCGGCATTGAGCAGCGACAGCGAGGTCGGCAGGATCATCGCGCCGCCGATGCCCTGACCGACCCGGCTGGCGATCAGGGCCGTCCCGGAGCCTGCCAGCGCCGCCGACACGCTGCCCGCAACGAAGATCACGATGCCGATCAGGAAGACGAGACGGCGTCCCGTCCGGTCGGCCACCCGCCCGGCGACCAGCAGCAGCGCAGCGAAGACGAGCGTGTACACGTCCTGCACCCACTGCGCGTCCGTGGACGTGATGCCCAGGTCCTTGATGATCTGCGGGATCGCGACGTTCACGATCGTGGCGTCGACAATGATCATCGCGACGCCCAGGCTGATGAACAGCAGATCTATCGGCGTTTCGAGGATCCCCGTTCTGCCGCGTCCCTGGCGTCAGCCTGCATCCGATTCCCTCCGCAGCACGAGCCCCCGCTCCTCCCGTCCGCTGATGACTGCCAGCTGGCGAGATTGCAGCCGGGCTACTTCCAGGGTCCGCTAGCGGCTAAGGCTCAGACGAGCCGCTGGCCGGAGGGGGCTGCCCCTGATAGATACGCGCCAACTTGCCCTGGCGGACGCAGTGATCCCTGGGCAATGGCCGCGGCTCCGCGCCTGCGCTCAGCGAGCCTGGCCTTCGCGCCGCCGTCGCGCCACCGCGCGCAGCAGCGGCAGGGCAGCGAAATACGAGCCCGAAACGGCGATGGTGCCGACGGCCAGATCGACTGATACCCGGCCCTGCTTTGCCCAGTAGACGTCCTTCAGATCCAACAGCAGGGCGAACTCGTCAACGATGAGCGCGAGCCCGGAGCCGTAGCCGATCGCCACGAGCGGGTGGCGGCGCTTGTTGTCATCACCATGCACAGCCACGGCGCCCACGCCGGCCAGCAGCCCGATGCCCCACATGTAATGGTGCAGGTGCTCGCCGCCTGCGCTGAGGTTCCGGAATGGCCCCCTGCCCGCCCGGATGCTCAGCGTGATGCCGCGCACTGCGGCGAAGGTCCCGGTGAATGCCAGCCAGCTCAGCAGGGCGGAGCGCTGGCCCGGGTCCATCTCCTCGTGGAACGCGGCGCGGGCCGCGCGGGCGTCGCGGGCCGGCTGCGGGGCAAGGCACGTCACAGCGGCACTTTACGCCGGGCAGCCCCGTTCGCGCTGGCCGGCGCGCACGCGGGCCGATACGCTGCGTGGCGGCAGTAGCGTCCAGTCGGCGTGGCAGATTCGCTGGCGCGGCAAGAGAGCAGATCCGCTGGCGCGGCAAGAGAGCAGATCCGCTGGCGCGGCAAAGGAGCGGGCAGTGACTGGTCAGCATCGTCCGTCGCGGTACCGGCCAGTGCGCCGGGCCTGGGTGCTGGTCATCGCCGCTATCGGCCTGATGACATCTGCCTGCGGCGCCAGCGCGGCTGCGAGCACCCCGGCTGCGAGCACCCCGGCCGGGCCCAGCGCCCCGGCGGCCTCTTCCGGCGGCTCGGCGCAGGCAGGCCCGGCGACCCAGTCGCATACTGCCTCAGCCGACGCGGCCGCTAAGCCGCTCGCCGGGAAGGTCGTCGGCATCGACCCTGGGCACAACGGCCGCAATCGCGACGACCCGTCGTACCTCAACCACCTGATCTGGAACGGCCGGGAATGGGAGACCTGCGACACCACCGGCACGGAAACCGACAGCGGCTACACCGAGGCGCGGTACAACTTCAACGTGGCGAGATACCTGCGCGCCGACCTCATCCGCGCTGGCGCGCGGGTGGTGATGACCAGGACCAGCAATGACGGAGTCGGCCCGTGCGTGAACCGCCGCGCCGCGATCATCGACCGTGCGCACGCCAACGTAGCTGTCGATATACATGCCGACGGCGCCCCGCTGTCAGGACGCGGTTTTGCCGTCCTGGAACCTGTCGCCGATGGGCCAAACGACAAGGTGATCACATCGTCGGAGCGGCTGGGCAGTAAGGTCCGGTGGGCGTTCCTGCGGTACACCACGATGCCGGTCAGCAGCTACGACGGAGTCAATGGCATCAACCACCGGGACGATCTCGCCGGGCTTAACCTCACCACGGTGCCCAAGATTCTGATCGAGTGCGGCAACATGCGCAACGCCACCGACGCCGCCCTGCTGACCTCCGCTCGGTTCCAGCAGCAGGTGGCCAGAGCCCTCGAGGCAGCGATCATTGCGTTCCTGCGCGGCAGCCCGCGCTGAGCCGCGGCCGGCAGCTTCCGCGAAAGCGCCAGGGCGTGCCGGGCCTGACGTAGGGACTTTCGGCCCTGACAGGATCGCTAGCCAAGCCGGTCTGCTCAAGGGATGTTCGTCAGCGACGAGGCCCTCCTGGCCGTCAGTTTCCGTGCTGCCGAGGCCCGGCTCGCGAATCTGACCCACGGCGGCTGGCTCGCTAGCGCCTCGGAGCGCGCGTACGACGATGGACTTGTCGGTTTGATCCGGGTTGGTCCGCTTGGCGACATGCCCGGCATCTCGAAGCTGGTCCGGGTGCACTGTCGCGAGGTGGTAGCGCGGGACGACACCGCGCTGCTCACGCTGCGCTGGGAAGCGACTGGTCACGGTGGCGGCATGTTCCCGGCGCTGGACGCGGACATTACCCTGGCGCCGGCCGGGGAGGATGCCACCCGGCTGACGCTTGTCGGTGCCTACCGGCCGCCGCTTGCGGCTCTGGGCGCCGGGCTGGACAGGAGGATCCTGCACCGGGTGGCCACGGCGACTGTCCACACGCTGATGAGTCATGTCGCGGACGCCATCGTGCGCCCCGAGTTCGCCCCTGAGGCCTACCGAGATCACGTCATCGGGACCCGGCCGGCCCGGACCGCGGAGCCCGACCTGGCCTGACCTACGGTCGGCTCCGGTGTCACCCTGGGCTGTCGCCGGTCAGGAAGCGTCGTCCAGCGCGTCCAGTGCGTAGCGGAGCCGTTCCACGGCGGCGAGAACCGCGGCATCGATGACCGGGCCTTCGCCGCCGCCGCTGGCGTCCGGGCTCGGCCAGTCGTAGGAGTCCACGACCGCGAGCGCGGCTTCCTCCAGATGCTCAGTCGGCGCGTCGGCCTCCAGCAGGGCCGCCAGATGCCGCCCGCGCGCCACGATGGGCGCGAGCTCGGCTGGCACGTGGCTGGCGGGCAGATGATGACGCATAACCTGCACCAGGCGAGCCGCCTCCGCCCGAAACAGGTCTTCTTGTTCCTGCTCCGCCGAATCCGCCATGCTTGGGACCTTACTCGCCGCAGGCGCAACCTTCACTGGTCGTGCTTGACCTTCCGCGCCCCGCCTGACCCAGGGTCAGCCGCCTACCAGCGCGACCGCTTGTCTCCTATGTCGGCCGGAGGGCGCCTCCTGACGATTACCCCGGATGGGCCGCCAGTGTCGTGGACGACCTGGGGACTTGACTGACTCTGGCTGGCCCCGTGGTCAGTGAGACGCGGTCACTGCGACGACGCCGCCTGGCGACCTTCGATGCCACCGAGGCACCCAGCGCGGCCATGGCCGGCGACGCTGTCGAGGATGCCCGGTGTTTGGTACCGGGGTCCCTGGGCCGCCCATAGCGGTCGAACCCGGCCACTTCTTTGCGTGGTGCAGCACGCCCGCGAAAACAGGCCGGGAGGCACAGGACGCCAGTCAGGACAGCTGCCGCTGAACCTGAACCTGATTAGTGCAGCGCGGTGAGGAGGACTGATGGCTGGTTCGGACAGCGCGGCGATTCCGCCGCAGCGGGAGGTGTCGGGCGGACCGGGCTCGCCGCTGGAAATCGGCGAGACGGGCTGGCGCAATACGTTCAAGCGCAAGGGCAAGAAGTTCAGCCGGGACCGCTGCACCATGACGGCCGGCAGCCTGGCTTACCACTGGTTCTTGTCCCTGTTCCCGGCGCTCATAGCGCTGCTGGGCCTGGTCACCTTGCTGCACGCGGGGACGAGCACGGTGCAGCGGCTCGTGAACGGCATGGACAAGGCACTGCCGCGGCGGGCCGTCCGGGGTGTTCACGCAGGCCATTCACTCGACGACCAGCCGGGCCTTGGCGGGCAGCACTGCGCTGACCGTCGGCGTCGTGGTGGCGGTCTGGAGCGCCTCCAGCGGGATAGCCGCCCTCGAAACCGGCCTTGATATGGCCTACGAGGTGCCGGTCGACCGCAAGTTCGTGTCCAAACGGCTGCGGGCGATCCCGCTCATGCTGGCCACCGTGGTGCTGGGCGGGATTGCCTCCGCGCTGATTGTCTTCGGGACCTCGCTCGGCTCGGCGATCGAGGCGCACACGCCGTTCGCCGGAACCGCGTTCGTCATCGCCTGGACGATCGTGCGCTGGGTGCTCACGATCATGGCCCTGACACTGCTGTTCTCCTTCTGTTACTACTTCGGGCCCAATCGCGAATCCCCGCGCTGGCAGCGGGTCAGCGTCGGCTGCCTGACCGGCACCGGCGCCTTCCTGCTCGCCTCCCTCGGCTTCTCCTTCTATGTCGCCAAATTCGGCAACTACGGCAAGACCTACGGCGCCTTCGCCGGCGTGGTCATCCTCATCTTCTGGCTGTACCTGACGGGGCTGGCGGTCCTGCTCGGCGGCGAGATCAACGCCGAAACCGAGCGCGAGGCTGCCGCTCAGGCCAGCCACCCAGGGGCTCAGGCCAGCGCCGAGGAACTGCACAGCAGCAGCCAGCAGCACAGCCGCTAGGGCGCCAGACAGCCGCAGGCGCCGGCCGCTAGCAGCGAGGCATGGCGCGTCTACCCGTTCGGGTGATCGATGTCCACCGGCGGCAGGTCCTGCACCTCGTGCTTGGCGATGCTGAGCCGGATGCCGTCGTCGTCAACGCCGGTGACCGCGCTGATCGGGATGGCCACGTCCTTGCGGCCCCACAAGTGCCCCTCCTGCAGCAGCACATGGGACACGTGGTGGTCCCGAGGATTGATCACGAGGCCCTGCACGAGCCCGATGTTCCCGTCGGTGGCATGGACATGCTCGCCGCGGCGGATGGCCACCTCGCCCTGCGGCGTCCGGTCATAGGTGACGGTCGGCGAGGATCTGGCCATTTCGAGATCCATGCCCGCCGCCATGCCGCTACCGCCCAGGCCGTAATAAGGCCACGACAGAACCTGGCCGGGGCCGTAGGCCGCGTAGCCGCCGCTGCCCGGCACGAACTGCGTCTCTTCGGCGGAGTCGAGCTTCTCGAACTCCCCCATGGTGCAGCGGAGCAGGATACCGCTCGTCGTGGGGTCGCCAGCGCTGGTGGTATCGACTAGGTCGAGCGGGACCAGCCGACCGAGCCCTTCGCGTTGCTCAGGCTCGACCACGAGATGGGTGACCGTGCGGGCTACAGGGTCGACGACCACGCGCTTCACCTCGCCGCAGACCCCGCCGTCGCTGCAGCTTGCTTGCGCCCCGATCGTGAACTGCGTCGTCTCTGCCATAGCCGCCCCTCCTACTCCCCTTGACCTTAACGCGCACACAGCGCCCCGGGAGCGAAGACAAGACCTCTGACCTGGAGCCGCCTATCGGAATCGAACCGATGACCTATTCATTACGAGGGTAGTCCGCACCGCCTAGCCGCAGTTTCCTGGCTAGTTTGATCTTGGTGGGCTGAGGCGGGCTGCTGGGCACTTCAGTAGCGGGCCTGCCTGCGCAAACGGCGTGGCGGTGCTGGCACCGGCTGACTAGATAGTGTATTACCCATATATGGCTTCGATCGTCGGTAAGAAGCGGGGCAACGCGACCTACTACTACCTGGTCGAGTCCGCCCGGGTGAACGGCCAGCCGAGGATCGTCTCGCAGGAATACCTGGGCACCGCCGACGAGCTGGCGGCCGCGATGCGCGGCGGGGGGCTGGGCCTGCCCGCACGGACCCAGCACAAGGACTTCGGCGCGGCGGCCGCCGCCTGGGGCATGCTGCATGACCTCAGCGTCCCCGCCATCATCGACGAGGTGACCGGGCCCCGCCGGTCAGACGCCGGCGCCTCGGCGCCTACCTGGCGCTGGCCGCACTGGGACGGCTGGTCGCCCCCTGCTCCAAGCTGGCCTTCGCCGACTGGTGGGCGGGCACGGCGGCCGGCCGGTTCACCGGGATCGCCGCGCCGGCGCTGGATCACCGCCGGTTCTGGGACGCGATGCACGCCGTCGGCCTGGCGGAACTGGCGGAGATCAGCCATCGGATCGCGCTGGCCATCGTCGAGGCATCCGGTGTGGACTGCTCCTCAGTCGCCCTGGACATGACCAGCTTCGCCACCTTCATCGATACCGCCAGCGAGCGCGCCCCGATCGCCCAGCGCGGCAAAGCCAGGCAGAAGCGCACCGACCTGCGCCTGGCCGGCCCAGGCCTGGTCGTCACCCGCGACGGCGGCATCCCGATGACCTGGCACGCCTGCCCCGGCGACAAGCCCGACGTCACCCAGTTCCCCGCCATGATCGATGCGCTGGCCGGCCGGCACGAGGCGATCTGCGCCGCCAGCGGCCAGGCCGCCGCGGACGTGACCGTGGTGTTCGACGCCGGCCAGAACCCGGCCGCTAACTTCGCCCACCTCGCCGGGACGCGCCTGCATTACGTCGGGTCGGTGCCCGCCTCCGACTGCGCCGACCTGACCGAGCTGCCTGCCAGCGCCCGTGCCGTCGTCGATGAGGACCGCTTCGGGGGGCTGACCGCCTACGACACTCGCCGCGAGGTGTACGGGACCGAGCGCCGCACCATTCCGACCTACTCACCCGAGCTGCATGCCGCCCAGGCAGCCGGGTTCACCGGCACCACCCTGGCCAAGGCAGGCAGGAAGCTGGACGAGCTGGCCGCCACCCTCGCCCGCGGCAAGACCCGGCGGAGCAGGGCGAAAGTGGAAGCCGAGATCGGCACGATCCTGCACGACACCCGGGCGCGCCGCGTTATCACCTGGCAGATGGACGGCGGCACTCCCCGCGACCACCGCCTCACCTGGCACATCGACCCCGGCGCCCGCGCTGCCCTGGAAGAAGAGATCTTCGGCAAGCACGTGCTGATCACCGACCACGACGACTGGCCCGTCGCCGAGGTGGTCGCCGGCTACCGGTCCCAGTCCGAGGCCGAGTCCTCCTTCCGGCAGATGAAAGACCCCCGCGTCGCCTCCTTCAGCCCGATGTCCCACTGGACCGAGCACAACATCGTCGTCCACGTCTTCACCTGCGTGCTCGCCCTGCAGCTCGCTCACCTCATGCGCCGCCGCGCCGCCCGCAGCGGGCTGAAGCTGTCCGTGCGCGCCCTGCTCAGCGAGCTGGCCGGCATCGAAGAGACCGTGCTGCTCTACCCCGGCGACCGGGGCCGGCCCAGGGCACACCGCATGCTCACCGACACCACCCCCGTCCAGGACAAGCTCATCAAGATCTTCGGCCTCGGCCGCTACGCACCCAGACGCTGACATGGGTAATACACCGAGCCCGCCCCAGCGCCCCGCTGAACAGCGAAAACACGGACAAGATCAACTTATCTAGGAAACTGGGCCTAGGCCTCCGCCTGTCCGCCCAGCGACCAGCATGAACAGTCCACGCGCGTGCGCAGGCGTCCGGTCGTGTGCACGGCGAATGTCACTCAGTTAGGCACTCATCCCGTCCGGATGCTGTCAAGCCTGCGCACGCACACGGCTCCGGAGGCGGTTGGTGGTCAATGCTGTGAGCTGTATAGATGTCCTTCCGCTCCGGTGTCTGGACCGTCGGTGGACCGCGTGGTTGCCATGTCAGCTTGGGAACCCGGTCGATCGGCCTCATTGAGTGCCCTGACCTGTGTATCAGGCTTACCGCGTCGGTCTCCAGAGGCAGCGGCCCTTGACTTTGTGCCGCAAAGAAGCGTAGCTTTGAGGTACAAAGTTTGACTCTGGCTACCGCGCACACCAGGAGGTCGACGTGCTAGAGGACCAGAACATGAGCGTGCAGGAAGCGGCAGCCGTGGTGCAGGATGCCCGCGCACGCGCTCGCAAGGAGCTAGTCATCAGCACACCTCTCGTGTACATGGCGTGGGGCCTGGTCTGGCTCATCGGCTACGGAGCGATGTGGCTGTCCGTGCGCGGGCAGCACCCCTACACGGGGCCCTCGGGTGTCTCGATCGCGGCGGTGTTCGTGCTGGCCGGTTTCGCGATCGCGACCGTGTTGGTCATCGCCAACAAGGCAGCTGCAGGCATCGACGGCCAGTCCGTGCGACACCGCCGCATCATCGCGAGCACGTGGGCGATCGGATACCTGATCCTGCTCATCGTCGCGCCCGCGATCAGCAGCTCCGTCAGTACGCGGACGCTCGCGTTCATGGGCTTCGCGGGTCCCGTGGTGCTCGCCGGGCTGACCTATATCCTTGCCTCCGCCCTCGGACGATACCGGCAGGCGTTCGCCCTCGGAGCCTGGCTCGTGATCGTCGGTACTAGCTGCGCATGGCTGGCACCCGCGACAATCCTGGCGACCTGCGCGCTGGCTGGCGGCGGGGCGTTCCTGCTCATGGCGGTCATCGAGACCAGGCTCCGCGCACATGACAGGTGAGAACGAGCTTGACCCCGTCATTCATGCGCCCGCCCGGCTGCGTGTCCTGGTGACACTGGCCACCCTCCGGGACGGGGACAACTTGTCCTTCACCAGACTGCAAGAACTGCTCGGGCTGACGCCCGGCAACCTCATCACCCACCTTCGCAAGCTCGAGGACGCAGGCTACGTGACGACGGTCAAGTCAGGCAGAGGCGTCACCGCCCGGACCTCGGTCAGCCTCAGCCAGCAGGGCCGCAAGGCCTTGGACAACTACACAGCAGTCCTGCGGCAGTTGCTGGACTCAGCCAGCACCAACGGGACCAGCCCGCCCTGACCGGGACGGCAAAACCCGCACTGAGCCAGTCCGGGCCTGCCGCGTGAAGGTCCAGGACTGCCTCTCGCAATCGACCGATGAACTACTTGATTACATGATCGTGCCGACTGCTCCCCTTGCCCGCCAGAGGGCTGGATCATCAGCTTGGGAATGAGGGTGGCGGCTGGCGGCAACTAGGTGGAACGCAGGTCATCGAGTGTCATCGATGACATTCGATGACCTGTTAGTGCCCGTGAAGCATCGAGTCCGACCGCCCTATCGGGCACGTAGCGCGCACGCTCGACGCGGTAAACATTCACCCCGTTTGCGCTGGGTGACGGGCGCCGATTTCGGTCAGGCGGGTGCCGGGTCGGGCGGGTGCCAGGGCGCGCCGGTCATAGCGGTGCGCAGGGCGTCCATGACGTTGCGGTCGTGCTTGCGGGCGGTGTCGATGTAGCTGCGGATGTCGAGGCGGTCCTGGGTGACGTCCTCGCTGGTCAGCCGCCCCGAGATCTTCTGCTGGGTCTTCACGGGC
>CABEEE010000325.1_pt1 | contig 21264 bp, 20 predicted proteins | sample 3423231 | NCBI WGS metagenome assembly CABEEE01 (sample SAMEA5534333, study PRJEB31848) | metagenome | biome: tundra; feature: field; material: soil | place: USA | collected 2013-05 | depth 0.15 m | reverse complement strand
GCCGCGCTGATCTTCGTGTTCTGGGGCCAGCCCACCGCCGTCGTCGTCATCGTGATCGCCGTCCTGCTGCTGATAGTCCTGGGGCTGATCGAACTGATCGGCAGCAGGCCGGCCGCTCAGCCAGGAATGGCAGGTCACCCGTAATGCCTGCTGCGGCCGGGCGACCGGAATCTGCGCTGACCTCCGGCCGCCAGTAGGCTCGGGCCGGTGATCCTACAAGCAGCAGGGCTGGCGCTGCTGGCAGCGCTGTCGCCGACGGCACTGCTGGTGGCCGCCGTCTATCTCGGCTCGGCCCGGCCACGGCTAGTCGGCGCGTTCTACCTTGCCGGCGCTGTGATCATGAGCCTTGTCATGGGCCTGGTGGTGCTGGCAATCCTGCGCTACAGCGGCCTGAGCCTTCCGGGCAATCGCACGCCGCGCTATGGTCTGCGGCTCGGCCTCGGCGCGCTGATGCTCGCAGCCGGCATCGTGCTCGCCAGGCGCAAGCCAAAGCTGCCCGACCCCGAGAAGGCAAGCAAGGGGCTCGTGTCGAGGATGATCGCCAATCCCGCGCCGGGCAGCGCGTTCGCCGTCGGCCTGCTGATCTTTGCGCCCGGCGTTACGTTCATCGCCGCGCTCCAGGTAATCGCCACGGCAAAAGCCAGCACCGAGCTCACCGTGGTAGCCATAATCGTCGTCGTTGTCATCAACGCGATGCTCGTATGGCTGCCGCTGATACTGCACCTGGTCGCGCCCGGTCTAACGACACGTCAGCTGACGGCCTTCAACGGCTGGCTGCGCGCGAACGGAAACAAGATCCTCATCGGGGTGCTGATCGTGGGCGGGGCAATCGTGGCCGGCAACGGCATCTACGGCCTCGTCAGCGGCTGATGAGCCCGTCCATACGCGCCGGCGCCTATCCTCGGCTCACCCGCGAAGGATGATTCTCGCGATCTTGCGTGACCAATACTGGAAGCCGTGGACCCACGCGACCGGCTGCGCTTGGCCGGCAGACGTTTCACTGACCCCGCAGAAGCGCTTGCCCAGCGCGTCGCGGAGCGCGTCATCGACCTCGTTGTCGATGTACTGGATGTCAATGCCCTCGTGCAGCGGGTCGACCTCAATGCCGTGCTGGACCGGATCGACATTGCCGAATTCGTCCCCAGGGTGCAGGTGATGCCGCTGGTCGAGCAGGTGGACATCGACGACGTGCTGCAGCGCGTCGACGTGAACGCCCTGCTGGACCGGGTCGACGTGAACGCCCTGCTCGACCACGTCGAGGTGGACCGGCTGCTGGACCGGGTTGACGTGGACCGGCTGCTGGACCGGGTTGACGTGGACCGGCTGCTGGACCGGGTTGACGTGGACCGGCTGCTTCGCCGGGCCGATGTGGACGCATTGCTCGCGCGCGTTGACGTGAACGATTTCGTGCAGCGTCTCGACGTCGACGGGCTGGTCGAGCAGACCGATCTCGGCGCCGTCATCGCCAGGTCATCGGGCGGCGTGGCGAGCGAAGCGCTGGATTCGGCGCGCAGCCAGGCTGTGGGGCTGGATCAGTTCATCGACCGCTGGGTGCAGCGCGGGCTCCGGCGCAAGCAGCCCGGACCGGCGGCGCCTGCGATGGTCGATAGCCAGGCACAGCCGCCAGCCTTGCCGGACGGCCGGGCCCAGCCGCCAGCCTTGCCGGACGGACAGCCGCAGTCATGAGCGCCCGATCCCAGCTGGCTGACGTGGTCACCGCGCAGGGGAACTATGCGGGCGCGGTGTCCCGGTTCCTGGCCTTCGTCCTTGACGCGGTGGTCAGCGCCGGCCTGTTTGCGGTGGGCCTCGGGGCCACCTCGCTGGTGGTGCAGGTCGTGACCGGCCATTCGGTGCACTGGAGCCGGGCGAATATTGCCGTCGCCATCATTTTTGTCTTGTGGGAGTTTTTCTACTTCGGCTATTCGTGGGCGGCGAGCGGCCGGACGTTCGGCATGGCCGTGCTCGGCGTCCACGTCGTCCGCGCTGATGGCGCCACCCCCGACCCATGGCGGGGGGGTAGTACGCGCGCTGGTATTTCCCCTCAGCTTCCTGCTTCTCGGCCTTGGCTTCCTCGGCATCCTGGTGCAGCGGGAGCACCGCGCCCTGCACGATCTCATCGCCGGCAGCGCGGTCATTTATGCCTGGGATGCACGAGCCGCCCGGCTCCGCTTCCTCGCCCGCGAGGCTGAGGTCGCCGCGGGGACCAGCTCGCCGCTGCCACCGGGCGGCCCAGGGACCAGCACGCCGCTGCCACCGGGCGCCGCCGGGAGCAACGGCCGCGCCGCCGCGGCCGGCAATCCGGCTGCCGACCTGACCGCACGACCATCCGCTACGGGTGACCCGCCGAGCCCGCCCGAGCGCGACAGTTGACCGAAGTGGCCCTGCGCGGGCCACGCCCTCAGCACGCTCATCAGCAACCTAAGGAGTCCGATCATGACCACGCCCGCCAAGGCCGATGTCGATGCGGCAACCCGGGATGCGCTGGCCGGCCTGGCCATCGGCGATCTGGGAGTTCTGGACGAAGTTCTGGCCTTCCGTGACACGGAGCAGGCCAGCACCGGCCTGGACGCCCGTACCTTCTCGCTCGTCAAGATTGCTGCTCTCATCGCGCTCGACGCGCCGCCGGCCTCGTATCTGTGGCAGGTAGCCAACGCGCTGGATGCCGGTGCCACGCCGCAGGACCTGATTGGCGTGCTCCGCGCGGTCGCGCCGCAGGTAGGCGGCCCCAGGGCAATGGCAGCAGCGCCGGAACTGATGCTGGCACTCGGGCTAGAGCTGCCCGACGACGTGTAGGGCGAGTCCGCAGAACCGCAGGGCCGATTTACAGGAGGCAGAAATGATGATGCGGCGACGCCCGCTGATGCGCGCGGCCGTAGTGGGCGGTGGCGCGTACATGATCGGCAAGAGCGCGGCGAAGAAATCAGACGCGCAGGCACAGCAGTCGGACGCGCAGGCACAGCAGGAGGATGAGCAGAACCAGCGCATCGACGACCTCGAGCAGCAGAAGGCACCCAGCCAGCAGGCCGCCCCTGCCACTGGGCCATCACTGCTCGATCAGCTGAACCAGCTCGACACCCTGCACCAGCAGGGCGCGCTGACCGACAACGAATTCACCGCCGCCAAGGCCAAGCTGCTCGGCTAACCAAGCTGCTCGGCTAACCAGAGCAGCGGCTGCATGCGGCCGCGCTGGCCCCGGCGCCGCGGCGACCTGGGCCGCAGCTGCTTGCGGCTGCACTAGCTCAGTCCCGCGGCGAGCAGCTGGCCTCAGTTGTTGGCGTGGATCGAACAAGGCAATCCGAGGGAGCTGGCAGCAGCTGCCCTGGCAGACGAGGGAGTCAAGCGTGACCGAGCAGTTCAAGGGCACGATCAACGTCGATATCCGGGACTCGGCGCCCGACTGGACGCCGTTCGCGCCGCCCAAGGCGCCCGACGGCGCGCCCAACGTGGTCTACATCGTGCTCGACGACGTGGGCTTCTCGGCCATGAGCAGTTACGGCGGGCCGATCGAGACGCCGAACGTCGACCGGATCGCCGCCGACGGCGTCCGCTACACCCAGTGGCACACCACGGCGCTCTGCTCGCCGACCCGCTCGTGCCTGCTCACCGGGCGCAACCACACCCGCAACTCGATGGCGTGCATCACCGAGGCCGCGGTCGGGTTCCCGAACGCCAGCGGGACCATCCCGCCGGAGAACGGCATGCTGCCCGAGATCCTCGGCGAGCTCGGCTGGAACACCTACATGGTGGGCAAGTGGCACCTGTGCCCGACCGTCGAGATGAACGTTGCCTCGACGCGGCGCAACTGGCCGTCTGGGCGGGGCTTCGAGCGCTGGTACGGGTTCCTCGGCGCCGAGACCAACCAGTGGTACCCGGACCTGGTCTACGACAACCACCCGGTCGACCAGCCGAAGTCACCGCAGCAGGGCTACCACCTCACCGACGACATCACCGACAAGGCGCTGGAATTCATCAAGGACGCGAAGGTGCTCGCGCCCGACAAGCCGTTCTTCCTGTACTACGCACCTGGCGCCGCCCATGCGCCACACCATGTCCGGAAGGAATGGGCCGACAAGTTCAAAGGACGCTTCGACCTGGGCTACGAGGCGATGCGCGAGCAGACCCTGGCCCGGCAGAAGGAGCTGGGCATTGTCCCGGCCGGCACCGAGCTGCCGCCCATCAACCCGATCGGCACGCCGCAGGACCGGAAGGGGCCGAAAGGCCAGCCGTTCCCGCCGCTGGACTACACCAAGCCATGGGACTCGCTGTCCGCCGACGAGAAGCGGCTGTTCGCGCGGATGGCTGAGGTCTACGCCGGATTCCTGGCGCACGCCGACCACCACATCGGCCGGCTGCTCGACTACCTGGAGGAGAGCGGGCAGCGGGAGAACACACTCGTGGTGGTCGTGTCGGACAACGGGGCCAGCGGCGAGGGCGGCCCGGACGGCTCAGTCAACGAGATGAAATTCGCGAACGGCATTCCGGACGACATGAGGTCCAACCTCGCGATGTTCGACGAGCTCGGCGGGACGAAAACCTATAACCACTATCCCAACGGCTGGGCGATGGCCTTCAACACGCCGTTCAAGATGTGGAAGCGATATGAGTTCAACGGCGGCACCGCCGATCCGTGCATCATCTCCTGGCCCCCGGCGAAGGAGGGCAAGGGTGAATTGCGGCACCAGTACCATCACGCGATCGACATCGTGCCGACCATCATGGACTTCCTCGGCGTCGAGCCGCCAGAAACCATCAAGGGGCATGTGCAGCGCCGGTTCGACGGCGTGAGCATGCGCTACAGCGTTAGCGACCCGTCCGCGCCGTCGGCCCGCAAGACGCAGTTCTACTCCATGCTCGGCTCACGCGGGATCTGGCATGAGGGCTGGAAGGCCGTCACCACGCACCCTACGCTCAGCGGCTGGAGCGACTTCAACGACGACACCTGGGAGCTGTACCACACCGACACTGATCGCGCCGAGCTGCACGACCTGGCCGCCCAGCACCCGGAAAAGGTGCGCGAGCTCGTCAACCTGTGGTTCGCCGAGGCGGGGGCGAACGAGGCCTTCCCGCTGGACGACCGATCCGCGCTGGAGATCATCGTTACGCCGAGGCCGCAGCTGGCAAGTCCCCGCGATCGGTACGTCTACTTCCCCGATACCGCGGAGGTACCGGAGGCGCAGGCGGTTAACGTGCGCAACCGGTCCTACACGATCGGTGCCCTGGTGGACATCCCGGCCGCCGGCGCGCAGGGCGTGCTATTCGCGCACGGGTCGCGGTTCGGCGGGCACGCCCTGTACGTCAAGGACAGCCGGCTGCACTACATCAACAGCTTCGTCGGCATGATGGACCAGGAGATCGAGGGCACTCAGGAAATTCCCATCGCGGAGAACTTGATCCTGTCGGCCTCCTTCGCCAAGGACGGAGAAGATCCGCCCGGCGTTTCCACCGGGATCCTGTCCCTGTATCACGGGGACAAGAAGGTCGGCGAAGGCCGCATCAAGACCCAGCCGGGAATGTTCTCGCTGGCGGGCGAGGGTCTGTGCGTCGGCCGCGACAGCGGTGAACCGGTGACGGGCGACTACCCGGGTGAGGCGCCGTGGCAATTCACCGGCGGCACGATCAAGCGAGTCGCAGTCGACGTCAGCGGGGATCCGTATGTCGATCTCGAGCGCGAGGCCCAGGCCATGCTCGCCCGCGAGTAGCGGGCTACGCCATCAGCTGATCCGATGCCCGGAGCGCGCGCAGTGCGGCCTCGAAGGAGAACAGCCGGCCGCGGACATGCTCAGCCTGACGTGCGCCGGCTCCGCCGGGAGCGCGTTCGGCGTCCATCGCGGAGCGAACTGCCTGCAGCGATGCCAGCACGTCAGTGACACGGCTGCGGCTGTTCTCGTCCGGGGCGGCTTCGCGCAGCGCATAAAGCATCTGGGTGAAGTCATCGGCGCGGCGCTGGATGTCGGACCAGCGCAGCCCGGCATCCTGCGCGGCCAGGGCAGCCGGTCTCTCCGCGACGCTCATCGCGTCGTAGAGAGCCGCGCCTCCCGCGTAGGCGTCGGTGACCCTGGACCGCCAGGCAGCGGCGGCCGCGCCACGGCGGCCTTCGGCGCGGAACACCCACACGACCACAGCGATGATCACAATGGCGCCGATGATGACCAATGGCCAGATGTCCGCGGCGCTGAAGCCGCTGGACGGCGCCGCGGAACCAGTCGGCGTCGGCGTGGCGGCGGTGCGGGACGCCGGCACGGGGCTGGCGGCGCCGGAGGACGCGGGCGGCTTCGCGGTGGCCGAAGGCTGGGCGGTGGCCGTTGCCGGGGCGCTGGGTGAGACGCTCGCGCGCTGCGTGATGGTGACGCTCCGGACGGGCGAGACACCGGCGATCGCGGCGCCGCTGCTGCGCCCGCAGGCCGCCGCGAATGCGACAAAAACGATCGCGGCAAGAAGGAGCAGGCTGTTGATTAAGCGCCGCATGCTCCACCCTTCCGCGTGTTCTTCTGCAGAGTATCCGCCCGGAAACGACATCGCTATGAGCATCTGCCCGCATTAGTCTGCGGTCCTCACCCGTTCAGGGGGAGCCTGGCGCTCAGCGGAGGGGCCTGGCGCTCAGCGGTCCAGCGGGTCCTCGTCGGCCGCTTCGGTGAAGGAGGCGGCGACTTTCACCTCGGGCCTGCGGACTTCCATCTGCGCCAGCCGCCTGAACATCTTCCGGTCGGCGGGCGTTAGCGGCGGCTGCGCCACGGACCGGGGCCACAGCCTGTGCCGGAGGACCACGTTGATCTCGGCCGCCCAGAGCGTGAGCTGCGAGCCGAGGTACAGCCAGGAGAGCAGAGTAATGACCACGGCGAAGAACCCGTAGGTCGGGCTGGCGCGGTGCAGCCCGCGGGTTACGTACCAGGTCCCGATCAGCTGCAAGGTCTGCCAGAACACCGTCGCCAGAATTGCGCCCACCAATACGTCGCGAACCCGCAGCGGCTCGGCAGTCAGCAGCAGGAAGGCAAGCAGAAAAAGCCCGAAGTTCACCACAACCGAGACCGCCACCGCGAGCACCGTCGCGGCCGTGCCGTGCGTGACGGCGGTGGCAAACGCGGCGAGCGCGGTGGAGGAGACCGACGCCAGTCCGAGCAGGCCGATGATGCCGATTGTGCGGACATACCTTTTCAGGAAGCTCGGCCAGCGGACGTAGGGGATGTTCCAGACGGTGTTCATCGCGTTCTGCGACGCCAGCCCGATGCCGAAGCTGCCGTAGAGGGTGCCGGCGATGCCGATGATCAGCGCTGTCGCGTTTCCCTCCAGCGGATGCACGTTCGAGCGCAGCTGCTCGCCGATGACCGGGAAGTTCCCGAGCGCCGAATCGATCACCTGCTGGTGCAGCGCGGGGTGGCCCGCCAGCACGAAGCCGAGGATCGTGGTCAGCAGCAACAGCAGCGGGAACAGCGCGAATAGTCCGTAGTACGCCATCAGCGCGGCCTTGCCGCCTGCCTGATCGTTGCCGAACTTCTGCACCACCGCGAACGGAAACCCGATCACGACATGGCGCTGCTGGAACCGGTCGAACCGCCGGACCAGCCGCTCGGCCCAGCTAACCTGCGGCGCCTGCGCGTCCTGGCTCACCCTGGCCGCACGACGCAGCGGAAGCCCAGGTGACAGGTGGCGCTGTCGATCGCCTCGCCCTGGCGGGCCGCTGGCCGGTAGCGCAGACAGTAGCTGGGCGCGCACAGGTGCGAGCCGCCTTTGATGACCCTGCGCGGCAGGTGCGCGCCCGGCCCGGCCGTTCTGCCGCTCTGTGCTGGCGAGCTCACCCGGGGGTTGCGCGGCACGCAGCAGGGGGCGGCCGCCGCCCGATGGCACGCAGTGAAGTAATCACACGTCCATTCCCAGACGTTCCCCGTCATGTCGGAAAGGCCGTAGCCGTTTGCGGGAAAAGAGCCCGCCGGTGAGGTGCCCTCGTAGCCGTCGATGAGGAGGTTCTGCCAGGGAAAAGCGCCCTGCCAGGTATTCGCCATCATCTCGCCGTCAGGTGCGAACTCATCACCCCACGCAAATACCGCGCCGTCGAGGCCGCCGCGGGCCGCGTACTCCCACTCTGCTTCGGTGGGCAATTCCTGGCCGGCCCACGCAGCGTAGGATTCCGCGTCCTCGTAGGCGACATGTGTCACCGGATGGCGCTCGCGGCCGCGGCAATCGCTGCCAGGACCGTCCGGGCGGCGCCAGCTCGCACCGGGGACATACGCCCACCAGTTGGTGTAGTCGCGCAGATCCACCGGGCCGGGTGTGCGGCGGAAGACCAGCGATCCGGGCACCAGCAGATCAGGGTCGGCGTCGGGATAATCGCGCGGGTCGAGCGGGCGTTCTGCGACGGTCACGTACCCGGTCGCCTTCGCGAATCGCCGGAATTCCGCCACGGTCACCGGACGGGTATCCATCCAGAAGCCGTCAACGCTGACCCGGTGCACCGGGCGCTCTTCGGGATAGAAGTCGGCCGAGCCCATCAGGAACGTCCCGCCAGGGACCCAGGACATATGTGCGTGCGGATCCCGTGCACTGTTCCTTGCCGCACTGCTCCTTGTCTTACTGCGCGCCGCCGGCCCGGTTCCGTGGCGTGCCGCGGCAGCCGGAGATGCCGAGTTCGCCATGGACATGCCGTGCATGCTCCTGATTCTCGCGCCGTTAGACGGCCACCATAGAAGACTCCCGTGCGAGCCAGCACCACCCCGAGTGGGTGAGGCCGCAGGCCGCCCCGGCCACCGATCATTTTGTGGGGCATCAGTCGGCAATATCCCGTGATCCGGCGTGGTGCGGCCGGAGGGGAAATACGGATGATGCGCGCAGTTCGCCCGCCCCTGGCAGCCACCGGCCGCTGGCTGCGCTCGGTCCGGCCAGAGCGAGCGAGCCTGCGGGCCGACATCCTGGCCGGGCTGCCGGGCGCGATCAGCAGCGTGCCGGACGGGATGGCTGCTGCGGTCCTGGCCGGCGTCAACCCGGTGCAGGGCCTCTACGCGAGCTTCGCCGGGCCGATCGCTGGCGGGCTCAGTTCGAATACCCGCCTGATGGTGATAGCGACGACGTCCGCCGCCGCGCTGGCGGCGGGCTCGGCTTTGCAGAACGTGGCCCCGGCTCAGCGGCCAGCCGCAGTCCCGCTGCTTGTGATCATGGTCGGCGTCCTTCTGGTAGCAGCCGGGCTGGCGCGCGTTGGCCGGTATACCCGGTTCGTCTCGTATTCGGTGATGATCGGCTTCCTGACCGGCATCGCTGTCAACATCGTGTGCGGCCAGATCGCCGACCTGACTGGCGCGCCGGCGCACGGCTCATTCCCCCTGGCCAAGGCGGTCGATGTGCTCAGCCATCCCGGCAGCATCAATCTGGCGTCCCTGCTCACCGGGCTGGGCGCGCTGGCGATTCTGGCGCTGCTGGCCCGTACTCGGCTGGCTGTACTTGGCGCTCTGTTTGCTCTGCTGATCCCCACGGTCGTGGTCGCGATGGCCGGAGCAGACAGTGTCGCCAGGGTCGGGGATGCGGGCGACATCCCGCGCGGCATTCCGCTTCCGCACCTGCCCGATATCCGGCTCCTGTCATTCAGCCTGGTCACGGGCGCACTCGCGATCGCGGCAATCGTCCTTGTCCAGGGCGCCGGAGTCGCCGAGGCTGCGCCGAACCCCGGCGATGCCCGGCCGAACCCGAACCAGGACATCATCGCGCAAGGGGCAGGCAACCTGGCGGCGGGGTTCTTCCGCGGCATGCCAGTGGGTGGCTCGGTCGGCCGGACGGCGCTCAACGTGAGCGTCGGCGGCAGGACCCGCTGGGCGGCCATCTGGTCCGGCATCTGGATGCTGGTGATCCTCGCCATTTTTTCCGGGCTGGTCGGAAAGATCGCGCTTCCTACGCTCGGGGCAATACTCATCTTCGCGGCAATCGGATCGCTGCGGATCGGGGAAGTCACCAGCATCATGCGGACCGGACGCATCTCGCAGGTAGCTGTCATCGCCACCTTCGCCGCCACGCTACTGCTGCCGGTCGCCGCGGCAGTCGGCATCGGCGTGGCGCTTTCCTTGCTGTTGCAGCTCAACCGGGAAGCCATGGACCTGGCCGTGGTCGAGCTCATTCCCCGCGACGACGGGCGCTTCGAAGAGCGCCCGCCGCCGACCGCGCTGACCAGCTATCACGTGACGGTGCTCGACGTATACGGCAGCCTGATGTACGCGGGCGCCCGCACCCTGCAAGCTCATCTGCCCGACCCAGCCGGAGCGAAATCGCCCGTAGTAGTGCTCCGGCTGCGGCGCCGCACCTCGCTGGGAGCAACTTTCATCAAGGTCGTCGCCGACTACGCCGACCGCCTCGCCGCCGACGACGGCCGGCTCTACCTCAGCGGCCTAGAGCCGAGCCTGACGCAGCGGCTCCGTCGCACCGGGCATCTCGACGGGCCGGTTCGCGCGTTCGAGGCAACCCCGGTCGTCGGCGAGTCGACTCAGGCGGCCTATCTCGACGCCGAGGCGTGGCTGGTCAGGAGGAACGACGGATGAGCCGGCGCGCTGGCAGCTGGGGTATCCCGGCATCGTCAGCAGCGTCTGCAACCGGAGCGAGCCGCGGTCCCCAGCGCCTGGCCAGCGGATTGGCGGTCACGCCATGCGCGATCACGCTGACCAGCACGGTGAACGCGATCACCGCGACCGCCCGGCCGGCTGCATGCTGGCCTAGTTCCTCCAGCGCCAGCAGGGCAAACACCACCGACGCCAGACCGCGCGGGCCAAACCAGCCCACGAATGCAACGGCCGCCCGGCCCAGCCTGCTGCCGGCCAGCGCGATCGCTACCGGCGCCATCCGGACCACCGTGAGGCTGAGCACGGCGTACACCACCGTCTGCCAGGTCAGTCCCTGGAGGGCCGGCCATACGGCGACAGCGCCGAACGCCAGCCAGACCAGCAGCGACACCAGGGCGCCTGTCTCCTCCACGAACGGCACCAGCCCCTCCGCCCGGCGGCCGCCGGCGGCGCCGAAGGCGAGCCCGCCCACGAACGCCGCGATGAAACCATTGCCATGCAGCGCCAGCGCGCTGGCGTAAGCGCAAACCGCCAGCCCCAGCACCGCCGTGCCCGCGAAGCCCCCGGCGACCCAGCCGCGGCGGCGGCCCGCCTTCACCAGGAAGCCGCCAGCACCGCCCACCGCAGCGCCGACGAGCAGGCCGATCGCCAGCTCGGCGACCGCTTCGGCCAGCTGCGTGCTGGCGGCATGGCCCGCGCTCGCCCCGGCGACGGCGATCAGCACAAACGGCGTGGCGATCCCGTCATTGAGCCCGCTCTCGACGTTGACCAGCCGCCGGATCCGGGCCGGGACCGCCGGATTGACCATCATGCTCGCGCCCAGCGCTGCGTCCGTCGGCGCGAGGGCCGCACCCACCAGCAGGGCTAGCCAGATGCTCATGCCGCCGAAGAGCGCTACCGCGAGGATGACACCCAGGCCGATGGTCAAGGGCAGCCCGATCCCGAGCAGCCGCAGGCACAGGCCCATGTCCGCGCGCAGGTCACGCAGCCCGACGCGGGAAGCGTCTGAGAACAGCACCAGAACCAGCGTGATCTCCGCCAGGTCCTTGATCAGCTCATGAGAGGGCGCGTATCCCAGCGGCGCCAGCGGGCCATGGGTCAGCAGCAGCCCGGCGAGGACGAAGGTGATCGGCGCGGTGACGTCAAACCGCTCCAGCCGCGCTGACAGCGTTCCCCAGGCGAACACGAGCGCCGCGACGATCGCCACGTCGGAAGCGCTCATCGTCTCATCTGTGTGCTCCGGCGTTCAGAGGGCCTGTGGGGTAGCGCATCGCTAGCCCTCCGACGGTAGCGAAGCCAGCGAGCGGCACTCGCCCTCGTTGACGGCACTCCGAGGCCCCGGCTGGCCGTACTGCTGACCGGCCGGGCCCCGCCGAGCTCGGCTTGAGCCGCTAGCGACGGGAAACGCGCCGGGCGGTGCGCCGTCCCGTGCGCCGGGCAACTCTGCGTCCTCCGAACATCTCATGCCTCCGGGTTCTGTTGGCTGGCGTTACGGTGTGCTTGCTGCGGCCGACGTTTCCAGCTCGTGCAGTTCCTGCGCCTCCTCGGCCGAGAGCAGCCCGATCTCCACAAGGTCGAGCGGGCTGATGAAGCCGTCGCTGATGCGGAAGCCCCCAGCACGGGCTATCGCATCCCGAAGCGGCACAGCCCAGTGGTGCTCCAGCAGGATGAGCGCTGCCGCTGAGTCGTTCGGGATGTCCTCGAGCACATCCCAGCCCTCTTCCTCGGTGAACACCTGCACCCCGCCGTCAGCCGCTACCTCCTCGGCACCCGCGATCGCGCCTGCTTCCGCGCCTTCTTCGCCCTCGATGCCGAGGCCGATCAGTGCGCCGATCTTGCTGCCGAGCTCAATCGCCTCATCTTCGGACAGATTGCTGAGGTGCTCCACCTCCAGCTCCCCGTCGGCGTCTTTGTAGACGGCCAGCGAGTCGATCACTCGCACCTGGTCGCTTTCGCGCAGCCGCTCCAGTTCGGCGATGATCTCACCGTGGAACTTGGGCTGGCTGAACCCCAGTACGAGTAGCTGAACAGGTCCAATTGCCATATTTGCTGCCCCTTTCACATACTCGGCCGGTCATCGCCGACTGGCCCTCTTCCAGGGCAGCCGGGCATCGGGCCGCCGGCGAGCCCGATCCGGATCTCCCTTATGGAAGCATCTGGCTAGCCTGGCGGCTGCACGTCACCCCACCAGGGTGAGGCAGGAGGTCCGCTGGCGGGGCATCGTCAGTTGTGCGAGTGCTTTCAGCCCGCCCTCTGGCCTGCAACGGCGGTAGGGCGGCCGACAGCGCTTCGCTCGGGTGTCGTCTCCGTACCCGGTAACCGGCAGAGAGGAGCCGATGATGAGCGTGCTGACGGCCGAGGCTCCGCCCCGGGGTGCAACCCGATACCAGCTTGACACGACACTGGGGCATCTCAATCCAGCCGAACGTGCCGCCAGGGGTAAGGCAGCGCGGGCAGAGGTGCCGCGGGCCAGCCATGCGGCGCTGGATCTGCCGCCGGACCGGCCCGACCCGATCGGCCTGCTGGCGAAGCAAGCAGAGTCACGGGTACCTGAGCTGGTACCTATCCGGTGGGGCCGGATGATGGTATCCCCGTTCACGTTCTTCCGCGGCGCGGCGCTGCCAATGGCCAGCGATCTTTCCCATACTCCCGTGTCCGGGCTGCCGGTACAGGCATGCGGAGACGCGCACCTGTCCAATTTCGGCATCTTCGGCTCAGCTGAGCGGCGCCTGATATTCGATGTCAACGACTTCGACGAGACGCTGCCCGGCCCGTGGGAGTGGGACGTCAAGCGGCTTGCGGCCAGCCTGGAAGTAGCCGCGCGCGACAACGGTTTCACCGGTAAGGACCGCCGCGAGATCGTCACGGCTTCAGTCGCCCGGTACCGGCAGGCGATGCGCAACTTCGCCGGGATGACGGACCTGGACGTCTGGTATGCGCATGTCGACATGGAGCAGATGCGAGCGCAGTTCGACTCCCAGCTGAAGGCACGGCAGCGCAAGCTGGTGGACAAGGGCCTGGCCAAGGCACGGACCAGGGACAGCATGCAGGAACTGGCCAAGCTGACCCACCTGGTGGACGGCCGGCCGCGGATCATTTCCGACCCCCCGCTGATCGTGCCGATCGATGAGCTGCTGCCCAAGCATGAGGACCTGGCTGGCCTCCAGGCGCAGCTGGCCGACCTGCTCATCAAGTACCGGCGTACGCTGGAAACCGACCGCAGGTTCCTGCTCGAGCAGTTCGAGTTCTGCGACATGGCCCGCAAGGTTGTCGGCGTCGGCAGCGTGGGAACCCGGTGCTGGATCATCCTGATGCTCGGCCGCGACGAGTCCGATCCGCTGTTCCTGCAGGTCAAAGAGGCCGAGAGGTCGGTCCTCAGCAACTTCGTCGGTGCCAGCAAGTACAGCAACCAGGGCCAGCGGGTCGTCGCGGGCCAGCGGCTGATGCAGGCATCCAGCGACATCTTCCTGGGCTATCAGCGGACCGAGGCGGGGCTGGATGGCAGGCCTCGCGACTTCTATGTCCGCCAGTTGCGGGACTGGAAGTTCTCCGCCCCCGTCGAGACCATGGTGCCGCGCGGCATGCGGATGTACGGCGAGCTGTGCGGCTGGACTCTGGCGCGGGCACATGCCCGCTCCGGCGACCGGATCGCCATCGCTGCCTACCTGGGCGGATCGGACGTGTTCGACAAGGCGATCACGCAATTTGCCGCCGCGTACGCCGACCAGAACGAGCGTGACTACAACGCTCTCGTCGATGCCGTCGCATCGGGACGGATAACCGCCGAGCGCGACCTGTGAGATCCCGGCTGGCCCAGGCCGGGGAGCTGCGCAGCCGGTCGCGGCGCTGACACCGGGAGCCGTGCAGGGTGGTAATTGACCTTCTCCTCATCGGCATCGGCATTACGCTCGAGCCCTTCCCGCTGACGGCCTTCATCCTGATCCTGAGCGCCGAGAAGGGCACCAGGAAGGGCCTGGCGTTCATCCTGGGCTGGCTGGCGTGCCTGGTCATCGTGATCGCCGCCGTCGTCCTGGTGACCGGGGGCAAGCCGCCCGCGCCCAGCACGGCGCCGTCGACCGCTGCCCTGGCCGTCAAGCTGGCCCTGGGGGTCGTGCTGATCCTGTTCGCCGTGCGGCAGTGGCGCCGGATGGGCAGCCCGCGCAAGCCGCCGGCCTGGATGGCAAGGCTGGACAGCCTCTCGCTCTGGGCCGCCGCCGGGCTCGCCGCTTTCCTGCAGCCCTGGGCGCTGGTGGCGGCCGGCGCGGCGACGGTCACCCAGGCGAAGCTCTCCAGCACTGCGGACTACCTGACGCTGGTGCTGTTCTGCCTGCTGGCCACCGCCAGCTTCCTGTACCTGGAGCTGTACGCAACCTTCCGGCCGGCCGCTGCCGATGCCCGGCTCCAGGCACTGCGGACCTGGCTGGACACCCATCGCGACCAGGTGATCATCGTGATTTCCCTGCTGCTGGGCTTCTGGCTGGCGGGCAAGAGCATCTACCTGCTCGTCGGATGACCGGCGACGCACCAGGCCCGCCTGGTCCGGCCAGCCCCGGCCCTGGCCGGTCAGCGCGAGCCGGGGAGCGGCGCTGGCCGATGGCGCTGGCCGTGCTTACTGCCGGGGCACTGCGCGCCATCCTGCCGGCTCAGCTCAGGGCGGGCGACGCTCGCTGGCTCCTCGTCCTGGTCCTGGTCGTGCTGCTCGCGGTACTCGTCGTCGGCGACCCGGGCCGCATCGACCGCGGCTCCACCTGGCTGCGGGTCATGACGGCGACGCTGATCGGCGTGATCTCCCTGGTGAATGCCACCGCAGTGGTACGCCTGGTGACCGCCATCACCATCGGCCAGGCCAAGTTCACCAGCGATGCCAACGTCCTGCTTGCCAGCGGCGCAGCCGTGTGGCTCACCAATGTGATCGCCTTTGGGCTGTGGTACTGGGACCTGGACCGCGGCGGAGCGGCGGCTCGCGCGCGGCGGGCAGGCGGCCCGGCCGCCTTCGTCTTCCCGGAGATGACCAACGCTCAGTACGTCGGGGCCGACTGGTATCCGAAGTTCCTTGACTACCTGCACCTGTCGTTCACGACCGCCATGGCATTCAGCCCGACGGACGTCTCGGCGATCAGGCCGTGGGCAAAGCTCATGATGATGGCAGAGGATGTGATCTCGCTCCTGGTAGCGCTTCTCTGGTGGTCGCCCGCGCCGTCAACATCCTGAAGTAGGCTCACCCGGCTCAGGTGAGGTGGTCGCGGCTGACCTCGCCGCAGGATTGAGACGCGGTCTGCCCTGCTCCCCTTCCATCCGGCCCCAGTACAGGAGGACGCCCGGTGACGATGCCGCCTGATCCGCTGGCGCTGCTGCGGTCCCGGAGTTATCTAGCCCTGCTGGTGCTTGCCGCGATCATCGGCGTGCCCGTCTCGGCGGCGGCCTACTTCTTTCTTGCCCTGGTCAGCAAGCTGCAGGGATGGATCTTCACCGACCTGCCGAAGGACGTGGGCTTCCACGGCGAACCGCTGTGGTGGCCGATTCCGCCGCTGCTGCTGGCTGGCGTGCTGGTCAGCCTCACCATCCGGTACCTGCCCGGTAACGGTGGGCACTCACCAGCCGACGGGTTCAAGGTGGGCGCAGGGCCGCCCGCCCCGATCGAGCTCCCCGGCATCGTGCTCGCGGCATTCGCGACCTTGTGCCTCGGCGTGGTGCTCGGACCCGAAGCCCCCCTGATCGCCCTCGGCGGCGGGCTTGGCGTAGTGGCCATAAGGCTCGTCAAGCGGGACACTCCGGCCAGAACCCAGGCTGTTGTGGCCGCGGCGGGCAGCTTCGCCGCCATCAGCACGCTGCTCGGCTCACCGCTCACCGGGGCGTTCCTGCTGATGGAGGCTTCGGGGCTGGGCGGGTCGATGATGGAACTTGTGCTGATACCTGGCCTGCTGGCGGCCGGCGTCGGTTCGCTCATGTTCATCGGCCTTAACGCCTGGACCGGGCTCGGCACGTTTTCGCTGGCTATTCCCGGCCTTCCGCACGTCGGGTCGCCCACTGCCGCCGAGTTCGGGTGGGCACTGGCGATCGGGGTGCTGGCTGTTCCGTTCGGCAGCGGAATCCGATGGCTCGGCCTGTTTCTCCGGCCTCATGTCGAGCGGCGGATGGTGCTGGTCACCCCGGTGGCTGGCCTGGCAGTCGCGGGCCTGGCGATCGCATTCGCCGCAGCCACCGGAAAGGGCTCTTCCGAGGTGCTGTTCTCCGGGCAGTCCGCCCTCGGACCGTTCGTCGCGCACAGCGCCGGCTACACCGTCGGAGCGCTGGTGCTGCTCCTAGCCTGCAAGGGAATCGCCTACGGCGTGTCGCTGAGCAGCTTCCGCGGCGGTCCCACCTTCCCGGCCCTGTTCCTCGGGGCGGCTGGCGGCGTCGCGCTGTCGCACCTGCCGGGGCTGCCGCTTGTCGACGGCGTCGCCATTGGCATCGGCGCGATGTCGGTCGTGATGCTCAGGCTCCCGCTGACATCCGTCTTGCTGGCCTCCCTGCTGCTCGCGTCGGACGGTCTGGCCGTCATGCCGCTAGTGATTGTGGCCGTCGTGGTGGCCTACGTGCTCTCGGCGAGGCTGACTCCAAGCCCGGCTGCTGCTCCGGCTGCTGGCCCGGATCAGCAGCCCGCGCCGGTCGTGCCCAGTGGGTCACCGGGCCGGCCAGCGCAGTCATGAGTGTGCAGGGGCGCCCGCCGGACAAAGATCACCCGGTGCGAGCGATGCACCGGTTCCGGCGCGCGCGGATGATCAGCGCGGTGCGGTCAGAAGCGGTAGATAACCGCTGGCATCAGCCAGCCGCTGACCGCGCCGCATCGGGAGGGGATTATCGTGGCCAGGGCGTTCCGCGGTTCGACCGTTATCGCGGACGAATCCGTGCGCGGCCTTCAGCGCTGCCTGCCAGCAGCCGGCCGCCCCGCCAGCCCGAACGTGCTCTATGTCGTGTGGGATGACGCCGGCATCGCTTCCTGGGATTGCTTCGGCGGGCTGATCGAGACGCCGCACATGAAATGGCTCGCGGCGCGCGGGCTGCGCTATTCGCAATGGCACACCACAGTGCTTTCGTCGTCGACCCGCTACAGCCTGCTCACCGGACGCAACTGCGGCGCCAGCGACATAGCGACGGCCGACGAGGGCGGCCACGGCTTTCGCGACCGAGCCGTCGCCATCCCGCAAGCAGCCGGAACCCTGGCTGAGATCCTCGCCGAAACGGGCTATCGCAGCTACTGCCTGGGCAAATGGCACCTCAGCCCGTCCGAGCCGGCCGCCGTCGGCGGCTCACGCCAGTCCTGGCCGCTCGGCCGGGGCTTCAACCATTACTACGGATTCCTGGGTGCCCAGACCAGCCAGCTGTATCCCGACTTGGTCTACGACAACCAGTATGTCGACCCGCCTTATTCGCCGACGGACGGCTACCACCTGAGTGCAGACCTGGCCGAGATGGCCATCGAATTCATCCGGGGCGGAATCCAGACTTCTCCCGCGCAGTCCTGGTTCTGCTATCTGTCATTCGGCGCTAATAATGCTCCGAATGCCGTCCCGCCGGAGTGGGCCGAACGGTATAGCGGAAGGTTCGAGATGGGCTACGAGCGCTACCGGGAGATGGTGCTCGCCAGCATGAAGAAGCTCGGCGTGGTGCCCGGAAATACCGGGCTCGCCGCACCTGACTGCACTGCCGCGGGCGGCGCGGCGGCACGCGGCAGCGCGGTGCCCTCCTGGCAGTCGCTGACCGACGAGCAGAAGCGGAGCTGCAATCGCGCGGCCGAGTCGCAGGCGGCGCTGTGCTCCTACACCGATCACCAGATCGGGCGCGTGCTGGGATTTCTGCATGAATCCGGTCAGCTGGACGACACCATAGTGGTGGTCTGTTCCGCCGATACAACGGACGCTGAGGCTGCCGCGGACGGCTCGCTTCGGCCGGGCAGCTTCGCGCTCAGCCCGACAGACTTCGCAGGTTCTCGATCCGGGCCCGGTGACCTCGCTGCCGCCGCGAATTGCGCAGACCATGCGGCGGGGTGGGCGCACGCGTTCCGGACGCCGTACAGCATGCTCCGGCAGTCCTCGCCGGGCGGCTGCGCCGCCAGCCCGCTGATCATCAGCTGGCCGCGGCAGATGCAGGACGCGGCCGGGGGCGTGCGCGATCAGTACCACCACGCCGTGGACATCGTGCCGACGATCCTCGACTGCGCCGCCATCGATCCGCCCCGGCTGATCAAGGACTGCCCGCAGGCGCCCATCGAGGGCGTGAGCATGCGGTATACGTTCGCGGCGCCCGGCGCGCCGAGCCGGCGGCGGACCCAGCTTTACGAGTCACCCGGAGCGCGCGCCATCTATCACGATGGCTGGCGGGCCATGACCGCGGCCGACGCCGCTGCGGCGCTGCACGGCGGCCCGACCGCCGGCTGGGACCTGTACCACGTCAGCGCCGACCGGACCGAAATGCACGAGGTATCGGCCAGGTATCCGGGCAAGACAGCGGAGCTGGTCTCGCTGTTCGCGGCGGAGACCATCGCCGCAGCGCCCGGCCATGAGGTCAGACTGCTGCCCGTCAGCAACCGCACGAAGGAGCCGCTGGCGAGTTCCCGGCTGCAGCCCGCTGTGCCGCCGGTCGCCGCCGCGCGGCGGCGGCATACCGCGACGGCGCACGGCGCGGCGCCGGTTCGGATCCGTGCGGGGTCCCGCGCAAGCGGCACGGCCAGCCGGCCCGGCTAGCCGAGACGGGCATCACGGCGCTCGGCGCCCGGGCGGTTCTTTCGGACGAGACACAGTCCTTCTGACGCTGGCCGCTGGCTTCGGGCGGCGGGTCGCAGGGCCGCGCCAGACGGTACCTGGCGGTACGTGGCGGCCACTGGCGGGCGGCGGCGGGGCCGCAGGAGCCCGGTAGGCGGCGACCAGCCGGGCCACCAGGATCGCCAGGAATACCTGGCCCGTCAGCGCCTCGAGGACGGCCAGGGCCCGGCCGCTGTCGCCGCCGGCAGTGAAGTCCCCGTATCCGAGAGTGGTCAGCGTGGTGAAGCTGAAGTACTGGAAGGTCTGGGGGTTCGCGGGCTGCTTGTCAACGAAGAAGTCGTGTTGCGGGGCTCCGCCAAAGTGCCCGAACGCTGCGTAGAAGGCGGCGAACATCAGGCCGATGATCAGATAGGCGCTGAGGGCCCCGTAGATGCTCTGCTCGGTGACGGTGGGCCGGGCCAGTACGCGGCGGACGATGAGGACCGCTGTCAGCAGCAGGACGAGGCCCTTCCAGATGTCCGCCGCGCCTTTGGCGTCCGAGCTGGTGCTCAGCACCGCGATGGTGGCCGCGATGGACCCCAGCAGCGCCACCGCGGCGACCAGCCGCGCTGTCCGGCGGCTCACCCGCGCGGTCCGGAGGGCAAGCAGCAATACGCCAAGGAAGAGCACGGCCGAGATATCTTCGGCCAGAGTGCTGAGCGGGGACGCGGAGAGCAGGTAGGTCACGATCAGCAGGACCAGCAGCAAACCGTACCGGCCGGCGGATTCCGCCGAGCCGGTATGGTCGCTGCTCCCGGCTGCCCGCCGGGCTGGCAATCCCCGCATCACGGACCCTCCGTCTGGGGGCACGCTCGGGCGGGCGAGCCGTCGCGCGGTGGCTGAGAGCGCCTTATGACGCGGCGCCGCCACCGTGCAGGGCGTCCTGGAGCTCCTTCTCGCCCTCCTTGGACAGCGAGGTCTTCAGCACGGTGCCGCCGTACTTGCTCATGGCCTCGACGGCCTTGTCCGGGGTCACCTTCTCCACCATGAGGAACAGCGCCGAGGTGCCGGGCTTGATCATGTCGCGGACCTGATCCTGGAACTGCTTGTCGATGCCGGTCTTGGCGACCTTGCCCATGAGGGCGCCCAGGCCCGCCCCGATGGCGATCCCGAGAACCGGGACGAAGAAGAGCAGGCCGAACAGCAGCCCCCAGAACATGCCCCAGCTTGCTCCCGAGCCGACCAGGTGGTGGCTGGTGTGCACGTGGTACTTGCCTTCTTTGTCCCGCACGATCACCGCGATCGCATCGGGCTCGATGATGAGGTCCTGGGCTAGCCTGCGTGCCTCATCGGCGGCCGCCTCGGCGGTGGCCTCGTCGGGGTATCCGATGGCGATCAGATCTGACATTGCGTTCTCTCTCTCTTTTCTGCCGGTACTCGTCCCGGCCCAGTTCACCAGGCCGGGCGTCCCCGCGCGCCACCCCAGGCGGGTGATCCGGCCTGCCCGGGGCACGCCTATGCGGCTGGCCCGGGCGGCTCGGTGTACCGGCGCTCCTCGTAGACCTCCGCTGGCGGGCGCCCGCGGCGACGCGTCGCGAGGAACGCGATCGAGATGATCAGGCCGACCACCCCGGCGATCATCAAGATCACGCCGATGATTTGCAGATCTACGTGCGCGGGCTTCCAGGTAATGCCAAAACGCAGAATTGCGCCGATGACGATGAGCGCGATGCTGCCGCCGATTGTCACGGACCTGCCGCCTTTCATTGCCGCGTCCGCCGCTCCGGTCCGCGGCAGGCATGAGCGCCTCGCCTGCCGGCTGTGCGGTAAACCGCGAGCGAGGGCCTTAGCGCGTCTCATTGGGCCGCCGAAACCGCCAGTCCGCCTCGCCCGCGATGGGGTGAACGGCGGCTGGGCCCTGATGGTAGCGGTCCGCAACGACTCCGCGCTACCCAATGGCCCGGTCACCCCCGCCGGGCGCGCAGCACCGGGCGGGGGTGACCGGGCCATTGGGT
>CABEEE010000322.1_pt1 | contig 22023 bp, 24 predicted proteins | sample 3423231 | NCBI WGS metagenome assembly CABEEE01 (sample SAMEA5534333, study PRJEB31848) | metagenome | biome: tundra; feature: field; material: soil | place: USA | collected 2013-05 | depth 0.15 m | reverse complement strand
ATTTGTAAACTGTCGACCTGCCTACGCCGAAAGCATCGGCGGCATCTTCCGGATGAACGCCACGGGCAAGAGCCCCGATCACGTTCCGCCGGATTTCCCCGAGCTGGCTTCGCGAAATTCTTGTGCCCGGCTGCTTATCCATGAGTGAATTATCTCACATAGGGCCGGAAAAATCTACCGTGAGTCCATTAATCAAGTTTCTGCTTAGTAGCTGACCCGGACCCGGCAGTACCCACTGAGCCTGTGGCCATGACGCAGGAACAGGCGGCAGCTCTCAGCACCGAGCAGGCCCGAAAGGAACTGGGACTGAACCAGAACAGCGGCCACTTCGGCGAGGAACGTACGAACCCCTATGAGCGGGCACGTCAGGTAAGGGCTGCGCAAGTGCAGGTCGAGGCCGACCCGTACATGGCCGAGTTCCTGGCCGAGCGCTCAAAGTTCGTCAAGAAGAATGCCTGGGGCCAGTCCGGTCCCAATGATCGTGAGCTGCGGAGCAACCGTAGCTCATATAGGTAACCGAGAGGATCCACCCCCATGACAGAACGCCCATCGTTTACGGGACAGCAGATCGAGGCTCGCCGCGCACAGGTAAAGGCAACCACTTCCATCGCTGTCGAGGAAGCGGAGCTGATGAATGCCCTGCGTGCCGGGTTACCTTCGTACGCGCCTGACAAGGCGGCGACATTGGTGGCGCTGACGCAGCTCGTCCGTAACCTCGCAGCAAAGGTCGCGGTCTGACAGTTCATCTACGACAACAGGGGGCCGTCATGGCCAAGCGTTATCTCCACGAACCAGTCCGCAGCGGGGATCGTGACAGATGGCTGGTCTCCGAGGTAGACGAGGCCGGGGTAAAGACGCCTATCGGCATCCGGCCGCAGTCAGCAGCCAATGCACTCGACGGCGCGCTGCACCCGGTCACCCACGAGACCATGACCGAGCTGCCGGTCCGGAACAGGGCCCTCCCTGACGGTCCGGCGGTCGAGCACTACGACCTGGTCCCCGATCCCTCGCGCCCGCTGGTCGCACGGGTACTGCCGCCTGGACCTCTGCTACATCGCCGGGATCTCTGCCAGGCGTGTCATCTGGAACGGGTGCAGCTGCCCGCAGCACTTCCGGCATCGAATGCGAGTCCGCGATGACCTACAACCTGGCAGCCGCCCAAGGTCTTGAGCCCGAGGAGACCGAGGAGCAGGAGCACGAGCAGCCCAGCATCGGCGGCCAGCAGAGCGGGATCGGACAGATTGGATCCAGTCTCCACGACACGTTCGGCCAGCGGGGGACCTTCGCGATGCGACCGGCGCCGCTCCAGCAGGGACAGTTCAGCCCCGGTGGCGCCTCCTTCGGCGGATCCACGCCCAGGGCCAACCCCATTGTCCCGCCGGGTGAATCGGACAGGGCAGTTCAGATCAATGCTCATACCGCCGGGCAGGTCGCTGCCTTCCATGGCAGCAGGCAGGCGCCGCTCAACGGCAGGTCGGCTCAGGACTACCAGCGAGCCACCTTTGGCGGGCCGACGTCGTAGTCAGCTGGGACGCCTGACGCGCTCAAGGTAGCCCTCGCTTTCAAAGGCCTGCCACGCTCCCCTGATGGACCACCGCCACGAGTCTGGCCCTTCCTCGCGGCTCACCGACCAGTTCATGCCGATCCGCTGGAGCCATGCCCGGCGCTCATCAGGCCCGGAGCGGTCCCACAGCTGTTCGACCGTCTCGCCTGTGCTCACCCACTGAGCCTGGCCGGGAGTGCTGCTGACGTCCTGCTGCTCCAGCTTGTCTTGCTCGTCCAGCAGCGCCGCCTGCCTGGTGGTGAACTCCTGGCGGCTGATCGACTTCGCGGCCAGCTGCACCGGCAGATCCATCAGCTCCCTGCTGATGTCATCGGCCCGGAGCTTCGAGACTCCGCCTGCATTCACCACCCGGCGCTCGATCATCAGGTCGGCATGGTCGCTCAGTTCCAGCTCGGCCGCCTCCAGAAGGATCGCGTAGGGGATCATCCGCATGGTGCACGGCGTGGTCACCTCGGACCGTTTCAGCTCGGATCGGCACCGTCCGTAGAACCGGCCGTCTCGCTTGGAATGCCAGCGGTAGATACGGTCTCCGCAGCGCCCGCAGAACACGAGCCCGAGCAGCGGGTTGGAGCTGGTGCTCGGCGGGTGACTGATGGTCCTGGCAGACAGTGTCTCCTGCAGCCTGACCCAGTCCTCCGGTGAGATGACAGCCATCAGCGAGCGGTTCCTGAGGATGGATCGCAGGGCCGCCGCCGACCACCTGCCCCCGTCTGCGCTGCGGATGCCGCGCCGGTTGAAGTCAGAGATCACCGCGTTGGGTGACTCCCCGCCGATGACCCTCTGCACGGCCTCCCTCACAACGTCGGCAGTGGCCCCTTCATCGGGCACCAGCTTGAAGCCGGGGCCGTCCATGCGACTGACAGCCTTTGTCCCGTAGCTCACCCTGCCGCCCGGCCAGCGCTGTTCCTGCGCGAGGCGGGCACGGCTGGCCTTCACCCTGGTGCTGATGCTCTCCGACTCGCCCTGGTCCTGCCAGGCCCGGAGGTAGGCCAGCAGCTCCCCCGCGTGCTCGGTGATGTCTCCCGTGCTCTCCGTGCAGGAGACGAGCTTCTTGCCGTGCTCACGGGCCCAGGCGAGCATCCCCATGAGATCGGTGGTCCTGCGCACCAGCCGGGACTGCTGCCAGAAGAGGATCACGTCGAAGTCATCCGGCCGGGCCAGCCAGGCGCCGATGGCGGGGCGCTTCTCCGGCGGGATCCGGAAGGCCGAGACAGCCTTGTCGATGGCGACGCCCACCAGCTCCATGCCGTGCTCCGCCGCGTACCGCTCGATGATCTCCGTCTGGCGATCGATGCTGGTAGAGGCCTCATCGGGGCTCTTCGAGAGCCTGATTATGCCTAGTGACCTGACCATCTCGGCGTCCCCTCACTCTGATAGTCTGAGGGTACAACCTGATGAAGCGATCGGCCTGCCGAAGCTGGTAAAGCGCCCCAGCCACGCCGGGGCAGCCCCGTCCAGCGCGGCGATGGCCTGGGTTCGGTCGGCGCCCTCCAGCCTGACTGAGCCGCTGCCCACCAGAGTTACGATCACCAGCACGGCAAACACCGCGTCCAGGGCGTGCGAGTGGAATACGCCGGCGACGTCGGAGTAGGCGTCGGTGAAGCCGCTGACGTTCGACAGGCCCGTCTTCGGGATCACCAGGACGATCCCGAGGATCACCAGGCCGTAGAGCAGGGCGCCGACGATGCCCGAGCGCAGGATCATCTTGGGCACGTCGCGCTGCGGGTTATGCATCTCCTCAGACGCCCCGTTGGACAGCTCGAAGCCGACCCAGAGGAACACCAGGATCCCGATCGCGGTGAGGAACCCGTTCAGCGAGGGCTTCAGGTCGGCCGCCGTGGAGGCGCCGGCCGGCCGGCCGTGCTGGATCAGGAACGCGATGAACAGGATCGTGAACAGCCCGACTACGGCGATCTTCACGAAGGTCCCGATGTTCGGGCCCCACTTGCCGATGCGGAACGCGACGATCGCGATCCCGACGGTTACCCAGATGAAGACGAGGCCGATGACGATCTCGGCGGTGGTGCCGAGCGGCTTGCTCACCACGAAGCTGTTCAGCGTGGCGATCGTGGTCGCCGTCAGCGTGCCGCCGACCCAGACCGGGTTGGACAGCCAGTACAGAATCGACGTCACTGCCCCGGCTGGGCGGCCGAATCCCATCCTCGCCCACTCATAAGGGCCCCCCTCCACCGGAAAGGCGGAGCCCAGCTCAGCGGTGATCATCCCGTAGGGGATCAGGAACACGACCAGGGAGACGAGCAGCCAGGTAATCGCCTGAGCCCCGGCCTGCGCCGCGGCTGCGACGCTGTCCAGGCCGACGATCGCGCAGGCGGTGAACAGCACCAGATCGAACCGGCGCAGCACCTTGCGGAGCTTCGCCTTTTCCTGCGCTGCCAGCGTCCCGTCCGAGGTCGCAGCGGCATCGATCGCGGCCATCGGCACCTCCCGCGCGTGGATCTTGGCGTTGACTGTAGTACGCCCGTGCTCAGGATCGCCAGGTCCAGTTTTTCGCCCCTTCGGGCGGTTCGCGGCTCGCCCCTTCGGCGGCGGGGCGGCCTGGCCGCCAGGCGGCCCGCGGCGTGGCCGTCAGCCCTGCGCCTCGGCCAGCTTGATGCGGATCGCGCGGAACTGCGCAGGCGTCCCGCGCAGGACCGCCAGCCGCGGATCGGGAACGGTCAGGAACCGGTCGACGGCCAGGGCGAAATACGGCCGCAGCCGCGGATCCTCGCGCAGGCCGGCCATTGCCCGCTTGTCTCCGCCGAGCACGAGGGCATCGAGCCGGCCGGCATACGGGCCGAACACGGCGGCGGCGGTGTCGGCAGCAGCGCCGAGGGCCTCGGCTGCCTGCTTCTGCCGGCGCCGGGCGAAGCGGTGCTGCGAGGTGCCGCCGGCGGCGCTGCGGCCATGAACCAGGCGGGCGCCGACCTTCGATACGACGAGTTCCGGGCCAGCCCCGGCGAACACTCCGGCCGCGTAGCCGCCGAGCCGGACCAGCAGTACCCCGACGACCCGCTCGGCCGTGGCGTGCGCGGCGATCTCAGCGCCGCTGGCGGCCGCCTGGTCCCCCTGCAGTGGCGGGAACGGGACATGGCACTCGGCGACTGATCCGTCGGCGGCGCGGAAGGTCAGCACCGCGGCCGAGCGCTGCGCGACGGCTGTCCCGTGCCGCCGGGCGAACGAATCGAGCCAGGCGCAGACGCGTTCTGGCGGGACGTCGATCCAGCGCACGCGGTCACGTCCGCCATTTGCCACTACGCAACGCCTCCGAACGCCTACTATCCGTCAAGTGAATCCAATGCCGACTCAGCCAGCGTCGGCCACCGACAGCGCCTGCCTGCGGGCCTTGCCGCGGGGCGCCATAAGGGCAAGGACGCATTGATGACCATCGTCACAGATGACAACACTGCCACGCCCGCACTGCTGCGCACTGGAGCCGGAGGCGCTGCGCGCCCCGCGCCCGACGGCGACGCCGCATCACCTGCCGATAGCGACGTCGAGAGGGCGCTCGCCGCGGCGGTCAAAGAGCCGTCCAGGGTCGGTGACCTGCTCGACGAACTGCGCCGGGCCCGGCTATGGGTGCCCCTGCCCGACGACGGGCAGCCCGTGACGGATGGCTCGGCTGTGACCCTGCCCACCGTCACCTACCTGGGCAGCGAGTTCGTTCCCGCCTTCACCTCCGCGCAGCGACTGCAGGAGGCGTCCGAACAGGCAGACGGCAAGCCGGTGATCGTGCCGCATGTGGTCGTGCGCACCGCCGACCTGGCGAGGCTGCTTCCGCCCGCGCTGGGCATAGCCCTGAATCCGGGCGCCGGCGCAAGCGTCCCGGTCTACCCCGAGGGCGTCGCCTACCTGGCGTCAGCGTCGGCAGCAGCAGCGTCGCCGTCGGCGGCGGACGCCAGCGGCCGGATCACCGTGGGCCCGCTGCCGGCCCAGCCCGATGCGCTGCTCGGCGGGATACGCGACGGCCTGGCCGCAGTGCCGTCGGCCAGGGACGCGGCTGCCGCATGGCTGTGCGTGGAGTTCGCCGGCGAGGGGCTGATCATCTCGGTGACGCTGGACGAGCCGGCCGACGCCGCTGCCCAGGAGGCGGTGATCAAGGTGGTCGAGCAGGCTGTCAGCGCAGCCCCGCAGGACGCCGGGTTCCCGATCGATGTGACTTTCCCCGGCGAGGGCAAGCCCGATCCCATCGACGACTGGATCTCCGCTTTTGCCTCGCCGTTCTACCGGCGGCTCTGAGCTGCCGGAGGCTCTGGCGCCCGCGCGCGGGGCGTCACGATAACCTAGCCTGGGCTTAAGGGTTACTCGCGGTATGAGTACTCGAGCTTATGGGTAGACAGCGTGACGGAGGCGCGCCTTGTGACGCTCAACCAGTTGCGGACCTTTCTCGCGGTGGCCGACAGCGGCTCGGTCCGCGCTGCGGCCGACCAGCTGGTCGTGACCCAGGCAGCGGTCTCAGCGTCACTGGCGACACTGCAGAAGTCACTGGGCGTTCAGCTGCTGTGCCCGGATGGCCGCGGGCTGCGGCTCACCGCGGCGGGCGCCGCCTACGCCGGATATGTCCGGCGGGCAGTCGGGTTGCTGGACGAGGCGCCAAGGGCGGCGGCCGCCGCTGCCGATCCCGAGCGCGGCGAACTGCGCATCGCCGCCGTCACGACCGCGGCCGAGCAGATCATGCCGGCGCTTCTCAACGGGTTCCGCCACCTGCACCCGAACGTCGGCGTGCTGCTCGAGGCCGGAAACCGGGACCGTGTCAGCGCGCTGATCGACCGTCATCAGGTCGACCTGGTGCTCGGGGGCCGGCCGGAGCCGGGCCGGGATGCGGCCGTGCAGGCGGTGCGCCCGCATCAGCTCGTTGTCGTGGCGGCACCGGGGCTGGCCGCCTCGGCGGCCGGCACCGATCTGCTTGCCTGGCTGGCCCGCCAGACATGGCTGCTGCGCGAGCTCGGATCCGGCACCAGGGCAACAACCGAGGCGCTGCTCGCCGATCTGCACATCGTGCCGCTGATACTCACGCTCGGGTCCAACGGCGCTATTCGCGAGTCGGCGGGCGTGGGCCTGGGCGTCACGCTGGTGTCGCGGGACGCCGTCGTGCCCGAGCTGTCATCGGGCCGGCTGGTCGAGCTGCCTGTTCCGGGAACGCCATTGCACCGGGACTGGTACCTGGTCGCGCGGCCCGGGCCGCTGCCCGTGCCGGCTGCGTGGATGGTGGACGAGGCGCTGGGAGGCGGCGGCTTTCACCGGCCCGTCGCCGCGGCCCCCCGCGCGGACAGCCCGGCCGCGGCGCCGCGCCGCTCACCGCCAGCGCGGCCTGGGAACATCCTGCGGGCCCGGCCGGTCGACGTGACCTTTAAGTGATTGTTTATTAATTATCGCAAAACATTCATTAGACGCTGAACAATTCGCTTGGGATGATGGCAGCACGGGTCACCACTCGATGGGAGGGCACATGGCTGCCGAAAAGAGCCGCTGGAACGCGGGCGTGATGCCCTATGCCGAGATGGGCTACTACGATGCCGATTACGCGCCCAAGGACACCGACGTGCTGGCCGCGTTCCGGATCGCGCCCCAGCCTGGCGTTCCGGCTGTGGAGGCCGGGGCGGCGGTCGCCGGCGAGTCGTCGACGGCGACGTGGACGGTTGTCTGGACCGACCGGCTCACGGCGTATGACCACTACCAGGCCAAGTGCTACCGGGTCGATCCGGTACCCGGCCGCGACGGCGAGTACATCGCGTACATCGCCTATGACATCGACCTGTTCGAGGAAGGCTCGATCCCGAACCTGACCTCGTCGATCATCGGCAACGTCTTCGGCTTCAAGGCACTGCGCTCGCTGCGCCTGGAGGACATGCGGATCCCGCTGCACTACCTGAAGACATTCCACGGGCCGCCGCACGGCATCGTGATGGAGCGCGAGTACCTCGACAAGTACGGCAGGCCGCTGCTCGGCGCGACCACCAAGCCCAAGCTCGGCCTCTCCGCCCGCAACTACGGGCGCGTCGTCTACGAGGCGCTGCGCGGCGGCCTGGACTTCACCAAGGACGACGAGAACATCAATTCCCAGCCTTTTATGCGCTGGCGTGACCGGTTCCTTTTCTCGATGGAGGGCGTCAACCGGGCCGTGCAGCAGACCGGCGAGATCAAGGGGCATTACCTCAACGTCACCGCCGCCTCGATGGAGGACATGTACGAGCGCGCCGAATTCGCCAAGGAACTCGGCAGCATCGTCATCATGGTCGACCTGACCATCGGCTACACGGCGCTGCACTCGATGTCCAACTGGGCGCGGGCCAACGGCGTGCTGCTGCATCTGCACCGGGCCGGCCACGGCACCTACACGCGGCAGAAGTCGCACGGCGTAAGCTTCCGGGTGATCGCAAAGTGGTGCCGGATGATCGGCGTCGACCACATCCACGCCGGAACGGTCGTCGGCAAGCTGGAAGGCGATCCGGCGATGGTGCGCGGCTACTACGACACGCTGCGCGAAGCGCAGGTACCGCAGAACCTGGGCCAGGGCATCTACTTCGACCAGGACTGGGGATCGATGCCGGGCACCATGCCGGTGGCCTCCGGCGGCATTCACGCCGGCCAGATGGCGCAGCTGCTCGGCTACCTGGACGAGGACGTCATCCTGCAGTTCGGCGGCGGCACCATCGGCCACCCCATGGGCATCGCCGCCGGCGCCACGGCCAACCGGGTGGCGGTCGAGGCGATGATCAAGGCCAGGAACGAGGGCAGGGACTTCCTGCGCGAAGGCGATGACATTCTTGCCGCTGCCGCCAAGCAGTGCCGCGAGCTGCAGGCCGCGCTCGACACCTGGGGCGACATCACCTTCAACTACGAGTCGACCGACACCCCCGATGTCATCGCCACGCCGACCGCCTGACGCCCGCCCGGCCCGCCTGCTTGCGTCACCGCACCTGACCAGGAGCCTGTAATGCGAATCACCCAGGGCACGTTCTCCTACCTGCCTGATCTGACCACCGACGAGGTCAGGGCGCAGGTCCAGTACGCCATCGACCAGGGCTGGGCAGTAGCCGTCGAGTTCACCGATGACCCGCATCCCCGCAATGTCTTGTGGGAGATGTGGGGGCTGCCGATGTTCGAGATCACCGACGCCGCCGCCGCGCTGCACGAGGTAGACGCATGCCGGTCCGCCTACCCCGGCCACTACATCAAGGTCACCGCCTACGACGCGAGACTGGGCCGCCAGACGACAGCGCTCAGCTTCATCGTCAACCGCCCGGCGCACGAGCCGGGCTTCCGGCTCGACCGCCAGGAGACAGGCGACCGCCAGATCAGGTACTCCCTGCACGCCTACGCCACCGACAAGCCGGCCGGCGAGCGTTACGCCAGCGGCAACGGCAGCAACAGCAGCAACGGCAGTCACGGCAGCGGATGAGCTCGCCAGCGCAGCCGCCAGGGTCGGGCTTCGCGATGCCGCGGCCCGGCGCGGCCGGTCCAGCCGCGCCACCCGGCCAGGGCGGCAGCGGCAGCGGCCAGCGGGATGAGGGCGGCAGCGGGCAGGCAAACCAGGGTGCCGGGGGCGGCAGTGCTGCCGCCGATGGTGACCGCCGCGATCCGGCGGCCGCCGCGCCGCTGCCGCCCGACGCCGTGGTGGAGCTGGCCTCGGAGCAGCAGGCAGTGCGCCTTGAGGCGATCCTCGACGAGCTGGACCGCGAGTTCATCGGCCTGGCGCCGGTCAAGCGCCGGGTCAGGGAGATCGCGGCACTGCTGCTGGTCGACCGGCTGCGCGGCCGGTACGGGCTCTCATCCGCCCGGCCGAACCTGCACATGTGCTTCACCGGCAGCCCGGGGACGGGCAAGACGACGCTGGCGCTGCACATGGGCCGGCTGCTGGCCGAGCTTGGCTACCTGCGCAAGGGCCAGCTGGTGAGCGTGACCCGCGACGATCTCGTCGGACAGTACGTGGGCCATACCGCTCCCAAGACCAGGGACGTGCTCAAGCGTGCCATGGGCGGGGTCCTGCTCATCGATGAGGCCTACTACCTGTACCGGCCCGACAACGAGCGCGACTACGGCCAGGAGGCCATCGAGATCCTGCTGCAGTTCATGGAGGCGCACCGCGATGACCTGGTCGTCATCCTGGCGGGATACGCCGACCGGATGGACGTCTTCTTCCGCTCCAACCCCGGCATGGCATCCAGGATCGCCCACCACATCGACTTTCCCGATTTCAGCCTGGACGAGCTGATGCAGATCGCCGACCTCATGCTGGCGGAGCAGGAGTACCGGTTCTCCCCCGACGCAAGGGACGCGTTCGGCGAGTACGTGGCCCTGCGCATGCGCCAGCCCCGTTTCGCGAACGCGCGCAGTATCCGCAACGCCATCGAGCGCCTCAGGCTGCGCCAGGCGGGCCGTCTGGTCGCGGCCAGCGGCCGCGTCAGCCGGGATGACCTGATCGAGATAAGCGCGGCGGATGTGCGCAGCAGCCGCGTCTTCTCCGGCGGCATCGGCGGCGCCGCAGACGAGGCCGAGCTGGCGCTCCGCGCCGAACCTGAGCTGGAGCCTGAGCGGCGCGGCTGAGCGGCGCTGCTCAGCCACAGCTGGTGCCAGAGTGCCTTCTCGACGATCCGCGCGTCCTCGCGCGGCGCGTAGCCGTGCACGTGCAGTGCGTCGACAGGTCGCGCGTCGCTGTCCCTGATCAGCTTCAGGTGCACGGCGCGCCGGTCGTCGTCGGTCAGCGCCTCCGACAGGCCGGGGTGCTGGATGGTGGGGCGCAACAGCACCCTGCCGGGCAGTTCATCGGATTCGCCCTCATCCTGGCCGGTGTCCTGATTGTCGTCCGGCTGCCCGCGGGTTGGCGGGCCGGCAAATCCGCTGGCTGTCACCGGCAGCCTGCCGGTGACAGCCAGCGGCTCAGCGGGGGCGCAGCCGCGCCGCCCGGTTCAGCGAGCTGATCACTCCGCGCAGCGACGCCCGCACGATTGACTCGCTGATGCCGGCGCCCCACAGCACCCGGTCCCCCACCTCGATCTCCAGGTAGGCGGCCGCCTCGGCGTCCCGTCCGGCGGTGAGGGCATGCTCGGCGTAGTCGAGTACCCGCACCCCCACCCCGCCGAGGCCCAGATCGATCGGCGACAGTGCCTGGCAGAATGCCGCGATCGGGCCGTTGCCGACCCCGCTCAGGGTGTGCTCGGTGCCGAACGCGCGCACCGTGGTGGTGATCCGCTCGGTACCGTCATCGCTGGCGGAGCTGAAGCTGACCAGCTCGAACGGCCCGGCGGCGAGGTACTCGGCCGCGAAGATGTCCCACATCTGCGCGGCGCCGACCTCGCCGCCCTCGTTATCGGTGTGCTGCTGGATCACGTGGCTGAACTCGATCTGCAGGCGGCGCGGCAGGTCCAGGTGGTGGTCGTTCTTCATGATGTAGGCGACGCCGCCCTTGCCGGACTGCGAGTTGACCCGGATGACCGCCTCATAGGAGCGGCCGACGTCCCTGGGGTCGATCGGCAGGTACGGCATGGCCCACGGCAGCTCGCCGACGGGCCGGCCGGTGTCGGCGGCGATCCGCTCCAGGTGGTCGAAGCCCTTCTTGATGGCGTCCTGGTGCGAGCCGGAGAACGAGGTATAGACCAGATCGCCGGCGTAGGGATGGCGCTCGTGCACGCTGATCCGGTTGCAGTACTCGGCGGTGCGCCGGATCTGGTCGATGTCGCTGAAGTCGATCATGGGGTCGATGCCCTGGCTGTAGAGGTTCAGCCCGAGCGTCACCAGGTCGACGTTGCCGGATCGCTCGCCGTTGCCGAACAGGCAGCCCTCGATCCGGTCGGCCCCGGCCAGCACTGCCAGCTCGGCGTCCGCGATGGCCGTGCCCCGGTCGTTATGGGTGTGCACGGACAGGGCGATGTGCCCGCGCCGACTCAGGTTCCGGCTCATCCACTCGATCTGGTCGGCGTACACATTGGGCGTGGAGCGCTCGACCGTGCACGGCAGGTTGAGCACGATCTCACGGCCAGGCTCGGGCTGCCAGGCGTCCATGACCGCCTCGCAGATCTCCAGCGAGAAGCCCAGCTCGGTGTCCATGAAGATCTCGGGGGAGTACTCGTAGCCGAAATCGGTGCCGGAGAGGTAAGTCTCGGCGAACTTCAGTACCGCCCTGGTGCCCTCGACGGCCACGGCCTTGCATTCGGCGCGTCCGTCACCTTCCCAGCCGAAAACTACGCTGCGGAACATCGGCGCTGCCGCGTTGTACATGTGCACGGTAGCCCTGCGGGCGCCCACCAGCGACTGCACGGTCCGCTCGATCAGCTCCTCCCTGGCCTGGGTGAGCACCGAGATGCAGACGTCATCGGGTACCGAGCCGCCTTCGATCAGGCTGCGGACGAAGTCGAATTCAGTCTGGCTGGCCGCCGGGAAGCCGACCTCGATCTCCTTGTAGCCCATGGTGACCAGCAGGTCGAACATTGCCTGCTTGCGGGCGGCGTTCATCGGGTCGATCAGGGCCTGGTTGCCGTCGCGCAGGTCCGTTGACAGCCACCGGGGCGCGGTGCTGATGGTGCGCGACGCCCACTGCCGGTCGGGCAGGTCGATGGCGGGAAAAGGGCGGTAACGGTGGCAGGGCATGCCGGAGGGACGCTGCCTGTCAGACGAACGCTGCGTGCTGGCCGAGGGCTGCGTGCTGGAAGAAGGCCGTGCGCTGGGATTGCTCATGATGATGCTGCTCCTGGGATGTGACCGGGGATCGTGCGGCCGGCGCAGCACTGCGGCCCGCGACGAGGGGCCGACCAGAGATGGTTACCGAGCCTCGCCGCGGCTGCGAAGGAGCAGCTCGCGCATCATGACCAACCCAGGATAGCCCACTCGGCCGGCACGTGGCCAGCGATCAGCTATCGGCTGTCTGTGCTATCTGTCTGGCGGCAGGAACGGATTCTCCACCCGGACACCCCTGATTACCTGCCCGTGCGAGAGATCCTCGGTCAGCACCCGCTCGCAGCCCGCCTGACGCGCAGCTTCTATGATCATGGCATCCGACAGCGAGAGCTGGGCCTCGCGGCTTACCTCTATCGCTGCCAGAACCAGCGCTGCGTCAGCCCCGACGATCTCTAGTTTGCACAAGCTGCGGACTGCGGCAGCGGCTCGCACCTGATCGAGTGGCCGCGCGATTCTGCGCGTCACGACGGTGTAGAACTCCTGGAGCACCTGGGTGCTCAGAACTAGCCTGTCGGGCTCCCGGGTAAGCAGGCCAACGGCAGTCAGATGTTTGGCACGTTCGACATGGCTCGCATCTGCGGCATAGACCACGATATTCGTGTCCAGAAATGACCTACCGCTCATGGAGCTCGCCGCGAGTCCACATCCGGCCGCTGGGCCCGCTACTCACGTCGGCTCCGGAAACGATCGCCAGGAATTCCGCAGCTCCGTCGGCAGCCTCAGATTCCCCCGCGAGCCGGGCAAGATAGTCCCGCACCAGAGCATTGACCGAAGTTCCTTGCTGCATGGCGCGAATGCGAGCCCGCTGCAAGAGCTTCTCATCCACTGACAGCGTCAGGTTGGTCATTAGCGCCTCCGTGTTACACGGAATAAGTGTAACACGGACAGCCACGCGCTCTAGGGCCGGAACACTGCGTGCCTGGTCCTTGTGGCGGCATGGCAACGGCGGATCGCGGTGCGCAGGCCCGGCGGCCTCAGACGTTGAAGCCGAGCGCGCGCAGCTGCTCGCGGCCGTCCTCGGTGATCTTGTCCGGACCCCACGGCGGCAGCCACACCCAGTTGATCCGGAAGTCGCTGACCAGTCCTTCCAGGGCGGCCCTGGTCTGGTCCTCGATCACGTCCGTGAGCGGGCAGGCCGCGCTGGTCAGGGTCATGTCGATGGTCGCCACCCGGTCCTCGGCGACGTTTACGCCGTAGACCAGGCCAAGATCGACCACGTTGACGCCGAGCTCAGGGTCGACGACGTCGCGCATCGCCTCCAGGACGTCCTCGGTCTCGGGGGTGGTCAGCTGGCCGGTAGCTCCGGCGGTGTCCTCGGTCATCTGTGCTCCTCTAGTGCGCGCGCGGTGGCGTCCTTCCAGGCCATCCAGCCCAGCAGGGCGCATTTGATCCGGGCCGGGTACCTGGACACGCCCTCGAACGCGACCGCGTCCCCCAGCACGTCCTCGTTCGGCTCGGCCGCGCCCCGAGACTGCATCAGCTTCAGGAACTCGGCACTGATCTCCATTGCCTCGCTGACGGGCCGGCCGATGATCGCATCGGCCAGCACCGAGGTGCTGGCCTGGCTGATCGAGCAGCCGAGCGCCTCATACGACACGTCGGCGACCGCGGGCTCGCCGCCTGCGTCCTTCAGCGCGACGCGCAGCGTGACCTCGTCGCCGCACGTCGGGTTGACGTGATGGACCTCGGCATCGAACGGATCCCGCAGGCCCTTGTGGTGCGGGTGGCGGTAGTGATCCAGGATGATCTCCTGGTACATGGATTCCAGCTGCATCACGGGGCCTGCAACATCAGACGGTCCCGAAGAATTTCTGCGCCTGGCGCACGCCGTCGGCGAGTGCGTCGACCTCAGCAAGGGTGTTGTAGACGTAGAAGGTCGCGCGGGTGCTGGACTGCGCGCCCAAAGCGCGGTGCAGCGGCCAGGCACAGTGGTGGCCGGTCCGCACGGCGATGCCGAGCTCGTCCAGGACCTGTCCGACGTCATGCGGGTGAATGCCCTCGACGATGAAAGACACCGCGCCGCCGCGGCTGTCCGTGCTCACCGGGCCCAGGATCGCTACCCCGTCGATGTCGCCGAGTGCTGCCAGCGCGTGCGCTGTCAGTGTCTCCTCGTGCGCCGCGACGCTGGGCATGCCCAGCATGTCCAGATAGTCGCAGGCCGCGGCCAGCCCGACCGCCTGCGCGGCAGCCGGCACTCCGGCCTCGAACCGCTCGGGCGGCGGCAGGAAGGTCGAGCCCTCCATCCGGACCACCTCGATCATGGATCCGCCGGAGATGAACGGCGGCATCGCCTCGAGCAGCTCGCGCCGCCCCCACAGCACCCCGATGCCCGAGGGTCCGAGCATCTTGTGCGCGGAGAACGCCAGGAAGTCAGCGCCGAGCGCGGCGACGTTCACCACCTGGTGCGGCACCGACTGCGCGCCGTCAGCGACCACCAGCGCGCCGCGGGCGTGCGCCAGCGCGGCGATCTCGCCGACCGGCGGGATCGCGCCGGTGACGTTGGACTGGTGTGTCACCGCGACAACCTTCGTCGCGTCGGTGATCAGGTCGGCTGCGTTGCCCAGATCCACCCGGCCATCGGCGGTCACGCCAAACCAGCGCAGCGTGGCTCCGGTGCGCTGGCACAGCTGCTGCCATGGCACCAGGTTGGCGTGGTGCTCCAGCTCGGTGACCAGGACCTCGTCACCGGGGCCGATGCGGAAGCGGGCCGCTTCCGGCCCGGCGGTGGCGGCGTTGCTCATCGCGTAGGCGACGAGATTCAGCGCCTCGGTGGCGCTCTTGGTGAAGACGATTTCACCGGGGTCGGCGCCGATGAACTCCGCGATCCGTACCCGCGCGCCTTCGTAGGCGTCGGTGGCCTCCTCGCCGAGCAGATGCGCGCCGCGGTGCGCGGCCGAGTTGTGCATGGTGTAGAAGTCGCGCTCGGCGTCCAGCACCTGGCGCGGCTTCTGCGACGTCGCCCCGGAATCCAGGTAGACCAGCGGGTTGCCGCCGCGGACAGACCGGCCCAGGATCGGGAAGTCCGCCCGGATCGCGTCGGTGTCCAGCGCCCGCCGGCTCGTCGTCACCGCATCGGTGGCCGTCATACCGCTGCGCCCGCGCTCAGAAACCGCTCGTAGCCGCTGGCCTCCAGCTCGTCGGCGAGGTCCGGGCCGCCCTCGGCGACGATCCTGCCGCTGACGAAAACATGCACGAAATCGGGCTGCACGTACCGCAGGATCCGGGTGTAGTGGGTGATCAGCAGCACGCCGTGGCCAGGGTTCCCGCGGTATTTGTTAATTCCTGCCGAAACGACCTTCAGGGCGTCGATGTCGAGCCCAGAATCGGTCTCGTCCAGGATCGCGATCTTCGGGTCGAGCAGCTGGAGCTGCAGGATCTCGTGCCGCTTCTTCTCGCCGCCGGAGAACCCCTCGTTCAGGTTACGCTGGGCGAAGGCCGGGTCGATCGCCAGGCTGTCCATCGCCGTGCGCAGTTCCTTGCCGAAGGTGCGCAGCTTGGGCGCCTCGCCGCGGACCGCGGTGATCGCAGTGCGCAGGAAGTTCGACACCGAGACGCCGGGCACCTCGACCGGGTACTGCATGGCGAGGAACAGCCCGGCGCGGGCGCGCGCGTCCACGCTCATCGCGAGGACGTCCTCGCCGTCGAGGGTGATCGAGCCCTGGGTGACCTGGTACTTGGGATGGCCGGCGATCGCGTAGGCCAGCGTGGTCTTGCCCGACCCGTTCGGCCCCATGATGGCGTGGGTCTGCCCGGCCGACACCGTCAGGTCCACGCCGCGCAGCACCTCGAGGCTTTCGCCGGCCGCATCCGTCACGCTGGCGTGCAGGTCACGGATCTCTAGGGTGGACATCATCTCTCCTGGTCTGCTGTGTCAAGACAGCACCGTCAAGACAGCGTGACGAAGACGTCATCGCCGTCGATCTTCACTGGGTAGGTGGCGACCGGCGCCGAGGCCGGCGGCCCGGTGGGCTTGCCGGTGCGCAGGTCGAAACAGGATCCGTGCAGCCAGCACTCCACCGTGCGGTCGTAGACGTCGCCCTCGGACAGCGGGACCTCCTCGTGCGAGCACACGTCGTGCAGCGCGAAGATCTCGCCGCCCGCGCGGATGACCGCCACGGGCACGCCGTCGACTTCCACGCCGTGCGCGCCGTCCGCCGGCACGTCCGCCAGGGCGCAGACTCGCTGGTAGTTGCTCGCGTCCGTCATGCCAGTTCCGCCTCGATCGCCGCGGTGATGCGATCGCGCAGTTCGGGAACCTCGATCTCGGCGATCAGCTGGCCGAAGAAGCCGCGGATGATCAGCCGCCGCGCCTCATCGAACGGGATGCCGCGGGCCATCAGGTAGAACATGTGCTGGTCTTCGAGCCGGCCGCTGGTGCTGGCGTGCCCGGCCTTCTGCACCTCGCCGGTCAGGATCTCCAGGTTCGGCACCGAGTCCACCCGGGTGCCGTCGGTCAGCACGAGGTTCCTGTTGGACTCGTAGGTATCGGTGCCTGTTGCCTCCGGCCGGATGGCCACGTCGCCGATCCAGACCGCGTGTGCGCCGTCGCCCTGCAGCGCGCCCTTGTAGCTGACCCGGCTGCGGCAGTTGCGCTCGGCGTGATCGACGTACAGCCGGTGCTCCAGATGCTGGCCGGCATCGGCGAAGTACAGGCCGCGCAGCTGGGCGTCGCCGCCCGGCCCGGCGTAGCGGACCGTCGGCGCCAGCCGGACCACGCTCCCGCCCAGCGTCACCGCGGTGTGCGTGAGCTTCGCGTCCCGGCCCAGCTGCGCATGATGGTGGGACAGATGCACGGTGTCGTCGGCCCAGCCCTGCATGCTCACCAGGGCCAGCGAAGCCCCGTCGCCGACCACGATCTCGACGTTGTCGGCATAGGTAGCGCTGCCGGAGTGGTCGAGCACGACTACGGCCCGCGCATTCGGGTTCACCTTGACCACCAGATGGCCAAACGCAGCGCCGGCGGCGGCATCCTCGCCGCGCACCGAGATGATCGTCGGCTCAGCAATCTCCGTCCCGGCCGGCACTGTAACGACCGTTGCATCTACGAAAGAGGCGAATGCCCGCGCACTGACCCGGTCCGGCGGCACGAAGGTGCTGCCGAGGCGCGGGTCTCCGTGCTGCGCTAGCTCAACGATGACTCGTGGGGCGGCATCGACTTCGGCTGACACCTTCCCCTGGCCGAGTGCCTGGTCCGTCTGCAGACCGCGCAGCCGGCGGAGCGGCGTGAACCGCCACTCCTCCTCCCGCCCGGTGGGGACCGGGAAGTCTGCGGGATCGTAGGACTGCTGCTCGTGCAGCCTCGATACGGGCGCCGAGCTCTCGGCGGCCCCCTGCAGGACGGACATCAGCCAACCGATCCTTCCATCTGGAGCTCGATCAGCCGGTTCAGCTCAAGTGCGTACTCCATCGGCAGCTCGCGGGCGATCGGCTCGACGAACCCGCGGACGATCGTCGCCATCGCCTCGTCCTCGGTCATGCCGCGGCTCATCAGGTAGAACAGCTGATCCTCGGAGATCTTGGAGACGCTGGCCTCGTGGCCCATCTCCACGTCGTCCTCGCGGACGTCCACGTAGGGGTAGGTGTCGGACCGGCTGATCGTGTCCACCAGCAGCGCGTCGCACTTCACGGTGGCCTTCGAATGGGCCGCGCCCTCCTGGACCTGGACCAGGCCGCGGTAGGACGTCCGGCCGCCTGCCCGGGCGACCGACTTGGACACGATGGACGACGAGGTGTTCGGCGCGCAGTGCACCATCTTGGCCCCGGCGTCCTGGTGCTGGCCCTCGCCGGCGAAGGCCACCGACAGGGTCTCGCCCTTGGCGTGCTCGCCCATCAGGTAGATCGCCGGGTACTTCATCGTCACCTTGGAGCCGATGTTGCCGTCGACCCACTCCATGGTCGCGCCTGCCTGCGCCACGGCCCGCTTGGTCACCAGGTTGTACACGTTGGCTGACCAGTTCTGAATCGTGGTGTACCGGCAGCGGGCGCCCTTTTTGACGATGATCTCTACAACCGCGGAGTGCAGTGAGTCGGAAGAGTAGATCGGCGCGGTACAGCCTTCCACGTAGTGGACGTAGGCATCCTCGTCGACAATGATCAGGGTCCGCTCGAACTGGCCCATGTTCTCGGTGTTGATCCGGAAGTAGGCCTGCAGCGGGATCTCCACGTGCACGCCCTTCGGCACGTAGATGAAGCTGCCGCCGGACCAGACCGCGGTGTTGAGGGCGGCGAACTTGTTGTCGCCCACCGGGATCACCGTGGCGAAGTACTCCTGGAACAGCTCCGGGTGCTCGCGCAGCGCGGTGTCGGTGTCCTTGAAGATGACGCCCTTCTCCTCCAGGTCCTCGCGGATCTTGTGGTAGACGACCTCGGACTCGTACTGGGCCGCCACGCCTGCGATGAGCCGCTGCTTCTCGGCCTCCGGGATGCCGAGCCGGTCGTAGGTGCTCTTGATGTCGGCGGGCAGGTCGTCCCAGCTGGCCGCCTGCTTCTCCGTCGACCGGACGAAGTACTTGATGTTCTCGAAGTCGATCCCGGACAAGTCGGAGCCCCAGGTCGGCATCGGCTTGCGGCGGAAGAGCTTCAGGCCCTTAAGCCGCAGGTCCAGCATCCACTGTGGCTCGTTCTTCAGGGCCGAGATGTCGCGGACGACCTCCTCGGACAGGCCGCGGCGCGCGATGGCGCCGGCCGCGTCGGAGTCGGCCCAGCCGAACTTGTAACGCTCCAGGCCCTCGATCTCCGGGCGCGCGATTGTCGTCATGCGGAGGTTCCTCCGGACTGTGTCGTGGTGCTGCGAATATCTGTCAGCGACGGTGCCGTGACATGCGTCGTGCAGATGCCGTCACCGTTCGCGATCGTGGCGAGGCGCTGCACGGGCGTCCCGAGCAGGCGGCCGAATGCCTCGGTCTCCGCCTCGCAAAGCTGGGGGTACTCGGCGGCGACGTGCGCCACCGGGCAGTGGTGCTGGCAGAGCTGCTCTCCCCCGGCCGCGCCGGGCGCACCGCTGGCCGAGGCCGCGTAGCCGCTGGCCGAAAGGGCCTCGGCCAGGGCATGGACCCGGAGCGCCGGAGGGGCCGACTGCACCGCGCGGCTGTACTTGCCCTCCAGCTCGGCAGTCTGCCTGCGGGCAAATGCGGTCACCGCGCCGGGCCCCGCCGTCTCGGCGAGGAAGCGCAGCGCGCTAGTCGCCAGATCGTCGTAGGCGTGCTCGAAAGCGCTCCGGCCGGCGTCGGTGATGACGAAAAGACGCGCAGGCCTGCCGCGGCCCCTGGTCCCCCGCGTCCGGGCAATCCTGGTCTCGATCATGCCCTCCGCCAGCAGGTTGTCGAGATGCCGGCGGATGGCTGCCGGAGTGAGGCCGAGCCTGACGGACAGGCCCGCGGTGGTCACCGGGCCGTTCTCCAGGATCAGCCGGGCGATCCGCCCGCGGGTACCGCGATCGGACCCTGCCGGTACCGGCGCAGCGCCAAGGCCGGCGCCGCTGAGGGTGCCCGCTTCTGCCGCCATGTTCGGTCCCATGCTTTTCACAACATCATTGTGCCGTAAATGCTTCCGCGGGCGCAATCCGGCCCCCGGCGGGGGCACCGGGTCCCCGTCGGGGTCGGCGGACTCAACGGCTCGAGCGGTCAGTGGTCCGCTCTGTCGCTGGCGGCGTCAAGCGTCGGAATTGGCCGGTAAATCGGAATTGGCCGGTAAAGATGCCGTCATGGCTGCGCACATCGAGCCAACCCGGAATCGGGCAGAAGTTATGCTAACGGAGCGCTAGCGATGATGCTATGCAGGTGACAAGCGCTGGGGGGTGATGTTGTGCCAGGCCGGGAGCCCGCGGATCAGGAGCCGGCAGGCGGCAGAGCGGCGCAACCGGATACTCGTGATGCGCGTGCGCCCGCAGTGCCGAAGCCCGCAGTGCCGAAGGCAGGCAGTTCCGATCGCCGACGGCTGGTAGGCGCCGCGGGCCTGTGGCTGTCGAACTTCTCTGTCTCGCTCGGATTGTTCGTCGTCCGCTTCCTGGTTCCCACGCCCGTCGGGCAGGCTGATAATCACGATGGCCCCCGGCTGATGTGCGCGCTCGGCGTGCAGCCGGTCACCGGCGGCTCAGCTCGGTGGTTCAGCTACGCCTTCTTCGAGTTCGCGCCGTCTGCGAGCTGCGCCAGGGTCAGCCTCTATCGGTCGTCGCAGGGAGTGCCCCTCGGGCTGGCCAAGTGGCTGACGCCGATGCTGGGCCTGCCTGGCACCGTGAACCTGATCGCGCTGGGCCTGCTGACCTGCGCAATCGCCTCGGCTGGTATCGCGAGCCTGGCGACCGGCCTGCGGCTGCGGCTATGGGCACAGCTGCTGGTGGCGGCTGTCGTGTGGCTGATCATGGCCGATGCGGCATTCTTCGACGTCTACGCCAGCCCGTTCAGTGATTCGGCTGCGCTCATAGGTCTGCTGCTGGTGGCGGCCGGTGTTGTCTACCTGGGCCGGAGCTGGGCGGCGACAGTGTTCGGGCTGATCCTGGCCGGGTCGGGCGGCTTTCTCGCGATCCTGGCGAAAGAGCAGTACGTGATCCTGGTCGTGCCGATCTGCCTCACCCTGATACTCGCCAGCGCGGTCCGGGGCCGCGGGCGCTGGCCGCGCCGGTTCTTTAGGTGGCAGACAGGCGCGGCCGTTGCGGTTGCCGCGGTCCTGACGGTGCTGGCCGCGGCCTACGTGCACTGGGACAGCACAAGTGCCTATGCCGCGCACCTGCACCGTGAGCAGACCGTGGACGTGATCTTCGTTGACATCGTCAGCGGGCACGACAACGTCCGCGCTGACCTACGGGCGCTCGGGCTGCCTGCGAGCTGGGCCAGGTACGCCGGCCATGACTACTTCACCCAGGTTTCGGTCCGCAATGATCCGCTCTATGAGCGGTACGGCGCCAAGCTGTCCGGCACCAACATCGCGCACTTCCTGCTGACCCATCCGAACAGGATCATCAGCATCGGGCAGCTGGCCGCTGCCGACGCGCAGCAGTTCCGGGCCACCAACATGGGCAGTTACCTGCCGAGTGCCCATCACCCGCCAGGCGCGATCGAGAACCGGGTGGTGGCAGTGACCTGGCTGATGCGCAAGCTGCCGCCGACGCTCGGCCTGCTCTGGTACGTGCCGCTGTGGTCGGCGATGGCGGCGATGGCGATCGTCGCGCTGTTCCTGCGGGGCGGGGAGGCCTGGCGCCGGGACGGTGCGGTCCTCGTGCTGTGCATGACCGGCTGCGCGATCGCCGCGTTCATCCCCGCTGCCTATTCCGAGGCGATCTCAACGCCCAGGCACATGGTCGGCATGAACATTGCCACCGCGCTCGCGGTTCCCATCAGCCTTGCGCTGGGTATCTCGATGGTCCGCCAGGCCTTGGTCCGCCCGCGCCGTCGCCCCTGGCCCGTCGCGGTTGCGGCCCCTGAGCCGGCCCAGCCGGGCCGCTGACGCTCGGGCCCGCACTGTTCAGCTGACCAGGCTTGCACGCTGGACGGTAGTGGACCTGGCCTGAGCTGGAGGCGATACCCGGACATGGATGACGCGGCGCTGGCTGCACGGCGGATGTGGCGGCTCTTCGAGCCGGTGCACACGCTCACCTATTTCGGCCCCGAAGCGCAGCACGCATTCGAGGCGGCCGGCCTGCGCGGATTCTGGCGCGGCTACTTCGCCGGCCGCGCGACCGCCGGCGCGCCGGCGGTCGTCGCAGCATTCTTCGCCTTCGCGCCGTCCATGGTCGCCGGGGCAGTCCCTGCGGTCTGGGAGCTGATCAGCCCGCCGGAGGCGCTGCGGGTCCG
>CABEEE010000314.1_pt1 | contig 22679 bp, 22 predicted proteins | sample 3423231 | NCBI WGS metagenome assembly CABEEE01 (sample SAMEA5534333, study PRJEB31848) | metagenome | biome: tundra; feature: field; material: soil | place: USA | collected 2013-05 | depth 0.15 m | reverse complement strand
GGATGGAGCGGATGGTCATCGGAGTCACCCTCTTGTCATAGTTAACCGCAAGTTCAAGTTACTAGCTTCTGAGAGTGACTGTCAAACAAGTTACTATGTCTTCTTAGCTGGCCCGCAGCTAGCGCGCAGGCATCTGCTGCGGTCGTGCAGGGGCGCGCAGCCAGAGTCAATACCAGCTGGCGCTAGGCGGCTCGTGCTTCCGCTGACCCGCTGGGTGAGACTGGATATCGCGGGTAGGACAGTCGCGTTCAGGACGATCGCGGGCAGGCACGCCCGGGCGTGCCTGCGGCCCGCGCCGCCGGAGCGAGGAGACAGGGATGCCACAGCCAGAAGGCAGGGAGCTGGAGCTGATCCGGGGCCGCAGGGAAGAGCTGCGCCGGTGCTACCTGCGGCCAGCGGCGCAGCGGCCGCCGACCACCGTCCGGGGCATCCATCACCTCGCCCTGATCTGCAAGGACACCGAGGAGACCATCCGCTTCTACCAGGAATTCCTCGGTTTCCCGCTGGTGGAACTGGTCGAGAACCGCGACTACGCCGGCTCCAGCCACTTCTTCTTCGACATCGGGAATCACAATCTGCTCGGCTTCTTCGACTTTCCCGGCCACGATCATCCGCCGTTCACCGAGACCATCGGCGGCGTGCAGCATCTGGCGATCTCGATATCAGCCGAGCAGTTCGACGCCGCGAAGAACAAGCTGGAGCAAGTCGGCATGGACTACCTCGGCCCGGACCGCGGCGCGGCGGACAGCATGTACTTCCGCGACCCGAACGGCATCGGCCTCGAGCTCTGCCGCGAGGACCTCGGCGTCTTCAACGGCGTTCCGCTGCTGGACTGAGCGGTCGGGCTCCGGTTAGCGGTTCTCGCGCCGGATGACCAGGCGCAGCCCGGACCAGACCTCGTCGATGCCGCACACCTTGTTATCGACCAGGCCGGTCGGCAGCGCAATATCGCGGATGACCTGGTCGGACAGGTCGGTCGGGACTCTGGACGCGCGCTTGGGCCAGGCGATCCACAGGCCGCAAGCAGGCGCCATCCGGGTACGAAACCGGTCCAGGTCGGCTTCCAGTTCGGCCCGCCAGGTCTCGAACGCCACGATGACGTCGAACAGCGAGTCGTCGTCGGCCAGTTCGGTGTGCACGACCGCCGCGTCCTGCAATTGTTCGCGCAGCCGGTCAACGAAACCCTCGGGCGCGCCGATTACCGCGACCTCGTCATCTTCGCCGACGCCAAGCTTGCGTGCCAGCGGGGTCCCGGAGTAACCGGCGGGCTGAGTCATGAGTTCCGGCCGGCTAGCAGCGCGATCGCAGTGTCCGCGGCGAGTGCCGCACGCTCGTCGTGAGTCAGCGGCCACGGGATTGCACCGGCCATTGCCCCTCCCCAGGGATATCCTGCGCCCTCGCCGACCATCCCGGCTCACAGCTTGGCAGTTATGGGTGGCTGCGTCACGTGCTAGCGGAAGTTAAGCGACGCCCGAGCCGGTCAGTTCCGGCGGCGCAGATACAGATCCCGCAGCAGGGCTATTTCCGCCCCGTGGTGGGCGTGTTCGTCCTGCAGGTGCACGACAAGCCCCGCCCAAGGGTCGGCCGCGTATTCGTCCCACTCCGGGCCGAGCGGGCGCCAGAAGCCCGCTTCGCCGAGCGCGCCCAGTCCCTGGCGCAACACCCGCCGGGCCTGGTCAGTCGCCGCGAGCGCGAGGTCAGCCGAGCCGTACCACTCGCGATCGCGGACGTCGAGCGGCCACGGCCCAAGGCCGCGGGATGTGTAATCGTGAGCCGCCCGCGGCCCGCGGATCCTCGACCAGACGTAGTCCACGCTATCCAGCAGCAGTGACGACACAACACGGCCTGGGAGGTCAGGGAGGCCAGATTCAGGCATGGATCGGAAAATAGCAGTCGGCCCCGACAATATCGTCTGCCCGGAGCATCGCCGCGGCCCCTCAGCGCCGCCACGTTCCATAATCCGGTAAGAATAGGCGTCCCAGCGGACGGCGAACTTTACCGGATCATGGACTGAGCCGGTCGCGGCGATGTCCGGCCCCGGCAATTCAGAAGATGAAGCCGCCGGGCTTGCCGTTGCGGTCGGCAATCAGGCCTGCGAGCGTCGAGATGGCGATCTCGGGCGGCGTCCGGGAGCCGATGTTGATGCCAATAGGCCGGTGCACCCTGCTGATCTCCGCTGCCGGAGCGCCAAGCTCGGTCAGGGCCGCGATGTGCGGAGCCTCGTGCCGGGGATTTCCCATGATGCCCACCCAGCGCGCGGATCCGGCCAGCGCGTCGCGCAGGATGACGCCAAGCTCGGGCCGGTGATGGTCGGTGACAACCACGTCAGCGGCCTCACCGTGGCCGTCAACCTTGTCTGTCGCCACAGCGCCTGTCGCCACAGTGCCGCCCGCGATGGCGGCTTTCGCGCGCTCCGGGTCAGGCTCCACCAGGACGGTCCGGTAACCGGCGTCCCTGCCGTAGCGGAGCAGGAACTCGGCGACGGGCGTGGCGAAGACGGCCACGAGGACCTTGTCGGCGGCCGGGGCCGCGGCAGTGCCGTGCGCTGCGTCGCAGGCGGGGTCGTCGTGAGTTTCGCTCATGCTCCGAGCTTGCCACGCCGGCCAGGCAGCCGCGACCGCCGTGGGCGGCTGCGGCTGCGGCGGGCCGGTCGCCCCGCCGCGCCGGTCATCACGCTGCACAATGGGACCGCCCGCGGCGCACGCCGGGGAACATACTGCCCAGCAACGCAGAGAGAGAGCCTACATTGCGACTCAGCGCTCGCAACAAGATCAGCGCGCGGGTGACCGGCATCACCCACGGGGAGGCTACCGCCAACATCGAGCTCGACGCGAACGGGGTCCGGCTAGTGGCCTCGATCACAGTGGAAGCCGCTCGCGAACTCGGCCTCACCGAGGGCACCGGGGTGGTCGCCATCGTCAAGGCCTCGGATGTGATCATCGCGGTGCCCGACTAAGGCACCGCCCGACCCAGGCACGCCCGACCCAGGCACCGGCCGACCGCCGGACGGGGCCGCGCAGGGCCCGGTCAGCCTGCCAGCAGCTGCCCGACAGCTGCGCGCAGCGGCTCCATTTTGGCGTGCGCGCTCTGGCGTGCCTCAGTCACCAGGCCGCCAGCTGCAGGCTCGACGACCTCCAGGTAGGCCTTGATCTTGGGCTCGGTGCCGCTCGGCCGGATCACTACCCGCGCCCCGGCCAGCCGGTAGCTGAGCACGTCGGCGGACGGCAGCTCCCTGGTTCCGCCGGTGAAGTCGGTGACGCTGATGACTGGCAGCCCGGCCAGCTGGTTGGGCGGGGCGCCCCGGAGCCGCGCCATCATGTCCACCGGCGTGCTGGTCGCGACCGTCAGCTGGGCGGTCAGGTGCACGCCGTGGGCTGCTTCCAGCGCGTCGTATGCCTCCAGCAGCGACTCGCCTCGCGATCGGGCCCGTGCCGCGAGCCCGAGCACGGCCAGGGCAGCGCCGATCCCGTCCTTGTCCCGCACCGTGTCGCCGACTGCATACCCGAGTGCCTCTTCATAACCGAATACATAACGGGTCTCCGGGCGTGACTCACCGGCCCGGACGATCCACTTGAACCCGGTCAGTGTCTGCGCGTACTGCGCGCCGGCCGCCGCCGCGATCCGCGACAGCAGGGTTGAGGACACGATCGTGGACACCACCAGCAGGCTGCCGGGATCTGTCCCGGCCGGGACCAGTTCCAGCAAATAGGCGCCGAGCAGTGCGCCTACCTGGTCTCCGGTGAGCGTCCGCCAGCCGGCCGGGGCATCGGGGTCAGGGACAGCCACCGCCAGCCGGTCGCCGTCCGGGTCGTTGGCGAGCACCAGGTCGGCGCTGGAGCGCCGTCCGAGCGACAGGGCAAGGTCGAGTGCGCCGGGCTCCTCGGGGTTGGGAAAGGCGACCGTCGGGAAATCGGGATCGGGCGCCGCCTGCGCGATCACCATGTCGGGCGGGGGGAAACCCGCTTGCTCGAACGCGCGCTGCGCCAGTCCCGCCGCCACCCCGTGCAGCGGCGTGTAGACAAAACGCAGCCATGCGGCGCCGGTCGGCGCTGGCGACACGGCGCAGACCGCATCGAGATAGGCCTTCGCCACCTCGTCGCCATGGCGGACGATCAGCGGGCTGTCCGGCGGCGCGGCCGGGATCAGCAAGAGCGGGCCGAGGTCGTGAGCCGCCGCCTCGATCTCCGCGTCGGCCGGGGGCACGATCTGGGCGCCATCGCCGAGGTAGAGCTTGTAGCCGTTGTCGGCGGGCGGGTTATGGCTGGCAGTGATCATGATGCCGGCCACGGCGCCCAGGTAGCGCACCGAGAAGGCCAGCAGCGGTGTCGGCTGCTGGCGCGGCAGCAGGTGCACCCGGATCCCGGCGCCCGCCAGCACGCTGGCGGCCTCGTCAGCGAACTCATCCGAGCGGTGTCGTGCGTCGCAGCCGATCACGACGCCCGACTCGGCGGCGGCAGCGCGGCTGCGGTCCAGCAGCCAGCCGGCCAGCGCCGCGGTGGTGCCACGGACGACTGCACGGTTCATCCGGTTCGGCCCGGCCCCGATCGCGCCGCGCATCCCCGCCGTGCCGAACTCCAGCCGTGCGCTGAACCGGTCGGCCAGATCCGTTGCGGCGTCCGGGCCTTCATCGTCCGGGCCGCCCTCGTCTAGCCCCGCCTGATCGAGCTGTGCCTGATCGAGCTGTGCCTGATCCAGCAGTGCCTGATCCAGCAGTGCCTGCAGCTCAGCGGCATCCCGCTCGTCGGGATCCGCGGCGATCCAGGCGGCGACCTGCGCGCGCAGCGCGTCGTCGATCATGTCAGCCGATTCCCGGCAGGACCCGCGCGAGCAGGGTGCCGACTCTGGCGGCAGAGCGCTGGCCCGCCGCCAGGACCTCGGCGTGGTCGAGCCCGCGCGGCGAAAGCCCGGCTGCCGGGTTGGTCACCAGCGAGATGCCCAGCACCTCGGCGCCGAGGTGGCGGGCGGCGATCGCCTCCAGCGCGGTGGACATGCCGACCATGTCGGCGCCGGCCGCGGCGAGCATGCGGATCTCGGCGGGCGTCTCGTAGTGCGGGCCGGGCAGCGCGGCGTAGACGCCTTCGGGCAGGCCCGGATCGGCCGCGCGGGCGAGTGCCCGCAGCCGCGTCGCGTACAGGTCGGACAGATCGGTGAAACGGGCGGCGTAGCCGGCCGGGGGCGGTGGCCCGCTGAGCGGCGAGCGGCCGGTCAGGTTGAGATGGTCGCTGATCAGCACCGGCTGGCCGACGCCGATGTCCGGGCGGATGCCGCCGGACGCGTTGGTCAGTACGATCACCCGGCAGCCCGCGGCGACGGCGGTCCGCACGCCGTGCACGACCGCGGCCACCGGGTGCCCCTCGTACAGGTGCGCGCGGCCGAGGAAGACCAGCACCCGGACCTGGCCAGCCGTCAGCGAGCGGACCGCGGGAGTGTGGCCGGCGACCGTCGGCTCCGGGAAGCCGCCGAGGTCGGCCAGCGGGATCTCGGCCTCCGGCGCGCCGAGTGCGTCGGCGGCGGGGGCCCAGCCGGAACCGAGGACCACGGCCGCGTCGTGGGAACGCTGGCCGGTCAGCTGCGCCAGCGAGGCGGCGCTGGCCGCTGCGGCCGCATAGGGATCTGTCATGCCTTCACGTACGGCTTTCCGTCGGCGGTGGGGGCGCGAACGCGGCCAACCAGGCCGGCTACCGCGATGATCGTCGCGACGTAGGGGGCCATCAGCAGGATGTCGGACGGGATCGGGACGTTGATGGTCGATAGGACGGATTGCAGCTCCAGGGTGAAGCCGAAGAGCAGAGCCGCGCCCAGCGCGCCGAAGGGCGTCCACCGGCCGAAGATCAGCGCCGCGAGGGCGATGTAGCCCATCCCCGAGGAAATGTCCGGGGTGAAGTCGCCGCTTGACCCGATGGTGAGGTAGGCGCCGCCGATGCCGGCGATCAGCCCGCCCAGAATCACGCTGGAGTACCGGGTGGCCAGCACCCGGATCCCGACGGTGTCGGCGGCCATCGGGTGCTCGCCGACGGCACGGACCCGCAATCCCCATTTTGTGCTGAACAGGCCGACCTGGACGAGGATCAGCATCACGTAGGTGATGTACAGGAAGATCGTCGAGTCGAAGAAGACCGGTCCGATAATGGGGATGTCACTGAGCAGCGGAATTTTCAGCGGCAGGTAAGTCGCCGGGGAGTTCAGTGAGTTCTGGTACGGCACCAGCGCCCGGTCGTAGAGGAAGCCGGTCAGCCCGGAGGCGAACACGTTGAGCACGACCCCGAGGACCACCTGGTCCACCAGGTAGCGGATCGCGAACACGGCCAGCATCGCGCCGAGCAGGCCGCCGGCCAGCGAGCCGAGGATCAGGCCGAGCCACAGCACGCCGAAGAAGCTGGCCGCCACTGCGGCGGTGAATGCGCCGAACAGCAACTGGCCCTCGATCGCGATGTTGATCACGCCGGATCGCTCGCACAGACAGCCTGCCAGCGCGCCGAGGATGAGCGGGATCGAAGCCGCCAGGGTGCCCTGCAGCAAGTTGACGATGTTGAAGGGCACCGGCTGGCCCACGTCGGCCCAGCACAGCAGCGCGACGATGAAGCCGAACAGGACCATGCCGATGCTCACCCGCCGCGCAGCGGGGCCGAAGGTGAAGACCGCCCGCAAGACGCCGAGCGCGATGGACACGCCGCCGCAGATGTAGGCGGTGATCGCAGCGGGCAGTTCCAGGTTGGGCACCGTCACCTTCGCGAACTCCTGCGAGAAGGCGAAGCTCGCGTCCCCGTGCCTGGCGTAGAGCCCGAAGCCGAGGATGTCGATCAGGCCGAACACGATGAAGGCAATGGGCGCGACGACCCGGCGGTCGACGGTGAACGGTGCACTGGCCTGCCTGGCGATAGCTGTCACCCGTTCCACCCCCTGGCGAGATTCTGGCCGGCGCCGCGGGCGGTTGCCCGGTGCAGCCGGAACATAGCCCGGATGAGCGGCGGCGCTGCGACGAACAGCACGACGAGCGACTGGATCACTGTCGTGATCGTCAGCGGCGTTGAGGTGCTCGCCTGCATCAAGATGCCGCCAGCGTGCAGGGCGCCGAACAGCAGCGCGGCGAGCACGACGCCGAGCGGCCGGGCCCGGCCCAGCAGGGCCACGGTGATCGCGTCGATGCCGTACGTTCCGTAGCTCTGGAAGGTGAGGGTGAAGTCCGTGCCCTGGACTACCGCGGAGGCCGCCAGGCCGGCCAGGCCGCCGGCGATCAGCATGACCATGATCCAGGTACGCGGCACGCTCATGCCAGCGCTGCGCGCCGCGTTCGGGTTCGCGCCGACGCTGCGGAACTCGAACCCGATCGTGCTGCGGTTGAGCAGCCACCAGACCCCGACGGCGCAGGCCAGGGCAAGCAGGAAGCTGGCGTTGACGCGCAGGTGCGAGCCGAGCAGCTGGGGCAGGTGGGCATCGCCGGCAATGAGCGGGCTGATGAGGTCCGAGCGGCCGGGGCGCTGCATGACCGACGTCCCCAGGATCCAGGCCAGGAAGTCGGCCATCACGTAGTTGAGCATGATCGTGACGATGACCTCGTGCGCGCCGGTGGCGGCCTTCAGGAAGCCGACAAGCCAGCCGAGCACCGCCCCGCCGACGAACGCGCCGAGTACGCAGACCACGACGTGGATGACCGGCGGGAGGCTTACTCCGAAGCCGAGCCAGGTCGCGATGATGGCACCGCCGATGAACTGGCTTTCCGCGCCGATGTTGAACAGGCCCGCGCGGAAGGCGAGTGCGACCGAGAGACCGGCGAAGATCAGCGGCGTCGCGTTGACCAGTGTCTCCGAAATCGGGTTCAGGACCGCGCTGATCGCGCCGTCGCTGAAAGCCACGCCGAGGGACTTCTGCTGGAAAATGGCGGCGACGGTGTGCGGGTTGACAATCGAGCCCTCGAACATCGCCGCGTAGGCACTGAAGGCGGTGTCCCACGCCTGGGCGATCGCGTTACCGGGATCGGAGAAGAACCGGCCCCACGCGCTCAGCACGACCGGATCAGTGAAGGCGATCAGCAGGCCGCCCACCACGATGGCGGCCACGATGGCCAGAACCGTGACGACCACGGAGTTGCCCTCGACGATGGCGTCGATCAGCATCCGGCCGAACGGCGGGCGCTGGCCGGCCGCAGCCTCCGCGCCCCCGGTGGCCGCGCCCCCGGTGGCCGGTGCTGCGGGAACTGGCGATCGGCGGTCTGTCGTTCCGGCGGCCGGGCCGGCTTCGGTGCCGGGACCGGTTTCGTCCGTGCCGCGGCCGGCCGGTGGCTGCGGTGGCTGGGCCGGCGGGTCGTCGCTCATGCTTGCTCACCGGTCGGCTGATGCTCGGCGTCGGACCCGCTGGCAGCGGGTGCGTCACCTCCGGCAGTCGCATCCTGCTCGCGTCCGCCGCCCGCCATCAGCAGCCCGAGTTCCGCCACCGGCACCGTCGGCGGCCGCATGCCGGTGATCTTGCCTTCGTACATTACGGCGATTTTGTCGGCTAGCGCATAGATCTCATCCAGCTCCGCGGAGATGATGATCACGGCTACGCCTTTGTCGCGTTCCTCGACGATGCGCCGGTGCACGAACTCGATGGACCCCACGTCGAGGCCGCGGGTTGGCTGGCTTGCCAGCAGCACATGCAGCTCGCGGCCGAGCTCGCGGGCCAGGATGACTTTCTGCTGGTTGCCGCCCGACAGAGTGCCGGCCGGAGTATCCACCGATGTCGTCCGCACGTCGAACTGCTGAACCCGAGCTTCGGCATTCTCGTGGATCGCCTCCAGGTGGAGCGCAACGCCGCGGGCGTAGGGCGGGCGGTCATAGACATCGAGGACCATATTGTCAGCGACGGAGAACAGCGCGATCAGGCCGTCCGCCTGGCGGTCTTCCGGAATGTAGCCGATGCCCTCGCGGATCCGCTGCCGGGGCGTGTCCCCGGTTATCTCCCGCCCGGCTAGCCGGACGGACCCGGCGCTGACCGGCCGCAGGCCCATGAGCGCCTCGCAGAGCTCAGTCTGGCCGTTCCCCTGCACGCCTGCGACGCCGAGGATCTCGCCCGCCCGGACCTGGAAAGACACCCCGTCGACGGCGGCCTGGCCGCGCTCATCGGGCACCGTGAGCCCGCTGGCCTCCAGTATCACGTCGCCCGGCCGGGCCGCCGACTTGCTGACCCGCAGCGAAACTGTCCGGCCCACCATCAGGGCAGCGAGGTCGGCGTCACGGGCGGTCGGCGGGCGCTGGCCCACCACCCGGCCCCGGCGGATCACCGTGATGACGTCGGCGATCGCCTGCACTTCCCTGAGCTTGTGCGAGATGAAGATGAGCGATCGTCCGCCAGCCCTGAGCTGACGCATGATGGTGAACAGTTCCTCTGTCTCGCCGGGCGTCAGCACGGAGGTCGGCTCGTCCAGGATCAGCACGCCCGCCTCCCGGACCAGGGCCTTGATGATCTCGACTCGCTGCTGCACCCCGACTGGCAGTTCCTCGACGAGGTCGTCGGGATTGACCCGCAGGCCGTAGCGCTCGGAGAGCTCGCGCACCTCACGGCGCATGTTTCGCCGGTCCAGCAGGCCCAGCGCCCTGGTGCGCTCGGTCCCGAGCGTGACGTTCTCCGCCACCGTGAAGACGGGCACGAGCATGAAATGCTGGTGCACCATGCCGATGCCCGCCTTGATCGCGTCCTTCGGCGTGTGCAGCCTGACCGGCGCGCCGCCGATCAGGATCTCGCCCTCGTCGGGCTGGGTAAGCCCGTACAGGACATTCATCAGCGTGGTCTTCCCGGCGCCGTTTTCCCCGAGCAGCGCATGAATCTGGCCGGGCTCAACAGCGAGGTCGATCCGGTCGTTGGCCACGAGGGCGCCATAGCGCTTGGTGATGCCCCGCAGCTCGAGCTGCACAGCTCCTCCCGGCTGGTTACAGCTGGCCAGGACGGCACGCGCCGCCCTGGCCAGGGTGTGCCGGTCGGTCTAGACCGGGCTCTTGGTGGCCGGCTTGATCTGGCCGCTGATGATTTCTGCCTTGATCTTCGTGAGCTCAGCCTGCAGCGACGCCGGGACCTTGCTGGCAAAGTCGTGGAACGGTGACAGCGCGACGCCGTCGTTGGTCAGCGTGCCGAGGTAGTTGCCGCCCTTGAACGTGCCGTTGGCCGCGGACAGCACCGCTGTCTTCACCGCCGTCTGGATGCCCTTCGTCACGCTGGTAAGGAAGTACTTGCAGTACTGGGCGGCGCTGATGCAGCCGTCGGTGTCCACCCACTCCATATTCACCTTGTCGGAGCCGGCGGCGGCGTCCGCGTCCTGGACTGCCTTGGCGGCGCCGAGCCCGACGTTGCCCGCGACCGGGAAGATGACGTCGGCGCCCTCGCTGATGAACGTCTGGGTAGTGGTCTGGCCCGTTGTCTGGTTGGTGAAGTTGCCGGTGAACTCGCCATTCTGGGTCTTCTCGTTCCAGCCGAGGACCTGGACGTTGGCGTGATGCTGAGAGTTGTAGTACTGGACGCCGTCCCAGAAGCCGTCCATGTAGATGGTCACCGTCGGCAGCTTCTGGCCGCCGAAGGTGGCGACCTTGCCGGTCTTCGACATGCCGGCCGCCAGGTAGCCGCCGAGGAAGCCGTCCTGCACGGTGTTGAACACCAGCGCGTCGATGTTGCTGATCGCCGGGCTGTAGGTGTAGTCCACGATCGCGAATTTCTGGTTCGGGTTGGCCTTAGCCGCGGTCTGCGTGTTATCGCCCATCAGGAACCCGACCGTGACGATGATCCCGCACTTCTTGCCGATGAGGGTATTGATGTTCGGGGTGTAGTCGCTGCTCGACGAGGACTGCAGGTAAGTCACGCTGATCTTGCTCGGGTCGGTCGCGGCGGCCTCCTGCATTCCCTGCCAGGACGACGCGTTGAAGGACCGGTCGTCGATGCCGCCGGTGTCGGTCACCATGCAGCCGAGGAACTTGCCCGCGGCCGACGCGCTGGAGCTGGACGAGCTCGAGGAACTCGGTGAGCTCGAGCTCGATGAGGTCGTGCTCGAGCCGCAGGCGGCAGCCAACAGAGCTGTGGCTGCAACCGCGGCGGTAGTAATCAGTTTCCCTTTCACGGGTACCTCCTCAGCGGGGGCAGCCTGCGGCTGGCTGCCCGGAAGGGACGCCGGCTCCTCCGCAGCCCCAGCCGGCCGGGGGGCATAAGCCCAGACAATCCCCCCAGGGATGCCCGAAGGCTAGTCCCCGCCCACCTGCGCGCGGAAGCGCAATACAGCTACCGCGACAGCCCTGTTGCTAAATCGAGACTCTAGAATCCTGGCGGGAGCACGGGCGGATCACGCGCGCAGGACGCGCTGGCAGGGAGCGAGCGCAGAGATTTTCGGCAGCTACGCCCGCTAGAACCGCATTCCTAGCCGATGTCCCTGGTCGGCTGGCCGCGACGGGCAAGGAGCCTGCATGACGATCGACTGGCCCGCACTCAGGTCTGCTGCCGTGTTCGTCGCGGCCAGGGCCTACGCCCCGTATTCCCGCCTGCACGTCGGCGCCGCCGGGCAGACCGACGATGGCGCGATCGTGGTCGGCTGCAATGTGGAGAATGCCTCCTTCGGGCTGACGCTGTGCGCCGAGTGCGGGCTGGTCGCCGCGCTGCATGCGTCCGGCCACAGCCGCCTCGTCGGGGTCAGCGTGGTCGCCGCCGACGGCGCGCCGCTGGTCCCGTGCGGCCGGTGCCGCCAGCTGCTGCTCGAGGCGGGCGGTCCGGGGCTGCTGCTCGATGCCGAGCCGCAGCCGCGGGAACTCGGTGCGCTGCTGCCGGCCGCATTTACCGGGGCTGACCTGGCCGAGCGGCGCGACGACGATGCCTGACGCTGTCGATCTGATCCGCGCCAAACGGGACGGCCGGGAACTGTCCGCCGCCGAGATCAGCTGGCTGATCGGCTCCTACACGGCCGGCGCCGTGCCAGACGAGCAGATGTCCGCGCTGCTCATGGCCATCTATTTCCGTGGTCTCGGGGCGGCCGAGCTGCGGTCCTGGACGGCAGCGATGATCAGCTCGGGCGACCGGCTGGACCTGAGCGCCGTGCAGGCCCCGACAGTCGACAAGCACTCCACCGGCGGAGTGGGGGACAAGGTGTCGCTGATCCTCGCGCCGCTGGTGGCCAGCTGCGGCGCGGCGGTCCCGCAGCTTTCCGGCCGCGGTCTCGGGCATACCGGCGGCACCCTGGACAAGCTGGAGTCGATCCCCGGCTGGCGCGCCCAGCTGACGGCGGCGGAGATGATCGAGGTGCTCGCGGCGACGGGCTGTGTCATCTGCGCCGCGGGCCCTGGCCTCGCCCCGGCTGACCGGCGGCTCTATGCGCTGCGCGACGTCACCGGCACCGTCGAGTCCATCCCGCTGATAGCCAGCTCGATCATGTCCAAGAAGATCGCCGAAGGGACGTCCGCGCTGGTCCTCGACGTCAAGGTCGGCAGCGGTGCTTTCATGCGGGATATCAGCGACGCCCGGCAGCTGGCGCAGACCATGGCGGCGCTTGGCGACGAGAATGGTGTGCGCACCACCGCGCTGCTGACCCGGATGGACACCCCGCTCGGCCGCGCCGTCGGCAACGCGGTGGAGGTCGAGGAGGCCATCGCAACCCTGCGCGGCGGCGGCCCGGCGGACCTGGTTGAGGTCACGCTCGCCCTGGCGGCCGAGATGCTGCGGCTGGTCGGCATCGCGGCTGACCCGGCAGCGGCGCTGTCAGACGGGCGGGCGCTGGCCAGCTACCGCCGCATGATCATCGGCCAGGGCGGCGACCCGGATGCGCCGCTGCCCGCCGCCACGCAGGCCGAGATTGTCACCGCGCCCGCTTCGGGCTGGCTGTGCACTCTCGACGCCCGGGCCGTCGGCGTGGCAGCGTGGCGGCTCGGGGCCGGCCGGGCCCGCAAGGAAGACCCGGTCCGCGCGGGCGCCGGTGTCGTCTGCCTGGCCAAGCCGGGCGAGCAGGTGGAGCTCGGCCAGCCGGTACTCGAACTGCGCTCGGACGAGCGGCCCGGGTTCGCCAGGGCTCGCGAGGCACTGTCCGGTGCGATCGAGATCGGGCCGGAACCGCCGGAGGTCAGCCCGCCCGTTCTCGAGCGGATCGGCCTGTGACAATGATGGGCGTGCCGCTGACCCTGGAAGAGATCCGGCGCGTGCCCAAGGTGCTTCTTCATGATCACCTTGACGGCGGGCTGCGCCCCGAGACGATCATCGAGCTGGCCCGTGCGAGCGGGTACGACGGGCTGCCGACTACTGATGCCGGCGAGCTGGGCAGGCGGATGGGCGGTGCCAGGCGCGGCAATCTCGAGCTCTACCTGGAGGCGTTCGCGCACACCGTGGGGGTGATGCAGACCAGGGACGCGCTGGTCCGGGTAGCCGCCGAGTGCGCCGCGGACCTGGCCGATGACGGGGTTGTCTATGCGGAGGTCAGGTTCGCGCCCGAGCTGCACGTCAGCGGCGACCTTAGCCTGGACCAGGTGGTCGAGGCAGTGCTCGACGGCTTCCGGCGCGGCAGCGCGGGGCGGCCCATCACCGTCTATGCGCTGCTGACCGCCATGCGGACTGCCGCGCGCTCGCTCGAGATCGCCGAGCTGGCCGTCCGCCATCGTGATGCCGGGGTGGTCGGATTCGACATCGCCGGGGCCGAGGCTGGCAGCCCGCCGAGCCGTCACCTGGATGCCTTCCAGTACGTGGCCCGGGAGAACTTCCACATCAGCATTCACGCCGGCGAGGGGTTCGGGCTGCCGTCGATCTGGGAGGCTGTGCAGTGGTGCGGGGCCGACCGGCTCGGCCACGGCGTCCGCATTATCGACGACATCCGGCCCGCGCCGGACGGGAGTGCATCGCTGGGCCGGCTCGCGAACTACATCAGGGACCGCCGGATTCCGCTGGAGATGTGCCCGACGTCCAATGTCCAGACCGGCGCCGCGCCCTCGATCAGCGAGCACCCGATCGGATTGCTGCGGCGGCTGTCGTTCCGGGTGACGATCAACACCGACAACCGGCTGATGAGCGCGGTAAGCCTGTCGTCGGAGTTCCTCGCGCTGGCGGAGTCGTTCGGCTATGGCTGGCCGGACATCGAGTGGCTCACCCTGAACGCCATGAAGAGCGCATTCGCGCCCTTCGACGAACGGCTGCGGCTGATCAACACCGTGATCAAACCAGGATTCGGCCCGGTTCGGCCGGCGCTTCGGTGATCTAAGGCCCGCCTCGTGTGGTGGCGTGACGCGCAGGGCGGGGTAGCGTCGGCGTCGTGGGGATCATCCAGGTGACCGCTGACCGCCGGTGGCTGCAGGATGTCGCAACCTCCGATGCGGCGCTCCGCCAGCTGCTGCACGGACTTCCCGGTGTCGACCAGATCGGTGCGGAGGCACGTGCCGCGGCGCTCGCCACGAGGTCGGTCAAGCGGGATGCCAAACTGCACGCGCTGGACCTGGCAATCGCCGCGGTGGACCTGACGACGCTCGAAGGCGCGGACACCCCGGGCAAGGTCAGGGCAATGTGCGCCAAGGCCCGGCGGCCTGACCCGCAGGATCCGCAGGTCCCGCCGGTGGCCGCCGTGTGCATCTACCCTGACCTGGTCGGCGTGGCGCGAGCGGCGCTCGTCGGCAGCAGCGTTGCGGTGGCCTCGGTGGCGACCGCTTTCCCGTCCGGCCGGGCGTCACTTGCGGTCAAGCTCGCGGACGTTGCCGACGCGGTCAGCGCCGGGGCCGACGAGATTGACATGGTGATCGACCGGGGCGCCTTCTTGTCCGGGCGCTACGGCCAGGTCTACGAGGAGATCCGGGCCGTGCGCGAGGCCTGCGGCAGCGCGCACCTGAAGGTGATACTCGGCACCGGCGAGCTGGCGACGCTCGATAACGTCTCGCGCGCTTCCTGGCTGGCGATGCTGGCCGGGGCGGACTTCGTCAAGACCTCCACCGGAAAGGTGATGCCGGCCGCGACGCCGCCGGTGGCCCTGGTCATGCTCGCCGCCGTCCGCGACTACCAGCTGGCCACCGGGCGCCGCGTAGGCGTGAAGGTGGCCGGCGGGGTACGGACCGCCAAGGACGCGATCCGCTACCTCGTCCTGGTACACGAGACGGCCGGCCCCGCCTGGCTCACCCCGGCGCTGTTTCGGATCGGTGCCTCCAGCCTGCTCAACGACCTGCTCATGCAGCGAAACAAGCAGCGCACCGGGCACTACGCGGGCCCCGACTACTTCACGCTCGACTGAGGTCGGCGCAGGTGGGAAGAAAGAGCAGAGGCGCGACGTGTCGAGCCTGATCCGGCGCGGCTGGATGCGTTCATTTCCGTACAGCCCAGCGACAAGACGCGTCCGTCGGGGCGGGACCGCCGGAGGGGCAGCCGGGCGGGCCGCCTTCGTGAGTGGTGTGGTTCCTCGTGGCTGTTGGCCGGCCAGCGTGCGGGCCGAAAGCGGCGTGCGAGAATGACGACGGCAATGACGCCGAGCGACGGGAAGCATTGCTGATGCAGGCCGGGAAGGGCGCGCCAGACGCGGGCGGTGGCAGGGCGCGGGCAGATGCGCCGTCGACCGAGGTAACCAAGCACGCGGCCGGGATCCCGTGGGAGTACGCGCCGGCTCCTGAGGCGCGCGGCATCGTCACGATCGCACCGGAGTACGGGCTCTTCATCGGCGGCCAGTTCGCCCCGGCGGCAGACGGGCGGCTCTTCGCCACCGTGAATCCCGCGACCGAGGAGCCGCTCGCCCAGGTCGCCGAGGCTGGCGCCGCTGATGTCGACCGGGCGATCGCCGCGGCGCGGGCGGCATTCGACGACGTGTGGGGGCCGATGCCGGGCGCTGAGCGCGCCAAGTACCTCTACCGCATTGCCCGGATCCTGCAGGAACGCGCCCGAGAGTTCGCGGTGCTGGAGACCCTGGACAACGGAAAGCCGATCAAGGAATCCCGGGATGTCGACGTTCCGCTCGCCGCGGCGCACTTTTTCTACCACGCCGGCTGGGCGGACAAGCTGGAGCACGCGGGCCTCGGCCCCGATCCGCGTCCGCTCGGGGTGGCCGGCCAGGTGATCCCGTGGAACTTCCCGCTGCTGATGGCCGCATGGAAACTCGCTCCGGCGCTGGCCGCCGGCAACACGTGCGTGCTGAAGCCGGCCGAGACCACGCCGCTGACCGCGCTGCTGCTCGCCGAGGTGTGCCAGCAGGCGGGGCTGCCGCCTGGCGTAGTGAACGTCCTGACCGGGGCGGGGCAGACCGGCGCGGCCCTGGTCGCCCATCCGGGAGTGAACAAGATCGCCTTCACCGGATCGACCGAGGTGGGCAAGCAGATCGCGGCCGTGGTGGCAGGAACGGGCAAGCGGCTGACGCTCGAGCTGGGCGGCAAGGCAGCGAACGTCATCTTCGACGACGCGCCGGTCGACCAGGCGATCGAGGGCATCGTCAACGGCATCTTCTTCAACCAGGGCCACGTCTGCTGCGCAGGATCACGGCTGCTGGTCCAGGAGTCGGTAGCTGACGCGATCACCGAACGGCTGCGCAGCAGGCTCAGCACCCTCCGGCTAGGCGACCCGATGGACAAGAACACCGACATCGGCGCCATTAACTCACGTCAGCAGCTCGACAAGATCCAGGAGCTGTCGGCGGCCGGCGACGCCGAGGGCGCTCAGCGCTGGTCGCCGTCGTGCGAGCTGCCGAAGCGAGGCTTCTGGTTCGCGCCCACGATCTTCACCGGCGTCAGCCAGTCATATCGCATCGCCAGGGAGGAGATCTTCGGCCCGGTGCTGTCGGTGCTGACGTTCCGCACTCCAGAGGAAGCCGTGACGAAGGCGAACAACACGCCGTACGGACTGTCTGCCGGGGTCTGGACCGAGAAGGGCAGCCGGATTCTCTGGATGGCGCAGCGGCTGCGCGCGGGCGTGGTCTGGGCCAACACCTATAACAGGTTCGACCCGGCGAGCCCGTTCGGCGGGTACCGGGAGTCCGGCTTCGGACGGGAGGGCGGCCGGCAGGGCCTGGCCGCGTACCTCGATGCCTGACCGGGCCAAGGCGAGCCAGGCTGGCCGCTCCAGGCCGGCCAACGGAGGTTTTGCCAGGGAGATCTCAGCTAAAGGAGTGCCAGCCGAGGTATCCGCAGCCAAGAGCGGCCCGCCTAAGGGCGGCCCAGCCAAGGGATCCTCGGCGAAGGGCGGCCCAGTCAAGACCGGGGCGCCCAATGACGGGCGGGCCAGGACCGGTTCGGCTAACGGGCCCGAGCGGCTGGACATTCGCAAGACCTACAAGCTGTACATCGCCGGAGCTTTCCCACGGTCGGAGTCCGGCCGGTCCTACCCTGTGCGCGCGGCAGACGGCGCGCTGCTGGCGGGCGCGGCGCAGGCCTCGCGCAAGGACGCCCGGGATGCCGTCACAGCTGCGCGGGGAGCCTTCGGGAAGTGGTCCGGCGCGACGGCCTACAACCGTGGCCAGGTTCTGTACCGGGTCGCCGAGATGCTGGAAGGCCGGGCGGCACAGTTCGCTGCCGAGGTCGCCGCAGCCGAGGGCGTGGCCGCCGCGGCGGCCCGGCGGCAGGTGACGGCGGCGGTCGACCGCTGGGTCTGGTACGCGGGCTGGCCGGACAAGGTCGCCCAGGTGGCCGGCGCGGCGAACGCGGTTGCCGGGCCGTATTTCAACTTCAGCGTGCCGGAACCGACGGGCGTGGTCGCGGTCATCGCCCCGGCCGAGTCCAGTCTGCTCGGGCTGGTCAGCGTGCTCGCGCCGGTGATAGCAACCGGCAACACTGCGGTCGTCGTCGCGAGCGAGCCGCGCCCGCTGCCGTCGATGACCCTGTCGGAGGTACTGGCGACCTCCGATGTCCCGGCCGGCGTGGTCAACGTGCTTACCGGCCGGACCGGCGAGCTCGCGCCGGTGCTGGCCGGGCATATGGATGTCAACGCGATCGACCTGTCCGGCATCGACCCGCCGGCCCGGGCGGAGTTCGAGCGGCTGGCCGCAGCCAACGTCAAGCGGGTGTTCGCGGCAGCGGAAGACTGGGCAGCCCCGCCCGGCACCCGCCGGATGCTGGCCTTCCTGGAAACCAAGACCGTGTGGCATCCGGTCGGCATCTAGCCTCACCGCCGGCCGTCGAGCCTGGTCAGGCCAGGACGCCCACCAGCAGCTGCACGGCCCGCCGCGCGGACATCCCGCCTGTGTCCCTGGTCGGGTTGAGGATAGTGACGTCCATGCCGCGGAACCCCCGAGCCGTGGTGAGCGGGCGCAGCAGTTCCTGAAGCTGATCGGTGTCCAGACCACCGGGCTGCGGATAGTCCACCGCTGGCATGGCCGCAGTGGACAGGACGTCCAGATCCAGGTGCACCCAGAATCCGGGCAGCGCGCCGAGCCGTGCCGCGGCGGTGGCTCCGGTGGCCGCCGGTCCCAGCAGTACGACCTGCTCAGAGCTGATCTGCAGCATCTCGGGCGCGCAGACCGCGGGATCAGGAGCCCCGTACCCGGCAGCCTCCCGCTGGTCTCTGGCGCCGAGGTGCATGATCGCCGTCGGCTCCAGCAGCCGCTGTCCGCCGGTAAGCCCGGTGAGGCCGGCCGGACCGATGCCGAGGATCACGGCGAGCTCCATGTCCGCTATCTCCCCGGTGGGGCTGGACCTGCCGGTGTAGCAGTCGAGATGGCCATCGACGAACGCCAGTCCGGTACCGGGTGACACGTCGTGGAGCGCGGCGGCAACGCCGATCAGCAGGCTGCAGCAGCCGCCCACCAGCAGTGGCCGCCTGCCCTCGCTGAGAAGCATCCGCGTCGCCGACCGGATGACGTCCGTTGCCGCAATAACGCTGGTCAGGCCGATGATCCCGGACACCGCGTCGCGGACGGGATCAGCGAGCGCTACCTGCAGGTTGCCGAGATCGGTCACACCGAGCGCGCTGGCCAGCCCGGCGGCGCGCAGGGCGGCTGGCATCCGCTCACACCCGGCGAAGGCACCCGACGAATCGATTGGTACGCCGAAAAAGCTGTCAATGACCATCGCCCATGTCCCGTCACGGTTGCGCGGGCGCGAAGCCTGGCCGCCGAGGCCAGACCCGCGGCGCAGTGTGTGCGCCGCCGCCCAGCGCCCATTCTGGACCTGCGAAGCAGCGCCCGCTGCGCCGCCCAGCGCCCATTCCATGATCCGGTAAATTCTGCGCCGTCCGCGACATCTTTTCTTACCGGATCATGAGATCAGTTGGCTTTGTCGCCGCGTCGCGCGCTCCCGCCCATCGATCTCGATGATCATCCGAATGCTCGCCAGTTTTCGCACGCTCCGGCTCAACGTGAATCCACTGATGGTCGCCCGTTGCCCCGCGCGAACGCGTTCACCTGGTCCTGAGTCAATGCCACTCAGCCTAAGTTGATCTTGGTTTCGGGGTGTGTCACTGCGGGGTGTTCTGGCTGGTAGCCGGCATGATCGCGGCTTATGGCAGACAATGGCGTGGTGACTGTGGGCGGCCGGCTGACGGACTGGGTATCTCTCGGCGTGCTGGCAGCGTTCGTGCCCCGCGATGCGGTGGATGACGCCGTTGCGTCGGCGGGCAAGCAGGCAAAGCGGTCGGACGGGAAGCTCCCGCCGCACGTCATGGTCTATCTGGTGATGGCGCTGGCGCTGTTCGCTGACGATGACTACGAGGAAGTCGCCGCCCGGCTGACCGAGACGCTGACGGCGTGGGGCTGCTGGGACGATTCGTGGAGCGTGCCGACGTCAGGCGGGATCACCCAGGCCCGCCAGCGGCTGGGATACGAGCCCATGAAGCACCTGTTCGCCGAGGTGGCGGCTCCTGTGGCGGAGGAGCTGACCGCCGGGGCGTTCCTCGGGCCGTGGCGGCTGATGGCCATCGATGGCTTCGAATGGGATGCTCCTGACACGCCGGAGAACGCGGCGGCGTTCGGGTTCGCCGGGACGGGGGCTGATGACCCGGGCCGGCCGGCGTACCCGAAGGTGCGGGTGGTGACGGTCAGCGAGTGCGCCTCGCATGTGGTGGCGGCCGCGGCGATGGGCGCGGTGGCGGGCAAGGGCGCCGGGGAGCAGTCGCTGGCCCGCGCGCTCTACCGCAGGCTGGAGGACGACTGGCTCCTTATCGCCGACCGGAACTTCTTTAACTGGGCGGACTGGTGCACGGCCGCGGGCACGGGCGCGCAGTTACTGTGGCGGGTCAAGGCCGACCTCACCCTGCCGGTCCTGGAACTGCTGCCGGATGGGTCCTACTCCTCGGTGCTGGTGAACCCGAAGGCCCGCGGTAAGGCCCGCGAGGCACTCCTGGAGGCAGCCCGCGCCGGGGAAGGCCTGAACGAGGAGCAGGCCCGCTATGTGCGGGTGGTCGAGTACGAGGTCCCGGACCGGGACGGTGACGGCAAGGGCGAGGTGATCGCCCTGGTCACCACGATCACCGAGATGACGGCGGCCCCGGCAGCCCTGCTCGCGGAGGCCTACCATCAAAGGTGGGAACATGAGACCGGGAATGCCCAGCTCAAGACCTCCCTGCGCGGTCCCGGGAAGGTGCTGCGGTCCAAGAGCCCGGACATGGTCCGCCAGGAAATCTACGGCTACCTGCTCACCCATTACGCCCTCTCGGCCCTGATCTGCCGGGCCGCCACCGAGGCGGGCATCGACCCCGACCGGGTCAAGTTCAAGCGGACAGTCCGCATCGTCCGCCGCCGGGCCGCTGACCCGGCGGCCTTTCCCCCCTGAGCAGCAAGAACGCATCCTCGCCACGGTCATGGCCAGCATCACCTGCACGAAACACCTCAACCCCCGGCGGCGGCACCGGACCTACCCCAGGGTGGTCAAGCGAGCCCGCCACAACTCCTACCGGGTCAAACGGCCCGGCGACCACGGCATCCGCCACCCCGGACCGGCCACGATCAGCCTGGTCAATTTGCGCCAGCCGGCACTCGCAGCATGATCAGCTCACACCAGTGGCATGGCCTCCGGCCCCGCGGTCAGGCGTGAATCTCAGCACCCGGGCCAGGCGCAGGGCGATCATGTATCCATGACCGACTTCCTGGCTGGCTATGTCGTTCCTCCCGGCGCTGGCGTAGCCGGCGATCCGGGCCTGAAAGCGTCGGGGCATTCCACCGGCGGAGCCCTGAGCGTCTTTGAGACCACCATCGCAGCCGGGCCGCCGCTGCATATCCATGACCGGGAAGATGAGTGCCTCTACGTGCTCAGCGGCGACCTGTCCATCCGCTGCGGCAGACACCTTCGACGCCGCGGCAGGCAGCTTCGTGCTCCTGCCCCGCGGCCGACCGCACCGGTTCTGGGCCAGCGGCCAGCCCGCGAAGCTGCTCCTGATCACCGTCCCGGGTGGCATCGAAGACTACTTCCACCAGATCAACAACGCCGCCACCGACGAAGAGCGCCACCAGGTCGGCGAGCAGCACAGCATTCGTGTCGTGCCTGAATGAGCCAGCCAGAGCAGCCGCCCCGCCACCACGATCCGGCCACCGTCCAGCCGTTGAACCCCGACTCAGCTTGCCACCTGATCAACTTAGGCTAAGTGGCATTGTACCCTGAGGTCCCATGACGTCGCGGGGCGTCCACAGTAACCTCGACATTTCAACCTCTGTAGGAAGCTGACCGGCAGATCGTCATTGGCGTCGGCGGCGTAGCACGATTCTTGGTTCACTGGCTGCATTCGCGGCGGCGTTTCCTGGCGGGGACGGAGGTCGCCAGCGCGCCGATGCGGCGGGGCTCCATGGTGAGCTGGCCACCGGAGCCGTCATAACCCGAGCCTATGGTTCCCCGAACTGGTCATTTCCAGACGGTCTGTCTTTCTTCTCTGCTGTGGCGGTTTTCCGTTTTTGTCCTCTTCGGTCGCGGTTTTCCGCCGCGATACCGCATATCTGCCGGATGTGTCATCATGGCGACCAGGAGCGACCGGGCTGTGGCCTGGTGCGACTGGCGAGGGGGAACGTCCGTGGCTGCTGGCATCGGGACGGATACGAGAGGATCAGCGGACAAGGACCGCGAGGCGCAGGTCCTGGCGAGAAAGCTCGATTACCTGATCGGGCAGATCACCCCGGAGGAATTCCGCCGGCAGGACGCCAATTATGACCAGGACTCCGCCCTCGGGCGTGAGCTGCTGTTCCTGATCGCCAATAACGAGTGGGCGCGCGCCACCTCGGAGAGCATTGATATCGCCCGGTCGGATACCGTCGACACGACCATCAAGATCGACGTGAACCTGAGCCGGATCGCGCATGAGGCGTTCCGCGGCCGGACCGGCCAGCTGTGGCTCCCGGTCCTGGTCCTTCCGCCGCTACAGTCGCGGTACCTGGAGCCCGACCCGTTCGCGACGTGCACCGTGACTGACGCCAGCGGGGCACTGTTAGCGACGCTCCCGAACGCCGACGTCCGGCATCGCGTGGCGGCGGCACTGGCTGAGGTCGTCGTGAACATCGCCGTCGCCCGGCTGCCCGACCTCGGTCGGCTCGGCGTCAGCGCCTCACGTGACCAGCGGCTGCTGCTGGCGGCGGCCATCTACCGGCTGCTCCGCAGCGAGCACGTCCCCAAGGCGGTCGTGACGGGGGATACAGCGGGGCAGCAGGCGCCGGGTGGTCCCGGGCAGCGGATCGGCACGGCCCGGCGCGAGCTCGCCGACTTGCTCGGGTCCTACGCTGGCCTGCTCGAGCCTGCCCCCGCCGGGCCCGCCCAGGCTGCGGCGGCTGGCCAGGGCGACGGCGCCCGACCCGGCCAGGACTCCGAGCCGGACCACGCCGC
>CABEEE010000302.1_pt1 | contig 23508 bp, 17 predicted proteins | sample 3423231 | NCBI WGS metagenome assembly CABEEE01 (sample SAMEA5534333, study PRJEB31848) | metagenome | biome: tundra; feature: field; material: soil | place: USA | collected 2013-05 | depth 0.15 m | reverse complement strand
GCGGACTGGCGGGCCGGCCGGGGCGCCGCCGGCCGCGCAGCCGGACTGCGCCCGGCCGCGCCGCCCTGCACCCACGGTGAAGCCGGGCGCCGGCCGCCCGACTGCTGTGCGCCGGGGGCTCCCGCACCGACCTGGCCCGCAGCCGGGCCGTTCGCGCTCGCCGGGCCGCCGGGCCGGGCCGGACCGGAAGGCCATACAGGGGCGCCTGACCGAGCGGGTCCGCCCGACCGGGACGTGCCGGGCCGGACCGGCCCGGCGGCCGGCGCGGCCGCTCCGCTGATCGTTTCCGGCGCGGAGCCGGGCAGCCGCTCCGAACCGCCGGGTGTCCGGTCGTTAGTGCGGTTCCAGGCCGGCGGGACGCCCGCCGAAGCCTGCCGGGCAGGAAGATTCAGCGGCGGCGGTTCCCGCCCGGTGCCGTCAGCGGCCGACGCCTCCCGCACCCTCGGCCGGGCGGCCGTCAGCCCGGCGCTGCCGACGGTCTGGCCGCCCTCTGGCACACCAGCTGCGGCCTCGGCGGTCTCGCCGGGCGGGTAACTCTCCAGGCCTTCCGCGGAGCCGGTCCCCTTCCCTGACCTGCCCGCTGCCACTGCCGCGCCGACGCCGCCAGTCGCCACGGCGGCTGCGGCCAGGCTGGCGGCCTGGCCCGGATTGCGGCGAGCCCAGCGCGCGACCCGGTAGCCCGCGAATGCGGGCACCGCGATCGTCGCGGCCGTGACCGTATTACTGCGCGCGGCCGCACCGGCCCGGCTCAGGTCCAGCTCCGCCCGCTCCTGTGAGCCGATCACGCCGTATCCGACCGCGGAGAACAGATGCTGGAACGGCTTGCGGTAGATAAACGCCGCCACGGTGACCAGGGAGATCATCAGGATCTTCAGCGCCCACGGCAGCACGGCATCGCTGGTTCCCATGATCAGCGCGTAGCAGTACAGCAGCACGCTCAGGACCAGGGCCACCGCCGCCTGCTTGAGCAGGACGCCGATGAGCATCTCCACCCAGCGCATGGCGACCACCCGGCCAAAACCGGGATGGGTGCCGATCAGCAGGAAGAACGGCCCGACGATCAGCAGTAACAAGAAGCCGAGCTTGAGCAGGATCAGCGTCACCGAGATCAGCAGCACCAGAACTCCCGCCACCACGGCGGCCAGCAGGGCCGCGAACGCGATCTCCAGCCGGGTCGTCCACTGATTGCCCTGGAACAGCGGGTACACGCCGGGGTCGTGCTGCTGGATGCTGGTCGCGATCCCGGCATAGGTCGCCTGCTTGGCCTGGATCAGGCCGGTGGTCGGTTTCTCGTTCAGCGCCAGGGCCTGCGCCCACAGCAGCTGCCGGCCGTAGGCGTTCACCGGGGTCGGATGGGCGCCGGACGCTGAGTAGTTGGTGGTGCCGAACTCACCGTCGAGCCAGGGCTTGCAGACCAGCACGGTCCACAGCTCGTTGGCATTCTGGTCCACCACCGTGCTGCCCGCGGTGTAGCTGTAACTGGACGGCTGGATCTGCGGGTCGCCGTTGTGCACGGGCAGGCAGCTGCTCTGGCCCGGGCTCGGCAGCTTGGCGAAGGCGACGTTGAGCGTCTGCGAGATGCCGTCAGAGACGCCCTTGCCCACGCCGGTGAAGTCGGCTGGCCTGCCGATCAGCCAGATCGCCGCCGCGCAGGCGACGACCATCCACACGGTGCCCTCGACGGTGCGGGTGCCGCGCTTGCGGATCAGTCCCTGCCAGGCAAGCCAGATCGCGCCGGTGATGACCACGAGCGCCACATACGGGAAGTAGATGGCGCTGCCCAGGCTGCTGATCAGCTTGTCGGCGACGTTGCGGAGCCAGGACAGGATCCCCTCGCCCGCGGCTGCCTGATACAGGGTGATCGTCACCCGGTCCATCGACTTTGCCAGGTCGAAGACCATGCCGGCGACGTTGTTGCCGATGAGCGACGTCATGTCCGAGCACTGCAGGTTCGTCGCGGCCCAGTACTGACCCGCCACGCCGTACTCGTTGTAGGGGGTGGCAAGGACCGGGCCAGAAGACGCCGGCGGCCGCACGAGCGAGTCGATGCCGGAGTCCGCGGGCTCGGGATCGGGCAGCGACGGCTGGCAGATGTTGTTCAGATCTCCGGTCAGGCCGCTGGAACCCGCCGCGCAGAAGCCGAGCAGGCCGCCGATATCCCCGATCCCCGGCACCGAGCACAGCCCGCCGGACGGCGCTGTCGCGGACTCCGCGCCGACCGTACGCACGGCGACCGCAGACGCCGCGGCCGGCCGACTCTGCTGGCCCGGTCCGGCCACCTGCGCTGCCGCCGCGTGCCCGGCCTGGGGCACCGACAGCAGGCCGGCCAGCACGGCAAGCGCCAGCACGGTCTTGCGCGGGAATCTGCGCGGTCTGCGCATCGGGGGGGGCTCCTGACCGGGGTCTCGTCGTTGGTGCGCCGGCTACCCGGCAGGCGGTCGCGCGCCCGGCGCGCCGTCGGGGCCCCCCGGCGCGCCGACGGCAGGAACTGGAACGTCTCCGGGCCTGGCCCTGGTGGGATTGGTATCCAGCCACTGCCGCAGGTCCGCGGAAATAAGGTCAATGCCGATCCGGCCGGCCCTGCCGTCCAGATCACGGAAGATGCACTCGCCGTTGCCGAGCCCCCGCAGCGCGGCCTTGTGCTCGTCGGATGGCTCCAGGCCGAGCAGGGACAGCACGCTCGCGACCTCGGCGCGTTCGGACGAGCGGAACGCGAAAACACTGGAGATGCAGTTGGTCACCTGCTCGTTCAGCAGGTCGCCCGCATTCTGCGAGACCAGGATCAGGGCCGTATTGCGCGACCGGCCCATCCGGGATACCTCGGGGATGAGCTTGGCGCCCTGCGGCGTCGAGGTGATGGCCCACGCCTCGTCCAGGAAGATCGCCTTGGGCAGCCGCCGGTCCATGCCGTTGAGCAGCCTGCGGGCGAACTGCGAGACCAGGTACAGCAGCGCAACCGACAGGCGCTGCTCGTAGGAGTAATCGTCGCGCTTGACGGCGACGTCCGGCATGGTCAGCCCAGCGAGGGTGAACACTGTGGTCCAGCCCGCCGCATCGATTCCCTCCCCGCCCGAGGGGGCGAAGCACAGCCTGGCCAGCCGCATCTCCGACATCGACCGGAGCACGGCGCCGAGGTTGACCGACGCGGGATCGCCCGAGTTTTCCAGGTGGGCCACCACCTTGCCGAGGCTGGGCCGCTCCTGCCCGGCGATCGCCCCGACCGCCTGGATCATCGCGCTCTCCCGCTCCTCGCTCATCCGCGGCAGCAGCAGCCGGAGGGTCTCGGTAGCCATCGTGCGCCGTTCGGCCAGGTCGTCGCCGAAGGAGAACGGGTCGAGCAAACCGGGGGCGGCGCTGCCCAGCGGCAGCACCCTGGCTTTGCGGCCGCGCCGCTGCAGCAGCTCGACCAGGGACTCGGCGTCGCCCTTCGGGTCGATCACGGCGACAGTCACGCCGCGCAGTGCTAGCTGCAGGATCAGCAGCAGCGCGAGCGTTGTCTTCCCGCCGCCGGGCTCGCCGGTGATGGCGACCGCGGTGGGACGATTGCGCGCGGCAGCCACGAGCGGGTCGAAATGCACCACCGACCGGGCCCGGCCGAGCGTCTCGCCGATGTAGGGACCGACCCAGCCCGCGTCGCCAGCTGGGCGGTCGCCCAGGTCCACCGTCGCCGTCGGCATCCCGCCGGCGATCGTGTAGAGCGGCTGGCGCTGCAGGTATGAGGTGAGCCGGACCCGGTCACCCGGCAGCGACTCGCGCAGCAGCGAGAACTGGTCACCGGTGGAATTGACCACGTCGATGCCGGCGTCCCGGTAGTGCTCGGTCACCGCCTCGGCGCGCCGGCCGCACAGTTCCTGCGTCGGCGCCGTGACCATCAGCCGGTGCCAGCCGTACACGAACGGCAGCCGCTCCTTGGTGATGCCGTGTTCCAGCAGCCTGGCCGCCTCGATCTGCTCGGCGAGCGCGATGGGCAGCTCGGCCCCCGCTTCCCTGATGTGCGCGTCCATGTCCCTGGCATGCGCGAGCCGGCGGCTGACGTCCTTGCTCGCCCGGGCCGGCGGGATCAGCTTCATCCGCAGGCTCGCCTCGACCGGGAACGGGAGCGCGTCAGCGAAGTGCAGCCACGGCTCGCCCTCAGGGAAGTACATGACGTCGGGGAATCGGGAGAACGACAGGAAAGCCGCGTACGACTCGCCGTCCGGGTGCTCCAGCCGCAGGAACGTGCGCCCGTTGTGCACCTGGCCCTCCAGCAGGGCCTCGATCTCCCCCGCGCCCCACGTGCGCCGCCTGGCCGCGGACGGGGGCGCGTCGCCGAGCGTGCCCATCAGCGTGTGCCGGAACAGCCACGCGATGTCATCGGAGCTAGCGTGCCGGGCCGCCAGCGTGCTGGAGCCGAGCGCGCGGCCAAGGCGCTCGGCCTGCTCCGACCACCGGGCGATCTCCCCCGGTGACACTGCCTCGTCCTGCAGGCCCATGGCCTGCTCGCCGGCCCGGTAAGCGCTGAGAAACTGCGAGAACAGGCCGCCCGACAGCTGGGCCCGCATGCCGCGCTGACCGAGCCGGACGCCGAGGTAGACCTCCTTGGTCCAGAAGTCCTTGGCCCAGACATGCCGGTACACCTCGTCCAGGTAATCTAGCCAGCCCGGGCCGCCGTCGGAGGTGGCATCCAGCCCCGTCGCCCACTCGGCAGCCGGGTAGGAACGGTGCACGACGCGCAGGTGTACCTCGGCGTCGGTCATCCGGATCGCGGCGAGCGCGACGGTGATATTGGTGGCCAGCGCCTCGCGCTCCTGCGCGGTGGTGAACTCATATGACACGGTCGGCACCCGGAAGTACGCCCACGCATGCGTCTCCGTCAGCAGAATCCGGTCGTCGAAATAGCGGACGGCCAGCCGACTGCGCCCGGCGGTGCGGGCGCTCATAGCCGCGCGCTCCGCAGCTCCGGCACGTCCGCGAGCCCGGCGATGAGGACTCCCGCGAGAGCGGTGTAGGCATGCACGGCCGGCAGGCTGAGCGAGTCGGCCGGCGCCCTGCTCTCCAGCTGCGCCCTGCTCTCCAGCTGCGCCGCGGGAGTTGCCGGGATCATTCGTTTGGCTGCATGTTTTCTCAGCGCATCGTCCCAGGGCACTCTGACAATGGCGCGGCACCGGCCCCTGGCCACCGTTTCGGCGTGCTCGACATGCTTCATCGTGGCCTGGCTGACGCCGTTGAGCACCGTGATCGACCCGGCTGCGAGCGAGCCGTGGCCGTGCGCCTCCAGCCACTCGTGGGTCATCGCCAGCGCGCTGGCCGCATCTGCGCTCGCGGGCGATACCAGCACCAGCTGATCGGCCACGGCCAGCACGCGCGGGACCGCAGCGGCGGCGGGATCGGCGAGCGTCAGCGGGTAGCGGGCGGAGATGAGCTCGAACATCCGGCCCAGGTCCTCCTCCGCCCTATCGCCGCGCGCTTCGGCGGGATTCGCGGTGATCACCTCGAGCCGGGACGGGGCCGGGCGGCCGGCTTGGCCGGAGTGGCCGGAGTCGGGAGTGCGCGGCGGACGATTCTGGTCCAGGGCCGGCACCGTCCTGGCGCGCTCCGCCAGTGACCAGGCACCGGGATTGAGATCCAGCACGGCCACCGGATCGGCGCGCAGGCTGGCCAGCATCTCCCCGGTCATCAGCGTCGTCATGGTCTGGCCCGCGCCGACCGTGCAGCCCAGCACCACGATCCGGCGCGATCCGGCGACCGCCAGCCGAGCCCTGGCACGATCACGCTGCTGCCGGTTCGGCCGGCCCGGCCGGTGCCCGCCGGGAACGACGACGACGTGCTCGTGCCAGCCGTCGGTGCGCCGGGAGGACGGCCCGTTCAGGGCGCGCTCGACGACGCGCAGCGGGCGGGACGGCTCGGCGGTAACGGTTACGACTGGCCGACTGGCCTGTTCTGCCGCGTGCAGGGGCACCGGCTGGGACACCGCCGGGACCGTGGCGGCCGGGACTTCCACCTCTGGGGCCTCAGGTTCAGGGGCCAGATTTTCAGCGGCTCTCGCGGGCGGCACGTCGGCATGTGGTGCCGCCGGCTCAGGCGCACGCACGGCCGGGGCCTCGGCTTCCGGGGCCTCCGGCTCAGGCGCACGCGCGGCCCGGGCCTCGGCCTGCGAGACCTCCGGCTCAGGCTCTGGCGCGGGCCTGGCCGGAGCAGGCTCGGGCTCCGTCGGCGGCGTGTGATCAGCGGGCGCCACCATGACCGGTGCCGCAACTCCCGCGGCCTTCACGAGCGGGGGCGCCACTGTCGCCCTGGCCTGATCGGCAACGGGCCACATGGCGACGGCCCGCGCAACCATCTCGGCGACCGACCCTGAGAGGGCCGGGGCCTCGGCGGGCGACACGTCGGCGGGCGGGAACTCGGCGGGCACCTCGGCAGCGGGCACCTCGGCGGGCGGCTCAAGAGCCGGCACCTCGGCGGCAGGAGCCTCCGCATGCTGGATCTGAGCGATCGGGATCTCTGGAGCGGGCACCTCGACTGGCGGCGCTACGGGGGCCGACGCCTCGGGAACCAGAGATTCGACCGGCGCCTCTTCGACGGCCGGGGCCTCGGCGGCTGCCATCTCAATACCTGGCGGCTCGAGGGCCAGGATCTCAGCGGCCTGCACTACGCCGGGCCGGAGTGCGGGCTGGACCGCAAGAGCCTGGGCGTCTGCGGGCACGGCCAGCGGCGGCACAGTCTGCCGCCAGACCCGGCAGGTCACGGTAATCTCGTCTTTCTCCGCCAGCGGGGCCAGCCGGCACCAGGTCCTTGGCTCGGTGAGGTAGCGCAGCTGGGAGTGCACGAGCTCGGGCAGTCGCTTGCTCTCGATCACGGGCCGGGTCGCGAGCCAGGTGAGGACTGCGGGCGGCAGCACGTACAGCCAGAGCAGCGTATGGCCGAACGAGAGGCCGAGCATGGTCAGCACCACCACGTATGGCACGGCAATGACCGCGAAAACCGCTAGCTGGCCAACCGGCAGCGGCATGGGCAGCCGGAAGTCATACAGCTTGTACAGCCGTTTCTCAATCCTCCAGATGTTGGTATAGGTGGGCAGGTCCACCCTGCTGCTCTCCTTCCACCTGCTGTCGCGAGACCCGTTTGGCCAGTTCAGTGAACGCCGAGCGCGTGCGCAATGCCGGTGGCAATCGTCTGCACGATGCTCGGCGTGTAGAAGATAACGGCGATTGCGATCGCGAGCACGAAGAACTGCACGAACCGGATGATCTCGCGAGTGAACAGGAAGAAAATGGCAACGATGCCGACAATCCCAAGGAACAGCGGTCCGAACAGGCCCTGAAGGTACGACACAAGACCGGTGGTGCTGAGCGCAAGGGGGGATGTCGTAATAAGCAAGTGCGACGACATCTGTTCTCCGGGGGGTTGGGAACCTGGCTATCGGGGGAGCCGTGCGGTCGGGAAGCCTGTCATGGCGGCCCCGGCAGCTGGCCCGATGCGCCGACCGACTCGACGTACCAGGTCCCGCCGCGCCGGATGACTGTCATCTCGTAGGCCATCTCCAGGTCGGCGTGCGTGGCGGCAACCGGCGTGGATGCCTTTGCGGGCTGGGCAGACGGCACCCGCCAGACGACCACGGCCGTGATGTGCCGGGTCGGGCCGCCGCTCGGAACGGTGAGCTGAGAAATGCTGCCGAAAGCAACAGCGCGTTCCAGTCCGGTGACTTGTGCCCCCGGCGCGAGGAAACGGCTGAGCGTGCTGTCGCCGCTGGCAAAAGCCCGGAAGAATGCGGGCAGCTGATTCTGCAGCTGCGACTGGGCGGTCGTGTCGGTGGTCGCAACTGCCGACGACTGCGGCGGGGAAACTCGCGCGGGGGCCGGGAGGAATGCCGGCTCACCGGAAATGACCAGACCGCCGCCGGACGAATACACCGGAACGCCGAGCTCCAGCAGTCGGCCGTTGACCTGGGCGAGGAGCGTGATGATCGCCTGGTGCGCGTTTTGCACGGTGATACTGGCTACCTGCTCGGACTGCAGGTCTTGTGATCCGGCGCCATTCCAGCCGAGCTGGGAATCGGTTCCGGACGGCAGGAACGCCGCCAGCGCGTTGCTGCGCTTCGTCGCCGTGGCCGGGCTGTAGTTCAGGTACACGGTTGCGAACTGCAGGGCATAAGCCTCGGCCAGCGTCGCGGGAAACCCGCCGTCCGCAGTCGCGGCGGCCGTGCTCGGCGGAGTGGTCGGCTGCGGCGGGCCGGTCACGATCGCCGCGACGCCGCGGTAGCCGATGAGCAGCAGCACCGCCCATGCCACGCCGCGCCCCAGCCAGATCAGCCACCTGCCGCCCGCCCCGCGACGCGGCGCAGCCGGGCGCTGCCTGGCCGGGTGGTCCGGACCGCGCGGTGCCGCCGGCAATCCGGGCAGCGCCTCGTCGCCAGCAGCTATCGGCTGCCCGCGCTCGAGGGTCGCCCTGCGAACCATCGCACCTCCGCTCGCCTTTCTGCGCCTGCGCAGCAAGGAATTGCGGCGCAACCTTGCCCGTCTCGGGCACCATTCTGCGGCAAAACGCCCAGCCAACCGGCTATTGAGCCTGCCGGCGCGTCGGCGTGGCGCGCCGCGTCAGCTGATGAGCGCGGCCGGAACGCAGTTCACCTCGTCATGGGACGCCGCGCCGTGTGACCATTGCTGTGACAGCTGGCAGCCCAAGCCTGCTGAAACCACATGATTAGTCGCAAAAATTACCCGGGGCGCTGATGCGAGACGGCCTGCGCAGCACGCAGCGGACCCGCTGATGCTCGATGTGCTGCTGCCGACGACAGTGAGCCCGGACCGGATCGGCAGCATCGGCGTGCTGGCGACCATGGCCGACGGCATGGTGACGCACGACCCGCACGGCCTTCTCGCCGAGGCACCGCGGGGCTGAGACGCGAGACAGCGGCAACGTAGCCCGCCGGGAGCCGGGCCGCGCTGACTGACCATTTCCATGATCCGGCCAAAAATGAGCGGCCAGGCAGACCGCGGGACTTTACCGGATCATGAAAGCAAGGGCGGAGGAAGTGCCCGCGGGGACGCCTCAGGCTTGCGCGGCGCTCCCGGCGGTGCTGATGATCCAGGCCAGTACGAACGCCTCCTCGCGCCAGGCGTCGTAGCGGCCGCTGCGACCGCCATGCCCGGCCGCCATCTCCGTCTTCAGCAGGAACGGGCCGCCCTTGGCCTCCGCCTGCAGCCGCGCGGCCCACTTGGCGGGCTCGCTGTAAAGCACCCGGGTATCGTTCAGGCTGGTGACGGCAAGGATCGGCGGGTACGTCGCCGCGGTGGCGATGTTCTCGTACGGCGAGTAGGACTTCATGTACCGGTAGACCTCAGGATCATGCAGCGGGTCGCCCCACTCCTCCCACTCGGTCACCGTCAGCGGCAGCGACGGGTTGAGGATCGAGGTCAGCGCGTCCACGAACGGCACCTGGGCAACGACGCCGCCAAACGCCTCCGGCGCGATGTTCACCGACGCCCCCACCAGCAGCCCGCCGGCCGAGCCGCCGCGCGCAATGAGGCGCTCCGGCGACGTCCACCCTTCGCTTACCGCATGCCGTGCGCTCGCGACGAAGTCGGCGAAGGTGTTGATCTTGCGCAGCATCTTGCCGTGGTCGTACCAGCGGCGGCCCATTTCGCCGCCGCCGCGGATGTGCGCGATCGCGTACACGAAGCCCCGGTCGAGCAGGGATAGCCGCGGAACCGAGAAGCCGGGATCAGCTGAGATCTCGTAGCTGCCATAGCCGTAGAGCAGGAACGGCGAGCTGCCGTCGCGCGGCGTTCCCTTCCGGCACACCAGCGAGATGGGAATCTTCGTGCCATCGTCGGCCGTCGCCCATTCCCGGTACTGCTCGTAGTCGCCGGGCTCATAGTCGCGCCCGTCGGGCAGCGGCAGGACCGGCCGGCGCCGCAGCAGCGTGAGCTCGCTCGTCGCCATGTCACAGTCGTAGACGGAATCAGGGGTGATCATCGACACGAAGCTGAGCCGGTACGTGCTCGACGCGTATTCCGGATTGGAGGCCGGCGCGACCCGGTAGACCGGCTCGCCGAAGGCGACCTCATGCGCGCTGCCGTCAGCGCGGATGATCCGCAGCCCGGTCAGGCCGTCGCGGCGGAAGTAGACCACCAGGTAGTCGGCGAAGGCCTCGGCGCTGAGCAGGCGCGTGTCGTCGCGATGCGGCACGACCGGGATCCAGGCCGACGGGTCGGACACCGGCGCGGCGGCCAGCTCGAAGTTCTCGGCGTGATCGTTGTGCAGGATCAGCAGCCGGTCGGCGCCGTCGGCAGTTACCTGATGGTCGACCTCGTACTCCACGCCCTGGCGCCGCGGCATTACGACGCTGAACTCGCCGGCGGGGTCGCCCGCGTCGAGCAGCCGGGACTCGCTAGTCAGCTTGCTTGCGGCGGAGATGACCAGGTAGCGCTCGCTGCGGGTCAGGCCGACGCCGACCCAGAAGCGCTCGTCCGGCTCCTCGAAGACGATCACGTCCTGCGCCGCCGGGGTTCCGATCAGGTGCCGCCACACCCGGTACGGCCGCCAGGCGTCATCCACCGTGAGGTAGAACAGCGCGGATGCGTCGCGGGACCACGCGCTGCCGTAGGAGGTATTCGGGATCTCGTCCGGCGCCGTCTGTCCCGTGGCCAGGTCCTTGACCCGCAGGGTGAAGCGCTCGTCGCCTTCGTAGTCGGTGGAGTAGGCGAGCAGCCGCCCGTCCGGGCTGACGGCAAAGGTGCCGAGGCCAAGAAACTTCCCGTCGCCGGCCAGCTCGTTTGCGTCGAGCAGCACGTCCTCGCCGTCCAGCGGCGCGCCGTCCTCGGTCATGGGCGGCCCCGCGTCGTCCGGCCTGACCGCGCGACGGCAGAACACCGGGTACTGCCTGCCCTCCTGCGTCCGGGTGTAGTACCACCAGTTCCCCTTGCAGGACGGAACCGACAAGTCGGTCTCCTGGGTGCGGGCCTTGATTTCGCCAAAAATCGTCTCGCGCAGCTCTGCCTGGCCAGCCGTCAGCTCCTCGGTGTACGCGTTTTGCGCCTCGAGGAACTCAATGGTCTGCGGATTCTTCTTGTCAGCCAGCCAGGCGTACTCGTCGATCACGGTGTCGCCGTGATGAGTGCGGTCAACCGGGATCCGCTGCGCGGGCGGCGGGGCCACGCTCGCCGAGCAGGCGGCCGCTGGGTCTGCGGCCGCTGGGTCTGCGGTCAAGGGATCGGAAGTAGTAGTGCGGGTACTGTTCGTCGCCTCGCTCCTCATGGCCGCGCAGTCTATGTGACCGCACCATCGCCAATGAACCGCGCCCGCCGCCGCACGTCGAGCGGAAGTCTCAGCTTCGCAGCGCCACCGGATTGACGTGTGCACTACGAAATCGTAATATCCGAAATAATGAAGTCCGAAATCGTTCCATCTAGACAGTCAGCGTTGCTGGCACTGCAGCGTGCGACCCACGTCACCCAGCACGTGCTCGCGGCCGAGCTCGTCGACCTCGACCTGACAGCCTCCGAGATCAGCGCCCTGGCCAACCTCGCAGATGGCTGCGGTCGCACCGTCTCCGAGCTGGGCGCCGCGGCAGGCGCCCGGCCCACGACGCTGACCAGCGTGCTGGACAGGCTCGAACGTCGCGGTCATATCACCCGTGGCGCCCGCGCGGGTGACCGCCGGTCCGTGCTCATCGAGCTAACCTCCGCTGGCCTCCTGGCGGCCGAAAAGATCCGGCAGACCCTGACTGACCTGGAGCACCGTGCGCTCGGCGCCCTGCCCGCCGACGCGGTTGCCAGCTTCCACACGGTCCTGCAGGCATTGACGAAGGTGTCCTCATGAAAGCGCCAGGCCACGATCCGCAGCCGGGGCGGGGATCGCGCTTCCAGCAGCTGATGGCGGAAGTGACGGCGACCGCCGACCATTTCGGCCACCGCCAGCACATCCACCTGACCTGGCTGGCGGTGCAGCGGTACGGCACTGCCGCTGCGCTCGACCTGGTATGCGATGGCATCCAGCGCACCGCCCGCTACGCCGGAGCGCCCCAGAAGTACAACGCCACCGTCAGCCGGGCGTGGGTCGAGCTGGTGGGACACCACGCGGTCGAGCAGGGCACCGGTGACTTCGCGGCCTTCGCCGAGCACCACGGTGTCCTGCTCGACAAGCGCTTGCTCGCCCGCTTCTACCGACCCGCGACGCTGGCCAGTGCCCGGGCCCGGGCAGGCTGGGTCGAACCCGACCTCGCCCCCTTCCCCTGGCAGGTCGCCGACCCGTGACGGTTTTGGGTTATCGGGTCGAGCCCGCGGATAGCAAGACCTTCCTGCCGCCGCCTTCAGTGCCGCACGTCGCGCACGGCCAGCAGTTCAACGACCGCCCCGGACGAGTCGAGCAGCGGCGCCGCGGCCGTGCGCCGGGGATCCGCCCGGTAGGCGGCAAGGCCTTCCTCGCTCGCAAAAGACACCAGATGAGCTTCGAGCCGGTCATCCAGCGTTCGCAGCCGCCGCTCCAGGTGCCCGCCGTGCTCGGCAAGCAGCGGGAGGGCAGCGCTTTCGTAGGCATCGAAGGCGGCCGCGCCGCCCGCGGGCAGCCGCGCCAGCATCAAGTACGTGACAGTCATGGCGTCCCAACCCAGATCCGGACCGCTCCTCGCAATGAGTACCCGAACCTGATCACCCCTGCGCGAGCACCCGGCGGCGGCACGACAAACTGGGTCCATGATCATTGCGGCGGGCGGACGCCCGCGGATCACGCTCACCTGACGCGATCGCAACCGGCTGGTACTGGAGCAGGAACTCGCCTGGCTCAAATACAGCGGCGTCGACGGAGTGCTGTGCGTGACGGCGGACGAAGGACGAGCTGGACAGGCTGTAGCGGTGCAGCGGCTTCACCGTACACAATCAGACGGTACACAGTCAGCGGGCCCTCGCCGACGATCGCTCGCTCATACGGCCACTGCTGGTATCGAGGTCGTTACGCCAAGTGGTGAGAGGCGGCCACTGCGGATGCCCGGGATTCTGGTAGTCGATGACGAGCCGGACCAGCGGTTCATGCTCCGGAAGGATCTTCGAGCGGGCCGGGCATGAAGTGTCCGATGCTGCCGATGGTGCCGCCGCGCTGGCTTCTGTGCGCGATTCGCCGCCGGATCGGGTGGTGACCGACCTGATGATGCCGGTCCTGGATGGTGCTGAACTCATCCGGCACCTGCGCTGTGAGCCTGCTACGGCGGGGATCCCGATCCTGGCAGCGAGCGCGGACATTCATCTCGCGGGCGCGCTCAACGTCGCCAAGATGCGGAACAGCCGACACGAGATGACCATGAACACCTTCAGATCACCGATATGGGCATCACAATCGGAGCCAAGCTCGAAGGAGTCACCGGACGCCTCGGCTGGAGCGCGCTACGAACGCAAGATCCGTCGTATCACGTCAGCGCCGCCGCCCCGACGCCCGGCTAGTTCGGGATAGCCTCGCGCTGGAGCGGCCGGCTGGCAGCAATAGACGGTCCTGCTCAATTCCACCCGTGTTCGCAGGCGCTTGCCCGATCGGATCGCGCGGAGCGTGTCCTCGGACTCGTCCCGGCCCTACCGGACGCCGTAGAGGTGTTCGAGGGCTAGCTGGTCAAGGCGCTCGAAAGCCATCCCCCGCTCACCGAGGGCGGCGGTGTCGGGGACGTAGCCGCGGATGTCGCGCCAGGTCTCGCCGTCGGCCAGGGTCGGCAGCGACAGGTCAGGCACCCGGGCAGCAGCCAGCGCCCCGGCCACCTCGGGGTCGGCGCGGAACGCGCGGGTCTTCTCCCGCAGGATCAGGTAGTTGCGCATGCAGGCGGCCGCCGACACCCAGACGCCGTCGTCGTCCTCGGTGCGCGGCGGCTTGAAGTCGAAATGCACCGGCCCGTCGTAGCCGCCGGACTCCAGCGCGTCCACGACCCAGAATGCGCCGCGCGCGTTCCCGGCGCCGAACCGCAGGTCCTGGTCGTAGCGGGGACCGTGCTGGCCGTTGAGGTCGATGTGGAACAGCTTGCCGTGCCACAGCGCCTGGGTGATTGCGTGCGCGTAGTTCAGGCCCGACATCTCCTCGTGCCCGACCTCCGGGTTGAGCCCGACCATCTCGGGATGCTCCAGCTCGGTGATGAACGCCAGCGCGTGCCCGGCGGTCGGCAGCAGGATGTCGCCGCGCGGCTCGTTTGGCTTGGGCTCGATCGCGAACCGCAGGTCATAACCCTGGTCGAGGACGTACTCGCAGAGCACGTCGAAGGCTTCCTTGCACCGGTCAAGCGCCGCGCGCACGTCCTTGGCCGCGCCGGATTCCGCGCCGTCCCGCCCGCCCCAGCACACGTAGACCCTGGCGCCGAGCTCAGCGGCCAGGTCCAGGTTGCGCATCACCTTGGCCAGCGCGAACCGGCGCACGTCCCGGTCGTTCGCCGTGAACCCGCCGTCCCGGAATATCGGGTGCCCGAACAGGTTCGTCGTCGCGGTCGTCACGACCAGCCCGGTCTCCTCCAGCGCCCGGCGGAACGCGGCGATCAGCTCGCTGCGCTGGCCGTCGCTGGCGTCGAAGGGGAACACGTCGTTGTCGTGGAAATTCACCCCGTGCGCGCCAAGCTCGGCCAGCTTGCGGACGGCGCGGTCGGCGGCCATCGGCGGGCGCACTGCCGACCCGAATACGTCCACGCCCTGCCAGCCGACAGTCCAGATGCCAAACGAGAACCGGTCGGCCGGTGTCGGTACATAGTGCTGTGTGCTCACCAGCTAGTCCCTTCGTTCCAGGCAGCGGTGTCCTCTCGCAACGCCGCATACCGCTTGCGGATTTCCGGCTGTGCCGGTCCGGTGTACTCGGCGGCCGGCCGAAACGGCGGCCACTGCGGCGGGTCAGCCGTCCCCGCCAGCGCCCACGCGGCCTGCCGGGCGGCGCCGCGTGCAACGTACTCTCCTGGCTCGGGCACAAGGACCGGTGCGCCGAAGATACCCGGCGCCAGAGCGCGCACCGCAGCCGACCGGGAGGCGCCGCCGATCAGCAAGACCCGCCGCTGCGGCACGCCCTGTCCGGCAAGCAGGTCCGCGGCCTCGGCCAGTGACGCCAGGAGCGACTCGACCGCAGCTCTGGCCAGGTTCTCCCTGGAGGCGTTCCGGGTTGTCAGGCCCCGCAGGACGCCCGTAGCACCGGGGCGGTCCGGGGTGCGCTCGCCGTCCAGGTAGGGCAGCAGGGTGATCCCGCCCGCACCGGCCTCGGCCGCCAGCGCCAGCGCCGACAGCCCGTCCAGCTCGCTGCCGACCAGCGCGGCCGCCGCGGACAGCACCAGCGCCCCGTTAAGCGTGCAGACCAGCGGCAGGAAGCGCCCGGTCGCGTCAGCGAAGCCCGCCACGGCGCCGGACGGATCGGCGGCCGGCACAGAGCTGACCGCGAATGCGGTGCCCGAGGTCCCGATCGAGATGGCGACATCGCCGGCTTCCAGCCCGAGGCCGAGCGCGGCGCCCATGTTGTCGCCGGTCCCCGCGGACACCGCCGCGCCCCAGCTCGTCTCGCCCACGATCTCGGCGGGCTGTGCCACCCGCGGCAGCGCCAGCGGATGACCGACCGCCGCAGCCGCCACCTCGGGCAGCCAGGTCCCCGCCGCCGGGGAGAAGTAGCCCGTGCCGGACGCGTCGCCCCGGTCCGTCGTCACGGCGGTCACTGGCGGGACGGTGCCCGGCGCGGCAGTAACCGGCGGCACGGTGGCCGGCGCGGCAGTGGCCGGCCGGACGGCTGCCGGCGGGACGGTGGCCGACGGGGCGCCGGCGGCGGCGGAACGCAGCCGCCAGGTCAGCCAGTCGTGCGGCAGCAGCACCGCGGCAGTGCGCGCGGCGGCGACCGGCTCGTGCTCGGCCAGCCAGCGCAGCTTCGTCACCGTGAACGACGCGGTCGGCACGCTCCCGGTCTGCTCAGCCCACCACTGCGGGCCGCCGCGCTCACCGACGAGCTGCGCCGCGGCGCCGGCCGAGCGCAGGTCGTTCCACAGCAGCGCCGGCCTGATGACCTCGCCGGTCTCATCCAGCGCGATCATCCCGTGCTGCTGACCCGCCACCCCGATGGCGGCGGCACGGTCCAGCAGCCCCTCCCCCGCCTGCCGCAGCGCAGCCCACCACGCCGCCGGGTCGCACTCGGTGCCGGCCGGATGCGGCGCGCTGCCGAGGCCCACCACCTCGCCGTCCTCAGCCCTGCACAGCACGACCTTGGTGGACTGCGTCGAGGAGTCCACACCGGCGACCAGCATCGCGGTCCTTTCTGCGGATGAGCTCCCGTTTGCGGCTGCGATCCAGTCTGCAGCAGTGCTCTGGCATGCACCGGAAGGTTCGCATAGCGGGCGGCACGGGGAGACGGCAGCGGGCCCGGCGCGGGCGCCGCGGGATGACGCTAGCGGCAGCACGCGGCCCCTGGCTGGCGGCGCTTGACCCGCCGCGCCATTAGCGATGACACTTGCTTGACTTCGTAGTCCATGATCGTGACCAGCCAGGGGGCCAAGGGAGGCCAGGTGGCGTCGACGGCGGGCGGCCGTGCCGCGCGGCCGATCATGGCAGATGTGGCCCGGCTGGCTGGCGTGTCGCACCAGACTGTCTCCCGGGTGCTCAACAACCATCCCAACGTGAGGCCGCGGACCCGCGAGAATGTCCTGGCAGCGGTCCAGGAACTCGGCTACCGGCCCAATGCCGCCGCCCGCTCGCTGGTCACCAGGCGCACCAATGCGCTGGGTGTCATCAGCTTTGATACCACGCTCTACGGACCGGCCTCGATGCTCTACGGAATTGAGCAGGCTGCGCGCCCGGACTACTCTGTCACCATCGCGAGCCTTCCTGGATTCGACCGCAGCTCGGTGCTCGCCGCCGTTGACCACCTGCTCGGCCAGGCAGTCGAGGGAATCATCATCATCGCGCCGCAGACTGCGGCCGTCGCCGGGCTGAGCGGCATGACTGCGGACGTGCCGCTGCTCGCCGTCGGCTGCGGCATCCTGACGTCGCTGGCGTCTGTTGCGATCGCCAACGTGGACGGTGCCCTCGTCGCGACGCGTTACCTGCTGGGTCTGGGTCACCGGACCGTGCATCATCTGGCTGGTCCTGCCTACTCGCTGGACGCGCAGGAGCGCGTAGACGGCTGGCGCGAGGCGCTGCGGTCGGCAGGCGCGGCGCTGTCCAAGCCGCTGCGCGGGGACTGGTCGGCGCGCAGCGGCTATGAGCTGGGCTTGCAGCTTGCGCCGATGCCGGGAGTGACGGCGGTGTTCTGCGGAAACGACCAGATGGCGCTCGGCCTGCTGCGCGCGCTGTCCGAACGGTCGATCCGGGTGCCGCGCGATGTCAGCGTCGTCGGGTTCGACGACATCCCGGAATCGGAGTTCTTCCTGCCGCCGCTGACGACAATGCGGCAGGATTTCGGCGAGCTCGGCAGGCGGGCGCTGCGCCTGCTAGTCGACCGGATCAACGACGATGAGGCGTCCCCCGGTGTCCCGGTCGCCGCCGAGCTTGTCGTCCGCGCCAGCGCTTCCCAGCCAGGGCCCTAGTCGGACGCCATGTCCTAGTCAGGACGGACGAGTCAGAGAGGAAATTGTTGTGAGCCGGGACCATGTCTGTTAGCGCTAACAACTCTCCGGCGTACGTGGTCGGAGTGGATTTCGGAACGCTGTCCGGACGCGCCCTGGTGGCGCGGGTCAGCGACGGGGCAGAACTCGGGACCGCCGTGCACGAGTACCGCCACGGCGTGATGGACCGCGCGCTGACCGCCACCGGCGAGCCGCTGCCGCCGGACTGGGCGCTGCAGGATCCCGAGGACTACCGGGATGTGCTTCGCCGGGCAGTGCCGGCGGCGGTCGAGAGGGCCGGGATCGACCCGTCGGCTGTGACCGGCATCGGCACGGACTTCACTGCCTGCACGGTGCTGCCGGCCGCGGCGGACGGGACGCCACTGTGCCAGCTGCCGGGCCTGGCCGGGCGGCGGCACGCCTATCCGAAGCTGTGGAAGCACCATGCGGCGCAGCCGCAGGCAGACCGGATCAATGCGCTGGCACACGAACGCGGCGAGCCCTGGATCGGCCGTTACGGCGGGAAGATCTCCGCCGAGTGGGAGTTCGCCAAGGCGCTGCAGCTGCTCGAGGAGGACCCGGATATCTACCAGCGGACCGGCCGGTGGATCGAGGCCGCCGACTGGATCATCTGGCAGCTGACCGGCGCCGAGACGCGAAACGCCTGCACCGCGGGCTACAAGGGCATCCGGCAGGACGGTCACTATCCGTCGCGCGAGTTCCTCGCGGCGCTCGATCCGGATTTCGCTGGCTTCGCCGCCGACAAGCTGGAGCACCCGATCCTGGCGCTGGGCGCCCGGGCCGGATCGCTGACCGCCGAGGCAGCGGACTGGACCGGCCTGCCGGAGGGGATAGCCGTCGCAGTCGGCAACGTGGACGCGCACGTCACCGCGCCGGCCGCGGCGGCGATCGCGCCTGGCCAGATGGTCGCGATCATGGGCACCTCGACCTGCCACGTGATGAACGGGGCGGCCCTTGCCGAGGTGCCCGGCATGTGCGGCGTCGTCGACGGCGGCATCGTGACGGGCCGGTGGGGATATGAGGCCGGCCAGAGCGGCGTCGGCGACCTGTTCGCCTGGGTCGCCGAGCATGCCGCCCCGCCGGCTTACCGGGATGAGGCGAAGCAGCGCGGCATCTCCGTCCATGACCTGCTCTCCGAGCAGGCAGCCCGGCAGCCCGCCGGGGCGCACGGGCTGATCGCCCTGGACTGGCTGAACGGCAATCGCAGCGTGCTGGTCGACCATCACCTGTCGGGCGGCATCGTCGGCCTCACGCTCGCCAGCCGGGCGCCGGACATCTACCGCGCGGTGGTGGAATCGACCGCGTTCGGTACCCGGGTCATCATCGACGCGTTCGGTGAGTCCGGCGTGCCGGTCACCGAGCTGGTGATTGCGGGCGGGCTGATGCGGAATGAGTTCGTGATGCAGGTCTACGCGGACGTGACCAGGCGACCGCTCAGCATCATCGGCTCCGGGCAGGGACCGGCACTCGGCTCTGCGCTGCACGCGGCGGTCGCCGCGGGTGCCTACCCCGACGTGCCGGCTGCCGCTGCCGCCATGGGCGGCAAGCGCACCGCTGTCTACACCCCCGACCCGGCCGCCGCCGACGTCTACGACGAGCTGCACGCCGAGTACCTGCTGCTGCACGACTATTTCGGCCGCGGGGCGAATGAGGTCATGCACCGGCTCCGCGCGATCCGGGACCGGGTACTCGCCGGCCAGGAGGCCGGGGGCCAGGAGGCAGCGGGCCAGGACGGTGTGCATTCGCAGCCGGAACGTCAGGAAGGGAGCCAGCAATGAGCACCGGTTTTGCGCCGGACCGTGCCGTCGCCGCGGCCATCGCGCGCGCCAGGGACGAGGTCTGCGAGCTGCATGCCGCCCTCGTCGAAAACCATCTCGTGGCGTGGACGTCCGGCAACGTTTCGGCGCGGGTCCCCGGCGCTGACCTGATGGTCATCAAGCCGAGCGGAGTCGCCTACCGCGACCTCACGCCCGAGTCGATGGTCGTCTGTGACCTGACGGGCAGAGCGGTCGAGGGCGAGTTCAGCCCGTCCAGTGACACGGCCACACACGCGTACGTGTACCGCAGCGTGCCGGAGGTCGGCGGCGTCGTGCACACCCACTCCAGCTACGCCACGGCGTGGGCGGCACGGGGCGAGGCGATCCCGTGCGTGCTCACCGCGATGGCCGATGAGTTCGGCGGCGAGATCCCGATCGGGCCGTTCGAGCTGATCGGCGGGGACCAGATCGGCCGCGCGATCGTGGCGACCCTGACTGGCCACCGCTCCCCTGCCGTGCTGATGCGCAGCCATGGCGTGTTCAGCATCGGGGCGACCGCCCGCAACGCGGTGAAGGCCGCCGTGATGTGCGAGGACGTGGCCAAGACGGTTCATCTCGCCCGCGTGCACGGTGACCTGCAGCCGCTTACGAAGGACCAGGTGGACGCCCTGCACAAGCGCTACAAGGAGGAATACGGCCAGCGCTAAGGCGGGCGGCCGCCGGCCAGCCGTTTCCGGGACCCGCGCACGGGCGGATCGGCAAGACAGCAGCACAAGAGCCTGCGGCGCAGCGTGCGCAGTCGCCGCGGGTCACCCGTTAAGGAGTAAAGATGTCAGACCGCACGCCGCGCATCGGGATCCTGGGGATCATGCAGGACCTCTACGACGACATGATCCCCGGAATTGCCCAGCGGCAGGAACGCTATGCCGCCGAGCTTGCCCAGCACCTTTCTGACGTGGGCGAGTTCATCCCCAGCAAGCCGGTCAGGTACCGGGAGGACGCCGAGCGGGCGGTGCGCGAGTTCGAGAACTCTGACCTCGACGGGATCATGGTCGTGATGCTCACCTACGGGCCGGCCATGCGGGTGGCGCGGCTGCTCGCGGAGTCCCGGCTGCCGATCCTGATGGCGAACATCCAGCCCGAGCCGAATGTGACCCCGGCCTGGAACATGGACGACATGACCTACAACCAGGGCGTGCACGGCGCGCAGGACACGGCCAACGCCATGGTCCGCGCGGGCCGCCGGTTCAATGTGCTCACTGATGACTGGAAGAGCGAGTCGTTTCGCGCGAACGTGGGCCGGTGGGCGCGCGCAGCATCGGCGGTCACCGCATGGAAGTCGCTGAAGACCGCGATCTTCGGTTATGCGATGAACGACATGGGCGACATCCGGGTCGACGAGAGCGCGCTGATCCGCTCGCTCGGCCCGGAGATCCTCGCGGTGGCGCCCGGCGACATGTACCGGGGCATGCTCGCCGTCACCGACGCGCAGGCGGGCGAGGTCATCGCCTTCGAGGACGCGGCCTTCGAGATCGACCCGCGCCTGTCCGCGGCGGAACGCCAGGACCACGCGCGCATGCAGGTGGCGATCGAGCAGATCCTGATCGAGCGCGGTTTCGGCGCGTATACCGCGCATTTCGATGCCATCGGCGAGGACGGCCGGTTCAGCCGCCTGCCGCTCGCCGCGGCCTCCAGCCTGATGGCCAAGGGATACGGGTACGCGGCCGAGGGCGACGTGCTGACCGCCTGCCTGGTCTTCGCCGGGCACACGCTTATCGGTGACGCACATTTCACCGAGATGTACGCGATGGACTTCCCGTCCGACTCGATCCTGCAGAGCCACATGGGCGAGGGCAACTGGAAGATCGCCCGCACGGACCGATCGGTGAAGCTCATCAAGCGGCCGCTTGGCATCGGCAGGCTGGACGACCCGCCGACCTTCCTGTTCCAGTTGCAGCCGGGCCCTGCGACGCTCGCGGCCCTGGTGTCGCTGGAGGGAGAGCGGTTCCGGCTGGTTGTCGCCGAGGGCGAGAACCTGGACAGCCAGGAACTGCCCGCGCTGGAGATGCCCTACGGCCAGTTCCGGCCCGCCAGCGGCGTGCGCGACTGCCTCAACGGCTGGCTGGCCGCAGGCGGCCCGCATCACGAGGTCATGAACCTCGGCCACCACGCCGCCGACTGGCGGGTCTTCTGCCAGGTCGCCGGCATCGAGTACGTGCAGGTCTGACAGAGCCGGCCGGCGCCTGCAGCCTGGCAAGCCCCGGCCGCCGCCTGGAGATCAGCCGGGAGCGTCGCGCTGCTCGCGGTCGGCGCGGTGGCGCTCCTCGAGTGCCTTGCGGAACTCGGCGACGACGAGGTCGGTCAGTTCCTCGACCGAGGTGTCCTTGCTGTACTTGTCCAGGGTGACCTCGCCCTGCTGGAGCAGGTTCACCCGGTCGCATACTTCCAGCACCTGACCGTAGTTGTGCGCGATGATGATGATCGATATGTTTCCGCGGCGCTTGAGGTCCTGTACCAGGTCGAGGATGATCGCCCCCTCCTTCACGCCCATCGCGGCCAGCGGCTCGTCCAGCAGGAGGATTTTCGCGTCGGAGTACACCGATCGGGCGACCGCGATGGCCTGGCGCTGACCACCGGAGAGCTTGGCCACCTCGACATCGACCGATTTGAGCTGAACTCCCATGTCATCCAGGTGCTCGCGGGCGAGCTTGCGCATCGTGCGGTTGCTCAGCAACGGCCAGCGGACGCGCTCCCGGTTGAGGAACATGTTGTGGTACACGGTGAGCTCGTTGATCAGCGCGAGATCCTGGTAGACCGCGTCGATCCCGAGCGAGCGGGCGTGATCGACGGACTTGAGCGTCACCTCCTGGCCCTCCAGCAGGATTCGCCCTGAATCGGGTTGCTGGAAACCGCAGAGGATCTTCAGCAGGGTGGACTTGCCCGCGCCGTTATCGCCAAGCAGACCGAGAACCTCGCCGCGAGCCAGGTGCAGGTTCACGTCGGTCAGTGCCGTCACTGCGCCGAACCGCTTGCTGATGTGCTCAACCTGGAGTGCGTCGCCGCCGGGCTCCTGGCCGCTGGGTGCCGGGGTGATCGTCATCAGGCCCTACCAGCCCTTCGCAGCCGCGTGAGTTGGACGTTGGCGATCATGGCGACCAGGATCGCGGCACCGAAAATGATGTACAGCGGGTTGGCGCTGATCCCGATCAGCGTGAAGCCACCCTGCAGGATCGCCAGGACGACAGCGCCCAGGAACGCGCCGACGATGGTGCCGGACCCGCCGGCCATCACGGTGCCGCCGATGACCGCGGCGGCGATCGCGTAGAACATTGGCTGGTAACCGCCCGAACTCGGGTCGATCGTGTTAGTGCGGAATGCTTCCTGGAGGCCGACGAGCGCCCCGAGGAATCCAGTGATCATGAAGTTGCCGAACTTGATCTTGGCTACCTTGATGCCGGACTCGGCGGCCCCGAGTATGTTGCCGCCCACCGCGACCGTGTGCAGGCCCCACCGGGTCCGGCTCAGCACTATCTGGAAGATCACGACGAGCACGACCGCCCAGGTGAGCTCGGACCACGAGAGGCTGCCGATCCACTTCCCGATGCCCTCCGAGCTGGGCGGGATGATCTGCGGGTAGGCATGCGACGTCGTGAGCGTGAGTCCCCACAGGATGAAGCCGGTTCCGAGAGTGGTGATGAACGACGGCACACCCAGCTTGACGGTGATGAACGCGTTGGCCCAGCCGACAAAGACGCCGAAGAGCAGGCAGATCAGGATGGCCGGGATCACCGGCACGCTGTAGTAGGTGATCAGGTAGTACATGAGGAACGGCGAGAAGAGGAAGATGAACCCGACCGAGAGATCCATCTCGCCGCAGATCAGCAGCAGCACCTCGCCGATGGCGATGATGGCCACGGGAGCCGCGATCTGCGAGATGTTGACGAGGTCAGCCTTGGTCAGGAACTGGCTCGAGACGACGCTGAAGTAGACCACCAGCGCGATCACGACCAGGAGGACCGTCGCCTCGCGCTGCCGGAAGAACAGCGCCGCGCCCCGGCGCAGCACGCGCAGCACGGCGTTCCCCTGGGTCGGCGGCGCAGGGGCGCCGGTGACCTGGGGGCTGCGTTCGGCAGTCTCGCTCATGTCACCCTCCAGTCATCTGCGTGTCCACAGCGCGCCGACGGCGGGCACCGGCCTGCATACAGACTCAGTGTCCCGCCATCGGCG